>VFSW01007130.1_pt1 | contig 16282 bp, 17 predicted proteins | sample 5358111 | NCBI WGS metagenome assembly VFSW01 (sample SAMN11554181, study PRJNA540505) | mine drainage metagenome | isolation source: sediment from site ElyBrook_90M | place: USA: Ely Copper Mine, Vershire, VT | collected 2017 | reverse complement strand
CCCCGACCCTCGGTTCCGTAGACCGATGCTCTAATCCGCTGAGCTACAGCCGCAGCAATACTGGCCCACCATCCTACCTCGCCGGCGGACCGGCCCTACCATGCGTACGTGGACGAGCACGACGCCCTCGCGAGTCGCATCGACCGGGCCCGTGACGCCATGGTGGCGTTGCGTCACGACCTGCACGCCCACCCCGAACTCTCCTTCGCCGAGCACCGCACCACGGCCGTGATCCGCGACCGCTTGACCGAGCTCGGCTGGAAGGTCGCGCCAAGCCCCACCGACACCGGGGCGATAGCGACGTTCGCGGGAACGCGACCCGGACGGCGCGTCCTGCTGCGCGCCGACATCGACGGGTTGCCGGTGACCGAAGAGCGCGACCTCCCCTACCGGTCGGTCCACGACGGGGTCATGCACGCCTGTGGTCACGACGTCCACACCGCGGCGATGCTCGGTGTCGCCGACGTGCTGGCCCACACAACGGACCTTCCCGGAACCTTCACCATCGTCTTCCAGCCGGCCGAGGAAGGCCCGGGCGGGGCCAGGGCCATGATCGATGGCGGCGTCCTCCAACGCCACCCGGCCGACGCGGTCGTCGGCGGTCACGTCACCTCGCTCTTCCCCGTGGGCGTCGTCGCCACGCGACCCGGCGTCGTCATGAGCCGCGCCACGGCTTTCCAGGTGGGCCTCAGCGGCCGCGGCGGCCACGGCGCCCTGGCCGGGACCGAGGGCAACGTCGTGCTCGCCGTCGGCGAACTGGCGACCCGACTCTCCGAGGTCGTCACCGCCCTCGAGTTCGACGGTGCGCGCTGCGCGTGCTCCGCCGGCGTCATCCAGGCGGGTACCGCGAACAACGTCATGCCCCGTACGGCGCTCGTGCTCGGGTCGCTGCGCACCTTCACCGACGCACAGTACGACGAGGCGGTGGCGCGACTGACGGCGCTGCTCGACGACCTCGAATCGACCTTCGCCGTGCGCTGCGAGCTCTCGCTCACGGACGCGACGCCGGCCGTCGTCAACGACCCCGACGTGACCGCCGTGGTGAGTGCCGCCGCGCGTTCGGTGGTGGGTGACGGCTTCGTCGACGGGTTGCCGCCCACGTCGGCCAGCGACGACGTGGCGGAGTTCCTCAACCGCATCCCGGGCTGCTACGTCTTCATTGGGGGTGCGCTGGCCGACGGCACGAGCGGTTCACACCACGGCCCCGACTTCGCCGTCGACGACGCGGCGGTGTCGGTGATGGCGCACGTGCTCAGCGCCAGCGCGATCGCCCTCGCCGAAGGTTAGAAGAGCCGCGCCGCGCCGCGCAGTGACGCTTCGTTCCCCTCGATCGAGACGGGGACGCCCACCCACGCGTACCAGGTCGGGTCCACCCGACGGGCGTTGCCCCCCGCGAGGTGCACGACGTCGGCTGAGAACTCGTTGACGAACCCGTCGATGACGCGGCCGAGGTCGCTTCGCCACCGCATCTCGTCGGCCGACCTCGCCGTCTCGCCCAGCGTCTGGTCGTAGGTGCGCCCATCCAGGCGCAGCTCGGCGCCGACGTCACGGACCGGCGTCGGCACGCCGTCGACCTCGAGGGCGAGACCGAGTCCGGTCCCCAGGGTGAGGACGACCTCGACGCCCTCGCCGTTGCAGCTGCCGAGTGCGGCGAGCGTCGCGTCGTTGACCACGCGAACGTCGAGCCGGGTCGCCGCCCGCAGCGCGTCCTGGAGCGCGAAGCCCCGCCACTCGCGGTCGAGGTCCGGGTCGACCTCGGTCGTCACCCCACCGGGTCGGGCCAGGTTGCCCGGGGCGATCACTCGACCGTCGGCGAACTTGCCGGGGAAGCCGACCCCCACCCGGGGACAGCCGCTGCGCGCGGCCCGACTAGCGATCACCCGCACCAGGCGCGCCGGGGGGAGCGGGTAGGGCGTCGGTCGGCGCCGCACGCCGTCGAGCAGGGCGCCCCGGGCGTCGACGACCGCGAACTTGATGTTGGACGCCCCGACGTCGACCGCGAAGATCGCCTCGCTGCGTTCACGCCCCTCGGCCATCCGGGCATCGTACCCAGTCAGCGCGCGCCGCGCCGCCGCAGCCGCCGGTCGCGCCACCACGGGCGCACCCGGATCATGACTGGTCGCCGGTGCCCGGCGACCACCAGCGCCGTCCCGCGCGGGCGTTGGCGCAGCGGCACCGGTTCGGGTCGCGAACGGCCCGTCGGTGGCCCCCGCGTCGGACGTGGTGGCCGTGGGACGATCACCTCGGGGACGTAGGTCGCCGCCGTCGGATCGGCGAGCCCGGCCATCACCAACCGCGTCGCGTGGTTGTTGACAATCGTGGCGGCGCGAGGTCCCCACCGCGCGGCCAGCTGGGCGAAGTCCTGGACGACGGTGATCAAGGTCACCCCCAGGCCCGCGAGCGTCGCGGCCAGCTCGTCGAGCTCGTCGAGCGGCGCCACGACCGCGGCCTCGTCGAGCACGAGGAGCAGGGGGCGGCCGCGACCGTCGTCGACCCGGCGTTGCTGGGCGTCGAGCACGGCCCGCAGCGCGCCCGAGAAGAGCGATTGGTAGTGGGCCTGCTCGCCACGCGGGCTGCAGAGGTAGAGGGTGTGGGGACCGTCGACCACACTGCGCACGCGGGCGCGGGGCTGGTCGAACCGCCACGGCAGCAGCATCGTCTCGGCCGTGGTCACGACCCCGTCGAGCGTCCTCGGCTCGTGACCGAGGAAATCGGCCAGCAACCGCGAAGCGAGGCTCGCCGGATCGTCGGCCCACGCGTCGAGGTCGCGCGACTCGAGCACCGCCGCCACGTCGACGACCGTGGCCCCGCGTTCGAGGGCCCGCACGAACAGCGCACCCACCAGCTTGGTCGCCAACGTGTTCCAGAACTCGGTGTCGCCGTGGCCCGAGCGCACGGTCAGGTCGCGCGCCACCCGAAGCGCCTCGCGCATGGTCCGCACCCCCTCGAGGGGATCCCAGGTCAACCCCTCGTCCGTCCCGGGGTCAAGGATCTGCACGTCGCCGAGGGCGCGGCGCCACGGGTAGGTCGCGTCGACGACGTCGCGCTTGACGCTCGTGACCACCAGCGCGTCGGGCCAGTCGAGGATCGCCGGGACGACCAACGACGAGGTCTTGCCGACCTGGGTCGGTCCGACCACCAGCAGGGAGTGACGGGGGTCGAGCACGACGCGGGGACCGAGCCCGACGCCGGCGACCAGGCGCCGCCCGAGCGCCAGTGCGCGCGTCACGCGCGCATCGCCGCGTCGGTGTCGATGATGGCGAGGTCGCTCTCGTCGGGCGTGAGGCGCACGACCGACCGGTAACGGCCGTAGCGAACGAGGGCCTGGCCCCGTTCGAGGTCGGTGAGCGTCTGACGTTCGATCGCGTTGAGGCCCAGTGCAGCGCCCATGTCACGCACCTCGTCGGGCGGCTGACGGAACAACCACGCGGTCTCGCACTCGTTCAGCAGCCCGCGCGCCCGTTCGCGCTGGGCGCTGCCCTCGTCACCGACGGCCGAGACGTCCCCCCACCGGTGTACGACGAGCACGTGGCTGATGCCTCGGGACCGCGCCAGCTTCCACGAACCGCGCAGCCACGCGAGGGCGTGGGGGTCCGAGAGCAGCGCCCAGGCCTCGTCGAGCACGACGTACGAGGCCACCGCCGAGGCGGCGACCCGCTGCGCCGCCGCGACGGCGCTGAGGGCCGCGACGGCCACCGCGTCGCTCGACCACTGCGCCGAGAGGTCGAGCACCACGAGCTCGCCGTCCAGCGTCAGGGGCTCGTCCTCGCCGTCGAAGAGGCCGGCGAGGTCGCCGACGATGAAACGGCGAAGCGCGAGGGCCAGCGACCGGCGCGGGGACGTCGGGTCGTCGAGCGCCCCGTGCATCGACTCGGCGAGGGCGCGCAGCACTCGTCGCGGACGCGACGGGGCGACCGACCCCCACGCCTCGTCGATGGCGAAGTGCTGCTCGTCCGAGAGCGGATGGTTCTGCGCCGACGCCACCATCGCCCGAACGAGCGATCGGCCGTCGGTCGCGTCGGCGAAGGGATCGCACCACCCGTCGACGCCGAGGGCGACCGACCGACAGCCGTGGCGAAGGGCCAGCGCGCCGTACTCGCCCTTCGGGTCGATCACCACCGCGCGGCGGCCGCGCGCCAAGGCTCGCTCCACCGTCATCTTGACGACCGTGCTCTTGCCGACCCCGATGGCGCCGGCCACGACGACGTTGGGGTTGGCCACGACACCCGCCCGATAGAGGTCGAACGGGTCGAGAACGAACGGGGCGCCGCCGGCCACCACGCCGAGGGAACGGCCGTCGAGTCCGCTGCCGGCGTCGTGGGCCGGCAGCCGCAGCGCGTCGAAGTCGCCGGTCGTGATCCAGTGGGTCGCCCAGCGCGTCCTCGGTCCGGCCGGCTGGTCCGCGAACCACCTCGCCTGACGGCCACCGCCGCCGTCGACCCGCAGTCCGGCGTCGGTCGCCCGACGCACGGCGGCCTCGCGCGCCGATCGGAGGTCCGGCCACGAATCGCTTCGCACCGTGAGGTAGACGCCGAGTCGCACGAGCGCCCGGCCGGCGGCGACCTCGACCTCGCGGCGTCGCACCCGCTCCTCGGCGCGGTCGAGCCGAGCCGTCGCCCGGAACCCTACGGCGAGTGACGCCGCCCGGTCGCTACGGTGACGGTGCACCGCCCGCTCCACCAGTCGTCGAGCCCGCTCGCCACCGACGGCCTCGAGGTACATCGAGAGCGTCGTCGACCCGTCGAGTCCCTGCAGACCGGCGAGCACCGCTGCACGGGGCGGCGCTCCGGCGAAGTCCCGGACCCGCAGGACACAGGCGACGGCGCCGTCGCTGCGAACGTATCGCCACCGCTCGAGCCACCACGTCGAACCCCGCGAGGCCGACGCGGCGGCGAAGACGGCGTCGTCGTCGCGGTGCCAACCCGGCGGCGCGCCGCCCTCGGCCGGCGCCACGAGGAAGGTGGCGGCGGAGGGCCCCTCGCGGCGGACGTGCACCGAGAGACGTCGGCCAACACGGTCCGCGGCCGCCGCCTCGACGTGGCGCGCCAGGGCCGCCGCCACCCGGTGGTCGGTGCCGGCGAGGTCGAGTCGGCCCCGGTGGTCGAGCACGAACCCGTTGAGCTCGGCCGCATCGCGTCCCTCCACGATGACCCGACCGCCCACGTCGACGACGGACCGCCGGGACCAGTGGCGTCTCGTCGCGTACGCCATGGCCGTCGCCACCAGGGTCGCGACCGTCGAGGTGCCGAGGGGCAGCGCCGCCGCGACCGACGCGGCCGCGCCGACGACCTCCGCGACCGAGCCGGTGCGCAGGAGCCCGTCGCCCAGTGCGACGATCCCCAGGACCGCCAGCACGACCTGGTGGCGACGGATGCCGATCCATCGCGGCTCGAGGTCGGAGGAACCGAGACCGAGGGGCTCATTCGTCAAAGTGCCACCCCACGACCGGTCCTCGGCCGTCGTGGTAGTAAGCCACGTGGCCGCCGCGAAGTCGCGGCTCACCGACGGGGGCCTTGGGCGCCTCGCCGTCCTGGGGCGGCATCGGGACCTCGCCGTCGGACTCCCACATCGCGAAGCCGAGGTCGTCGGGACGTTCCGGCACCGGCGGCATCGCCGGCTCGGGGCTCAGGGCTCGAGCGGCCGCGCCGACGGGCGAGGACGGCAGCGACACCACCGATGACGTGAAGCGCTGGCGAAGCCCGGCGACGTGGTGCAGCGCCGACTGTTCGATGAGCGGCACGAGACGCAAGAGCACGAAGGGGCTGAAGGTCGCCAGCACCAGCGTTGTGGCACCGGTCACGACGGTCGCGAGCGATCCACCCGTCATCTCGTCGAATCCGACGGCGAGCGCGATGACGACCACCACCTTGCTCAGCGCCACCGCGAGGAACGTCTCCACGAGTCGCCACCCGACCCGGCGCAGCGCCGGGACCGTCACGAGCGGCACCACGACGGGCACGAGCACGATCAGCAAGGTCAACACCACCGCGCGTACCACCAGCTCGCACCACAGCAGCCAGCCGCCGACGACGATCGCCAAGGCGACGAGGAACATCCCGAAGCCCGGGGTCGACGCGGCGATGGCGTTCGCGTCGGCCGCGAGGAGCGGCACGTGACGAGCCACCGATCCCGCCGCACCCGAAGTCAGCTCGTCGGTCGCGCTGAGGAGCAGCCGGGCGAGCGGTCGGGCGAGCGTGATCGCGAGGACCGCCGCCGGCGCGACACCGAGGTAGACCCGCCAGATCGAACCGGGGTCGCCGTGGACGACCCCGTTGATGGTCGCGACGACCAGCCCGATCAAGAGCAGGACCGGCGCCACGGCCGCCAGGGTCGAGAACTCACCCGACGCGGCACCGACGACCGAGGACGGTTCGCCGGTCGCGTTCAGGACGTGACCGGTCGTCGTGAGCAACCACGACACGCTGTCGAGCACCCACGACGTCATCGCGTCGAACAGGTCGCCGAGCGTGGCCTTGGCGACGCTCGTCGACGCGCAGCCGAGCGGCGACAGGAGGCAGGCGATGCCCATCAGTGCACCGACTGGCCCGTGGTGAAGAAGAAGTTGACGAGGTGTGGGGCCGCTCCGATGAGCAGGGCCGCCACGAGCGACGTCACCACGGCGCGGCGACCGGCCATCGACTGGTGCATGTTCTGGGTGTGGCTGCCGACGGCCCAGAGGGCGGCGCCCAGGAGCAGCGCCACCAGGGCACCGACCAGGCTCCACGCCGCGAGGCCGTTCGCGATCTGCATAAGCACGGCGCTGCCGGGCAGCGCCGTGATGGACGGACTGAGGTCGATGGCGAGGATGCCCATGGGCGGCCTTTCTCTCGGGGACTCGCAACGGTCGCGGTCCCCGCCCCCGCGCCGAGGTCTGCGAGAATGAAGCCGTGCCCATCGCCGCCGCCACCACGTTCGCCGCCCACTGGAGCCCCGTCGCCCTGTACGGCCTCGGCGCCGGTCTGCTCATCGTCGGCGGGCTCGCCGGCTTCCTGGTCAATCGCTTCCGCGACCACCGAGCGATCGCGCAGCGTCTTAACGCACTCGGATCGCGACTCGGCGTCGAGCACCGCCACGACACCGGCCGGGTCGAGGCGGCCCTGGCCTACCTCGAGGAGGCCACCGGGGCGGCCACCACGGCGGTCAGCGAGTCGAGTGCTGAGACGGAGCGTCTGCGTCGGTCCCTCGAGACGCTGCCGCTCGGCCTCGTGCTCTGCGACGAAGCCGGCGCCGTCGTCTACCGCAACCAGCAGGCCGAGGCCCTGATGACCAGTCGCTACGGGGAGGCGATCGCCGCCCAGGCCGTCACCGAGTGCCTCGCCGAAGGGTGGTCGAGTGGCGTGGCCGAGCGCACCATCGATATCTACGGACCGCCCCGGCGGACCCTCACCGTCCGGGCTTCGGTCATCGACGACGGACGTCGGCCCCTCGGCGTTCTCGCCGTCATCGAGGACACCAGCGAGCGCCGGCGCCTCGAGGACATCCGTCGCGACTTCATCGCCAACGTGAGCCACGAGCTCAAGACCCCCATGGGGGCGTTGGGCCTACTCGCCGAGACCCTGCAGTACGAGCAGGACGCCTCCGTCGCCCGTCGCCTCGCCGAACGGATCAACGTCGAGGCGTTCCGGGTCAACCGCATCATCGAGGACCTCCTCGACCTGTCTCGCATCGAGAGCGAGGGGTCGCCCGCGCGCGAACCGGTACCCGTCGCGCTGTTCGTCGCTGAAGCCCTCGAGCGCATCCGCACCGCGGCGGAGCAGCACGAGGTCTCGATCGACTTCGAGGAGCCGGCGACCGCCATCACCGTCGTCGGCGATCGACGCCAGCTGGTGTCGGCCGTCCACGCCCTGCTGGAGAACGCCGTCGTCTACTCGCCCGTCGGCGCTCACGTCTCGATCTGCGTGGAGCGACGAGAGGGTCAGCCCCGCGACGACGGGACCGTGGAGGGACCCCTGGCGCGTATCGCCATCACCGACCAAGGCGTCGGCATCCCCGCCAAAGACCTCGAACGGATCTTCGAGCGCTTCTACCGGGTCGACCCCGGCCGCGCTCGCGAGACGGGCGGCACGGGCCTCGGACTGAGCATCGTGCGCCACGTCGCCCACAATCACGGCGGCAACGTCGTCGTCGAGTCGCGCGAGGGCGAGGGCTCCACGTTCACCCTGGAACTGCCGGTGAACCGGTGAGCGCCGCCCGCAACCCCCTGGTGCGCGTCCTGCTCGTCGAAGATGAGGAGTCCTTCATCGACGCACTCACCGTCGGACTCGGTCGCGAGGGCTTCGAGGTCACCGTCGCGCGTGACGGCGTCGAGGCGGTCGCGCGCTTCGGCGACGGTGACTTCGACATCGTGCTACTGGACCTGATGCTGCCCCGCATGGGCGGCCTCGACGTCTGCCGAGAGATTCGCCTCAACAGTGACATCCCCATCATCATCGTCAGCGCGAAGGGTGAGGAGGTCGATATGGTCCTGCTGTTGGAGATCGGGGCCGACGACTACGTGACCAAGCCCTACCGCCTGCGCGAGCTCGTGGCCCGGATGCGCGCCGTGCTGCGGCGTCGCGAACACGGCGAGGACCCCGAGGACGACGGCGTCGTCATCCAGCGGGGACCGGTCAGGCTCGACGTCGACGCGCGGCGGTGCTTCGTCGGCGCCACCGAGGTCAAGCTCCGCAAGAAGGAGTTCGCACTCCTGCGCCTGCTCCTCGAGAACCCGGGCCGGGTGCTCACGCGAGAGGTGCTGATCGACCGCGTCTGGGGCCACGACTACGTCGGTGACACCAAGACCCTGGACGTCCACATCAAGCGGTTACGCGGCCTCATCGAGGAGGACCCCAAGCACCCCCGATACATCACCACCGTCCGGGGTGTGGGCTACCGCTTCGAGGTCAGCCGCGACGAGCCGTGATCGTCGTCGACCCGAAGTAGGGCCCGAGCACCGCTGGTAGCGCGACCGACCCGTCGGGTTGACGGTACGTCTCCACCAGGGCCGCCCAGATCCTCGCCCAGGCCAGCGCCGAGCCGTTGACGGTGTGCACGAGCGCCGTCGTCCCGTCCTCGCGACGGTACCGGACGTTGGCCCGACGGGACTGGTAGTCGCGGAACCAACTGACCGAAGAGACCTCGAGCCAACGGTCGACCCCGGGGCTATAGACCTCGAGGTCGAAGGTCCGGGCCGAGGAGGTCCCGAGGTCGCCCGCGCAAAGGTCCAGGACCCGGTAGGTCAGTCCGAGGTCCCGTAACAGCTCCTCGGCGCGCGCGAGGATGTCCGCGTGCGCGGCCGGAGCCTGCTCCGGGGTGCAGTAGGCGAAGAGCTCGACCTTGTCGAACTCGTGGACCCGCAGGAGCCCTCGGGTGTCGCGACCGGCGGCCCCGGCCTCGCGTCGGAAGCACGCGGTCAGCGCCGTCAACCGGATCGGCAGACGCGACTCGTCCAGGATCTCGCCGCGATGCATCGACGTCAGCGGTACCTCAGCCGTCGGAATGGCCCAGAGTCCGTCTCGTTCGATCGCGTACATGTCGTCGGCCGACTTGGGCAGATGGCCGGTCGACACCATCGTCTCGGTCAGTGCAAAGGTCGGCGGGCGGATCTCCTCGTAGTCGGGCGTGTGCCGGTCGAGGGCGAAGGCCCCGAGCGCGCGCACCAGCCGCGAACCCGGTCCGCGGAAGAGCGGAAACATGGATCCGGCGAGTTTGGCCCCGGACTCCAGGTCGAGGATGCCGAGCTCGGTTCCGATCTCCCAGTGGGGGACGCGCTGGTGGTCCCCGAAGGTGGGGAACGCGGCGCCGTCGTCCATCCCGACCCACCACTGGCGACGCACCACGTTGTCGTGCTCGTCGACACCGTCGGGCGCCTCGGGGGACGGCAGGTTCGGCAGGTCCAACAGCAGCTGGTGGAGCCGGTCGGCCACCAGGTCGACCGACGCGGACGCCCGTCGTTCCTCGTCGCCGAGGTCTCGGCTCCGAGCGGCCAACTCCTCGGCCAGTGAGGCGTCCTTCTGTCGGCGCGCCTCACCGACCCTGCGCGACAGCGACTTCACGTCGGCGCGCAGCCGCTCGGCCTCCTGCAGGAGCCGCCGGTGTTCAGAATCGAGGGTGGCCAGGTCGTCGACGACGGACGGGGACACGCCGCGGCGCACCAGCGCGGCCTTGACGACGTCGGGTTCACGGCGCAGCTGCGCGAGATCGATCACGCCACCGAGCCTACTGACGCGCCCCGACCCGCCAGGACGAGCGTCTAGGTTCGTTGGTTGTGAGTCACGCCGTCGAGGTCACCGAACTGCGCGTCGCCTTCGGCGACCTGCTGGCCGTCGACGGGGCGAGCCTGACCGTCGACTACGGCGAGGTCGTGGCCCTGCTCGGTCCCAACGGAGCCGGCAAGACGACGCTGGTCGAGACGCTGCTCGGATTCCGTAATCCGACCGCCGGTAGCGTCCGGCTCCACGGCCTCGACCCCCGCCGCGACCACGCCGAGGTGGTCGTGCGCACGGGCGCTCTCCTCCAGCGCGGTGGCGTCTGGTTCCCCATGACCCCGGCCCAGGTCCTCGGCTTGACCGCCACGTACTACGACGCCCCGCGTGACGCCGGCGAGCTCTTAGGACTGCTCGACCTGGATCACTGCGCCTCCACCCCGTGGCGCCGGCTCTCGGGTGGCGAGCAGCAGCGCACCCTGCTCGCTCTCGCCCTGATCGCGCGGCCGCGTGTCCTCGTGCTCGACGAGCCCACGACGGCGGTCGACCCCGAGGGCCGCCAGGTGATCCGGTCCATCATCGCCGCCGAGGCCGAGCGTGGCTGCGCCGTACTGATCACGACCCACGAGCTGACCGAAGCCGAGCGGATGGCCGACCGGCTCGTGATCATGCACCGCGGTCGCGTGGTCGCGGCCGGCAGCCTCGAGGAGTTGGCCGGCGAGCCGGAACTGATCGTCGAGACGAGCACCGCACTGGACCCCGACGAACTCGCGGCGCGTCTCGGCTGCGTCGTGCTGGCCGAGGGGCCGACGCGCCTGCGCTGCCAGGTCGCTTCGAGCCCCGAGCGGGTGGCGGTGGTCGGGGCGTGGCTCACCGAGCACGGCGCCACCCTGGTGGCCCTGCGCACGCGGGCCACGCTCGAGGAGCGCTACCTGCAGCTGATCGCCGAGGAGCGGAGCCACTCGTGAGGGCGTGGTGGGCGCAGACCCGGGCGGAGGTGCGGATGACGATCCGTCGTGGCGAGACGCTGCTGCTCACGATCGCCATCCCCGTGCTGCTGCTCGTCTTCTTCTCGCTCGCCCACGTCACCTCCACCCCGACGCCCCACCGCGTCGACTTCATCGCCCCCGGCATCGTGGCCCTCTCGGTGCTGTCGACGTCGATGGTCGCCCTCTCGATCGCCACGGGCTTCGAACGGTCCTACGGTGTCCTGCGCCGACTCCACGTCACCCCCCTCGGACTCCGGCGGCTCATCGGGGCCAAGATCGCCGGCGTCCTGGTCACCGAGGCGATCCAGGTCGTGGTCGTCGCGGCGGTCGCCCTCGCGCTCGGATGGCGCCCGCGCGGCGGACCGGGCGGGGCGGTCCAGGTCGTCCGGGTCGTCCTGCTCGGGTCAGCCGGGCTCGCCGGCGTCGGGCTCGCCCTCGCCGGCTGGTTGCGCGCCGAGGTGAACCTCGCCGCGACCAACGGGCTCTACCTCGTGCTGCTCCTGACCTCGGGGATCGTGGTCCCGCTCAGCTCACTGCCCGCGGCCATCGGACGGGTCGCCGTCGCGCTACCGTCGGGATCGCTCGCCGAGGCGCTGCACCGCGTGCTCGGACTCGGACTCGGCCCGACCGGCGGCGACTGGACCTCGTTGCTGGTCTGGGCGCTCGGCGCCCCGTTCCTCGCGGCGAGGACGTTCCGCCTGGACTAGCGCGCAATCGCCGCGACGTCGCGGGCGAACTCCTTCGGGGTGATCTTGCCGATGACGACGTTCACGACGCGGCCCTTGGCGTTGACGAAGACCGTGTCGGGGATCGCGACGAGCTGGAACGAGGACGCCACCGTGCTGGTCGGGTCGTAGGCCACCGGGAACGGGACGCCGTCGCGGCGCACGAAGGCGAGCGCGGCCGCCCGCTGATCGCTCGAGTCGACGCCGACGACCCGGACCGGACCCGTCGAATGCGTGTGGAGGTACGCCACGAGGTGCGGCATCTCGGCGCGACAAGGGGCACAGTAGCTGGCCATGAAGAGCAGCGCGGTCGGGTGGCCCGTCGCGTACGGGGAGCGCAGCGTCCCACCCGAGAGGTTGGCCAGTGCGAAGGGGCTCGCGACGGTGCCGTCCAGGGCGTTGGTGGGGGGCGTCGACCTGGGGGCGCGCCCGCCGGTGAGCAGCGAGACGACGACGATCAGCGCGACGGCGAGCGCGGTGCCGATGCCGAGTGAGACGAACGCCATCGGCGACGGGTGGCCCCGTCGTGGCTTCTCAGTGGTACTGGACAAGGACGTCGACCGCCATGAGCACGAAGATGGCCGTCAGATAGGTCACCGAGAAGTGGAAGAGCCGCATCGCCTCACCCGCGTCGGCGCGGCCGTGCACGGCGTGGCGAAAGAGCCGCAGGGCGTAGAAGGTGAACAGGGCGCCGAAGACCATCGAGGAGAGCGCGTAGACCCAGCCGAAGTGGGCGATCGGGCCGATCAGGACGGTGAGCGCCCACATGATGACGGTGTAGATCAGGATCTCGAGCGTCGTGCGACGCAGCGACGCGACGACCGGCATCATCGGCACGTGGGCCGCGCTGTAGTCGTCGCGGTAGCGCACGGCGAGGGCCCAGAAGTGCGGCGGCGTCCAGACGAAGACCACGAGGAAGAGCAGCACGGGCGTCCAGGAGAGCGTGCCCGTGACCGCGGCCCAGCCGACCAGGGTCGGCACCGCCCCCGCGGCGCCGCCGATGACGATGTTCTGCTTGCTGCGCCGCTTCAGCCAGATCGTGTAGATGAAGACGTAGAAGAGCATCGCGGCGACGGCCAGCCAGGCCGACAGGAGGTTGACCCAGATCGCCAGCACCGCGAACGCCACGAGCTCGAGCGCTACGGCGAAGGCCGTGGCCGCCCGCGGGGACATCACGCCGCGTACGAGGGGGCGGCGCTTGGTGCGCTCCATGACGGCGTCGATGTCCCGGTCGAGCACCATGTTGAAGGCGTTGGCGCCCGCCGCGGCGAGGGTACCGCCGACGAGGGTGTCCACGATGAGCCACAGACCCGGGATGCCGTGGGCGGCCGCGATCATCGTGGGCACCGTCGTCACCAGGAGCAGCTCGATGATCCGCGGTTTGGTCAGCGCGAGGTAGCCCTTCAGCACCTCGATCGTTGAGAAGGGCTTCGACACGGCGATCGTCATAGCGGGCAGTCTAGAAGTCCGACTCTGTCTGAAAGTCCGGTTCTTACGTAGGCTGCTGGTGTGACCACCCAGCGGCGCTTCGTCGTCTCCCCACCGGCGTTCCGATGGTTCGCCTTCAGCTCGTTCCTCTCCATGATCGTGATTGTCCTGACGGGAGGGGCTGTGCGCCTCACCGGATCGGGACTCGGTTGCCCCGACTGGCCCACCTGCTATCGCCACCAGCTGACCGGGTCGTGGTCGATCCATCCGCTCATCGAGTACTCCAACCGCATCGTCACCGTCCTGCTGGTGATCGTGACGGCCGTCACCCTCGTCGCCGCGTGGCGACGCGACGAGCGACGTCGCGACCTCGTCGCGCTCTCGGGCACCCTCGTCCTGGGCGTCGTGAGCGACGCGGTGCTGGGCGCCTTCGTCGTCTACTCGAAGCTGAACCCGTGGCTGGTCTCGCTGCACATGATCCTCTCGCTCGCGATGGTCGCCGTCGGGGCACTGCTCTACCACCACTCGAAGTACGTCTACGGTCCGGGGGCCCGCGCCGACGTGCGCGACCCCCACTTCCGGATGATCGCGCGCCTCCTGTGGATCCCCTTCGTCATCGTCCTGATCGCGGGAACGGCGGCCACCGGGTCGGGACCCCACGCCGGCTCCTCCCAGGGTCAGCTCGTCGCTCGACGCCTACCGTTCTCGTTCGCCGACGCGGCCTGGGTCCATTCGGTGGTCGCCGTGCTCTTCCTCGGCCTCGTCAGTGGACTCGTGGTCGCCGTCTGGCGCACCGACGTCCCCGAGGCGCTGCGATTGGGCGTGCGACGGCTCGTGATCATCGCGTTCATCCAGGCCCTGATCGGTTTCACCCAGTACCTCACGCACGTTCCGGTGGCCCTGGTCGAGCTCCATATCGCCGGAGCCGTCTCGTTGACGATCGGCGTCACGCAGTTCCACGTGCGCCAAACGGCGCACGACCGGGTGCCGGGTACTAGAAAGGCAGTATGACAATCGGCCCGGGTCAGCGAGTCGTGCCCGACGGCGCAGTACTCGCGGCGAGGCTCGGTGAGAAGGGCCTGGGAGGAACGAGTCGGCCATGCCACTTCTTTGGTCCCTAGCGGCCCTCATACCGCTGGACAACTACGGGCACTACATCCACTGGGGGGTGATCGACGTCAGTGTGGCGAACTTCATCGTCATCATGTTGATGATCGTCGTGTTCATCGCCGCGCTGTTGCTCCCCTTCCCCGGTCGCCGCCGCCGAAGGGGGGACCAGTGAGCACCACGGAGATCGACCGCCAGTGGACGACGCGGCTGCGCAAGCGGGTCGCCGGCAAGCTGCCCCCGGAGAAGCTGCTCCCGGACACCCAGCCGGCCTACGTCTCCTCGTGGATCTACGTCTTCGGCGTCACGACGATCGCCGCACTCTCGATGGTGATCCTGTCGGGATTCATCCTGTCCATCCGCGGACCGCAGTGGTGGCACTCGTCGTCGATCGGCCACTTCGTGAACTCGCTGCACCTCTGGAGCGTCGAGGTCTTCTTCTTCGCCATGATCGTCCACCTGTGGGGGAAGTTCTTCATGGCCGCCTGGCGCGGCGGACGCACGTTGACCTGGATGTCCGGCGTGGTGACCTTCCTCGCCTCGGTCGGCGCGGCCTTCACGGGGTACGTGTCCCAGACCAACTTCGACTCGCAGTGGATCTCGACCCAGGCTAAGGACGGCATCAACGCCACCGGGGCCGGTTCGGTCTTCAACGTCCTCAACCTCGGCCAGATGCTGATGTGGCACATCGTGCTGCTGCCGCTGGTCGCGGTCCTGCTCACGGCGCTCCACGTGCTCCTCGTGCGCATCAAGGGCGTCGTTCCGCCGTTCGACGAGAAGACCGGAGCCGCCGAGTGAGCCCGAGACCGTTCCGCCCCGACGTCGACGCGCCCGAGTACACCGGCAAGTACGCGCCGTACGACATCATCAAGGAGGGCACCATCGCGCTCGTCGTGGTGGGCCTCCTCGTGGTCCTGCTCGCCACCCTCTTCGGCTCGCCCGACGAGCGGGCGATCACGATCAAGGCGTGGTCCAACGCCGACCCGATCGACTTCGCCACGACGGCCCTGGGCGAGTTGAACGGGTCGACCATCACCGCGAGCTACGGCGCCCCGTACAACACCGCGTCCCCGGGCCAGGCGCTCGGACCGCTGCACCTGGCCCGGTGGGCCGGCGTCACCATCCCGATCAACACGGCGAACGACTTCGTCGTCGACCCCCTCTCGAGCGTGCCCGGCGACCCCGCGTTACGGTCGGCCCTCGCCGCGTGGAAGTCGGCCGCGCCCCAGCAGCGCTCCACCTGGGTCTCGCACTACACCAAAGGTGCCCCGAAGATGACGTGGTCCCTCGGACACATCAACGTCCCGGCCACCGACGTCGGACCGCTGCCCACGATGATTAACCAGCTAACTGCGATGGCCCGTTCGGGGGCCCTCGACCAGGCGCTGGTGACCGGCGGTGGCTTCTACACCACCAACTACACCAAGCCGCTCCTCTTCGTGGCCGACGGCACCTACCTCGCCAGTTTGGCTCAGAAGCAGCACCTCTTAGGCAGCCAGTGGGGCATGATGAACGAGACGGGGAGTTACCCCGGCCAGGCGTGGCTGTGGCTCTACACCTTCTGGTACCAGGTCCCGCCCTTCAACACGAGCCCCAGCGCCGACGTCCAGGTCTGGGCGACGATGATGTTCCTGTCGCTCCTGCTGCTGCTGGTGCCGTGGATCCCCGGTCTGCGGTCCATTCCGCGCAAGGTGAGGGTGTACCGGCTGATCTGGCGCGAACACTACCGAGCCACGTAGCCCCGCCTCCGGGATAAACCGGGGGCCGGGGGCGGGCCCGGGCCCGGGGGTGCCGCTCACCCCCGCGGGGCGGGGGGGGGGGGGGGGGGCGTGCGCGCCCCGCGTCCAGC
>VFSW01007129.1_pt1 | contig 16283 bp, 11 predicted proteins | sample 5358111 | NCBI WGS metagenome assembly VFSW01 (sample SAMN11554181, study PRJNA540505) | mine drainage metagenome | isolation source: sediment from site ElyBrook_90M | place: USA: Ely Copper Mine, Vershire, VT | collected 2017 | reverse complement strand
CATCTCTTGCCTCCCTCGCGCCAGCACTGAACTCAGGACGCCACGGAGGGATTTGGCCGGCCAAGGCCAATCCGACCGTATTGGTCGTATTTAGTGTACGGCGGATGCAGGCCCGTTTGCAAGTCCCATTCGCGCCCATCCAGCATCGCCCGCGGATGCGGCGCAGGCAAGCGACCGCAGGTCTCGCCGCAGGTACCGCATCGATGCGGTCGGGATAAAGTATAGGATTCACGGTCTTGTAGAATTCACGGTGTTGAAGCCCAATAGAAGTGTCCTCCTGTTGGCCCGATAGAAGTGTCCCTTAAAGAGGACATTTCTAATGGGCAGAAACAGAGGACATTTCTAATGAGCTATAACACTTGTAGAATTCACGGTTGACAAGCGAGCGGGGCAAAGGCAAACTTCTTACCAAACCACAGCTTCTCCCCCTTATGCCGGCAACGTGCAAACATCCGCAGGTCCGGGTCGTCGCCCGCGAGGAGGACGCCGAGTACGTTGTGTGTCAGCTCTGCGGCGAGGTCTTCGATGCGGCCGAGTTCGCCGACATCCTCAGCGAAGCCGACGAAGTCGTCGAAGCCGCCGAAGAGGACAACGCCGCCGACGCTGGGTGATTCTGTATACATGCGGACACGGGACCTGCGCCCGTCCACTTGCAACATGCCGGGATTCTCCTCGCCGCGCAGCGGCGAGAGGCTTACTTCACGGCTTGCCGCTCCGGCGCGTTCACTCTTCGGACGACGATCCACGCGTACTGCGCCGCGGAGATGGGCGCCAGCAGGGCGATGGCGCGCAGCAGTACCGCGCGCAGCAGGGCCGCGTACCCCGACGGCCATACCTGCTCGACCAGGACCACGGTCAGCCCGACGATCTGCACCAGCGTGTTGAACTTGCCCAGCAGGCTGGGGCGGAAGTCGCGCAGCGTGCCGGTGGCAAACAGCAGGGTCGCAATCAGCAGGATTCCCAGGTCGCGGCTGAAGACCAGCACCGTGACATACAGCGGCACCAGGCCCACATGCGTCAACACCACGAACAGCGTGCTCAGCAGCAGCTTGTCGGCGATGGGGTCCAGATACAGGCCCAGCCGCGTGTACTGCCTGGTCAACCGCGCGGCCAGCCCGTCGAGGCCGTCGCTGAAGCCGGCCAGGACGAACAGCGCAAAGGCCTCGCCGTAGCGACCGTCTAAAACCGCGATCACCAGAAACGGGATGATGAACAGACGCAGCAGTGTGAGCAGGTTGGGTGCGGCGCGGAACTGAAGCAGAAAATCCATCGTTGGGGGGCTCAGCCCATCGTAGTGCATTTTCATCCCCGTTGGGTTGCCGCAGCGATCGCGCCACGGTTCCCGCGCGACAAAGCCTCGCCGGTTGCTCTCGGGGAACACTCCCAGTTACACTACGAAGACGCACTAGAGGCGCGTAGCTCAGTTGGTTAGAGCGCTACCTTGACACGGTAGAGGTCAGGAGTTCGAGTCTCCTCGTGCCTACCATTTCCAACCCTGTAGGAAATGGGGTCTGCAGGCTGGCGGGCTGCCAGAAAGCCGCTCGGCTCAAAGGGCCGGGAAAGGGGCCAGACGCTGGAGGTCAATCCCCTTGCTCCCCAAATACAACTGGCCCGCACTTCCCTACCGCACGCGGCCCTGGGCAATCTGCCCACCGGTTGACCGCAGCCCGGACAGCCAGACTGCCTGTTCCCGCGTTTACGCCGTGCCCACACCGTCAGCGTGTAGCGGGCGGCCTTGCCCGCGGTGCTGCTGGCAGTACCGGTCTTGCTCAGTAACTGGGATTGAAGCTGCAACTCGGCACGCTTCCGGCTATCGAAAAGCTGCCGGTTGTCACGTCCGTGCCGGATGGCGTGAAGTTGGTGTCGTCGAGGTTGACCGTCGCGTACTCATCGCTCAACTGCGCGGTGGTGTCCATGTCGGCATAGGCCACATAGACCTGTTCCAGATAGCTGCCGCTATATCCATTGAACTCTTCGTACGCGCCCGATAACGAGTTCTGCGACAGGACCCCGTTGACCAGGATGTCATGGAACTGCGGAGTGCCCGCGGTGCCGGAGCAACTTCCGTAGTAGGCGTTGACGATGATGAGGTGCTTCACTCCATAGAGACAGGTGTTCTGGTATGTGACCTGTTGTACCAAACCGCCGCATTGCTGGTCCGTCTTGATGTTGATGCCGTTGGCGTCCGCCGAGACGTTCCCCAGCAGGTCCGACCCATAGAGATAGTTGTTCTGGAACAGCACGTTTGTGACGCCGTGGAAGGTCTGGCTCCCGATGGAGATGCCGTGTGTGCCATAGAACTGGCTGTTTTCCACCGTGATATTGGAGGCTGCCGTCTCGTTCGTCTTCACGGCGATGCCGTCGTCGCCGGCCTCGACGGTGGAGTTGTTGACGGTGACATTGGTGATGCTGTCGATGTCGATTCCGTCGGCATTGGCGCGCGTTGCCGGGGTGCGGATGGTAACGTTCCACACGGTGGCCCCGTTGCCTCCCTGGATGTAGAGGTTCGGGTACGCCGCCTGCTGCAGGGTGACGTTGTAGGCGATGAAGTTGTTCGCATTGTTCGTCTGGACCAGACGTGGATGGCCAGTGACGATGTCTCCTCGGCCATCCACTGTACCGGGCCCCATCAGGGAGGAGTTGGCGCCCGAAATATTGAGCAGTTCCGACTGGCTGGAGTACGCGGTATTGCCCTCAAGGGTGACGCCTGAGTCGATGAGCAGACCTTCGCCGTTGACGGAGAGTTCGGCGGAGTAGAAGGCGTTGTTCGGGCCGGAGACGGCCAGTTCCACGCTCTTGCCTGTGCCCTTGCACGCGCTCGAACTCAGCGCCGCCTGGATGCGGCTGGTGTCGTCCGACCCTGCCGCCGGCGGCGACGAGCGCTGCGCGGCGGTGAACTGCGCGGACAGAGTCTGGCACACCGCCGGGTACGTGGGCTGAGTCACGGTGCGCGAGTCGCCCGTGGCGTAGGTGAGCGCCGTCCCGGAGACCGTGACACTGTACGACCCGGTTGCCGCAGCGACTGCGGTGCTTTGCGCGCCGACCGTTACGGGAGTCGCGGGGGCGCTGGCCGGAGCGGTGTAGAGGCCGCCCGTCGTGATCGTTCCCTCGGCGGCATTTCCGCCGGTCACGCCGTTCACCATCCAGGTGACGGTCTGAGCGGCCCCGGTCACCACGGCAGAGTACTGGCCGGTCTGGCTAAAGAGGACGTTTGCGGGCCCAGTGACCGCGACCGAGACCGGCTGCACGGTGACACCGACGGAGCCGGTCGCTGTCGTCGAAAGCACGCTGGCGGCGGATATCGTGACCGTGTCCGAGGAGTTGGCGGAGGGCGGCGTGTAGAGGCCGGAGGAGGAGATCGTGCCGGTCGCCGTGCTGCCGCCGGCTACGCCATTGACCATCCAGGCGACGGTCTGGTTCGCGGCCCCGCTCACCGTCGCCGTGTACTGCGAGGTCTGTCCGACATAGACCGACGATGGGCCCGACACATTGACGGTGAGGGTGGAGATCGGCAGGTCCCAGTTGGAGGGACAACCGCTGAGCGTGGGCTGGAAGGGCGGCGACGGGGGAACGAGCAAGTAAATTGCGCAGACATTCAGAGTCGGGTTCTTGACGATGTTCCGCGCCGCGCCGATGGTATCGGTGGGCGCGGCGCCGCCGGATGGGGTTGTGTCGGTGAAGAGCATACCGCAACTGCTGCGGTCGCCGGCGACACCGCCGGCGGAGTTGATGCACGCGGAGATCGCATCGCCCAGCGTCTGGATCTCGATGCCCGATGCATAGGTGCTGGCGGGCAGCGTCGGTCCGGGCACGGTGCCGAGCGAGGTGTCGGTGTACTCGTTGACCGTAGTGAACGCGGCCTGCAACGCCGAGGCGTCCGTTGTGCTTGAACCGGCCGCGGAGTAGGAACTCATGTAGTTCGCCAGCGCCGCGACGGAGCTGACCGTGGTCAGCTCATCCATGAAGACAAAGGTCGAGGAAGAGAGATTGCCGCATGGACCAAGGGCAGCCATCATGGCCAGGTTATTATTCGTGCCCGATCCAGAATTCCCTCCCGTGCCGACCAGATAGACCTCCGCCCCGGCGGAAGGACAGGTGTACTCCCCTGCGAGCGTGAACGAGCCGGCGGGAAGGGAGTTGAAGCCGTTCCCCACATTTGCGTTGCTGTTTGCGGCGTTCCCACTGCCATCGCTGGTGGTCAGCGGAGTGCCGATGAGCGGAGTGGCCGCGGAACCGTCGCCTGTCGTCCCAACCGCATACAGTTGGATCAGTCCACCCGTCACAGGCTGCTGTCCGCCATGGACCGTTCCAGAGATGCTCAACGGATGCGCAGGAGGCGCGAGTCGCGAACCTCCGCACCCGGACAGCAGTAAGCCGCCCGCAAGCAGCAGCGTCCATGCAGGACAGACCGAACACAACCGGAAAAACTCACTCAACAAGTCGGAATGGAGGGGGGGCCGGGAGATGCTTTTGAGGGAATTCAAGCAGAATATACCTGAGTGCAGCGACCTACGAGCGGCAATTGCCTTGGGAAATTGTGACTCCGATCCCGGCTTAGCCTCCAAGACTCATGAACCTCCAAGCGGGAATGCGAAAAACGCAGTATGTGAGGACTATACAGGGTTGGAAGCCCATAATCCACTGGCCCCGGATTGCCGGATTCCGCGGCCATTTGAGTCCCACCGTCTGTCGATGAACAATCCGGGGCAACGGCGCGGCTTTAGAACGCGCAGACAGGAAATCCAAGTGCACCGGCGATGCGGGACAGAGACCTCAACGGCATCGGTCGCTCCACAAAATACGTACCTTGCAGGTCATGCCCGTGCTCGGACTTTGGATTTGCACTGTCCGCTAAAGCGCGCCAGGGGGAACGCCGGTTGAACACACGCTATCGCAACTCCGATGCAGTGAGCCTGCATTCATCCGGTCCAGGATTCACGGCAATTGCGGTGGCCCCAGCAACGGGGTCTTTACGGGAGTGGCCAGACCGACAAAGGTTGTCACCGTATTTGCCCCATCGGAGTTGGACACCCAGAGATTGCCGCTTGCGTCCACGGCAACGGTAAACGGCGAGCCAAGTTGCGCATCCGTCCCGAGTCCCGCGGAGGGCGATAGCGGCGCTCCGGGCACAGCGTCTTTGTAGCCCGCGACCCCGCGCACAGTGCCCCCATGGAAGTCTCCCACCCAGACGCGCCCTGCCCCGGCGACCGCCCCCGGCGCCGGAGTGTACGCTCCGCCGCCCGACTGTCCGTCCAGCAGGACCGCTCCGGCGCTGGAGACCTCGCTGATGCTGTTGCCAAAGTAGTTTGCCACCCATACATTGTCGGCCTGGTCCACGGCCACGCCGCTGGCCCCGTTGCAGCAAGCGATCTGCGTCACGCTGGAGCCATCGGCTGCGATGTGCGTGATCGAGTCGGCGCTCTGGTTGGCCACCCATGCGTTATGACTGGCGTCCACGGCGATCGCGACGGGCAGAAACAGTTGACCCGCACCCCATCCTGTAGCGCTGCTGACGGCGGACCCACTGCTGGAAAGCAGGCTTACCAGCGAATCGCCGTAATCCACCACCCAGACGTTGCCGGTTGTGTCCGCCGCCAGCGCCTGCGGGAAGTAGACGCCGCCGCCGGAAAATCCATTGGCACCGGAGAGCACCTGTCCCATGGGGCTGAACTCTACGATGTTCCCGTAGCCGTTGTTGATGCTGTAAGTGCTTTGTTCGCTTGCAACCCAGATGTTATTGCTGCCGTCCACCGTCAGCCCATAGTTCTCCATCAGCCCGGCGGAGGACGAGGCGGCGACCTGTTGCACGGCACCGCCAGGACCGAGGGGCGGCAGCTCCGTGAGCACGCCGAAGTAGCTCACAACCCAGTCGTCGCCTCTGGAGTCGAAGGCCATCGCGGTGGGCACGTCCATGCCGCCGCCGCTCCATGTGACCGCCAGAGTCCACTCCGGCACCGCGCCCGCGACCACCGGAGTAAAGGCCGGGCTGGCGGGCAGCAAAGCATCCAACGCGCTGACATTGCCGGTTGGGTTGCGCAGAATGTCATAGACCGCATCCAGCGTGTTCCCGGGAGTACTGCCGCCGGAGGGTGTTGCCGCCGTCAACAGCGGTGTGCAGGCAGATCCCCCGCCCGTCGCGGTGCAACTGTTCAGGATGTCGGCCAGGGTATCGATCTTCGCGGAAGGAATGCTCAGGCCGGCGGGCAGGGTAGCGCCCGGCGAACTCCCGGTAGCACTATCCGCCAGTAGGCTTGCAGCGCCAAATGCGTTGGCCAGTCCGGCTGCGTTGGTGCTGCTGGCGCCCACGTTGCCGCCGCTGGAGTAGAAGGCCGCCAACGCCGCCGCCGAGGCCACCGTCGTCACCTCGTTCACCACCACGGCGGTGCCGGAGGCGATACTGCCACAACCGCCCACCGCCGCCATCAGCCACATCGCGGAGTCGTCCACTGGGCCGCTCAGCCCCGGGTTGCCGCCTTTGGCGATGAGGTAGAGCTGGGTCGAGGAACTGGCGCACGCATAGCCCGCCGGGACCGTGAAGCCGCCCGCGCTGTCCGTGGTGAGAGCATCGGCAAGCAGCGGTGTGCCTGCCGCCCCGTAGCCGCTGTCACTGGCCGCGTAGAGCTGTACCGTGGCGCCGCTCACGGGTTGCAAGCCGGCGCGGACCGTGCCGTCGAAGCCGACTCCCGTTCCGGCTGGCCCAACCGCGTTCGCAGGAGCGGCGTTGGACCCACAGCCGCTGATAAGCGGCAAAAGCGCGCCGGCCAGCACCAGAGAGGCGGCAGACAGAGTGGCTGCGACAGGATGAATGCGATTCACAGGATCACTTTAGACGATCGGCTGGTCCAGCGCGGATGGAAGCGCAGATGAAAACGGGGCCCCGCACAGTGTGCGGGACCCCGCGATCGGTAACAGGTTCGGGTTAGGGCTTTGCACCAACCGCGTTATTGTGTAGCGCAAGCGCGATCGGCGTGACCGTCGGGGTTGCTACGCCCACGAGCTCAAAGACGCCGCCGGTGCCTACGGTATTGTTCGCGACCCACACATTGCCGGAAGGATCAACCGCAACGCCCTTACACGCAGTCAGCCCTGCATGAGAGTATCCCGTCCCCGGCGTCATAACTGTTCCTATAGCAGCGTTGACCCCGGCACCGTTGACCTCAGCGATAAATGTCCCGGCATTGTCTGGCAGCCAGAGATTCCCTGAACCGTCCACGGCGACATAAAGAGGCGAAACGGTCTGAGTAGGGCTGCCATAGTTCGCACCTGTAACCCCGCTGAGCGCAATATTGGTTATGGTATCGTTTCCCGTAGCGGAATTCGCAGTCCACATGCCGCTGGCGCCGGTATCGGCTGCAATCCCATAGGGCGTAGCCATGGTCGTTGGGGCATACGCAGTGTAGGTATTTTCGCTTACGCTCGTGGTCAGACCCGTACCGCTAGTAACACTGCCGGACGGACAGGGATAGGTGCTGCTGCCGATGGGGCACTGGGTGGCAGTGTTGATGTTGGAAAGCACGACGACCTCGTTGGCTGTGCCTGAAGTAGTTGAGGCTCCGGCGTTGGTCATCCACAGGTTGCCCGAGGTATCGAAGGCCATATAATCCGGGGCAAGAAAGGTGCTTGCGCCACCCACGCCGGCCGTGCCCGGCGTGGCGCTGGCAATGGGGTAGGTAATCGTATCAGCAATGTTCCCCCCTTGATACTCGATTAGCTGGAAGTTCGCGCTGGAGCTCACCAAGCCGACGAAGACATCGTTGCTGCCATCAATGGCGATGCCGTATCCGCCCTTGTGGGTCGCAGTGACGTTGTAGGTGCTGGATACGGGGAGGTACTCGTAGAGATCGGCACTGCTGCTGCTGGTTGTCATCCAGACATTGTTGTTTGTGTCGATCGCGATATTGCGCGGGCTTTGGGCGCTAACAATCGAATTAGGCACGGCAATGGCCGTCGGCGTGCCGGTTGGACTCAACTCCACCAGGCTTTCGTCCGCTGCTGCCGAGTCGCCATTGGCCACATAGATGTTGCCTTTGGAGTCTGCGGCGATGTTCTGCGGTTGCAGCAGAAACGTGCCGGGAGTCGTATCGGCGTACAGGATGCCGATGGTCAAGTCGTTGGGCGTTGACCCCACGCCGGTGAACGGCGACGTGCCGGTCTGTAAAGTAAACAGGTCGGCCAGGGTGGTCGGATTGCCGCCGCAGGTCGGGTTCAGGCTCATGTAGATGGCAGCCTGCAGGGTGTCAGTCGGTGCGGAGTAGCCTGGGGGCGGGGTATCCGTAAACAGCTTCGTGCATTGTGCACTGCCCGCGCCCGTCGAGTTCACGCACGCGGCCAGGATGTTGGCGACGGTATTCAGCTGTTGGTACTCGGGGGTTGCTGTAACCGAGGTCCCTGCCCCGCTCAAGGCGGCCGTTTGAACCGCGGCGCCCGAGGCGTTGCTCACCAGGTTGTTCGACGTGGCAAAGGCATTGGCGATCCCGACCTCGGCCTGGGCCGTGCTGGCCGAGCCGAAGGTGTCATGAGAAACGCCAGTAATGGTCGTGAGACCTAAGGCGGGGTTGAAGTACTGCCCGAGGGAGTAGGCGGTGGCTGCCGTGGTCACCTCATTGACGAATACGGGGCTGCTCAGGCTGTTACAGGGCCCCAAAGCCGCAGCAAGCACGATGGCGGCATTTGCGCCACTGCCCGCGTCTCCCCCAGACGCTGTGAGATAGACCTGCGGATTTCCCCCGGGGCAAACGTAAGTGCCGTACGCAAAGGTGCCGGAGGAGTTAGTCAACACCGCGGAACCCAGAGCGGAGGCCCCGAGACCATAGCCACCCGTTCCCGCCACCCATAACTGGACCGAGGATCCGTTGATGGGCGACTGGCCGCCATGCACCGTTCCCTGGATCGCCGCGCCGGTCACGGCCGGAGTGTCGGTGCTGGCGACTGTGTTGAAGCCGGAGCAGCCCGTGGTGAGTAACGCGACCGCGGTGAGTGTAGCCGCCAAGACAACATGCAAACTTGCTTTCGATACAACACGGGTTGCGATCATGACCTCTGTGCCTCCAAATCCATATGGGAAATCGTTCGATTCCGTTCAGTATACTCAGCCAGTACGGCGCAGCGGCCATACCAAATTTCCAATTCCGCGAATAGTACCACCACTCTGCATGAACTGACCAGAAAAAAAATCAGCCTGCCTTGGTCGACTGCAACCGGCCTGTTTTTCAGCTGAAAGCAGACCGTAATATGCGCTATGGGCCGGAGGGCCGGGTGAGACCGTCCAGGCTGACCGACGAGAGAAACGCCTGCAAGTCCGCAGTCAACCGCTGGCGAGCGGCATCGGCGGGCATTGCCTCGTCAAGGGTCTCGACGCGGAGCACGACGGAGACCGGGAGCATGGGGTCGTCGCGCAGCAGAGATCCTGTGTTTGTACGGGTGTAGAGGAAGCCGAAGTGGGTGCGTTCGCTGGTGAACTCACCGCATGTGCTGCCGTTGCATATCGTCGATGCCACGAGGGACAGGGTCGCTCCGTCGTTGTAGAAAGCCGAGCTGAAGCTGTCGGGAGGGCCGTCTGCGGTTGCAGCCGTAACCTGTCCCCGCCAGAGCGGGGTCTCTCCCCGGACGTAGTAACAGAGGAGGGGGTCGTGCCAACCGAGCGTGTGCGATACTTCGAGGGAGATCGTCTCCCCACCGTCCGCTGGCGCATACTGGGCCCAGAAGTAGCGGCCCGCCCCCACCGTCGCGGAGTCCTGCCAGGTTCGCATCCGGGTGTAGTTGCCGAGACGGGCCGGAAACCGCGGCCCCTCGTCCGCCAGAGATGCGCCGGGTGAACGGGCTGCCTCCTTGGCCCGCGCCAGACTGACGCACCCGAGGAGCGCGACCGCCGTCATGGCTGCAAGCTGTGCATAGCGCGTGCGCGGTGCGCGGCGATGAGACCCACCATTTTCAGGGGCAATGGCTGCCTCCGGCGGGTTCCGGCCCCCGGCATCGCGGAGGCGATGGATGGCGGCAAACAGCAGAAGCGTGGCGAGAAGGAAGAGCGTGGCGCCGATCAGGTAGTCCGCACTCTCCCCTTTACTCTGAAGCGAGGTGAAGTGCAGCGCGACCACATAATACAGGACCAGCATGCAAAGCCGGGCCAGATTGAACACATAGCCCAGCAAGACCGCTCCCACGACGACGAGGGCGTTCGCATACCAGCGAAAGCGATAGACGTAACCGGCGATCAGGGCAATGAACCCCATCGTGACGGAACCGCGAAGGCCGTTGCATCCGGGTGCGATGAACATGCCGAAGCCAGGGGTAAACATCAGCCGAAGACTGTCCGGGGTCAAGGGGTTCCCCAGGCCCATCGCAAAAGCACGCGCGATATGGGCCGAGACGCGTTGCAACGGCAGATCCACGAACAGGCTGAAAAAATGTGGGACAGGGTTGGCAAACAACAGGAGGAGAATCGGGAAGAGCGCCGCGCGGTAGAGTCGCACGCCGCCAAGCAGCAGGACTACGCCGGAACCGTACGCAAACAGCATGAACGACGTCGGCGGCATCGGAGTCAACAGGCGAGGCGAGACAACCATGATCAGAAATACTTGCTGCTGGACCCGCGCTACCGCGGCGGTGACCAGCAGGAGCGCAAGACCCCACCAGGTCCCTTCCGCCCGCCAGCCAAGCGTCTTCCACGCCCGAAGGATGAGGACCAGACTCACCAGCGGTACGACCATTCCAATCGATTTCAGGGCATCGGTCGTCCACCCCACCCAAAGACGGACCATCGTAAGCCAGATCACCGACAATCCAACGATGGCGAGCGCGGTTGCAAGCGCAACAAACCGCAGACGTGAACGCCCTCCCGAAGGCATGGTCGGCACGCGAAGTTCACGGTCCGGCAAAGCGGTCATGGGGGCGTCCTCTGTGTTCAGGCGCACCGAGCGCACCCATGCCTACCGCGCGGATGTATTGCGGCGTGCCTTTACCCGTGCGCGAAGCGTGGAGAACAACGCACCCGCTGAACCGACCAGGGCCAGGACAACTGTCGGGTTCTCGGGAGAATCAACGCAGCCGTTAAGCTGGGCGTGCAGCGGGTGGGCAACCAAGAGAAGGAACGCAGTGCATAGGAAAAGCAGCAATGACTTGTTCATCAGTATTGTCCTCGTGGAACACGATAGTGGAACGAAAAGTCAAATGTCAACCCCCCTTTGAAGGTGTGGCCGGTTGCTTCCAAAATAGATACCGGGAAGACGCGCGTGGCCCCACCTCTCGACAGGATTGAAGATGCGCCAGCCCAGCATTTCCGCCCAAGCCTCCACGCATGAATCGGCTTGCATCCTCTCTCCCCGTCCCGCTTCCAGCCTCTTGAATCTCCGCGTGCGGGGAGAGGTTTTAAAGGGCAGGACATCGTGCGCGGGCAGGCGCAGGACGCAGTCGGCGGCGAGCGCGCCGGTCAGTTCGCAGGCGGCGAGCGCTGCCGCGTGCAACTCCTCGGCGGCCTTGTTGTCGGCCACGAGAATGAGGCAGGGCGCATTGGCGGCACGGACGAAGAACGGAAGACAGAGGGCGCGGGCGGTGAAGGTGAGGCCGGAGACACGTCTTCGCCCGCTGCCGGCGCTCAGATGGCGACGGACACGGTCGAAGGGCACAGAGTTCTCAAGGTCAGCGAGCAACTCGCGGACGAAAGGAAGGATCATCGTTGGGGCAAGTCTACCCGTTCAAAGAAGAAGCCACCGCAAGGCCAGCGTGAAGAGGAAGTATCTGGCGTTGTATGATGAGGGGAAGGGGAGATTATGCCGAACAAACCGAATCCCACACTCGCATTTGACAGCAAGTACGGCTCGACGGGCAAAGTCGGCAGCTTTCAGCCGTCCAAGCCCGCGAACCTGAGCCGTCCCACCAACATCAAAATGCCCCCGCCGCCCAGGAGCAAGGCCTCGTAAAGGACGGCGATGCCTGAAAAGCTTGAAGCATTGGGGATACTCCTCGTTCTCCTACCGGGATTTTGCTCGGCCTACGTGACCCAGCAGCTCTGTGTGCGTCGCAAGCAGACGGAACTGGACAAGGTCGTTGAGGCACTGCTATTCAGCTTCCTTCTCTTCCTGCTGACGCTTCCGTTCTTCGGCTACGTTCTTCCTGTAAGTTGGCATCCCGTCGCGATGAAGGACGGTATGGCTTACACCATTGCATTTAACGCCAGGTACCTCTGGACGCTGTTCCTGCTGTCCATTGCAGCAGGCGCGGCCTATGCGGTAAATATCAATCGCGATCTTGCACTGCGTATGTTCCGAAAGATCGGCGCGACGGAACGAACAGCCAGATATTCCATTTGGAACGATGTTTTTCAGGATATTCCGCGGAGTTACTTGCAGGTAGAACTATCCGACGGACGTATTGTCGTGGGTTATCTTCGCTACTATTCGGATGACCCTGAGGAGTCTTCCGTCTTTCTGGAGGATGCTGCATGGCTGACGGAAAAGGGCGAGATTCCAATCGATGGCCCGGGTATTCTGTTGACAAAAGAATCGAGGATCGTGTTCATCAGCTTCCTGGATGCTGTTGTTGATAAGCAAACGCAAACCTAGACGAAGTTCAAAGCATGTCTGCAAACTTTCCAGAATCGATACGTTGAAATGATGAATACCGAGGTCCTTGCCAAGTACCAGCCCGTGATCGGGCTGGAGGTCCACGTCCAACTCCTGACGGAGACGAAGGCCTTCTGCGGGTGCGTGAACCGCTACGGCGGCGAGCCGAACACGCATGTGTGTCCGACGTGCCTCGGCCTGCCGGGCGCGCTGCCCGTGCTGAACCGCCGCGCCGTCGAGCTGGCCGTGCTGGCGGCGAAGGCGATCCACTGCGAGATCCGCGAGACCAGCATCTTCTCGCGCAAGAACTACTTCTATCCCGACTCGCCCAAGGGCTACCAGATCTCGCAGTTCGACCGGCCCATCGCGGAGAACGGATGGATCGACGTACCCGCGTTCGATGCAGCGGGAGCAGCAATCGCCAAGCGCATCGGCATTACGCGGCTGCACCTCGAAGAGGACGCGGGAAAGAGCCTGCACGACGGCTTCGCGGACTCGGTCACGCGGACGTACATCGACCTGAACCGCTGCGGCACGCCGTTGGTGGAGATCGTCAGCGAGCCGGAGATTCGCACGCCGGACGAGGCCTTCGAGTACCTCACGCGGCTGAAGGAGATCCTGCTCTACACCGGCGTGAGCGACTGCAATATGGAAGAAGGATCGCTGCGCTGCGACGCCAATGTGAGCGTGATGCTGAAGGGCGCGGCCAAGTTCGGCACCAAGGCCGAGGTGAAGAACGTCAACAGCTTCCGCTACATCCGCGCGGCGCTGGAGTACGAGATCGAGCGCCAGATCGAGGTGCTGGAGAGCGGCAACCGCGTGGTGCAGGAGTCGCGCCTGTGGAACAACGCCGAGGGGCGCACCTACTCCATGCGCTCGAAGGAGCAGGCGCACGACTACCGCTACTTCCCCGAGCCGGACCTGCCGCCGCTGGTGGTGGGCGCGGCGTGGCAGCGCGAGATCCTGACCGCGCTGCCGGAGCTGCCCGAGGCGCGCCGCGCGCGCATGATCGCCGAGTACGAGATCACGCCGCAGGACGCCATGACCCTGACCGCGACGCGCGCCTTCGCCGACAGCTTTGAGGCGGCAGCGAAGAAGGCGAAGAGTCCCAAGCGCGTCGTCTCGCTGATTACCAGCGAATTGACCGGTCGGCTGAAGGCCGCCGGGCTGGAGCTGGAACAGTCTCCGGTGACGCTGGCGGGCATTGTGCAGGCGGCGGACCTTGCGGAGTCGGGCGAGCTGTCGAGCAAGATGCTGAAGCAACTGCTGGACGCCTGCTTCGCCGAGGGCAAGGACTTCGCCGCAATCTACGAACGCGACAGGCCGCAGCAGATCTCCGACGCGGGCGCGATCGAGGCGATGATCGACGAGGTGATCGCGGCCAACCCGAAGCAGGTGGCGCAGTATGTGGGGGGCAAGAAGACGGTGGCCGCGTTCTTCGTCGGCAACGTGATGCGGCTGTCGAAGGGACAGGCCAACCCGGCGCTGCTCAACGAACTGGTGACGCGCAAGCTGGACGGCCTGTGCGACAGCCGCTAAAGAATTTTCACTGGGGAACAGAGTGCCGGACCGACAATGGAATGCCGGTAGACGAAGACTACTGTCCGCTGCCCGGCGGGACAAAGCAGTGTACGAACGAAGCTCCCGCGCGGCTTCGCACACGGACCGGCCCGCAGCCCACGGGAACCACCACGGCATGTCCGCGCGGCAACTCCACCTGCTGGCCGGACTCGCTGACCACGATTGCGGTGCCATCCAGGTCCACCAGGCAGCCTGGTTCATCCGACGGTACAATCGCCTCATCGCGGGCCGCAATCTCGTATCGGTCCACCACAAAGTAGAGCTGCTCGATCAGGCGAGTGAAACCATCCATGGCGACCGGCTTCACCTTGCCCGCCACGGTTTGCGTTCTCATCGCGCGCAGCCCCTGCTCCAGATGCAGCTCGCGCGGACGCCCGTAGTCGTAGAGCCGGTAGGTGACATCGCTGGTCTGCTGCGTCTCCAGCAGCACCACCCCCGGCCCGATGGCGTGTACCGTTCCCGCATCGACAAACAGCATCTCGCCGGCGGACACCGGGACCCATGCCAACAGGTCTTCCATCGTGCGCCCCACGCGGTGCGCGCCCTCGACCGACGCGCGCACGGCCTCCGCCGTGACGCCCTCGCGCAGGCCCAGCGCAATCGTTGCCCCCGGCTCCGCCTGCAGCACATACCAGCACTCCGTCTTGCCCCGAGCAAAGCCCATCGCGCGCGCCATCGCGTCGTCGGGATGCACCTGCACCGAGAGCTTCTCCCTGGGAAACAGCAGCTTCACCAGCAGAGGGAACTCCGCGCTCCCGTCTTCACCGGGAAGGCGGTTCCCGTGGCGTTCCTTGCCGGCCCCGCGCGCGCCCAGCAACTGTTCGCCCGCTTCGGCGGCCACCTGCGCCAGGGTCTGCCCGGCGAGCGCGCCCGTCTCCACCACACACTGCGGGCCGGTCAGCCACGCCTCGCCCACCGGCTCGGCGGTCCCGGTCGAGTCGTACCAGGGCCGCAGGTCGCGCCTTCCCCACACCCGCTCGCTGAACCACGGCGCCAGCCGGAACGGCAGGAGACTCGTTCTCCCTGAGGGCATCCTCATCCTCCTCGATCCACTTTCTCCAAGCGAACAAAAACGCAATCGCAGCCCATTACACAACTCGTACACTCCATTACAAAACTGTTACACCCCGTAAGAACCGCCCCTGCTAGCGTTGAATCTAACAGGTAGCCCGGCAACTCCGAGGCCAATAAACACTATGACACCTACGCTTCTCGCGCCCGAAACAACCACCAAGGCCCGCACCGGCAACACTGCACATGCAGTCACTGCGCCGATTACGCCCGAACGCATCGAGGCCGCGCGCCGACTGGCAGCCGAGGTCGCCCAGAAGGTAAGGCAGGACCTGCGCATGGGCCGCGAGCACCAGCAGGGCCGCATCAACTGGATCACCGCCGTGGTGATGGCGCTCTTCCATGTGGGGGCCGTCGCAGCGCTGTTCTGCTTCTCCTGGAAGAACCTCGCCGCCTTTGCCGTCACATACTTCTTCGCCATCAACGTCGGCATCGGCATGGGCTACCATCGCCTTTTGACGCACCGCGGATACCGCGTTCCCCGCTGGCTGGAATACTTCATCACCGCGTGCGGGACCTTGGCGCTGGAGGGTGGCCCGATCTTCTGGGTCGCAACCCACCGCGTCCACCACCAGAACTCCGACCACGAGGGCGACCCGCACACCCCGCGCGACGGCACCTGGTGGTCGCATGCCGGTTGGATCGTCTCCGGCCGCGCACTGCACTCCGAGACCGCGCTGCTGGGCCGCTACGCGCCGGACCTCACGCGCGACAAGGGCCACGTCTGGCTCAGTAAGTTCCACTGGGTCCCGCTCACCGTCAGCGGCCTGCTGCAGATTGCCATCGGCGCGGCCCTCGCGCCCGCCGGCCACGCGCTGCTGGGCGCCCTCACGATGCTGCTCTGGGGGACGTTCCTGCGCGTCACCCTCGGCCTGCATGCCACCTGGCTGGTCAACTCCGCCACGCATCTCTTCGGCACGCGCCGCTTCGACACAAAAGACGACTCGCGCAACAGTTGGTGGGTCGCTCTGCTCACCGGCGGCGAGGGCTGGCACAACAACCACCATGCCCACCCGGTGAGCGCGCGCCACGGCCTCGCCTGGTACGAGTTCGACGTCAACTACTACGGCATCT
>VFSW01007128.1_pt1 | contig 16283 bp, 14 predicted proteins | sample 5358111 | NCBI WGS metagenome assembly VFSW01 (sample SAMN11554181, study PRJNA540505) | mine drainage metagenome | isolation source: sediment from site ElyBrook_90M | place: USA: Ely Copper Mine, Vershire, VT | collected 2017 | reverse complement strand
GCATGGAGGAGTTTGACTGGCCATAAGTGGGGGAATTTGAAGTGGCCATCGGGGACTGCAGCTCTGACTAAGGCATCTTCTAACTCAGGAAGGCATGCCTTACCGCGCCGAACTAGCACCTCCGCCAGCGTTGAGACAGAAGACGTAGCGACTCCATCCGGCAAGTGCAATGTCGCTTGGCCTGAGTCCATCTCGGTGTTCGAAGCGAGTTGCCCCATGCGCCCAACGCCAAAGAAGCTTGGTGACGCCAATGTGTCGTCGGCGTTTGATAGGTGATGAATGTCGAGCAGTTCGTCGCCTTGAACCATAATCACTCCGCGCTCGAGCACATTCTCCAACTCTCTGACATTGCCCGGCCAGGTATGGTGCATGAGGGCCTGCATAGCGCGAGAAGAAATGCCAGACACGACGCGCCCGTGGCGCTTTGCAAGGCGCATTAGTAACAGGTTGGTGAGCAGCGGAATGTCGTCCCGACGCTCTCGCAATGGCGGCACGACGATGGGAAAGACATTCAAGCGGAAGTACAGATCCTCTCGAAACCGTCCCTCCTTTACCGCTAATTTCAGGTCCTCGTTCGTCGCCGCAATCACCCGCACGTCGGTCGAAATGGTCTGGTTACTCCCAAGACGTTCCATTTGGCCATTCTGGAGCACGCGCAAGAGTTTGCCTTGTGCGGTCATGCTTAAAGTGCCAATCTCGTCGAGAAAAAGCGTGCCGCCGTTCGCCGCCTCGAACCTCCCGGGGCGAGAGTGCGTTGCCCCAGAGAATGCGCCCCGCTCTACCCCGAATAGCTCAGACTCGACCAACTGCTCAGGGATGGCAGCGCAGTTCACTTCGACGAGCTGCGCTTTGGCCCGTCCGCTTCGCCGATGCACTTCTTGCGCAATTAGGCTCTTGCCAACACCGCTTTCGCCGAGTAACAAGACGCTGGCCTGAGTAGGAGCCACACAGTCGATCTTGTGCTGCAACACGTAGAAAGAGGTCGAGACGCCGACGAATGGGGATTCCGACGCCGAAACGTCTTGCCTCACCGGCATTGGCCAGGGCGCGACATTCTCGTTGCTTGGATCGAGCCGCATGCTCAGCGGTACAAACACCCTGGGATGCGGAGCGGGTTCTGCCAGCAGGAAGCGCAGGTCGGCTTCAGCGTTTTCCCACTGTGACGCCGGCTTTGCAATGATCCTGCAGTGAGCCCCCCCGGACGCTCGGCACTCGACTTCACGCACAAGAATGCTTCTTCCCGCGCAATGACTAAGGTAGCCAGAGCAATATCCGACGGAATTCCAACAGACTGCCTGTGACCCAACACCATGTTTGGCAATGTGCATTTCGTCTTCCAACGAATCCTTCCAGATCGCTTCACCGTAGTAGTCGTCGCTACATAGGTTGGTGGCAGTAAGCCCTCGTCCGACATGCTCCGGTAGAAGGTAGCCCTGGAGCGCATGCATCATGCCGCCTGCGTTCAGCACCTCACTCAATGATGCATTGGATCCCGCGGCTTTCAGTGCGTCTTCGGCATCGCGTTGGCCCGCCGCGTAATAGATACGACTTAACAGCCCGCGCGTCATATCCATGCCCAGAGTAGCAATCAGTTCTTCCCGCAAGGCGGAGAAGGTCTCGGCCTGAACTAGCACGACACGTCGTTTGTCCATCCAGATCCGGCCCTCATCGGGCGAGAAACGCAGCCTCGTGGCAAGTTCTCTCAACTGGGGAAATTTCATGTCAACAACCACCCTCGGAACTTCGATGGCAGTTGTTGCTGATTGGCTAGCTAGAGCGTTCACGGAAGGCCTCGTGGATTCTGCTTAGACGGCAAGGAATGCCACCTGAGTGGACTTCACAAATTTCAGAAGTTCGCGATGGCAATTTCATGAAATTCCGAAATCGTTGAGATTCTGCTCCTTACTGCGAGCTGCTTGCAACCAAGCATGCCGGTCAATCTGTAGGGGTTTTCACCCAATTTACATCGCCTGCAGCAGTTCGTTGTGGCTTCCGGCTAGGTGTTAACCAGAGATTTTGGGGTGGCGTCACCCGATTGGCATGCTTCTGGCAATTGAAAGGCAAGCTGTCGAATTCTCACACCCTAAACACACCGACGGCCCTCGACTCGGGTGATCCCCAGCGACAGACAGTGGAGACAAAACATGACATCTATTTCTAACCTTGGTTATATCGTTCTCGGCGTCAGCAACCTTGATGCGTGGGAGACATTTGCCGTCGATGTGATTGGGCTGCAGGCCGGCCACCGCGTGCCTGGAAAATCACTGGCTCTACGTATGGATGACTACGCACAGCGCATTCTTCTCGAAAAGAGCGGTGACGATGACCTCCTAGCTGTCGGCTGGGAGTTAGACACCGAAGCGGAATTGGAGGAGTTCGCCACCCATCTGAAGAGCCTTGGCGTGAAAGTAAGCGGTGGTGCACCAGAGCTGGCGGCAAATCGTCGTGTGGAGCGGCTCTACCACTGCGAGGATCCAAACGGGATCAGGCACGAGTTCTACGCGGGCGCGCAGCGTGCTGCAATCTCTGACGCGTTCAGGTCGAAAGTGTTGATAGGGTCGTTCGCAACCGGAAGGCTCGGTGTTGGGCATTTCGTGATGGCAGCCAAGAATGCTCAGGAGACGTCCGACTTCTGCAAGCAAGTGCTAGGCGTCAAGGTCAGTGACTACATCCGTGGCGAACTCGCACCAGGCAAGGTACTGGACGTTACCTTCTTTCATGCACGGACAGGGCGTCATCACTCCGTGGCAACGGCGAAGATTCCCTTTCCATACCCAAAGCGCGTTCACCACATCATGGTAGAGGTCGCCGACATGAACGACGTCGGCTTTGCCTATGACCGCTGTGTAAAGGCGGGATACCCCATCAATATGGACCTTGGTCATCACCCGAATGATCAGATGTTCTCGTTCTACGTGCACACGCCATCCGGCTTTTTGCTCGAGTTTGGGTCGGGAGGCATTGTTGTCGATGACACCAACTGGGATGTCAAGAGCTTCACGGAGCTCAGTGACTGGGGTCACCACCATCCCGGGCCTAAGCCGCCTGTAGCAGCCTGAGGTTAAAACGCTGTGGGGTTCGGGCACAAGGAGATAGTGGCCCACCCAAATGATTGCTGAGGGCGCGATTGAGGCCGCGGCGGATGCACTGTTTGCGGCCCTCAAAAAGGTGGTGCCAATAAGCCCACTGAGTAGTGAGCGGTAGTCCGACTGCTTGCGCCATCGATCCATAAACAGAGGAGATATCGGATGAGCGACTACACAGAAATTGCAACGAGCAAGTTTGCAACGATCAACGAACCGGGATTGAAGAATTTCAAGCTTCATTTCAACGAGGCCGGTGCAGGACCGGCCGTCGTAATGCTGCATGGTGGTGGCCCCGGCGCGAGCGGCTGGAGCAACTTCTACAAGAACATAGGTTTTTTCGCCGATGCTGGCTTCCGGGTCATCCTGCTGGATTGTCCTGGCTTCAACAAGTCCGCTGAAATCGTTTCGGACGTCGTCCGGCCGCTCCTCAACGCGCGGGCCGTCAAAGGCCTGCTCGACAGGTTGAGTATCGACAAGGCGCACGTAGTTGGCAACTCGCTAGGAGGGGCGACGGCCCTGCACTTTGCACTTGAGTTCCCAAAGCGCCTGGATCGCATGGTGTTGATGGGGCCGGCTGGCATGGGGCACAGCTTCCTGCAGCCGAATCCCCAAGAGGGCATCAAGCACATGATCCGGCTATACCGCGAGCCCACCTATCAGAACTTCGTAAACATGCTCGATGTTTTCGTGTACGACCCTTCTGCAATTACCGAGGAACTGCGCAAAGGTCGGTGGGCCAATATTGAAGCCAATCCCACGCATCTGAAGAACTTCCTGACCAGCACCGAATTGGCGCCGATCGCGGGGTGGGAGGTCTCGGACCGCGTCAGGGACATCGAGCACAGGACCTTGGTCACTTGGGGGCGCGACGACCGCTTCGTGCCAATCGACAACGGCCTGAGGCTGATTAACTCCTTGAAGGACGCCGAGTTGCACGTGTTTTCGCGCTGCGGGCATTGGGCTCAATGGGAGCACGCTGAGCCATTCAACCGCCTTGTGGTCGGCTTCTTGACGACCTGATCTCAATGCCGCCGCTTCCGCTGCCCAGGGCGCACAGGTAGGGCACTCAGCTGCCAAAGTGGCGGGGACCAATTGGTGCCCCGGTGGATGCATCTCGCCAGTGTGACAAGACATCCCGAAGCGTCGGCATGAATCCGGAGACCGCTTTCTGAGGAGACCCTGTTGCGGAATCCGTTGGTGCGCCGCACCCGCATCTTCAGCATTGTGCCGCGCGTTCTTTTGTTTGCCATTTATTAAGGAACTTCGATGAAAAAGATACAAAAAATTGCCGCCGCAACTTGTCTCGGGCTTGGACTTCTCGGAAGCGCCGTCGCGGCTGGACATTACGAGCCGGGCGTTGAAGGCATTGACTCGTCGGCAGCTCCACCTCCTGGCCTGTACTACCTAGCTTATTTAGTCAACTATCAGATAGACAGCGTTTCCGGTCTTCCCGGCAACAACACCGGATCGGCATCAATTTTGGCCAACCGCGTTGTATGGCTAACTTCGCATAAGTTCCTCGGTGCAAATTACGGTATGGAGGCATTAATTCCGGTGCAGGCAACTTCGCTGACATTTAATGGCATCGGGGTCAGCAGCACCAGCAGAGGTATCGGTGACATCTATTTGGGACCTGTCGTGCTCTCGTGGGCGGGTGCAGATTATGGCCTTGTATTCGCAGCTGGCGAATGGCTTAGTAACGGAAGCTATTCAAGTACTGATCCGTCTTCGCTCGGCCTAGGCTATCGGTCGACCATGCTGACTTTTGGTGGAACCTACTACCCGGATGAAAGGAAACTATGGTCTGTTTCGGCCCTTGCGCGCTTTGAAAAAAACGGAACCCAGTCGCAAACTGGGATTACTCCTGGCGACGGACTATCCGTTGAGTGGGGTATCGGGCGCGAGATCGGCGGTGGCAAGAAAATTGGCCTAGTCGGCTATGTTCAGAATCAAACATCCAGTAGCAGTGGACCCGGCGCCAACCCAGAAAATCCGCGCAAAAGTGGCATCGGAGTCGAGTTCGATCTGCCGGTTATGAGCCAGGGAATGATGTTGAAATTCGCTGGCTACAAGGAATACAGCGCCAGTAGCGGTGCAACAAAGGGGACCTTGCTTCGCATGACCATTGTTAAGAGATTCTGATGCGTGATGACGAAACGACGCACCTTGTAACGCTCGATCATTAAATGGATTTTGTAACGATGGAAAATGCGTGAGCCGGGCTTGTGTCGTCGGCTTGGCGCAGATCCGAGCGGCATCGGAGCTCTAGCACCTTGAGTTAATGAACTAGGAGACATTAAAATGGTAAAAATCGTAGAAACCGACGTGCTTATCGTCGGCGCTGGTCCCGCAGGAGCAATTTCTTCCATACTCTTATCCGATTTTGGTGTGCGGAACATCATGGTGAACAAATACAAATCGACGTCACCGGGTCCGCGATCACACATCACAAATCAGAGAACAATGGAAATTCTGCGGGATCTTGGGTTAGAGGAGTCGGCAAAATCACTGTCAACACCACAAAGCTATATGGGCGAGCACGTTTTTGCAACGAGCTTGGCCGGTGAAGAGTTTGGCCGGATCCGCACTTGGTCCACGCACCCATTGAGCAAGGGCGAGCACGACTTAGCCAGTCCATCTTCCGTATGTGATTTGCCACAATTGTACTTCGAGCCAATGGCCATAAACGCGGCATGTTTGCGCGGGTCTGATGTGCGGTTTCAAACGGAATACATCTCGCACACACAGAGCGAAGACGGTGTTATCGCAAAGCTTCTGGATCATCTCAATGAGGCCGAGTATGAGGTCCACGCGAAGTATTTGATCGGCGCGGACGGCGCGCGATCAAAAGTAGCGCAGGATATCCAACTTCCGTTTGAGGGCCAGATGGCGCTCGGCGACTCCGGCTCTATTAACGTTGAATTTACCGCGGACTTAGCACCATATGTAGACCATCGCCGTGGCGATATGTACTGGATGCTTCAATCGGGTTCTGGGCTCAATGGCACTGGGGTAGGTGTACTTCGTATGGTACGCCCCTGGAACAAATGGGTCTGCGTGTGGGGATACGAATTGGCTAAGGGCACGCCAAAGATAGATAAGGCTGAGGCCAAGAAAATCGTGCAGAAGGTTCTGGGCGTGGATAACGTGCCTATTGAGGTTGATGCGGTATCCACCTGGACAATCAACCAACAATACGCGATAAAAAATACGCTAGGGCGCGTGTTTTGCATGGGCGACGCGGTCCACCGTCATACGCCAATGGGCGGCCTGGGGCTCAACACCTCTGTTCAAGACGCGTACAACCTGAGCTGGAAGATCGCGATGGTGCTCAAGAGACAAGCAGGGACTAAGCTGTTGGAATCCTACGATGCTGAGCGCTCGCCGGTGGCACAGGAGATTGTGGACCATGCGTACCAGTGCCTATTCAAATTGCCTCCGATGTTTGCAGCTCTTGGCCTCCCTCCGTCGCCAACGGAGGCGGACATGGTTAAGAGTCTGGAGGACTTGCGGAGCCCGACGCCCCAAGGTGCTTCCCGGCGCACGGCATTAAGGAGCGCGATGGATGACACGATTGGTGCATTTGGCGGCGCTCATGGTCTGGAATTGAATCAGCGGTATGTTTCTGGCGCGATTTTCTCAGACGGTACAGACGATCCTGGGTTTTCCCGTGACCGAATTTTTCACTACCAAGCGAGTGCGCGGCCTGGCGCGCATCTTCCGCATGTCTGGATCACTGCAAATCAACGCCCCGTTTCCACATTGGATTTGTGCGGAAAAGGTCGATTTACCATTTTGACCGGGCTATCTGGCATCGCTTGGGTTGGGGCGGCCGCCAATGCCTCCAAAGCACTTAATGTTGACATTCAGGTGCGGGTCATTGGACCTAATCAAGAGTTTGTGGATACTTACGGCGATTTTGCACGGATGACCGAAGTTGCAGAAGAGGGAGCGTTATTGGTGCGCCCGGATATGTTTATTGCATGGCGTGCGGCGAATTCCGCGCAGGCCAAATTGGAAGAGCTGCTCCCTGCTATGCGATCCATATTGGGGCTGGAATAGTGGCCGACTGAGCGCCAACTTGCGTCACCACGTTGATGCAGGGGCGCCTGTTCGAGGGCGACATCTATCAGAGAAGTTCATCTAGGCAGCTGACGCCCAGCAGGTTCGCAGCCTGCTGTTCAAGAGGCTCTGCGCATGCACAACGACAAGGGCACCAACACCATGCGGCGCATCGCCATCCTGCAGACGCGCGAGACCTTCGACTGCTCGAGCAGCCAGTCGTTGCTATCTGGCATGGCCCGGCTCGGCAGGCGGGGCATTCCCGTCGGCTGTCTGGGCGGCGGCTGCGGCGTCTGCAAGATTCGCGTGCGCAGTGGTGATGTAGAGAAGCTCGGACCTATCAGCCGTGCCCACGTGACTGCGGACGAGGAGGCGGAGGGGTACACCCTGGCCTGTCGCGTGGCCCCGCGAGCCGACATCGAGATCGAGGTGGCGGGCCTTTTTAAGAAGCCGTTTTTCAAGGGGTGCGCTCCCGAAGTGCCTCCAGTTTCCGGCAGTTTGACCGATACACAACGAGGAGATTGACATGGGTGTGATGCGAATTGGACACGCCAACCTGAGAGTCATGGATATGGAGGCCGCGCTCAAGCACTACCACGACGTACTGGGCATGAAGACCACCATGGAAGACAAGCACGGCAACGTCTACCTGAAGTGCTGGGACGAGTGGGACAAGTATTCGCTCATCCTTTCGGCCGCCGACCAAGCGGGCATTAATCACGTGGCCTACAAGGTCGAGCACGACGCCGACCTCGACGCCTTCCAGAAACGCATCGAGGAATACGGCATCAAGACTCAGATGCTCCCCGAGGGCACGTTGCCGTCCACCGGCCGCATGCTCCAGTTCAATCTGCCCAGCGGCCACGACATGCGCCTCTACGCCTCGAAGGAGTTGGTGGGAACCGACGTGGGCTCTGTCAATCCAGATCCTTGGCCGGACGACATCAAGGGCGCTGGCGCGCACTGGCTCGACCACTGCCTGCTCATGTGCGAACTCAACCCGGAGACGGGCGTGAACCGCGTAGCCGAGAACACCCAGTTCATGTGCAAATGCCTGGATTTCTATCTGTCCGAACAGGTGCTCGTCGGTCCCGGCAGCGCGATTCAAGCAGCCGCCTGGTTGTTCCGCACCAGCACGCCGCATGACATCGCCTTCGTCGGCGGACCGCGCTGCGGCCTCCATCACATCGCCTTCTTTCTGGACGACTGGGCGGACGTGCTCAAGTCTGCGGACGTGATGGCCAAGAACAGGGTGCGCATCGACGTCGCGCCCACCCGTCACGGCATCACCCGCGGCACCACCATCTACTTCTTCGATCCTAGTGGCAACCGGAACGAGACCTTCGCCGGCCTTGGTTACCTGGGGCAGCCCGACCGCCCTGTGACCACCTGGACAGAGGACCAACTCGGCAGCGGCATCTTCTATCACACAGGCGAACTGGTGTCGTCCTTCACCGAGGTCTACACCTGATGTCCACCGCTCTCTCTTCCGCATCCACCACCAGCGTGGCCTCGCGCCTGATCGACTGGCCCGCTGCGCATGCCGCGGTACGGGCTCGGGCCGTTGCCGACGAGGCGGAGCGACTGGGCGTGCAGATCAACGTAGCCGTGGTGGAGGGAGGCGAGCTGCTCACCGCCTCCGTGCGTATGGCAGGCGCGCCCCTGCACCCCATCGATATTGACAAGGCCTACACAGCGGCCAGCTTCGGCCTGCCCGCCGGTCGCGGGACTGACGCACTGCAGTCTCAGTCTGACGCCGTGCGGCGGGGACTGGTGCAGCGTCCGCGCTTTGTCGCTTTCGGCGGCGGCGTATCGGGAGGCAGCGAGCGCCAGGGCGAACGCTGCGCCCAGGCGGCGCTGCGCGCCCTCGGCCTTGACGCCGTCTGACGCGACCTCCATCGTTTTTCTTCCACAGCTCATTGCACGCATCATGTTGACCATCGACCCCCAAGCCACCGCGCCGGCACGCCAGTCCGCCGAGGCCAAGTCCGTCCACAACTTCATCAACGGCCAGTATGAGCCCGGCGTGCGCTGGTTCGACAAGCGCTCGCCGCTGGACAACAGCGTCGTCGCCCGCGTGGCGGAAGCCGGACGCGAGCAGGTGGACGCTGCCGTGCAGGCGGCCCGCGCCGCCCTCAAGGGGACGTGGGGCCAGCTCACCGTGGCGCAGCGGGTGGACCTGCTCTACGCCGTGGCCGACGGCATCAACCGCCGGTTCGACGACTTTCTCGCCGCCGAGGTGGAAGACACCGGCAAGCCCCTGAGCCTGGCCAGCCACGTGGACATTCCGCGCGGCGCCGCCAACTTCAAGATCTTCGCCGATGTGGTGAAGAACGTGCCCACCGAATGCTTCGAGATGAGCACCCCGGATGGCTTGGGCGCGCTGAACTATGCGGTGCGCCGCCCGGTGGGCGTGGTGGGGGTGATATGTCCCTGGAACCTGCCGCTGCTCCTGATGACCTGGAAGGTCGGCCCGGCGCTGGCCTGCGGCAACACGGTGGTGGTAAAGCCCTCAGAGGAAACGCCGCAAACTGCCGCGCTGCTGGGCGAGGTGATGAACACTGCGGGCGTACCGGCGGGTGTCTATAACGTGCTGCACGGCTTCGGGCCGGACTCGGCCGGCGAGCTCCTCACCACGCACCCCAAGGTCAACGCCATCACCTTTACCGGGGAGACGCGCACTGGCGCAGCCATCATGCAGGCGGCCGCCGAGGGCGCGCGCCCCGTCAGCCTGGAGATGGGCGGCAAGAACGCCGCCATCGTCTTCGCCGACTGCGATTTTGACGCGGCCATCGAGGGCACCCTGCGGTCTTGCTTTTCCAACTCCGGCCAGGTCTGCCTGGGCACCGAGCGGGTGTATGTCGAGCGGCCGCTGTTCGACCGGTTCGTCGCTGCGCTCAAGCGTGGTGCCGAGGGCATGCAGCTCGGTCGCCCCGACGACCCGGCCACTGACCTCGGACCGCTGATCAGCCAGGAACATCGCGACAAGGTTCTTTCGTACTACCGCAAGGCAGTGGACGAGGGCGCCACCGTGGTGACCGGCGGCGGCGTGCCCGCCATGCCCGGCGAGCTGGCGCAGGGCGCCTGGGTTCAGCCCACCATCTGGACCGGCGTGGGCGACGACGCCACCATTGCTCGCGAGGAAGTCTTTGGCCCATGCGCGCTGGTCATGCCATTTGACGGCGAGGCAGAAGTGGTGCGCAGGGTGAATCACAACGTCTACGGCCTCGCCACCGCCATCTGGACCCGCGACCTCGCACGCGCCCACCGCATGGCCGGCGTCATCGAGGTCGGCCTCGCCTGGGTGAACTCCTGGTTCCTGCGCGACCTGCGCACCCCCTTCGGCGGGGCCAAGCAGTCGGGCATCGGCCGCGAGGGCGGGGTGCACTCGCTGGACTTCTACACGGAGCTCAAGAACATTTGCGTGAAGCTCTAATCGCCCAGCCCTGGGCCATCGACCAAGAACAGAGGAGATTTCTACCATGAATAGCGTACGGATTGCGATTGTCGGAGCTGGCATCACGGGTCTAACGACCGCCTTGACGCTCGCCAAGGCTGGCTGTGAGGGTGTCGCGGTATTTGAAGCTGCACAATCGTTCGAAGAAGTGGGCGCAGGCATCGCAATCGGCGGCAACGCCGTGCGAGTGTTGCAGCACATCGGTGTCGACCCGGCGCGCTTTGGCCATGTGCCCCCTGCCCTGGAATTTCGCGAGTGGAGCCAGGCCAAGGTTCTCAGCTGCACCGAGATTGGCAGGCGCTACACCCATGACATCGGGGCTCCATATCTGACCTTTCATCGCGCGACCTTGCAGCACGGCTTGGTCCAACGTATCGAGCAGATGGGCGTCGACGTGTCTCTGGGACGGCGCTTGCAAAGCATCAATGTTGGTGATGCGGACCGCCATGCCGTCTTGCACTTTGAGAGCGGCGAAAGTATTAATGCTGAGATCGTCATCGCGGCTGATGGCATCCGTTCGGTTGCCCGGTCGTTCATCGATCCCGAAGTCAAGCCGCGCTACAGCGGTGAGATTGCGTTCAGGGGCCTCGTACCCATCGACCGGGTTCCAGGCTATCCGTCACCCGAGAACATCTCGATCTGGTGTGGCCCGAAGACGCATGCTGTCAATTACGCAATTGACGATGGCAAGCTGATCAACCTGTTTGCCGTGTTTCAGCCTGATGCTTTGCCTGCCTGGACCGTGCAGAGCAACCGCATGCTCGGCGAACGCAGCAAGGCCGTGGAAGACTTCCGAGCGCGCGGCTGGAGTTCGGCCATCGTCGATTTGATCGAAACCTCCGAAGGCGATCTTCATTATTGGGCGTTGATGGATTTGCCCCCTCTCAAAACCTGGTCGCGCGGGCGAGTGGTCCTGGCTGGCGACGCAGCCCATGGTCCATTGCCGCACCAAGGCATGGGTGGAGGCATGGGCATCGAGAGCGGCTACGCCATCGGTGCCATGTTGGGTGCGCGCGGCACGCAAGAATTCGCCCACATTTTCGAGGCTTACGAGCGATTGCGTAAACCTCGTGCGACCAAGGTGCAGGTATGGTCCAGGCTAGCGGGACAAGCTGACAAGCTTGCAGACGCGCAGCGCGTGCGCCAGCGCAATGAGACGCTCTGGCGAGTTGGAGACAACATTCGTTGGATTCATGCGTATGACGTTATTCGCGTTGTTGAGCAATGGGTCGAATCGCCAGCCCAGCGAGCCGGTTTGGCACAATCGGCGCGCGAGGAGGTACTAGCCAGCTATCTTCAACGCAATTTCAATTTGCGAATTGACGGGTTGGATTACTCGGTCAAACTCGCCGATCTCGGGCTCGGCTCCCTCGACGTCGTCGAGCTACTCCTTGAGCTCGACATGGCGGACGTTGGCGGTCGCTTCAAAGTCGGCGCGGATTGCACACTTGGGGAGGTCCTGACTATCGCCTTTGCCCAAGCCGACTAGCCATGTCCTCTCCAATCCTGAGTCCGAGTCAAAACATGATTTCCGATCTCATCACACAACTCGGCGACGAACTTTACGCGGCGCTGAGCATATGCACTACGTTGGAGCCGCTTACCAGCCGCTATCCCGATATCACCATCGACGATGCGTACCACGTGCAGCAGCGCATGGTGCAGCGCAGGTTGGAAGCCGGCGAAAGCGTGGTCGGGAAAAAAATCGGCGTCACTTCCAAAGCTGTGATGGACATGCTCGGCGTTTACCAACCTGACTTCGGGTACCTGCTTTCGGGCATGGTGTATGGCGAAGGTCAAAGCATCCCCGGCAGCAGCCTCATCCAACCCAAGGCCGAAGGCGAAATCGCGTTTATCCTTAGAAAAGACCTCCTCGGCCCGGGCATTACCAATGCCGAGGTGCTCGCGGCCACCGAGTGCGTAATGCCGTGCTTCGAGATCGTCGACTCGCGCATTCGCGACTGGAAGATCAAGATCCAAGATACGGTGGCCGACAATGCCTCTTGCGGCGTGTTCGTGCTCGGTGACCGCGCTGTGAGCCCGCGGGCCGTTGACTTATTCACCTGCGGCATGGTGCTGGAGAAAAACGGCGAGGTCATCGGCACCGGGGCCGGCGCAGCTGCACTGGGGTCGCCGGTCAACGCCGTGGCCTGGCTGGCCAACACTCTCGGAAGGCTGGGCATTCCGCTGAAGGCGGGGGAAGTGATTCTCTCGGGTGCGCTGGCGGCTATGGCGCCCGCACAAGCCGGCGACAACTTCCGCGTGTCTATCGGCGGCATCGGCAGTTGTTCGGTGCGGTTCACTTGACCGTGATCGGCCCATGGCCCTGCAGCAACGCGCAATAACCGCGATGTCCGCCGGATCGCCCGTTGGCATCGGGCTGACGATTGCGCAGTCGCTTGCTGGTAAAGGCTCCTGCGTGATCATAAATGGGCAAACGACGCAAGGCTTCGTAGCTGCGATCGCCCGCCTTCGCGTCGAGTTGTGTGGTTGCGGCTATTTGCAAAGCTGTACAGATGACCTCGGCGATGCCAGGGGTTGCGCTTGCTGCTCGTCCCAAGGTGGACATCGTGGCCAACAACCTCGGAATCTTCGAGCTCAAGGACTTCCGAGACGACGACTGGGCGTGGCTTTGCAAAATCAATGTCATGAGCGGCGTCAGGCTGTCGCGACAAATTTCCCCCGGAAGAAGGCTGATGGCATGGGTCGCTTCATATTCGTCGTACTCAAATCGGGCCTGTGTAGGCAAGCCGATATGAGGCATTGCGGCATGACAAAGACCGAGCAACTTTCGTACATCCGCGAAATAGCCACAACCACCACCGGCACGACTGTGGCCGTCAACCGCGCTCTGCCCGGTTCCACGCTTGCCGAAGACGTCGAGGCCATCTTCACCGAACTTGCTGGCGAACAGGGACAAAGCACAGCAGTTCGTCTCGCATTTTGTTACCCACGTGCAGCCCATCTCGGCTCGCTGCATCGGCTCATCCGCTCGACTTCTCTCTAGTTACAGACTCTGAAAGGACTATCAACGTGATTCAGAAAAAAATCCGGTGCGCCCTCATCGGCCCTGGCAACATCGGTACCGATCTGCTCGCCAAGCTCATGCGCAGCCCCGTGCTAGAGCCTGTTTGGATGGTAGGCATCGACCCCGCTTCGGACGGCTTGAAAAAGGCTGGCGAACTTGGCTTGAAGACCACTGCCCAAGGCGTTGATGGTCTGCTGCCCTACGTCAAGGCCGACAACATCCAGATTGCGTTCGACGCCACCAGCGCTTATGTGCACAAAGCCAACTCGTACAAGCTCAACGCGCTGGGGGTAATGATGGTCGATCTGACTCCGGCAGCCATCGGCCCATACTGCGTGCCCCCCGTCAACCTCAAGGATCATGTCGGCAAACGCGAGATGAACGTCAACATGGTGACCTGCGGCGGTCAGGCCACGATCCCTATGGTGTACGCGGTCTCGCGGGTGCAGCCTCTCCAATATGCAGAGATCGTCGCCACCGTCTCTAGCAAGTCCGCCGGGCCCGGGACTCGCAAGAACATCGACGAATTCACCCGCACCACCGCTGCGGCAGTCGCTCAGGTGGGAGGTGCCAAGCAAGGCAAGGCCATCATTGTTATCAACCCCGCCGAACCCCCACTGATCATGCGCGACACCGTGCATTGTCTGACCGAGTCAGAGCCCGATCGTCCCAATATCACGGAGTCCATCCAGGCCATGCTCAAGGAGGTGCAGAGATACGTGCCCGGTTATCGCATCGTCAACGGCCCAGTGTTCGACGGCAACCGCGTGTCCATCTTCCTCGAAGTTGAGGGCCTGGGCGACTACCTGCCCAAGTACGCCGGCAATCTTGACATCATGACCGCAGCAGCCGCGCGAACCGCAGAGATGTTCGCCGAGGAAATCCTCGCAGGCAAACTCAAGCTCGAACCCGTTGAGCCCTTATCCGCATAAGCGCGTTCGACCATACAAGGAAAGGAATCGCAATGAACCTTCAAGGCAAAACGATCACCGTTCATGACATGACACTGCGTGACGGGATGCACCCCAAGCGGCACCAGATGACCCTGGATCAGATGCGCACTATTGCCAAGGGCCTGGATGAGGCCGGCGTACCACTGATCGAAGTCACCCACGGCGATGGCCTGGGCGGCTCCTCGGTCAACTACGGCTTTCCCGCCCACAGCGACGAGGAATACCTGGGCGCTGTCATCCCCCTGCTCAATCGTGCCAAGGTCTCCGCCTTGCTGCTGCCAGGCATCGGCACCGTCGACCATCTCAAAATGGCGCACGACTTGGGTGTGCGGACAATCCGCGTAGCGACCCACTGCACTGAGGCTGACGTGTCCGAGCAGCACATCACTCTGGCGCGCAAGCTCGAGATGGACACCGTGGGCTTTCTGATGATGAGCCATATGAACAGCCCCGAAGGTCTAGTCAAGCAGGCCAGGCTGATGGAGGGCTATGGCGCCAACTGCATCTACATCACCGACTCGGCGGGCTACATGCTGCCCGACGACGTCAGGGAGCGCCTCACTGAAGTGCGCCAGGCACTCCAGCCCGAAACTGAGCTGGGATTTCACGGGCACCACAACCTGGCGATGGGCGTGGCCAACTCTCTGGCCGCTGTGGAGTGCGGTGCCAACCGCATCGACGCGGCCTCAGCCGGTCTGGGAGCTGGCGCCGGCAACACTCCGATGGAGGTGTTCATCGCCGTTTGCGACCGCATGGGCATCGAAACGGGCGTGGACGTCTGGAAAATCCAGGACGTGGCCGAAGACTTGGTCGTGCCGATAATGGATTTCCCGATTCGCATTGACCGCGACTCCCTCACGCTGGGCTACGCCGGGGTGTACGGTTCCTTCCTGCTATTTGCCAAGCGTGCGGAGAAGAAATATGGCGTGCCAGCGCGCGATATCCTCGTCGAACTCGGTCGCCGCGGTATGGTCGGCGGCCAGGAAGACATGATTGAGGACACAGCGCTGACTCTGGTCAAGGCGCGCCAGCAAGCCCGGGGGGCCGCCGCATGAAGCTGTCCGAGCGAACTATCCAAGAGCTTTCGCAGCACCTGGATGTCTGTGCATCCGAAGTGTGCGACACGGTGAAGATCACCGACGTCCATCCCGACATGGATTGGGACGACGCCTATGCCATCCAGAGCTCAATGCGCAACCTGCAGCTTGCGCGCGGCGCACGCCTTGTCGGATTCAAGGCCGGACTAACCTCTCACGCCAAAATGCGCCAGATGGAGGTGGACACGCCTGTGTTCGGTTACTTGCTCGACATTTTCGCGGTGGCCGATGGGGGGGTGTGCAGCGCCGCCGATCTCATCCATCCCAAGGTCGAACCAGAGATTGCCTTCGTCACCAAAACCGAACTCAAGGGGCCGGGCTGCCACATCGGCGCGGTGCTTGCGGCCACCGACTTCGTGCTGCCCGGACTCGAGGTGATTGACAGTCGTTACCGCAACTTTAAGTTTGACCTCAAGAGCGTGATCGCCGACAACACTTCTGCAGCCCGCTTCGTCGTCGGTGGGCAACCAGTGGCGGTGGAGGGGTTGGATCTGCGCACCGTCGGCATCGTGCTCGAAAAGAACGGCGAGCCTGTGGCCTTTGGTGCAGGAGCCGCAGTTCTCGATCACCCGGCAGCAGCAATCGCCGCGCTTGCCAATC
>VFSW01007127.1_pt1 | contig 16284 bp, 27 predicted proteins | sample 5358111 | NCBI WGS metagenome assembly VFSW01 (sample SAMN11554181, study PRJNA540505) | mine drainage metagenome | isolation source: sediment from site ElyBrook_90M | place: USA: Ely Copper Mine, Vershire, VT | collected 2017 | reverse complement strand
GACTAGGACTGTTTCTCGACGGAGACTGGATTTTTTTGATACGCCTCGTAAGCCTTGAGGCACACAGAACAAGTCTCCGTTTTGTCGGCAACGTGATCGCCCATCGCCGCGACTACTTCAACAGCGCGGCCCAATTCTTCGCGGGTTTCTTTTAGCTGCTCCCGAGTTTCGCGCAAGGCTTCGGTTAGTCTCTTGACCTCGGCTTGAAGCTCGGCGCGAGCGAGGGCGCGGTCCAGTTCGGAGGCGACGGTGTTGCGGTGGTCCACGGTCAGCCCTCCGCCTTGGCGATGGCGCGTTTCAATTCTCCCGCCGCGAGAAATGGCAGGAGTGATTCGGCAATTGATCGACCGCTGTCATATTTCGCCTGGACCGCCCGACAAACCGCCAGAAGGTCCGGCGCGGCGGCGATGAGGCGGCCGTTTGCTTTCATATCCCCGGTCTCAGGAATGTAAATCTTAGCCACGTCTTGATCCACGCCGCGCGGATGCTCGGCGGTTATCAGGATTGATCCGGCGTGACTTTCGGCCACGTTCCACGGCCCCGGCGTGTGCGTCGGCGCGTTCTCGGTTTTCATTTGTAGTTCCCCCTTTGATTAGATGGTGTTAGCGGACGGACGGAGACTTTCGAGAGAAGCGCGGAGAGAAGAAGCCGCCGAGTTTCCCGGTCTCCCGGTCTATGTGGCGCATGATGCCGAAAACATCATGTCCGAAATTGCCGTCATCGGCTTTGAGGAGTGGTCCGAGGCGAAGAGGGTTCCCGTTGGCGTGGCAAGCGGTCAAGTCCATGTCCGCATCGAGAACGGGATACTTAAATCCATTCTTCGCGGCCAGCTTTGAAGCGCGAACCGCAATCGCATTGATGACGAGAGATTCAGCGCGAGACACGTTGAAGCTAACTTCGTTTTTGGTTTCCATTTTCATTCCCCTTGGTTCCTGTCTTAACTACTAGTCATATTATATACCATCAACCAATCCGCGTCAAGCCCTAAATCGGCTGTCACAAAAGTGTTACATCCTGTACGAGAGACTGTTCGATACCAAGATGGTTACATATGATAATCCCTTGGCAGGGGATTAAGCCCGCAATGCCGCACACTGCCCAGGTCTTGCGCGGACGAAACAATTTAGTTATAATCGCTTCGGAGGCTTTGCTACGGCATTGCCTTTAATGCGCGGGTAGCTCAATGGTAGAGCATCCGAGGCCCGTTAGATTGCTCGGCTTATGCGGTTTCAAGTCCCGCCCTTCGCTCCAATTTATGAACTTCAAAGAGTCGCTAGCGGTAGTTCCCCTTCTGCTGGCGGCTCTTCTTTTTTCCGGCTGCGCGGAGCCGTCAACATTTCACGGCATCCGTATTTCAAAGTTGGATTGCCGGGACTATCGCGGTGTCCATATGGCTTGCGCGCAATCGGTAAGTAGGATACACTAGTACGGTCTACTGAAAAACACAGAGAGGATAAATAATGGCTTCAATCGATATTGGGTATAAGCAGTTCGTCGGGCAGGGTCAGGCGTTTGGCGGTCAGGTGGGGAGCGCGCCCTTGGGACCTGTTAATGCGCCGTCGCGCCCCTCGCGCTTAGACTCCGTTACGGAACACAATATGCGTAACGTCGAAAGTCTTGTTGGCTTGATTGAAAAACTCCGCGCGATTCGCGTTCGGTTCATTGGCGATATTACCGAGGATCCTAATCAGAAGTTGGATGCCCGCGCCTCGAAGTCCGGCCATGTCGGCAAGCTGGAAGATCAGGCCGAGGGAGTTTCTTACGGACTCGCTCAATGCCATGAGATTGTATCGGACTTGTTGAATCTCTAGCGCAATGGGACCTAAACACTTTGTAGAAGTGGGCGCGGAATGAGTTGCCCCTGTCACTCCAACGTATCGGATAGCATCTTCCGGTTTATTGATCGGGTGTTGAAATGGATGGGGAAGTGACCGACTTTGAGCGTTGGCAGAGTGCGGATAATCTTCGCCGGATGAAGAATCAGGTGCCTAATGCCTTGGAAGATATCCGGTTGCTTGTAGAACAGGTTAAGTCGGGGAAGATTCGGCCCAACCTCCTAGAGTTTTACTGCCCGCTGTGTAAGGCAATCCATCAGCCGCTACAGGTTGAATGTGCCTAAAGGCTATGACCGCAACCCCGCCAGGGACAAAGACGGCCTAACTGCCAAGCAGAAGCAATTCGCGGACAATGCGCTAGAGGTTGGTCCTTCCCAGGCCGCTAGAGAGATTTGGCCGGATCAAATCAAGCCCGAAACCAATGCTACGAAGATGGCAAAGGTTCCCGCCGTATCCTCTTACATGAGTAGGATTTTAGACGAGAAAGGTGCTACTAGAGATAAGTGCGCTACAAACATCGCGGCTAAGATTAGTTCGCCGGACAATAAGGCTTCGCTCAAAGCTACTGAGATGGCCCTAGAGATTCACGGCGAACTGAATCGTAAGCAAGAGGGTCCAGCCGTACAGATGACCAAGGAAGTATTCGTAGATCTTTGCTCCCAGTTTTGGGCCTCTCAGCCGAAGAGTGCCAATTCAGCGTGAACGAGCCTAGTCAGGCCCCGGCGAATCAGTCAAATAGTTCAACGATTCCCTCGATTGCTAATTCTCCCAATTTCTTCCTAGAGCCCACGGCTCGACTACTCCTAGGATTGGAGTACCCCCGCCACTTCACGGAATGGGGAGAACTGACGGGGAAGCATAAGCGTCTACAGATAATCGCCAGCCGCGACCATGGCAAGACGACTTTCTTTGATACGATCCTTCCAATTACCCGTGTTCTATCAAACAAAGCGTACAAGATTCTTTTGGTCGGGTACTCTGACACGCAGATTCTAAAGGTCAGCGGAGCGATTAAGAGCCTGTTCGATGCTCGGCCCAAGCTGAAAGAGTTTAGCCCCAAGTCCGAGGACGATTGGTCTAAGTCCCGCATGGTGTTCAAGGACGGCGGCCTGATTGAAACGCTGGCCTTTGGATCGGCGGGACGCGGCGGGCATTATGACTTAATCGTTATTGGCGACCCGGTTAAGGACTTTGGCGGAATGAACGCCGAGGATCAGTCTCAGTTCTTCACCAGGACCATAACGCCTATGTGTAACCCCGGCGAAGGACAAATCATATTTGAAGGAACTCCGGTCTATGAAGGCGACCTGATAGACCGTATCGAGAAGAACAAAGCCTTTGCGACATACCGCTACCCGGCTATCGATGACAAGGGCGAACCGTTATGGCCCGGACGTTGGAGCTTGGAGAACTTGGAGGAACGCCGGGCAGAACTTGAAATGTCGGACGATCCGTTTGCGTTTGAGACGGAGTACCTTCTCAAAAAGATTGACCCGAAGAAACAATTCTTCAAACGCTAGATGTTCAAGTTCTACGATCCCGCCAAACTACCGGAACGCATGAGCAGGCTCGGCAGCGTTGACCCGGCGATCACCTTAGACGGCGATGACACAGCCCTAATGGCTTGCGGGACGGCAGAAGACAAGAAAACCTATCTACTCGGTTACGACCGCTTGCGGACGGACGATGTTTCTGCTATAGTCGAACGGGTGTTCGATATGGTGACAAAGTGGTCACTCCCGTACATCCTCTTTGAAACGATTGGTTTTCAAAAGCTATTCAAGGTCCATTTGTACGAGGCGATGCGGGAGAAGAATGTCTACTTCGGAATCGAAGAAATCAAGACACACCGCAAGAGCAAGCAAGCTAGGATTATGGCGTTACAGCCTAGAATCGTTGCTGGCAGCCTATTATTCCATCCAACCGAGCAAGAGGAAGTCATTTCTCAATTCCTTGCTTTCCCACGCGGCCAAAGAGACGATCTCATTGACGCTCTCTCATTCCAAGTCGGTAAGTGGGACAACCCTGAGCCAGCGATACCGCAAGCCCCGCAAAACTCTTTTGAGTGGTGGCGTCAGCAAGTCCCGGATAAGCAAGAGGATTGGAAGTCGTCGCTCAACATGACCTAATGCCGATCAATATCCCGATACCGCAAGATGTTACCCATCGCGGTCTTGTCCAGTTGCTTAGAGAGATTCTTCGGAGGGCTGTAGATGGAACACAGAATATCGGAGTGACTAGCCGTATAACCGGGAGCGGGGTAGTTGGAACATCGGGAAGGGCGACGACGGCATACGGCTACACCATGAAGTCAACGGCGGGCGGTAATGGAGTCGTTACGTTCTACGACGGGACCAGCACATCCGGGACTGAGAGATGGACTGGAACTGGTAACGCGGGGGATAGCGCAATACTGAATTTTTCGGCAATCGGAAAGTATTTCGCCTCCGGGCTATATATCCAGCTTGACGCAAATGTAGAGTATATCGACGTGGACTACAGGCAATGAAAATTCTATTTATCAGCAAAGAAAGCAACGGCGGCGATATGGCCCTTCGCTTGTCCTTGGAAGGAAATCAGGTCAAGTTCCATATCGCAGGTCCTGACCTACACAATTTAGACGGTCTAATCGAGAAAGTGAAGAACTGGCGGGCGGGAGTACATTGGGCTGAATAGGTTGTGTTCGATGATACGGGAATGGACGAGTATACGTCATATGTCTTGAAGTCAAAGAAGCCGGCTTTCGGTATGGGCCACTCCCCAAAGGATTTCAAGATTCACGGGGCATCCTTCGCAGGGCACAAGTTCGCCGGGGAGCTAGAGAAGAATCGCAACATGAGCCAAGAGGTAATGTCAGAGCTTGGAATCGGTGAAGAGATTGAAAGTTTGAACTTTTCCGATATATCGCAGGCGATTAGTCACTTGAAGCAACATAAGGTCCCGCACGTCATCAAGCCGGAACTCCACGGCAGCGGATCGGAAAAGACTTATGTCGGGAAACTAGCCAACAACGAGGACGCTATCGGCTGGCTTGAAACTCTACCCACTAGGCCGGGCGGCGGCAAGGTTAAGAAGATCGAGATTGAGGAACGCAAAGAAGGGGTAGAGGTTGCCTGCTCGGCGTGGTTCAATGGCTCGGAGTTTATCGGCCCGGTCAATATCAATTTCGAGCATAAGCTTATTTGCGCTAGCAAGGATGGCAAAGGGTGCGGCTTCAACACTGGGGAAATGGGTACGCTCATGTTCTACGATGAGCGCGGCTTTGAGAACAAGCTGTTCAAAGAGACTCTAGCTAAGATGCCTAAGTGGCTTAAGAAATTCGATTACAGGGGCCAGCTTGACATCAATTGCATCGTCAATGAGGACGGAGTATGGCCCTTGGAGTTTACTCCTCGCCTTGGCTATCCTAGCTCTTACATTGAGGACGAATTGCAGGTAACGCCGTGGGGAGAACTGTTTAAGTCCATCGGAAGCGGAAAGAAGATTGATAACAAGGTGTCTTATGATTGGGCCATGGGAGTGGTCTTGGTTGGAGAGGGGTACCCGTTTTGGGATGAGGGGCATAAGCGGATGGATCAAATGCCAATCCTGGGGCTGAATGAAAAAAACATCGAGCATCTACACCCCTATGACGTCCGTTATGATGAGAAGACCAAACGGATGTTGGCTACGGGTTGCTACCCTTTAACTGCGAGTGGGAAAGCAAAAACTGTTAAAGAAGTCCAATCGCTTGTATATGATAAAATTATCCCGCAAGTTTATTTCCCGGGAATGTTTTACCGACATGACATTGGTCAGAATGTGGTAGACAATCTCCGCAGGCTCAAAGAATGGGGGTGGGATTTTGGCCGAGAAGAATGAAGTCTTAGATCTGTTTTGGTCTAAAGTCGCCAAGGGTGACGGGTGCTGGGTTTGGACCGCCGCCACAAAAGGGGATGGGTACGGGAACTTCCGAAGTGGAAGAAGCACCGTTGCGGCTCATCGCTTTTCTTGGGAGACAGCTAACGGAGAGATACCGCCTGGGATTTGCGTACTCCATAAATGCGACAACCCGCCATGCGTGAAGCCGGATCACTTGTTTTTGGGGACCAAGGCAGACAATAACGCAGACAAGATTTCAAAGGGGCGCGGGACAAGCTGGAAGAACTACGACAAGTTTAAGAAGCTGACTCAGGAGCAGGCGCGAGAGATTCGGGACATTTACGCTACCGGGACATACTCTACCCGCGAACTAGGAAAGATATTCGGGGTTAGCGGCGTCACTGTATTTGAGATTGTTAAAAACAAGTCCTGGGTCGGTGCGTGAGGCGTGGAGAATGAGCATTCCAAGCTCTGTTACCTTGGCGGTTACAGAGGACCTACGCATTGCTGCGGCGGGAAGTGCCTTCATCGTGTTAACTGTAATTGCGATGCTGGCAGGTCAGTTCCTACTGGATATTACGAGGAAAAAGAATGGTGCCTGAGAGCAGAATTGGCGAATGTCCAAGACCGATTGAACGCGCAGAGGTTATTGAAGAACCGGAAGAGGAAGAAGACGACATAGACGACTGTCTTGAGGACTAAAAGGCTAAAAAGAAAAAGGATACGACGCCTCGGCAGTTCAGAAAAGTCGGAAGCGATAAGAAGGATTCTCGCGCCGACGGTTCCGATTCTTTCGATCCATCTTCCGCGCGCGGCTGGTTAAAGCGGATCAACCGGGCTAAGAAGTACCGCGATCAGATCAAGGAAAAGCAAGGCTGGGATACCAACCTTGAAGCCTACGAGGGCGATTACAAGATCAATCAGCAGGCGATCAAAGCCCCGCCGATTAACATTGTGTTCGGATACGTCGATACTGGTATTGCGAAGATGTACGCCCGCGATCCGTATTTCTCCGTCAATGCCGGACAGGGAAACACGATACAGAGGGCTCATCTACTTGAGCGTGTGCTTAACTGGCTGAAGAAGGAAATCAAGCTAAAGAATGAAATCGAGCGGGTAATTCGGGATACCCTCATCGCGTCTCACGGTTGGATCAAGGTTGGCTTCGCTGGCGAGATTGGGGAAAAGCCTGTCGATACCAACGATGAGTCTAAGGGCATGGCTGAGACTGTCGATAACGGTGAGGTATTCGCCAAGTTCGTCCCTTGGGAAGATGTACTGTTTGACGCGACTCTATGCTCTGATCCTCCGTATGACTGTCCTTGGATTGCTCATCGTATCGTAAAGCCATTGGAGCAGTGGAAGGAATCAAAGCTCTACAACTGGCCCGCAGACATCAAACCTAACGTCTCTACTATCCAGCCGGACGGTAAGAAGATAGACGAGAAGCTGAAAGACTCGGACATGGATTTGCTTGAGGTTTGGGAAATCCACGACACGGAAACCAATAAGATTTACGCCGTCGCGGAAGGATGCGAGGAGTTCGGCAGGGACGACGAGAATACGGCAGAAATGAAGGGATTGCCGTTCTCGATGCTTAAATTCAACCCGATACCGAAGAAGCCTTACCCGCTGGCTGATATCACGATCATCATGCCGCAGATTCTTGAGCGTATCAAGCTTCGCGGCGGGATGCTGAACCATATCAAGCGATGGTCCCGGCAGTTGAGCGTTGAGAAAGGCGCGGTTAGCCCGCAAGAGCTTGACAAGTTCACTAACGGCATTGACGGTGCGGTTATCCAGCGGGAAAAGGGCTTCGCCCCGCCTGTACCGATTGAGTACGCCGCTCTACAGGCTGAAATCTTTGTCTTGGATCAGTTGATCCAGAAGGACATGGATACGGTCATCGGTCAGAACGAGGTGGACCGTGGAGCCCAGGCCCCTGGCGGGACCAAGAAAACCAAGTACGAGATTCAGGAACAGCAGCAGGGTTCTTTCTCCCGCAATCAGAAGCGACAGGATAAGCTTGAGGACTTCCTGAGTGAAGTTGCTTCTAAGCTAGTGGCATTGATGAAGCAATACTACGATACGCCTAGGTATGTCGCCATTACCGGGATGTCGGTTGCGGAAGTAACCGAAAAGATGGGGCTCGGTGTCGATAATGTCGAACCGGGCGGGATTGTGTTTACCAAAGAGGACATTAAGGGCGAGTTTGACATTGAGGTTAAGGCTGGCTCTACTCTCCCTCTCAACAAAGACAATCGAATCAAGGCGACTCAGGGTGTCTTGGAGATGATTAAAGAGTCCGGGATGGCTCCCGGGAATCCGTTACAGATTGCGATGATCGGTGAAATCCTCAGAGAGCTTGATCTACAGGAAGCTATCAAGGCTTGGGATCAGATGAAGCAACAGATGGCCGCTCCCCAGCCCGCACCCGCTCCTGGCCCGCAGGCAGGCCCCGGGACTCTTCCCCCCGGTGGTCCCGTCGCGCCAGCCGTACAGCCTGGACAGGTGGCTCCCCCGCCTGTTCCGGCTCCTATTCAGAGGCCGCAATGATTGCGATACCTGTTGACAATATCGAACAGGCGTTCTATACTAGGCCAAAGTGAACTGCGACTCCTGCGGAAACAAAGAAGCGCACCGTTTGAGTTATTCAAGCGGAAAGGAAAGCTGCGATAAATGCGGCGATCTTCCGTCTTTTCGATTCTCAGATGTCTACTTCGATCAGAAGAAAGGATCACACTTCAATCCGAATCTCGCTCACCCCGACAAGTCACCATTGGGGAACATGGTTCACTCTCGGGAACACAAAGCGCAATTAATGCGTGAGCTTGGGGTAAAGGAATCCGGTGACAGGGTCCACGGTGCTAGGGGATCCGGTCTTGCCCGATAACCGTATGTCAACGTATCGTATTTACATTGCCGATTCTCCCGCCAGTAATTCAGTCGCAGACAAGCTGTACAAAGATTTGATTCAGACTGACGCGCATTTCTGTTTGGACAAAGTAAACGGTTCGATAACTCTACACTACTCAAACGGACTACTCGCAAAGATTCACGAAAACAGAGTCCGTTAAGATTTCGTAGATTTACCGGAATAGCGGAACAAACCGCCTCTCCCCGATAAACGGGAGAGGCTTTTTTATTTTAACTAGGAGGTATCGCGGTGGCTAATCTCGATGGAATAATCCCGCCTCTTCCTAGTGGCGGTCAGATGTCAACCCGTCAGCAGTACGGTCCCAACGGAAGTAATAACCCGAATTACTACGAAACCGCATTTACGCAGGCAATCGCAGATCAGGCTAATGCCGCCGCTACCAAGGCCGGGTACAATGGCTCACCTCTCTACAAGGCTGGCGGTTATGCTTACGGATACGGCGATCCGACGACAGGTCAAGCCTCAATGCAGTTCTCTAATAACCTTACTCCTTTTGTGGCTGGCGGCAAGATTATCCCTAGCCAATACACGATGACGGCGGCTCAGAGCGTCGGTCCTGCTCAGTTCATGATGAACGGTTCTACTGCCACCGCTGGAGGTCCAAGCACTTTACAGTCTTCTAGCCCTTTTACACAGACCGCCGAAATGCCAGCACAGCAGCAGGCGGGACCTTCTTCAAACCAGCCTTTCCTCTTCGGCTACAACGGTTCCAGGGGATCGACTGGCGGGAACTTTGGAAGCACCCAGCAGGGACAGTCAACCCCGTTCTATCAGTCTCAACCGTCAAGCATGACGGCGACTAACCCGAATCTCGGGACGTTCCAGCCGCTCACTCCCCAGCAACAGGCTTTAATCCAAGCGAGGTAAGATGGCTAATGACATGATGATTGCGGCTCTACAGAGACAGCGGGCAGGAAAGATGGACCCTCCCGCCTCTCCTAATGCTCCACAGCCTGACGAGAAAGACCCGCAGATGGGAATGGCTGATCGTGTGGAAGTTCTTGAAGAGAAGATTGAACAGCTTATGAAGTTCGTCGGAATGAAGGACAACCAGGAAGCCCCGAAAGAAGTCGCTCGGGGATACTAACAGGAGAAAATAAATGGCTACCGATACGCCCGAAGCCCCCGCAGAAACCACCGAGGCCGCGCCTGAGACTGTCGCAGAGGAAACCGCCGCTCCCGCAGAGCAGGCGGCTCCTGCGTTTGACCCGGAGAAGATTGCCCCTGAAGTAAAGGCCCACTTTGAAAAGACGTACGGGGAGAAATACAAGGATTACGACCAAGTTAAGCAAGCGGCTCAGCAGTTCCAACAGGTCCAGTCCGACCCGCGCTATCGTCAGTGGGTAGAGTCTCTTAACGCTCCAAAGCCGCCTGAACCGTTCAAACTGACGGATGAGGAACACGCCGCGATGCTTGGCGACCCGACGAAGGCGGCTGAGATCATCGCCAAGGCCGCTCAGAGAGTCGCGGACGAGAAGTATGGCCCTCAGATTGAGCAGTTAAAGCGGGAACAGCAGTTCGCCAAGGCTTCTAATGAGCTGTCCGATTGCGTCAAGCGTCATCCTGAGTTTACGGAACTTGACAAGAACGGGCATATCCTCCCGGTCCTTCAGCAGTACCCGGGGATCAGTTTCGATGATGCCTTGGCTATCGCTAAAGAGCGTAGCGGATGGGTTAAGAAAGCGGCGGCTCTTGATGCGGCTCAGACCGTGGCCGATAAGAAACGCGGGATGACTGAGAAGCCGGGCAGTTCTCGTGCCGCGAAGGGTAAGAAGAGTTTTGCGTCCCGCGAGGACGCAATGTTGTACGTCATGGAGCAAGCTAGGCTCGGCAATGATGTAGATGAGGACGACCTAGACATTTCGTAAATAACGTAAAGGAGATAAACCATGTCTGTCCCTGGTCAGTTGTTCACCTACGGGCCGAGTAACGTTGACGCCCTTCTGTCTACTACTCTGTCCAAGGTTCGTCGCAAGTTCGCGGATAACATCTTCACCCGCATTCCGCTTCTGATGTGGCTGAAGACCAAGGCGTCTATTGCCGAGAACGGCGGGGCTTCTATCGTAGTCCCGCTGATGTACGGCAAGAACACCACGGCTAAGTCCTACTCTGGTTATGGTCTTATCGACACGACCCCGCAGGAAGGATTGTCGGCGGCGCAGTACAAGTGGGCGCAGTACGCGGCCACGGTCAGCATCTCGGGTCTTGAGAATCGCACGCAGAACGTCGGCGACAAGGCGATCATCAAGATTCTTGAGTCCAAGGTCAAGCAGGCTGAGATGTCCCTGCGCGATAAGATGGACGTTGACCTTTGGGCGTCGGCTACGACTGGGACTAACATCCTGGCTCTGCCGACGATTGTTGACACGACGACCACGATTGGCGATGTCTCCAAGTCCGCAAATTCGTGGTGGCAGGCTCAGGTTACGGCCTCGGGCTCTTTTGCGGCCCAGGGTCTTTCCGACATGAGGCACCTGTATAACCTCATCATGAACCAGAGCCTCGATAACTCGGCCCCTGACTTCCTGTGTGGTACTCAGCTTGTTTACGAGTATTACGAGGGAACGGTTCAGCCGCAGATGCGTTTCACTGATACCGCTATGGCTGATGCGGGTTTCGAGAACCTGAAGTACAAGGGTGCTACCTTCACGTTCGATGGTAACGTCCCTTCCGGCAACCTGTATATGCTCCGCTCGGAGAACCTGAAGCTGAACTACGACAAGGCTACCAACTTCATTACCTCGCCTTTCATCCAGCCGACTAACCAGGATGCGAAGGTCGCCCAGATTCTTTGGGCCGGACAGCTTACCACGGACAACGCCCGCAAGCTCGGCAAGTTGACCGGGATCACGGCGTAAGGAGGCTTACCAATGGCGTTTGCCACTTCCAATGTCCAGAAAGGTTATCTTGGGAATCTCAAGGTGACTTACGGTAATTGGTCCGGTTCGGTTGGCGATGCGCCTGGGACTATCGGGATTGAGGGCGGTCAAATCTATCTCGTTAGCTTCCAGGGCCAGCAGGCTTCGGGTCCGTATTGTCCTGAAACCGAGTCCTCCGTTTCCGGTACTGCCGGGGTTGTTACTCTTACTGTTTACAATCAGGCTAACGTTACTTCGGGAACGTTCCTCATCGTGAGTAAATAACTGGGTCAGTGAAAAAACGGGGCCAATGGCTCGTCAGTCAAAATAAACGCCAGTTAAAGGAGAATCGAAATGCTACTTCAGCAGCTTAATCGCACCGATGCGGAAAAGGTTTTCGTCATCGGTCAGAACGTCAGCACGGCTACGACGCTTGGTAATACCCTCGTTTGCTGGGAAACCATCGTCGCCGCCGCCAGCCTTGGTAATTGCTTCAACCAGCCCGCTACCTCTAACCTCGCTTGCTTCGCGGGTGTTCTTGATGCGGATGCTGCGGCGAACGCTTACCAGCTTGTCCAGGTCTACGGCTATCGCGCTTCCGTCGCGGGTGCCGTGAACACTACGGCGACCTCGGTGAGCGCGGCTGGCATCATCGTCGGTCCTGTGGCGGCGAAGGTTTCTTTCGCCTCTAACGGTGCTTCGTTTGCGGTTGGTCCCCTCGTTGTCATGCAGAATGATATCTCGGGTTCCGGCTACTTCGGCACCTTCATCCGGGCTCTCTAAAGACAGGAGGGACAGAAATGACTCTGCCTCTATTCCGGTGCCGTGCGGACGGTTCTTTGCTTCGCAGATCGGACATAGCTAAAGGTCGATGCCTCGGTCACGCCATCGTATTGGCGTCTGAGTGTTCTTTTCTGGAATACCTGAAAATCAAATGGTGGACGCTTACGGGGTCTCTGTGACCGATATTCTTAATCCTTTCGAGGACCCGTCTACCATTAAGGTCATGGTCTGTATCCCGTCATCCGGGATGATTGACTGTCAGATTTATGACAATCACGTCGATTTCCATACGTTTAACGGTGTCTTGTCTACCAAGACTTTCCCGCCGATGGAGAACGGGAAAACAAAATTTAAGTTCTTCTCCCGCAACATGGGACGCATGGGAATCAATTACGCTCGGGAGGCCCTTGCTTCTCTAGCAGTTAAGCACAAGATGGACTATATCTTGATGATAGATGACGACCAAACTGTACCTAGGGATTTGTTTGAGCGTCTTTACAAAACGATGATCGAGACTAAATCCGACATCGTTTCACCCATGGTCACTCAGCGGGTGTCCCCATACAAACCAGTCATTTGGAAGCAATCCTATTCGGATGAGGGCGGTAAGAAAGCGGTTTACAATCAGTTCATCGAGGAATACGAACCAAACGCCATAGTCGAAGCTGATGCGGTTGGCTTTGGGGTTGTTCTGATTCGTACCGCTATTTTGGAGAAGGTGCCTCAAAATTGGTTCTTCTCTAACACCAGCTTTGGTGAGGATATTTGGTTCTGTATGCGGGCTAGAGCAGCAGGTTTTAAGATCGTCATGGACACATCGATTAAGGTTGGTCACTTGCGGATTCCTGACGTTGCGACTGAGCTTGATTGGATCAAGGAAACCAAGCAAGAGGCAAAGTTTAAGTCTATTTACCCTCAGTTGGAAACTTCGTACACTTGTACGAAAGAGGGGGCCATCGCTTGAGAAATCTAGCCGATTCCAATACCGCATCCGCTTCGGTTGATATCGTCGTCGTCACTTACGACAACAAAGATTTACTCAACGCCTGTATCGGTTCTATCCAGCGCAACACTTGCGAACCGCATAGAATCATTGTCGTCAATAACGGCGGTCCTGATTTCACTATCGCGGCCCCTAACTCTGTCGTCCTCAAGGCCCATAAGAACCTGGGTTGGATGGGCGGTGTTAATCTTGGGGTCAAGTGGGCCAAGGAAAACAACCCCGCTAAGTTCATCTTGTGGATGAATGATGACACTCAGATTCTAGACCATGATTACGGCTGGCTTACAAAGATGGTCAAATGCTTTGAGCTTAGCGATAGGGTTGGAGCGGTCGGTCCTACCTCTAACGCTGTCATGGGGTATCAGTCAATCGCTCATCAAGGCTTGCCCCCGGCCATTGAGGCGACCCGCCTTTCCGGTCTTTGCTTCCTCACCAAACAGTCTATCCATGACGAGATTGGATACCTGGACGAGACTTTGCCGGGTGGGGATGACCTGGACTACTCTATCCGTATGCGTAAGGCGGGGTATAAACTTGCCATTTGCCGAAGATCGTTCATACTCCATCACTACGCATCGACTGGTAAACGGGTTCACGGCGAGTATTGGGACAGCCGAGAACATACTGAAAAAATCAACGCTGCCCTAATAGCCAAGCATGGATTTAAGCCGTTCTTCTACTGCGTTAATGACATGACTGATTCCTCTGAGCCGAGCGGTTATGACTTCGTGGCTTCAGAAGAAAAGATCGTCATGGAGGAGATTGGCGACCTACTCGATAACGGCGGGAAAGTCTTGGACCTGGGATGCGGCGGTAAAAAGATTGACGCTCGGGCGGTTGGTGTTGATATCCGAAAGAGCGGACAGTTAGGCGTCGGCTACAACATGGAGCATCCCTCGGCCTGTGATATGGAGGCAGAGGTTACGCGATTGCCGATGTTCTCGGATTCATCGGTTGACGGAATCTTGGCTAAACACCTTCTAGAGCATATCGAGGACGTTATCGAGGCGGTCAAGGAATGGGGGAGAGTCCTAAAGGATGATGGGAGGTTGGTAATCGTTTGCCCTGACCCTAGGTACTGCGAGGCGATCAGTTGCGATCCTTCCCACCTTCACGCATTCACGCCGTCGGCCATTGAATCTATCTTGAAAGTTTGCGGATTCAAGATTGACCGGACGGAGAATGTTAGGCCGGGATATGTCGGGATTGTCTCGGCGCGGAAGATTCCGGTTAGTGTCCATGCGGACGCTTGCGCCGTGGGGGCAGCATGAAGATAGTTGTTAGCTTTGAGGACCGGATTCGCAAGGATTCTACGGGAGTCTATTTCGTCCGTGCCGCCAGACAGTTGGGGCATGAAGTCGTCCACGTTCTACCGGATGAGATTCATAAAGTCCCTGTTGGATTCGCTGATTTTTATTTGAAGGTTGACGACGGGATTAGCGATCAGGTTTGGAACAAGGAACTACACCCGTCGGCGTACTACGCCATTGACGTTCACCTTGACACTGACTGGCGGTTGAAGTTCGCCCAGGCGGGAAAGTTCGATTATGTGACCGTGGCTCAATCTTGCGGCCTTGACCTCGCCTGGCACGTTAATCCGTCTTACCTTGCCTTGGGTTGCGATCCTGAACTCCATCATGGCGGGGAGCGAGAGAAGATTTACGACGGCTGCTTTATCGGGAACTTCCATACTCAACACGCCGGGAAACGGATTGATGCCGTTCATGCGTTCTTTGAGAACGTACCTCGTCCTTACTTCGGGAATCGGATGTTCAAGGAAATGACGGAGAAATACGCTCAGTCGAAATTGGTTTTCAATCAGGCGATTAATTTCGACGTTGGCATGAGGCCGTTTGAGGCTATGTGTTCAGGGTCTTGCCTGGTTAGTCCTAGGTTGCCGGACATGGAGCGTCTTGGCTTCGTCGATGGAGTCCACTATGCGGCATATTCTGATCTAGATGAGCTTCGGTCAGTCACTAAAGACCTCCTCTCCAATGAAGAGAAGAGGGAGGGAATCGCCAGGAATGGTAGGAGAATAGCGACTCAGCATACTTACGCCGTGCGACTCAGGGAATTACTTGAGCGTCTACCCCAAAAACAGGAGACAAACTAAATGGCTACACTTAACGCCGCGTCCCGGCTCCGTAATGACGTTTTGAAGGTCCCGCATACCGTTCTTCTTATCTCTCCCGGCCATCCTGATAAGGTTGTCCGGTTCAACCGCGCCCCGGAAGCATTGACGGCGTATCGTCTACAGAAGGTCCGCGAGATTAACCCTGAATTAACGGAGGCTGATTATAAGACCTCTCACACTGAGTTTGACTTAGGTAACGGTCCTCAGTCTGAGGCTTGGAATGCGATTTGCGATGAGGTTAAGCGTCAGGCTCGACGGGACATCCCTACACCTATGCCGGAAGATGTAGCCCCTGACTCTAAAACCGATTGGAACATGGGACCTGAAGATGTCCCTGTTGTGGAGCTTCAGGGAGAAGGCCCTGGACTCACTATAGATACCAAGATCGACAAGCGGACTAAGGCGTACAAGGAATTACAGAAATCGGAGGCGTAATGTCTAGCCCTAATGGCCCTGGTGGCGCAAAAAGAATCACCGCAAGTGGAGTAGTCGGAAACTCTGGACTTCCTATCCGGGTATTTGGATATACGATGCGCTCCGGTGCCAGCGGTATCGGAGTGGTCCAGTTATTTGATGGAACTAACTCCGCTGGTAATGAGCGTTGGAAGGGATCTGGGAATACGGATGATGGGGCCTTGGTCAATTTCCCGGCGAATGGAAAGTTTTTCCCCAATGGCTGTTACTGTCAGATTGACGCTAACGTGACATACGTTGAACTCGATTACGTCCAGGTGAACTAATGAAATATCTAATTGGCCTGTTCCTGCTCGTCCCCCTATCGGCCCACGCCCAGCAGGGTATCCAGAACGTCCACGAAGTAGCCACTTCTACCAACAGCATTACTCAGACTATCAGCCTTTGCAACTCGTCCG
>VFSW01007126.1_pt1 | contig 16286 bp, 8 predicted proteins | sample 5358111 | NCBI WGS metagenome assembly VFSW01 (sample SAMN11554181, study PRJNA540505) | mine drainage metagenome | isolation source: sediment from site ElyBrook_90M | place: USA: Ely Copper Mine, Vershire, VT | collected 2017 | reverse complement strand
GGAGCAATCGCGCCTGCTCCGCGTACTGAGCTGCGACGAAATGCAGGGATTCCTGTTCAGCAAAGCGGTGCCGAGCGAAGTGTTCGAGGCAAAATTTCTGCTTGCGCCGCCTGCCGGTGGCAAATAACGATGAAGCGTCGATCATGCACGCCGGGCGGCGCGTTGCTAGCCGATCGGGCTGTTGACCGACGGCTGGTCCGCTTGCCACATGACGTCGCATCCCTGCGCCGCCGCGGCGGTTAGCAACTGAACCAGCGGATAGGCGCGCAGGCCGAGCCCTACCGGCGGCGAATCCTCGTCGTCGTCTGGCCGAACGCTTGCTTTGCCCGCTTCTTCCGCGCCGGCGACGGCTGCGTGTTCGAGGCGTGCAAGCGCGGCAGGAATGTCGCCGGCGAGCAGCGCGCCCGGCACCGTGCCGCTGTGCCCCGCCATCTTCAGCAGCGTCACCGCGACATCGCCGAACATGGTGATGCTGCTCCACGCCTTGCTATGAAATGTCACCAGCATAGGAAACTATGGCGCCGCAATCGGGGCGGAGCTTCCGCCCTTGCCGCGGCCATTTCCTGGTCAGAGATGAAAAGTGCCGCCACCGAAAAGCCCGATCAGCCCGATGATAATCATATAAAGCGCGACGATATAGTTCAGCAGCCGGGGAATGATGAGGATCAGAATCCCCGCGATCAGCGATATCAGTGGAGCGAGTTCCAGGTGGATATTCATGCGGGCATCCTTTCTTCAGCGAAATTGACGGACGATCTGTGCCAAGCCGGTCTTTTTAGAACGATGCGCCGAAAACGCTGCCGCCTCCGTGCGCTTCCGCACATAGGAGCATCAATTTCACGGCAGGTGCGACAACCGCGGGCAGCGGCGCCTGGATCCTTTGTCTCGTCGAAGCGCCGGTTGTGTGCGCCCGCGTACATACCGCGCAATCCATTTGGTTTAGCCTGCAATTCATCCATGAAGTCACTGTCTGCCGCACCCGCCGCAATCGCTCAGCCGAACCCGCAGGACCTCGCCTTATCGGGGTCCTGGACCGCGCGCGGCATCGGCACCCTGCAGCACCGGCTCGCGTCGGTGCGCCTGCCTTCCGCAACAGCGGCCATCGCCGATGCCGCCGGCATCGAGGCCCTGGACACGGCCGGGGCGTGGGTGCTGCAACAACTGCTGCTGCGCCTGCGCGACGAAGGCATAGTCGTGACCCTGCGCGGCCTGCGCCCGGAGTTCGCCAAACTGCTGCATGGCGTCGGCGAGCAGCTAGCCGGCCGCAAAGATGCCCTCGCCGCAGTTCCGAGCCCCCCCGCGTCCATGCTCGAAGGTTTGGGACGGCGCGCGGAAGCCGCTTTCGAGCAGATGGTTGCCCTGCTCGGCTTTGTCGGCGAAAGCGCGGCCGCGCTTGCGCAAAGCGTCGCGCACCCGGGGCGGATAAGGTGGCGGCCCGTCCTATACAACATTCGCAGTGCCGGCTTCAACGCCCTGCCGATCGTCGGCCTGCTGTCTTTTCTGCTCGGGATCGTGGTTGCCTACCAGGGCGCGGATCAGCTCAGGCAATACGGCGCCAACATTTTCGTCGCCGATCTCGTCGGATTGTCGATGCTGCGCGAGTTCGCGCCTTTGATCACCGCCATCATCATCGCCGGTCGCTCGGGCTCGGCCTACGCCGCCCAGATCGGCACCATGTCCGTGACCGAGGAAATCGACGCCATGCGCACGCTCGGCATCGCGCCCCTGGATCTGCTGGTTCTGCCGAAAATCCTCGCGCTGTTGATCGCGCTGCCGCTGCTGACCGTGTTTGCGGACGTGCTCGGCGTGTTCGGCGGCATGATCATGGCGCGCGCGCAGCTCGGTGTCGGTTTCGGCGTGTTTCTCGACCGCTTTGTCAAGTCGGTCAGCATTACTTCCTATCTGATCGGCATCTGCAAAGCACCGGTGTTCGCCGCCATTATCGCCGTGGTCGGCTGCTTCCAGGGCTTTCGCGCCAAAGGCGGAGCCGACAGCGTCGGCCGCCAGACCACGCTCAGCGTGGTCCAGTCTATTTTTCTCGTGATCGTTGCCGATGCCCTGTTCTCGGTCGCCTTCAGCGCACTGAATCTCTGACATGCAAATCGCAGCGCATACCGACGCCGAGCACAACCAGGCCGCGCGCGAAGACACCGTGCTCGGCAACACCTTGCACGATGACGACAGGGTCATCGAGATCAGCCGGGTGTCGACGCGCTTCGGCGAGCATGTGGTGCATGCCGGACTCGACCTCGAAGTGCGCCGCGCAGAAATATTCGCGCTGGTCGGCGGCTCAGGCTCCGGCAAGTCGACCCTGCTGCGCGAGATGATCCTGCTGCAGCGCCCGGATTCAGGCTCAATCCGGGTGCTCGGCGTCGATCTGCAGACCGCCGGGGACGACGCGGCCCTGGCGCTGCGCCAGCGCTGGGGCGTGATGTTCCAGCACGGCGGCTTGTTCGGCGCGCTCACGGTGAGCGAAAACGTCGGCCTGCCGCTGCGCGAGCACACCGAGCTCGAAGACGCGTTGATCGACGATATCGCGGCGTCGAAGCTCGCCCTCACCGGCCTTGCGCCCGAGGTCGGCGCACAGTATCCGTCCGAGCTCAGCGGCGGCATGATGAAGCGCGCATCGCTGGCCCGCGCGCTGGCACTCGACCCGGAGCTGCTGTTTCTCGACGAGCCGACCGCCGGCCTCGACCCGGACAGCGCCGGCGGCGTCGACGAACTCGTGCGCAGGCTACGCGACCTGTTCGGCCTGACCATAGTCATGATCACGCATGACCTCGACCTGCTGTGGCAGGTTGCCGACCGCGTCGCCGTGCTCGCCGAGGGCAAGGTACAGGGCATCGGCTCAATGTCCGAGCTCGCGCGCATGGACCATCCCGCCATCCGCCAGTTCTTCGACGGCCCGCGCGGCAGGGCGGCGCAGGAGCAGGAAGCGCGGCAGGCGGATGCGCACACCGATACCAAGACCGAGAGGCCGCCATCGAAACCAAAGTGAACTATCCGATAGTCGGCCTGTTCGTGCTCGTCCTCGGCGCGGTGCTGATCGTCGTCGCGCTCTGGCTCGCCTCGGGCGGCGCCCTGCAGAAGAAATACGACCTGTACCTGGCGGTCGAAAACGAATCGGTGGCCGGACTCAATCTGAACGCGCCGGTGAAGTACAGCGGCGTCGACGTGGGCAAGGTGCAGGAGATAAGCCTCGACCCGGGCAACCCGAAACGGGTGAACCTGCTGTTCGCGATCGAACGCGGCACGCCGATCAAAGAGGACACGGAAGCGGTTCTGAAAACGCAGGGCCTGACCGGGATCGCCTATGTCGAACTCAGCGGCGGCGCCGCGGATGCGCCTATACTGCGCGCGACCGCGGGAAGCCGCTATCCGGTAATCCGCACCAAACCCTCGCTCAGCGCGCGGCTGGAGAACGTGCTCACCAGCGTACTGGCGAAACTCGACAGCACCTCGGCCAACATCAATGCCATTCTAAGCGACCAGAACCGGGCGGCGTTTTCCAGCGCGCTCGCCGACATCGCCACCGTGGCGCACACGATCGCTGCGCGCAAGGACACCATCGACGCGGGCATAAGCGATGCCGGCCGCACGTTGGAACACAGCTCACGCGCGACGGCGCAGATCGGACCCGTCATCGAACGCATCGGACGCAGCGCCGATGCGATCGAAAAAATGGGGAAGGAGGTAGCCCGGACCAGCGCCAGCACCGGCAAGACGGTCAACTCGATCGGCGCCGGCGTAAAGCACTTCACCGCGGAAACCCTGCCGGAGCTGGAACGCATGCTCGGCGAACTAAGCGCTCTGACAACTTCGCTGCGCCGGCTGAGCGAGCAGACCGAGCGCGACCCGAGCGCGTTTCTTCTCGGCCGCAAACCGGTCGCGGAAGGGCCGGGAGAACGAAAAGCGGGACCATCAAAACCATGAAAATGATACCTTTCGCTCGTTTGTGCCGGCTCCTTGCCGCCGGTGCTTTGGTTATGGAGATCGGTGCATGCGGCACGCTGCGCGCGGGAGCACCGTCACCTCCAACTTTCTATTCACTCGAGACCAGTCGGGGCACGGCACCGGCCGTAACTCCGACGCCGGCTCCGGCCTCTGCATCATCGTCCACGGCGCCGACGCTGATCGTCAATCCTCCGCACGCAGCCGCCGGCTTCGACAGCCCGCACATCATGTATGTGCGCGAAGCCCACAAGCTCGAATACTTCGCGCACAGCGAATGGGTGGACACACCGGCACGCATGCTCGCGCCGCTGCTTGTCGCCACCATCGGGAACACTGCGGCATTCCGCGCCGTAGTGCTGGCGCCCAGTTCCGCGGACGGCGACCTGCGGCTCGATACCGAAATCATCCGGTTGCAGCAGGAGTTCGCAAGCCCGCCCAGCCGCGTGCGTTTCACGCTGCGCGCCTATCTCGTTGACGACACGACGCGCCGCGTGCTTGCCTCGCGCGAGTTCGAGGCTGCCGTTCCCGCCACGAGCGAGAACGCGTATGGAGGCGTGGTGGCGGCCAATCGTGCGGTGCGGTCGGTAGTCGATGAACTTGCGGCTTTCTGTGCCGTAGCGGCGCGCGGATGGAAACACGGGCAATAGCGCAGTTGTTTCGAATCACTCCTTTACCTCTCCCGGAGATAGGAGCAAATGAATCCCACAAGATTGATAGGCATCATCCTGAACCGGCCGCCGGGTCGTGCAACCGCAGCCAAAAATCGTCAAATTCCGCCGGCGTCCAAATGTCTGTGATCTTATGTGCGCTGGCGCACAGAACCGGCGCAAACGGCGGGGGATACTGTTGCCGTACTCGCCGGTCACTTTTTCTCCTCCCTGAAGTTGATTGGCGGGTCCAGGCCCTCGGTTCATGCTCATGACCGAGGGCCTGCTTTTTTCGGCAGCGCCCTCGCCTCCCGTACCAATTTTGCGCAATCGCTGTCTTTTCCCGGACCGGCGTCGATCAGGGGGATCAGCGCCAGCACCGGACTGGCAATACCCAGCGCAATCGCGCCGATTGCGCGCAAGGCCACGCGCCCCTTGTCGACTTCGACATCGGGCTTGGCAAAGCTGCCGCGAATGTAAATCGGGCTGCGTAAGGCCACGGGACTGGTGTCCTTCGTTTTCTGATTGAGCGTCAGATCCAGCCGCTCCTGCCCCAGATCGATGCTGCCGGTGCCGATGATGGTGGTGACTTCGGTGTCGAAGATGAGCGCATCGGCATGCATGATGCCGCCCTTGACGTCGAAATCGGCGACGCCGCAGCGCAGCTTGACCAGCTTGTCGCCGCTCACTTTCAGAACCAGCATTTCCCACAGGTGCAGGCCGATCTTTTCCATCATCATTTTGCTGATTTCGCCGTTGGCGACGACCAGCCCCACCTTGCCGTTGGAGCTCGCCAGCATGCGCCCGACCGAGTTGCCTTTGCCCGCGAGATCGAATTCGCCGTTGATCTGGCCGATGCTGGTCTTGCTGAGCGCGACCGCCGGAAACAGTCTGGCCAGGAGAATTTTCCGCGCCCGCACCTGGGCGCGCGCCTGGATCGGGTCTGCGCGTCCATCGAGCGAAATCACGGCATCGAGTTGCCCGCCGGCCACGCCGAAATCCAGCGGATTGAGCGTCAGCACGGAATCGCGCAGGCTCAAATGGGTCACCAGGTCTTCGATCGGCAGCTCCTTGGCGCGGCGGATGGTTTTTGCCCTGAGTGTCACCTCCGCGTCGACGCTATCCCAGCGGTCGGTGTTGAACGGCAGGTCCGGCAGCACACGCGCCTGTGCCGGCATCGGCGAGGATGTCTGAGAAGGCGGAGGTGCCGCCTTTTTGGCGGCGTCCACGCTGCCCGGCCTCGAGCCGATCAACGGGCCGAGATCCGCCAAATCGAGCAATTTTGATTCCAGTTCCGCTTTCATCGCCGGGCGCTTGCCGCCGGTGTCGACCTGCAAGGTACCGGCGATGTCGCTGTCGCCGATGCGGCCCGAGAACTTCTCGTAGCGCCAGCTGCGCCCGCTATGCACGATGTGCCCTTCGGTCGCGTAAGCCCGTGTTTGCGGCAGCGCGATGCCAAGCAGCGGGAACAACTGCGCCAGGCTGTCGCCGCGCAGGGACAGGCGCATATCCATCGCAGAGAACTTCAGCAGGCTGGTAATGGTGCCGTCGACCCTGACGCCGGTGCGGCCCACGGTGAGATCGGCCTGCAGCGGATAAGGCGTGACTTCATCGCGCAGACCGAGCACTGATCCGCCCTTTCCCTGCGCCTTGAGCGGCATGCCCTTGTATTGCCCCGTCGCGGTGAAGCTGAGCTCTCCTCCGGCTGACTGCGCGGCCGAGGCCGAGAGCCCGGTCGAAAGTTCGGCGCGGATGCTGGTCTTCTGCGCTGCATCGTCATAGCCGAGCCGGCCCTGGTCGAGAATTACACGGTCAATGCGGACACGCGCCTGTTCGTCCTGCTGATTCACGTCCAGCAGCCAGTTTTTGCGGCCGCCGCTGCCCTGCTCCAGGAATACGACCGGACGCACCAGCCGCACTTCGGGCAGCACGATGTTGCGTCGAAGCAGCTGCGGCAGGTCGATCGTGACCTCCACCGTATCCGCCGCGACCATCTGCTTTTCCCTGGCCCAGGCGGGATTCGCGAACGTCACCGCGCCGGCACGAATGCGCGGCAGCGGCCAGCCGAACCTGAGTTGCAGATCGCCGCCGATGACCAGTTCGCGGCCGGTCTTCTCCAGTGTCATGCGCTCGATCGGCCCGCGCAGCCAGTTCCATCCGAAAATAGCGATAAACAGGAAGGCCAGCAGGACTGGCGCGAGAACGAGTCCGGCCGTCCATTTGAGCAAACGCGAACGTGTCATAGCGCTGTAGAGCCGGCGCGATCGATTGATCCCGGCCGGCTGGGGTCCTTCCGCTGTATTGCGCAAATTATGCGCGAGCCAATGGCTGCGCTCCGTGCGCTTGCGTACATACGTCCGTCGATTTTGATCGTAGTCTTGGTCCTCGCCCGGCGCGGCCGCTTTGTCCTTGCCGATCCGGATCCGCCAAACGCCCTTTCCGGGATTGCCGCTGTTAAAACTGGAGAATACCGATGAAAGTCACAAGCCACGCCGTCACGCCCATTGCAACCGGCAACGACACCACGGACGCCGCCTTGAACAAGGCAGCGTCCAGCCTGCACGGCGCTGTCGACCGGGTCGCCGCAGCGGCCGATGACGCGGCGCGCAAGGTCGCGCCGGCCATCGATCGCGCTGCCGAAGCGGCCCACCAGGTGGTCGACAAGGCCGCCGGTGCCGCGGCGCCGACGGCGGCATGGCTGAATGAGCAAAGCAACAGCCTCAGAGCAACGCAGCGGACAGCAGCCGCTGATGCGGGTCAGTACATTGCGGCGCACCCGTGGAAATCCGTCGCTTGTGCGTTGGCAGCGGGATATTTCATCGGCCGCTTTATCCGCTGACGGGCCGGTGAAAAACGCTTCGACAACGCGAAGCCCTTTGCGCAGCAAAAACCTACGCGACGGCGCGGCCCGGTTGTGGGCGCGCCTGCGCGGCAACGCTCTCGCACGAGCACAGCCCGCCGGTGACGCACAGCCGTTGCGAGCGGAGCTGTTTGGTGCCGAACAGATGGAACAGCACGGCAAGTCCCTGGCGGGATCGCACCGGCTGGGCTTGCAACGCGGATCGGATAAGCTCCTCGCGCGGCTGGCCGAGAATGCAGACGTTCTGCTGCAAGCCTATAAACTTCTGACGACGCAGGGCAAGGCCAACCGCCGGATTTCGCCGGCAGGTGAATGGCTGCTCGATAATTTCTATCTGATCGAAGAGCAGATACGCACGGCAAAACGCCATTTGCCTAAGGGCTACAGCAGGGAACTTCCGCGCCTGGCTCTGGGCCCGTCGGCCGGGCTGCCGCGCGTGTATGACATTGCGCTTGAGGCGATCGCCCACGGCGACGGCCGGGTAGATCCGGAGAGCCTGAGCCGCTTCGTCACCGCCTACCAGCAGATCACCGCACTCAAGTTGGGCGAATTGTGGGCGATTCCCATCATGCTGCGCCTGGCTCTGATCGAGAACCTGCGCCGCGTCGGCGCTCGCGAGGTGGCGAGCACCATCGACCGGGATCGCGCCGACGCCTGGGCGGACCAGATGATGGAAGTCGCCGAACAAGATCCCAAGAGCCTGATTCTGGTGGTATCGGACATGGCGCGATCGAACCCACCCATGGTCAGTTCGTTTGTCGCCGAACTTGCGCGACGCCTGCAGGGCCAGAGCCCCGCTCTGGCATTACCGCTGACCTGGATCGAGCAGCGGCTATCCGAGTCCGGACTGACGATCGAACAGCTGGTGCAGTCGGAAACCCAAAAGCAGGCCTCCGTGCAGGTATCGATCGCGAACAGCATCGGCAGTTTGCGCTTTCTCGGCGCGATGGACTGGCGCGAGTTCGTCGAAACCATGAGCGGCGTCGAGCAGAAGCTTCGGCAGGATCCGGCCGGGGTCTACGCCCGGATGGATTTCGCCACCCGCGATCGCTACCGGCACGCAGTCGAGGAGACCGCGAAGGGCAGCCGTCTGTCCGAAGGCGAGGTCGCGCGCAAAGCGATTCAGCTGGCGCACGAAGGCGCGGCCGGCGCGCTGGCTAGAGTCGCTGCCCGCGGCAGTGGCGATAGAACTGCGCACGTGGGTTATTACCTTATCGACAAGGGCCTGTCACAGCTCAAACGCGCGGCACAGGTGCGCTTGTCGATCGCCGAGGCGCTGCAGCGAACCTGCGGCAGGTTTGCTTTGCCTCTTTACCTGGGCGCGACCGCGCTGCTGACACTGTTTTTTTCAGAGGCTTTGCTGGCGAAGGCGCAGGCGGGCGGGCTGCATGGCTGGTTACTTGCACCGATAGCGATCCTGCTGCTCTTCTGCACCGGTCATTTGGCCATCGCGCTGGTCAACTGGGCGGCAACCGTGCTCGCAACGCCGCGTACGCTGCCGCGTCTGGACTTCTCCAGTGGAATCCCCCCGGACTGCCGCACGCTGGTTGTGGTTCCGGCCATCCTCACCAGCGCGCAAAACATCGAGGATCTGATCGAAGCGCTTGAGGTCCGATTCCTTGCGAACCGGGATGAGCAACTGAAGTTCGGCCTGCTGACCGATTTTTGCGACGCGCACGAGGAGACACTGCCAGAGGACCGGGCGCTGTTGCTTCTGGCGAGGACCAGGATCGAAGAACTGAATGAAAAGTACAGGAGCGCCGAAAGCGGCGTCAAAGGCGACGCCTTTTTCCTGTTCCACCGCCCGCGCCGCTGGAATCCCCAGGAACATCTATGGATGGGTTACGAGCGCAAGCGAGGAAAGCTGGCGGATTTGAATTTCCTGCTGCGCGGCGGCGGGCAGGAATGTTTCTCGCTGGTCGTCGGCCCGACCGAGGTATTGTCCGGCGTAAAGTACGTTATTACCCTGGATGTGGATACGCAGCTGCCGCGCGATTCGGCGCGCCAGTTCGTCGGCGCGATGGCGCATCCGCTGAATCGCGCGCACTTCGACGAAAAGCAGCGGCGGGTAAGCGGAGGCTACGGCATCCTGCAGCCGCGCGTGGCGGTGAGCCTTCCGGGCACCAACCGGTCGCGCTATGCGCGACTGTTCGGCAGCGAACCCGGCATCGACCCTTATACGCGCGCCGTCTCCGACGTCTACCAGGACCTGTTCGGCGAGGGCTCGTTCATCGGCAAAGGCATCTATGACGTCGATGCGTTCGAGCGATCGCTCAGGGGGCGTTTTCCCGAAAACCGGATACTCAGTCACGACCTGCTGGAAGGCTGTCATGCACGCGCCGCGCTGCTAAGCGATGTGCAGTTGTACGAGGAATATCCGCCCAGCTACAGCGCCGACGTGAACCGCCGCCACCGCTGGATCCGCGGGGACTGGCAGATTGCCTCGTGGCTGTTGCCGCGCGTACCCGGCAACGGCGCCGATTCCGCCGCCGGGCGGCAGCGCAACCCGCTCTCGGCGCTGTCCCAGTGGAAAATCTTCGACAACCTGCGGCGCAGTCTCGTACCCGCGGCATTGACGCTCCTGTTGCTGCTGGGCTGGACCGTTTTGTCACCAAGCTGGTTCTGGAGCCTGGTGGTGATCGGCATCATGCTGGTTCCGCCCCTGATTGCCCTGATGCTTAACCTGTTGCGCAAGCCGGATGACCTGCAGCCCGCTCAGCACGCCGCCGCCGTATTGCGCTCGGCGCTCGGGCACTTTGCGCAAGCAGTGCTCGCACTTGCATGTCTGCCCTACGAGGCATACTTCAGCCTGGACGCGATCCTGCGCACCCACTGGCGCGTGCTGGTCACGCAGAAACAGCTGCTGGAATGGGCTCCCTCGGGACGCCCTGATCGCGCCGATCGCACCGGCCTCGCCGCCTGCTACCAATCGATGTGGATCGCACCGGCACTCGCCATCGCCGCGGCTGGCTATCTGGCCGAATCGACGCCGGCCACGCTGCAAATGGCGGGACCGATTCTGTTCCTGTGGATTGCCTCGCCAGCGATCGCATGGTGGATCAGCCAGCCGCTCGCACGCCGTGAAGCGCGGCTGACGCCCGACCAAACCGCTTTTCTACAGAAGATTTCGCGCAAGACCTGGGCGTTTTTCGAGAGCCTCGTCGGCGCGGACGATCACTGGTTGCCGCCTGACAACATTCAGGAACACCCGCTAACCGTGGTCGCGCATCGCACCTCACCCACCAACATGGGGCTTTCACTGCTGGCGAATCTGTCCGCCTACGACTTCGGTTACATTCCGGCCGGACAACTGATCGAGCGCACGGCGAACGCACTTGCGACGATGACGGCCCTGGAGCGGCACAAAGGTCACTTCTACAACTGGTATGACACGCAATCGCTGCAGCCGCTGACGCCGCTGTATATATCGTCGGTGGACAGCGGCAACCTCGCCGGCCATTTGCTCACCCTGCGGCCGGGATTGCTCGCGCTGCCCGATCACAGGATCCTCGGCGCGCGATTGTTTGACGGCTTGTGCGACACACTGGCGGTGCTGGTGGAGACGGCGGCCGATGCCGCCCCCGCAGCACTGTTGCTGCTCGAGCAACTGCAGCAAGATCTGGAATCTGCCTACGATTCGCGGCCTGCCACGCCCGCAGCGGCGCAATCCTGGCTCGCCCGGCTGGCGACGTCGGCGGCACAGGTGGCCGCCAGCCTCGCCAGCCAGCATAGCGCCGCGGCCGCCGCGCCCGAGGGCGGCGCGCAGTGGTGGGCGCAGGCGCTGACCCGGCAATGCCGCGGTGCCCTGGACGAGCTGGCCCTGCTTGCCCCTTGGCTCGCGCTGCCAGCCGGATCAAGCGTGCTGCGCAATTTCCTGGATACCGCCGAGATGCCGACACTGCGCGACCTGGCGAGCAACAAACTACCGTGGGTGGCGGCACTCGAGCAACAACTGGCCGCGGCGGCAACGCCCGAGGAGCGCGCGTTGCTGGATGCCTTGCGCGGGCACGTCGCCACGGCCGGCCGCAACGCCCAACAACGGATTGCAACGATCGAACACCTGGCACTGCAATCGGGCGAACTGGCGGTCATGGAGTACGACTTCCTCTACGACAAGACGCGGCATCTGCTCGCCATCGGTTACAACGTCAGCGAGCGCCGCCAGGACTCGAGTTACTACGACCTGCTGGCTTCCGAAGCGCGATTTTCCAGTTTCGTCGCGATCGCGCAGGGACAGCTGCCGCAGGAGAGCTGGTTCGCGCTGGGACGGCTCCTCACGACCAGCGGCGGTGAGCCGGCGCTGCTGTCGTGGAGCGGTTCGATGTTCGAGTACCTGATGCCGCTGCTGGTAATGCCGACCTACGAAAACACGCTGCTCGACCAGACCTACCACGCGGCGGTGGAGCGACAGATCGCGTACGGGAAACAGCGCGGCGTAGCGTGGGGCATGTCGGAATGCGGTTACAACACGGTCGACGCCTCGCTCAATTATCAGTATCGCGCGTTCGGCGTTCCCGGGCTGGGTCTCAAACGCGGACTGGCCGAGGATCTGGTGATTGCGCCCTACGCCTCGGCGCTCGCGCTGATGGTCGCGCCAGAGCGCGCGTGCCAGAATCTGCAGCGACTGGCGGCTGAAGGACTGGCAGGGCAATTCGGCCTGTATGAAGCCGTTGACTACACCGTGTCGCGCCTGCCGCGCGGGCAGTCGAGCGCCGTGATCCGCTCATTCATGGCGCATCACCAGGGCATGATTTTTTTGTCTCTGGCTTATCTGATCCTGGACCGCCCGATGCAAAGGCGCTTCGAATCGGATCCGATGTTCCAGGCGACCGCCCTGCTGCTGCAGGAGCGTGTGCCCAAGGCCGGGGCATTGCAGTTGCATACCGCCGAGTTCTCGGCTATTCGAGCGGCTGCGAGCGAGCCGGAAATGCCGGTGCGCGTGCTCAGCAGCCCCGATACGCCGATACCGGAAGTGCAGTTGTTGTCGAACGGCAGATACCACGTGATGGTCACGAACGCGGGCGGCGGCTACAGCCGCTGGAAGGACATTGCCGTTACCCGCTGGCGTGAAGACACGACCTGTGACAACTGGGGCGCGTTCTGTTACATCCGCGACGTGAAAAGCGGGGAGTACTGGTCGAATACCCATCAGCCGACGCTTAAACGCGCGGAAACGTACGCAGCGGTTTTCTCCGAGGGCCGGGCAGAATTTCGCCGCCGCGATCTCGATTACGAAACGCATACCGAAATCGTTGTTTCGCCAGAAGACGACATCGAACTGCGCCGGCTGCGCATCACCAACCGCACGCGCAACCGGCGCACGATCGAAGTGACGAGTTACGCCGAAGTGGTACTCGCCGCGCAGGCCGCGGACGCGTTGCAGCCGGCGTTCAGCAATCTTTTTGTTCAGACCGAGATCGTGCGCGAGCGGCAGGCCATCCTGTGCACGCGCCGGCCGCGCTCGATCGACGAACTGGCCCCGTGGATGTTTCACCTGATGGCCGTGCGCGGGAACGGAGTCGAAGAAGTTTCGTACGAGACAGATCGCATGCGCTTCATCGGCCGCGGGCGCACCGCTGCCGCGCCCCAGGCGATGCGCGATTCGTCGGCGCTCTCCGGCAGCGCGGGTTCGGTGCTCGATCCGATCGTCGCGATCCGCTATCGCATTACCCTGGAGCCAGAAGAAACCACCACCATAGACATGGTCTCCGGCGTCGGCGCCAGCCGCGACGCGGCCCTGAGCCTGGCCGGGAAATACCAGGACCGGCAGCTTGCGGACCGGGTGTTCGAACTGGCGTGGACCCACAGTCAGGTGGTGCTGCGCCAGATCAATGCCAGCGAGGCGGACGCGCAACTTTATGGGCGCCTGGCAAGCTCAGTCATCTACGCCAATTCCAGTTTGCGTGCGAACGCGGGTGTTCTCGGCAGGAATCGCCGCGGACAATCCGGCTTGTGGGGCTATGCCATTTCCGGCGATCTGCCGATCGTGCTGCTGCAGATCGGCGACCTGGCGAATATCGATTTGCTGCGCCAGCTGGTGCAGGCACATGCGTACTGGCGCCTGAAGGGACTCGCCGTGGACCTGGTGATCTGGAACGAAGATCGCGCCGGCTACCGGCAGCTGCTGCAGGAACAGATCATGGGACTGATCGCCGCCGGTGTCGAAGCCCACGTGATCAACAGGCCCGGCGGAATCTTCGTGCGGCCCGCGGAACAGATCGCGGATGAAGATCGCGTTCTGGTCCAATCGGTCGCGCGCGCCATCATCAGCGACCGGCGCGGAGCGCTGGAGGAGCAGATCAACCGGCACGGTCTGATGGAAATGCGCGCACCGCATCCGAATTTGGCGCGCTTCAAACCGACCCGTGCGCCGCGCGCCGACCTGCCTGCGGCGGCCGCGCCCGCGCACCGCGACCTGCTGTTCGACAACGGGCTTGGCGGCTTTAGTCCGGATGGGCGCGAGTACGTCATCAGCACGGCCCACGACAAGGTGACGCCGGCACCCTGGGTGAACGTGCTGGCGAATGCGCACTTCGGCACCGTAATTTCCGAGAACGGCATGGCCTACACCTGGAGCGAAAACGCGCATGAGTTCCGCCTGACTCCCTGGGGCGACGATCCGGTGAGCGACGCGAGCGGCGAGGCCTTTTACCTGCGCGACGAAGAAAGCGGCCGCTTCTGGTCGCCGACGCCATTGCCCAGCCGCGGCGCCACGCCTTACGTCAGCCGGCACGGCTTCGGCTACAGCGTCTTCGAGCACACGGAAGACGGCATCCGGTCGGAACTCACCGTTTTCGTCGCTTTGGACGCCGCGGTCAAGTTTTCGGTATTGAAAGTGCGCAACGAGTCGGGCCGCTCGCGCCGGCTCTCCGCCACCGGCTACGTCGAGTGGGTGCTGGGCGACCTGCGGCCGAAATCGGCCATGCACGTGATAACTGAAATCGATCCGGCAAGCGGCGCCTTCTACGCTCGCAACGCGTATAACACCGAGTTCGCTGACCGGATCGCGTTCTTCGACGTCGACGACACGACCCGGACCTTCAGCGGCGACCGCGCCGAGTTCGTCGGGCGCAATGGCACCCTCGCGAATCCGGCGGCCATGACCCGCACGCAGCTTTCCAACAAAGCGGGGGCCGCTCTGGATCCCTGCGCGGCAATCCAGATTGCATTCGACCTGGCCGACGGGGAAGAGCGCGAATTCGATTTTCGCCTCGGCGTGGCGGGAAGACGGGGCGCCGACGAAGCCAGCAAGCTGGTGCGCCGCTTCCGCGGGCCGGCTGCTGCGCGCAGTGCGCTCGAAGCGGTGCGCGGATACTGGAAGCACACCCTCGGTGCGGTACAGGTGGAAACGCCCGATCAGTCCCTCAATCTGCTCGCCAACGGCTGGCTGGTATATCAAACCCTGGCCTGCCGCCTGTGGGCCCGCAGCGGCTATTACCAATCCGGCGGCGCGTTCGGCTTCCGCGATCAGCTGCAGGACGTGATGGCGCTGGTCCATGCCGAGCCGGCGCTGGTGCGCGAGCACCTGCTGCGCTGCGCCGCCCGCCAGTTCCGCGAAGGCGATGTCCAGCACTGGTGGCATCCGACCTCCGGCCGCGGCGTGCGCACCCATTGCTCGGACGATTTCCTGTGGCTGCCGCTGGCGCTGTGCCGCTATGTTGCGAGCAGCGGCGATACCGGCGTGCTGGACGAATCCATTTCCTTCCTCGACGGCCGGCCGGTGAACCCCGAAGAGGACTCGTACTACGACCTGCCCGGCCACGCGGAAGAGTCGGCCACTTTATACCAGCACGGTGTGCGCTCCATCCTGCGCGGACTCAGTTTTGGCGCGCACGGCCTGCCGCTGATCGGATCCGGCGACTGGAACGACGGCATGAACACCGTGGGGGCACAAGGCAAAGGCGAAAGCGTGTGGCTGGCATTCTTCCTTTACGACGTGCTGACGCGATTCGCCGAGCTGGCGCGTGCGCGCAGCGACGCGCCGTTCGCCGAGCGCTGCCGGACCGAGGCCGCCAAACTGCGCCAGAATATCGAGCACAACGGCTGGGACGGCGAGTGGTATCTGCGCGCCTATTTCGACGACGGTACGCCGCTGGGATCGGCGAGCAACGCCGAATGCCAGATCGATGCCCTTCCGCAAAGCTGGGCCGTGCTCTCCGGCGCCGGCGACCCCGCGCGAGCGCGCACTGCGTTGGCGGCGGTGGATGCGCGCCTGGTGCGCCGCGATGCAGCGCTGATCCAGGTGCTGGAGCCGCCGTTCGACAAATCGGCTCTGAACCCGGGCTATATCAAGGGCTACGTGCCGGGCGTGCGCGAAAACGGCGGGCAGTACACGCACGCGGCGGTCTGGACGGTGATGGCGTTCGCGGCCGTGGGCGACAGCCGGCGCGCCTGGGAACTGTTCGGCATGATCAACCCGGTCAACCACGCGAATTCCGCGGCGGCGATCGCCACCTATAAGGTGGAACCTTACGTGGTCGCAGCCGACGTCTATGCGGTTGCGCCGCATATCGGCCGCGGCGGCTGGACTTGGTACACCGGATCGGCCGGCTGGCTGTACCGGTTGATCCTGGAATCCCTGCTGGGGCTGACGCTGGAAGTCGACAAACTGCGCTTTGCGCCCTGTCTTCCGCCGGATTGGGAAACATTCAAGCTGCGTTACCGCTACCGGGAAACGTTCTACCACATCACCGTTCTCCAAACGCACGCCGCGGACAGGCAGACCCGTGTAACGGTTGACGGCGTCGCACAGCAAGATGAGGCCATCGCGCTGATCGACGATCGCTTGGAACATGCGGTCGAGATAACCGTTCACCGGGCTGCAG
>VFSW01007125.1_pt1 | contig 16289 bp, 18 predicted proteins | sample 5358111 | NCBI WGS metagenome assembly VFSW01 (sample SAMN11554181, study PRJNA540505) | mine drainage metagenome | isolation source: sediment from site ElyBrook_90M | place: USA: Ely Copper Mine, Vershire, VT | collected 2017 | reverse complement strand
AACCGCGGACATTTTGAAATGTTTATGCCCCAGACATTTTCGATGTTTATGACAGTCGGTGTTCATCTGATGTAGCGCGCATGCCGAACGTGCTAGGTTGAGGTTGCGATGAAGCTCAAAGTGCTTATCCACGAAGCTGAAGAAGGCGGATACTGGGCCGAGGTTCCAGCGATTCCCGGCTGCGCGACCCAGGGCGAGACCTTCGAGGATCTGCTCAAGAACATCTACGAAGCAGTGGAGGGCTGTCTTTCGGTCGACGTCAAGCCCGCGACCACCACCGGAAAGGATCGCTTGGTCGAGATCATCGTGTGAAGGTCCTGTCCGGCAGAGAGTTTGCCAACTTGATTGAGCAATGTGGCTGGCGACTCCTGCGAATTCACGGCAGCCATCATAGTCTACGGAAAAATCGGTAGTCCGATTCGGCTGTCGATACCGATTCACGGAACTCAACCGCTAAAGCGCGGCCTGTTAGCCCACTTAGCAAAACAGGCCGGACTCACGGACGCGGACCTGGCATAGTTACCGACAACTGACTCCGCGACTGATATTACCCACGCGCCACCATTTACGTATCATCATCCTTCGACGTTAGCGCATACGAAGGAGGGGCACGTGGCTTCCTACCGATGGAATGGGCCAAATTCGACGACGCGATTCTGCATCGCCGCGTTTGCCATGCTTCTTTTCCTCGCGCCATCCGCGCGCGCCGATACGCTCACACTTCAAAATGCGATCGATCTGGCGCTGCGGTTCGCGCCCTCGCTGGAGATGGCGACCGCCACCAGTGACTTGAGCGAGGCGCGCACGCGCGAGATGCGCGCACCGATGATGCCCTCGATCTCCGCGGGCTCGGAATATTACCAGGCGCCCGGCTATGACGAAGTCATCACCAATCGCGGATTGACCAGCGGCCTGCTGGCGCTCGATTACACCGCGGTCGATTTCGGGCGCAGGATGTCCCGGGTTCGGGCGGCGCGTTATGCCGCCGAGGCCGCCAGGCTCGGCATCGTCGCTACCCGCGCGCAAATTGTGTTCGACATAACGGTGGCGTACTTCGATTTGATGCGTGCCAAGCGTGCGGTTATCGAGACCCAGGCCAATGTCGATCGGCTCAGCCGCTACGTCGATACCGTCGATCAGTTGCAACGCAACGGGCGCGCAATCGAGAACGACACACTCAAAGTTCGCACTACGCGCGACGCCGCCGAACTCGCGCTGTCGGATGCCCGCAACGATCAACTCCGCGCCGCCGCCAACCTCGGCTCGATGATCGGCGACTTCACGCGCAACGATTTCGACATCGTCAACATTACCGAGCTTCCGCGGATGCCGTCCGGAGACCTGCGCACCACGCCGACCATGCGCGCCGCGATGCGCGCGATCGATTCGTCGAAGATGCAGGTGCAGGCCGCGCAGGCTGAGCGCTACCCGACGGTGCAACTCGCTCTGACTGCGGGCGCGCTCGGAATCGATCCGCAAAGCACCTTCGGGCATCATTATGGTGCGTCGTATGACGGTGTGCTCTCGATGCCGATTTTCCAGGGAGGTTTGATTACCTCGCATATCGATCAGGCCAAGGCCAAACAGCTGCAGGCGCTCGCGCAGGCGCGCTCCGCCGAGTATATCCTGCGCCGGCGCATAGCCGACGTGCGGCTGCGCTATCAGCGCGCGCTCGATGATCTCACGATCCTGAATCGCGCGCTGCCCACTGCCGACGATGCGTTTTCGTTGACCTGGACGCGCTTTCTCGGCGGCGGCAGCGCCACCCTGCTCGAAGTGCTCGATGCCTACGAGCAGGCGGAAAATTTACGCATCACCCGCGTCCAACAGGACTTCAACGCGCGCGAGGCCGCCGCGGAAGGAGCGCTGCTTTATGGCGCTACTCAATGACTGAGCGATCCTACATCCGGACGTTTCGAACCTTCGCGCTGATGGCCGCTATCGCGGTCCTGATCGCGGGATGTCGCGGCGCGGCTTCCGATGACGAGGCGCCTGCCGAAGCCGCCGCGCCTATGCTTGCGGTTAGCGTCGCAAAAGTCACGACCGCGCCGATGAATCGGACGCTGAAGTTGCTGGGCACCACCGCGGCGACGCATCAGGTGATCTTGCGCGCGCCCACCGGCGGCCGCGTGATCGGCATGAATCTCAAAATCGGCGACACCGTGCGCAAGAACCAGCAAATCGGGCGCGTGCTCAGCCTCGAGGTCGAAGCGGCGCGCCATGGCCTCGCGGTCGCGAAGAAAATCGATCCGCAGGATGCTCCCCGCCTCGAGCAATCGGTGAACAAGTACGGCCGCGGCGGAGGTATTCCCGTAATCGCGCCCGAGGGCGGCGTGGTGTCGGCGCCGCCGGTCGCCAGCGGACAAGTTGTCGCATATCTCGACCCGTTGGCGGATTTGGTCGACCCCAATACCGTCTATGTCGACACCGCGGTACCCGCGCAGGATGTGCACGCGATCAGCGTCGGAATGCCCGCCATCGTGAGGTCGCCGCTCAAGCCGAATGTGGAAATGCCCGCGAAGGTGGCGGCGATACTTCCCAACTTCAATGCCGGCAGCGCGACCTCGCCGGTGCGCATCGAATTCACCGGCACGGAGCGAATCGTCGAGGCCGGCGCGCCCACCGAAACGACGGTGACCACTCATTCGGTGCCCGACGCCAGCGTGATTCCCGCCGCCGCGCTCTTTCAGGATGACGACGGCAGCTTTCACGTTTTCATCGTGGGCAAGGATGTTAAGGCGCATCGCGTGGCGATCACGCTCGGCATTCGCAATCGCGACCAGGTGCAGGTGACTTCCGGTCTCACGCCCGGCGACCTGGTCATTACCTCGGGCGGCTATGCCCTGTCAGACGGACTCAAGGTGAGCGTCGAGCAGGCGAGCAAGTAGAGCGAGCTGGCGTGGCGCGATCGAGTTCCATCCTGGCGACGCTCGCGGTGGTAGGATTAACCATCCTGGGAGTAGCGCTTGCGTTCTCGATCCCAAGCTCGGTCTTCCCGGAGATCACTTTCAATCGCGCGATCATCATGGCCGATGCCGGCGATCTGCCGGCCGAGCAAATGCTCGTCGCGGTCACTCGTCCCCTCGAAGAAGCCGCCTATGGCGTGATTGGGGTGTCGCTGGTGCGCTCGACCACTACCCGCGGCAGCACCGAGGTCGACGTAACTTTTTCCGAAAGCGTCGATCCTACCACCAGTTTTCAATTGCTCAACGCGGCGCTGGGCGAGATTCGCGGACGCCTGCCCAACGATACGCAAATCGACACGCAGCTTTTGACCACCGGCACTTTTCCCATCGTCGATATGAGTATGAGTTCCAAGGTCCGCTCGCTGCGCGAACTCACCGACATCGCTTTTTACGACATCGTGCCGAGCCTGCATCGAATTCCCGGCGTCTACCGTGTCGAGATGATCGGCGGGAAATATCGCGAGTATGTGGTCCGGATCGATCCCGCAAAATTGCTCGCGCATGATCTCGCGCCCGACGATGTGGTCAGCGGCCTCGCGAAGGCCAACATCATCGAGTCCGCCGGCCGCGTGACCGATTCGCATCGGATGTTGCTTACCGTCGTTACCGCGAACATCGCGCAACCCGAGCAGGTCGCCGCGGTCCCGATCGCCAACGTCGGCGGGCAGCCGGTGATGGTGCGCGACATCGGCAGCGTCGACCTCGGCATTCGCGAGGACTACATCCGCACCGCCGCCGAGGACGGTCCCGCACTGCTGGTCGGAATTTCGCGCCAGCCCAGCGGCAACACCGTCGATATTTCCGACCAGATCAAACAGTTGATGAGCACGCTGCGGCTGCGCTATCCGGACGTGCACTTTTCGCTCTCCTACGATCAGGCCGCGCTGGTCACCGAATCGTTCAAAAGCGTGCGCGATGCGATCGTGCTGGGCCTCGTGCTCGCGGTGCTGGTGGTGCTGCTTTTCACCGGCAGCATCCTGAACGCGATCATCGCGGCAATCGTGGTGCCGTGCACGCTCGCGATCACTTTCGTGGTGATGAGGACATTCGGGCTCACTTTCAACATGATGACCTTGGGTGGCCTCGCGGCAGGCATCGGGCTCTTTATCGATGATGCGATCGTGATGATCGAGGGGATTCATCGCACGCGCGCCGCGGGCATCTCGGCTGAAGAAGGCGTTCCCGCCGCGCTCAAGGAACTGCGGCGCCCGCTGTTCGCCTCGACGATGACGGTAGTGCTGGTGTTCGCGCCGCTGATTCTGTTGTCGGGCATCACCGGAACATTCTTTCGCGCGCTCGCGATTACGCTCGGCGCGGGCCTTTTCATTTCTCTGCTGATCGCGCTCTACTTCACGCCCGCGTTGGAGATCGCGCTCGAGCGAATGCGCCGCGCCGCGCATCCCGCGGGCAAAATCTTCACCGCGATTCGCGACGCTTATCTCGCCGCGGTCCGCCCCTTCGTGCGCCTGCCCGCACTGGCGATTGTGCTTGCGATCCTCGCCGTCGCCGCATCCTACATTTTGTATCGCGCGCTCGGCACCGATTATCTGCCCGCGCTGGATGAGGGCGCGTTCATTCTCGACTACACCACGCCGCCGCAAAGCACCCTCGATGATACGCTCGCGATGCTCGCGCGCATCGAGGCGATTCTGAAAGCCACTCCCGAAGTCGCGGCGTTCTCGGTGCGCACCGGCACCCAGCTCGGATTTTTTCTCACCGAGTCGAACCGGGGCGATATCTCGGTGCGGCTCAGGGCCAATCGCTCGCGCGGCATCGAGGTGATCATGGACGACGTGCGCGGCAAAATTCTTTCTACCGTGCCCGGCGTGCGGGTCGAGTTTGCGCAGGTCATCCAGGACCTGATCGGCGATCTTTCCGGCACTCCGGAGCCGGTCGAGGTGAAGGTGTTCGGCTCCGATGAAGCTTCGATCGCGAGCACCGCGCGCCGCGTCGCCGCGGAGCTGCGCAAAATTCCCGGCATGGTCGACGTCTTCGACGGCATCGTGCTGAGCAATCCCGAAGAGGCGATCCTGGTCGATGAGATCGCGGCCGAGCGCTACGGAATTTCCGCCACCGATGTGCATGCCACCCTGCGCTCCGTGATCGAGGGCACCGTCGCCACCCAGGTTCGCGTCGGCGATCGGCTCTACGGCGTACGCGTGCGCTATCCCGACAACTTCCACGACGATTTGAGTTCGCTGTCCGAAGTGATGCTGAAAACGCCCGCCAACGGGCGCGTCCCGCTCTCGCTGGTGACCACGCTAAAGTATATGGGCGAGCGCGCGGAGATCGATCACGAGCGGCTCCGCCCGGTCCTTCACGTGACCGCGCGTCTCACCGGTAACCTCGACCTCGGCACCGCGATCGCGCAGGCGCAAAGCCGCCTCAGCCATGTCATCCTGCCCGCGGGCATCTCGCTCGAGTACGGCGGTCTCTATGCCGAACAGCAGCGCGCCTTCGGCCAGCTCTCGATAGTGCTGCTGGCGGGCGCGGTCGTCATCTTCCTGATCCTGGTGTGGGAGTTCGGGCGCCTCGCGCCGTCGATCGCATGCCTGATGGCCGCGATGGCGTCGCTGGCGGGAAGCCTCGCGGCGCTGTGGCTCAGCGGCATCACGCTCAATATTTCGTCGTTCATGGGCATCATCATGGTGGCCGGCATCACCGCCAAGAACGGTATTCTGCTGCTCGACCACGCCGAGAACAGCATCGCCAAAGGCCTCATGCCCGCCACTGCGCTCATCGAGGCCGCGGAGATTCGGCTGCGTCCGATCCTGATGACCACGCTGGCGACGGCGGCGGGACTTTGGCCGCGCGCGCTCGTACGCGGCGGGGGCGCGATGGTTCAACACCCGCGCGCCCTCGGGGTTATGGGCGGGCGGGGGTGCGCTATGCTGTTCGCGACGCCGCTGGCGGGCGGCATCTATCTCCTCGGTACGCGTCCGCCGCGAAAACCTCAGGCGGAGCTGTTCTGAAAATCGCAACCGTCGATCAGCGGGCGCGTCTATTAATCAGGTGAACCGGTATGAAGATGTTTGCGATGGCGGGTTTGGTGTTCGCAGCTGACCTTGCCGCAGTATTTTTTATCGTTTTCTCACTCTGGCTGGAGAATTGGCTCGGTCTGAGCCGCGACGTGGTACTCGATTTCATTTTCGTCGCCGCTATCTGCTATGGCCTCGCGGGATGGATTGTAGGCAAGTTAGTGATGGCTGAATTCTCCGCGCCCCCGCAGCTCACCGAGGAGCGCCACCCGGCCACCCAGCCTTCAGCGCGACCGCCGCGTTAGCTCGAAAGCGCTCGACGCGCGTCACGCCTCTCGCCTAAGCTGAAGCTCGGACGGGAGTCAGATGGGCACGCTTTTCGATAAAGTCTGGGCCGAGCACGTCGTCGATTCGATGACGGGTGGTGGCGATCTCCTGCACATCGATCGCCATCTGCTGCACGACCTCAACGGCGTCGGCGGGTTGCGCGAGATCAAACGGCTCGGCTATCGGGTGCGGAATCCCGAATTGATTTTCGCGACGCCGGACCATGCGATCTCGAGCGCACCCGGGCGCGATACCGATTCCTCCGCCGCCGGCGCGCGTTACGTCACGATCCTGCGCCAAGAATGCCGCGCGCTCGGCATCCGGATGTTCGACCTCGGTCAGGATGGCCAGGGCATCGTGCATATCGTCGGCCCGGAGCTCGGCCTCAGCCTGCCGGGCGCCACCATCGTCTGCGGCGACAGCCATACTTGCACGCACGGCGCGGTCGGCGCGCTCGCGTTCGGCATCGGCTCGACGGAGTTGGTGCATGTCCTCGCGACGCAGACTATCGTGCAGCGCAAGCCGCGGCGGATGCGCGCGAACTTCGAGGGCAACCTCGGGCGCGGGGTCACGCCGAAGGATCTCATTCTCCATCTCATCGGGCGCATCGGCGCCGCGGGCGGTTCCGGTCACGCAATCGAATATGCGGGCTCGACCATTCGCCGGCTCGGCCTCGAAGCGCGGATGACGATCTGCAATCTCTCGATCGAGCTCGGCTCGAAGATCGGAATGATCGCGCCCGATGATACTACCTTCGAGTATCTCGCGGGCCGGCGCTTCTCGCCGACCGGTGCGGCATGGGATCGCGCAGTTGCGCATTGGCGCGCGCTCCCGACCGATGCGGATGCGACCTTCGATCGCGAGGTGAGTATCGACGCTGCCGAAGTCGCGCCGCAAATCACCTGGGGCACCAGCCCCGAGCACGTCATCGCCATTGATGAGGCGATTCCCGATCCCGCGCGCGCCGACGATCCCAATCGTCGCGAATCGATGCGCGCGGCGCTGGAGTACATGGGCCTCGAACCGGGCGCGACCATCGCCGGTACGCCGGTCGATTGGGTTTTCATCGGGTCGTGCACTAACAGCCGCATCACCGATCTGCGCGCCGCGGCGGAGATCGCGAAGCTCGGCCACGTCGCCACCGGCGTGCATGCGTGGGTGGTGCCCGGCTCAGTCGCCGTCAAGCGCGAGGCCGAAGCGGAAGGCCTCGATTTCATTTTTCGCGAGGCCGGATTCGAGTGGCGCGAGCCCGGATGCTCGATGTGCGTCGCCGTCAATGGCGAGACGGTGCCGCCGGGGCAGCGCGCGGTATCGACCAGCAATCGCAACTTCGTCGGACGCCAGGGGCCCGGCGCGCGCACGCATCTCGCGAGTCCCGCGATGGCTGCGGCGGCGGCGCTCGCCGGCCGCATCATCGACGTGCGCAAGGTCGGTGCATAATGGAAAAGTTCACTCGCCTGACCGGCATCGCCGCGCCGCTGCTGCGCCCCAACATCGACACCGATGTGATCATTCCCATCGACGATTGCGTTTCGGTTCCGCGCGCCGAGCAGGGCCGTTGCGCGTTTCGCGCGTGGCGCTATCTTCCCGACGGGAGCGACAATCCCGGCTTCGCGCTCAACCGCGCGCCGTTTCGCGAGGCGGTCATCCTGCTCGCCGGAATCAACTTCGGATGCGGCAGTTCGCGCGAGCCTGCGGTGTGGGCGCTGATGGGACTGGGTTTTCGCGCGATCATCGCGCCGAGTTTCGGCGATATTTTCTACAACAACTGCTTTCAGAATGGCGTGCTGCCGATCATCCTGCCCGAGGAAACCGTGCGCGCGATCGCTGATCAGGTCGAAGCCGCTCCCGATGCGCCACTGACAGTGGATTTGGAAAACGGCGTCATCACCAATGCGCGAGGGTTGCGAGTTCCGTTCAGCATCGATGACGCGCGGCGCACTGCGCTGCTGGAAGGCCTCGACGAGGTCGGCATGACGCTCAAGCGCGACGCGACCATCGCGGCATGGCAGGATCGCGATCGCCTCCGCCGGCCCTGGATCTACATTTAGTTACTCGGCCCTCGAGCGCTTCTGCTATCAAGGCGGGGAGGAAAAGCGATGAACCTGCGCGGCATGTTTCACGTCAACATCAATTGCTCGAATTACGAAAAATCGCGTGAGTTCTACGCGATGCTCGGCTACAAGGTGATGTGGGAGGTTCCCGAAAAGGGCAGTCCCGAGGTCTCCGCCGCGGTCGGCATGCCGCCCTACACCGTGCGCGGCGCGTTGCTCGCGCTCGAAGGCGTCGCGAATGCTCCGCTGATCGATTTGCTGGAGTGGCGCGATCCGCGCGATCCCGCCGCGCCGTATGCGCACCTGTATCATCTCGGCATCGCGCGCATCTGTTTCGTCTCCAGCGACCTCGATGCCGACGTGAAAATCCTCAAGCAGCACGGCGTGCAGTTCATCTCGGAACCGGTTCGTCTGGCGCCGCCCGGCGCGGGAAGTTCGCGCTTCGTATGCTTCAAGGATCCCGACGGCGTCATTTTGGAGCTGGTTCAAAGCGATCCCGCATAACCATGTGCGGCGTACGCCGCATGTCTGTTCGTCTTCCGTTAACATTGCCGTAACTCTGGCTTGATAGTGTCGTGGCGCGCGAATTCTCGGGAGGGATCGCACGCACTATGAAGAAGGGTTGTTGGTCTTTTCTGGCGGCAAGCCTGGCCGCCGTGATGCTTCTTTCGTTGTCGGCGGCGCAGTCCAGCTTTGCGCGCGAGCCCAAAATCGCCGCGCCCAAAGCGTTCAAGGCGAATTTCACGGTCGAGGTAGGAGACACTCAGCAGCAGCAGCAGGGCACCATGTACTTCTCGCACGGCAGAATTCGCGAAGAGGTAACGCCGCCGGGCGGCGGTCCTAAGAGTGTCACCATCATCGATCAGGTAACCAAGACCATCTATGTGCTTGATGCCGCAAACAAGACCTTCAAAGTCCTGCCATGGGACGCGCGATCAGCGCTGGTCTCCGAGGCCTTGAAGCGGTTTGAAAAACACCAGCTGGTCGACACCAAAACCATCGATGGGCAGGAATGCGAGGACTTCGAGATCCATTCCAAAGATCCCAACATTAAGCCGTTCTATCTCTTCATCAACAAGACCACGCGGTTTCCCGTCCAGCTGACGACGGTAGATCCCGATCCGTCAAAACAGATCCACATCAAATGGAAGAACCTGACCCCGGGTTATCAGCCGGCGATAATGTTCGCCCCGCCGTTGGGATATCAGGAGACTAAATAGACGCAGAGTTTATGGAAAAGAGCGGAGAGGATTTTCCAATCGTGCTTCTCTCCGCTCTTTTGAGACCTAGTGGCTGGCGCCATTGAGCGGAGCGCCGCGCAAGGGAATCAACCAGTCCCATCCGTAGCGCGAACGCACCCCGTCGACCTGCAGATGACCCATGATCGAGTCGCCGCACTGCGCGCAGAACATGTAGGTATCATTGGCCTGGCCTACAGCCGCGGTCAGCGCGCGCTCGCCGGTAGGACTGGCGGCAAAATCCTTGCCGCATGCCTTGCAACCATCGCTCACCACTTCGGCGCGATTGACGACCAGATGTGGGACCACGTGACCATTGCCTTCCATACGAACTCTCCTCCCTTTTATTTGTTCACCAAAAGAATCTCGCAATTCGCTGGCCCCCGGTCAGCGGACGAAGCGACCCTTTCGGCTAGCTATCGAACCAGCCTACTTAATGTCGGAAAATCATCCAACAACGCTACAAGATAGGCATCGTGCGGAAATCGAGTCTAGTGGTGGTAATACGCCCCGGCTAGCGCTTGCGGACGTGTTCGCGCATCGCCTTGATCATCGCCTGCGTGGAGGCCGTGTCGTTGAGGCGCGGGAACGGCTCGCTCGGCACCGGCACTTCCAGGAACCGGCACAGCGGCTCCCATCCTTCGCGCACGTCGAACACCAGCAGGCGCTTGGCATCGACGGTGTCGCGGACCTCCTGATTGTGGCGATTGAAGACCGCGAGCGCATGCGCCTTGTCCTCGAAGCGATTGTCGAAGGTCTCTTCGAGAATCGCCTTGCGCACCATCTGATTCTGCATCCGCACCAGCTCGGGAGCATGGTCAGGCGCCGGATGCTTCATCGGCTGGTAGATGGTCTCCATCATGCTTTTGTACCAGGCCTCCGGATCGCGCAGCGACAGCAGCACCTTCGCGTTCGGATAATGCGCGGCGATTTCAGGCCACCATCGCGCCGAGGGCCAATCGACCGTCGCGCGGAAGTCCCCGAAGAGGACGTCCCAATCGATCTTCCCGCCAAAGGCCAGGCGATGCCACATCGCGACATGCTCGGGCCGCGGGAAAACCTCCATCATGTGGTAGCAGGGGCCGAAGCCGATTTTTTCGAGTGCGTTTTTTAGCGACAAGGTCCCGGTTCTTCCGAAACCGGCGCCGACCACTTGTAGTGCCATCTAGAAGTCTCCTCGAAGGCGATGCGGTCGGGTGTACACCACTTCGGCGGTTCCGGTCCATGGAAATGCGGCTCGACCGACGCTGGCTCCGCCGGGGTTTCTGCCGTCCCTGAAAGACTCTCTCCAGGGAGTAACAGCCTCCATCTACGGTATCGTCCAGGCGAGTCATATGACCGTTTTTGGAGTTTCGCAGATCGCCCCTGCTCCCCCGGCGAATTTCCGGATTCCGTTTTGACCGACCAGAATGAGTGGATATATTTCAAATTGAAAAGCCAAATGTCTGATTTTGTCGCATAGGTGACGAAACTATCGATTTTCCGGCCTAATCTACATCGAAAGAATGATAACCGGTTCTTCGTCCGAGCGTACCTTTTTTTGCTCGTCGCGAGGTCGGTAGCTGCGCGACCAACTCCCATTAAGTTGGGAATTGTGGTAGCTAAATTTAGATCCTGAGGTGTGGCTTGAATTTACCGAGTTTTATTTGCGTCGGACCGGCGAGAACGGGAACCACCTGGCTGCACGCGGCACTGACCGGGCACGCCGGATTGCCGCATCGGGTCAAAGAAACCCGCTTCTGGGGGCAGTACTACCATCAGGGCATTGAGTGGTACGCGGATCACTTTCGCCATTGTGACCCCGCCCGTCCCATCGGCGAAGCGTGCCCTTACTTCCACGTCGAAGACGCGCGCGACCGCATCGCCCGCCACCTTCCGGATTGCAAAATTCTGATTACCTTGCGCGACCCGGTCGAGCGCTCGCACTCGCAGTATCGGATGCTACGGAGGATGGGCCTCGCGCGGGGCAACTTCGAGCGCGAGATCCACCATCCACGCATCGTCGAGACCAATCGCTACGCGCATCATCTCGAAGGCTGGTTCGATCTCTTCGGCGGCGACAATGTCCAGGTGCTTCTCTTCGATGAGCTTCGAAATGCGCCGCAGCGATTCCTCGATCAGGTCTGCGATTTTATCAACCTGCCGCGCATAGCGCTGGAGACCCTCGCAATCAGGGCTAGCGATATCAACGCACACAAGATGAAGCCGCGCAGTCGGCGGCTCTCGCGCCGCGTCGGGAAACTACTGCAATGGATGCATGGCCGGCGCGCTTATCGCACGATGGACCTGCTCGAGCGCTGGGGCCTGGTAAATTTTCTCCTTGAAGGACGGCGCCCGTTCCCGCCCATTTCGCCGCTCACCGAGGCGAGATTGCGGCAGCAATTTCTTCCCGAGCTGGAAGCGGTGGAGCAGCTCACCGGTTTCAACCTCGACGCATGGAAGAAACCTTCGGGGATCGAGGAGCGCGAAGCCGTGCCGCGTCGCCAATCGAGTGCGCTGCCCGGCCGGCGCGAACTCGCAGCCTTGTTGCTGGCGTTGATTGCGCTCGCGACCGGCGCGGTGCCCGATGGCCTCGACCTCGGTACGATGCGCTTCAATCCCGCGCAAGTCGTGGCCGCCCTCGAAGACGGATCGGATGACCATAGCGCCGAAGCGGGACTGCTCGCGGCGCTGGCGTAAGCTTCGCTCAGGCAGCCTGCGGACGAGTCGCGCGCGCGCGCTGCGATGAGTCATTCGCGGCGAGCGGCAGGATCGCCCAGAACGTGCTGCCCACTCCCGGTGTGCTGCGCACCCCGACCATCCCGCCTTGCGCCTCGACGATGCGCTTGGTGAGCGACAGCCCCAGCCCGGTGCCGGGATACTTTTTCGCGCTGCCCACATCGAGTTGATGAAAATCCGCGAACAGATGCGGCAACTCCTCGGCGGCGATGCCGATGCCGGTATCCTCGACCTCGATGCGAAAGAACTGCCCGCGCTCCGGCGCAACTCGCACCGCGATGCTGCCATGATCGGGGGTGAACTTGATGGAGTTAGACAGGAAGTTGTAGAGCACCTGCTTGAGCTTGGCGCGATCGAGCATCGCGGGCGGCAACGCAGGATCCATCTCGATGCTGAGCGCGAGGCTTTTTTCGGCGGCCAGCACCTGCATGCTGTCGCGCACCTCCTGGACGACCTGCGCGAGGTCGACCTGCTCGGGCACGAACTTCATCTTGCCGGCTTCGATCTTCGCGAGGTCGAGAATGTCGTCGATGAGTTGCAGCAGATGGCGCGAGCTCTGCAGGATCTCGCCCAGGTACTCCTTTTGCGCGTCGGTGACCGGACCAGCCTTGGCGCTCTGGATGAACGCCGCGAACCCCATCACGGTGTTGAGCGGGGTGCGCAGCTCATGCGACATGTTGGCGAGAAATTCGCTTCTGAGGCGGCTCGCCTCATACACGCGGCGCAGGGTTTCCTCGATGCGCTCGCGCTCCCCCTCGTCGCGCACCATCTCGGGAACGAATTCGATCTTTGGCTGGAGCTGGTCCGGGCGCTTGCGGCGCCGGCGCGCGAAGAGGGCTAACCCGATTGCGATCTCGGCCAATCCTATTGCCGCAACCAGGATCTGTGGCCCTGTCAGATAGGAACCCATCGATGTCGTCGCCGCCGCCTCCTCCCCCGCTTCCCCATTATCCGCAATCGCCACGATGGACGACTAAGGGACGCGAACACTGCTGGCGATACTGACGCGCCGCCCGCGCTATTTCAACCGCGAGTGGAAAGAGTCATTTCGCGGTTTCGAAGCTCGCGCTCGAACTAACCACGCACATCATCGAATGAATCATTTTCGAAGCTGAACAGTCTAATTCGTAGTTTCGACGGCGAGGCTTTCGATGAGAGCCTCGCCGCTGGAATTTGCGTTGCGTCGCTCCGGCATGGGCCAAGCCTTGGCAAGTCTGGAGCTTCAGTATCACCTCGATGGCGGCGTACCCAAGAGTTAAGGGGTAGGCTTGCAAGGCCTGCTATTAGTGGTTCAACTCCACTCGCCGCCTCCACCCGCCTCTTCGTGTGCGCGTTACGGATTCGCGCAAATACGTCGCCCCCCGCAAACGAAGCAGTTGAGTCACATCCACCGTCCGACCGGCATCGAGCGCCTTTGGCTGACCGGTTCCGTGCGTAGCGATTCACCGCCCCTCGTGCGTTTTTCTTCGGCACAAACGCGCCCGTAAGGCCGGCGGAGGACACTAGCGCTCCACAGCGCCACCTACACGACTCTGGGTTAAAGGAGCTTTGGAGATTTTAGAGAAGCAGCCACTCAGTCGTGGAACATCGGCAAACAATTTCTCTTCTCATCTTGTGGGCCGCTTGCATTTCACAGTGAATTTCGCTAAAGCTGCGCGCTGGTAAACAGCTTGTCTAACTACCGTCAACCTTCGAGTTTTCCAAACGGTTCTTGTCGAACTTGCTAAACATACGATGCAGGAGGGGTTAGTGCGACTCAGAGTAGACCCGCGGTCTGGGAAGTTTGGGCACGTTTGGGGAACAGATTGGCACTTGATACCTCCCGCGATCGCGTCGTGCGGTTGGTTGGTCTCGTGGCGGTTTAGTTTGCTTCCGCTTGCGCTCTGGCTTACATGCTTGTCGGGTTGCGCGCTGACGGAACTCTATCCGAAGGTTCCGGTGGTTGATAAGTTCGCTTGTTTCGACGAGTTCACCAAGTTCGACGATCAACATCCCAAAAGTACGGAGAACCCTAGCGCGGCAGATGCCTGTAAATCGTGTGAGGACGCCGCAGACGTACTAACTTACTCGCCGGACGAATGCGATTCGTTCGACCTTACCCGATACGTTAGCGCGGCAGGCGTTTTTGCAGCACCGCAAGCACCTGACAAATGCGCATGTCGAATAAAATCCGCACTGATCTGCGCCAAGAGTACTCGTCAGATGGACGGCGATTTCCTCATGTGCCGAGAGGAACGGCAGCTCGGCATTGGGACAGGGATAGCAACTCTGGCTGCCGGCGCGGGCGGGGCGGTTGTCGCCGGAAGCACCCTCGCCGCGGTGATCATGGGCTCGATAGCCGGCGGATCGTAGCCTGGAGACCCAATCTTGCAACCAGGCCCGGTCGACGGAGGTCAAGACCCGGCTGATGTCGTTGGTCAGCTCAAATCCTTCACTCGATTGATAACCTCCGGCTCCAACACGGTGGACTGTGCAGTCGCGACAATAGCTGATGGGATCAATTTCAATCCGACCAGTTTGGGGAGTCTTGGTAGACTCATTGGAGTTAACAGCAGTGTACCTGCCAATGACAATGTGGCCAAAGTCGGTCGAACAACAGGAGTTACTACCGGTAAAATATCCGCGTTCGAGGTTGACGGCGTGGTCGTAGACTACGGTCTCGGTAGCCTAACATTTGACCATCAGATCGAAGTCGACAATACCACCAACACGCCATTCGCCGCGGGAGGCGACAGTGGTGCCCTGGTCGTTGATGACCGAGGGTTAGCCGTCGGACTCTTATTTGCCGTAAGTGATCAAGGTGGAAGTGCCGGCTTAGGACTGACCTATGCTAATCATATCACCAACGTGCTAAGCGCGTTGAACGTTCAGCTCAAATACTAGAACGGAATTACTTTACAAGACTTTTAGCCGCTAAATCCAGAACGGATCGCAGGCGGCATACCGGTTAGTTTCGTTCGCTAACGAGAGGGCCGCTTTAATCTATGATTCGCTCTCCAGTTTGTGGATCGTACCTACTACCTCGACTTTTATGGGAACACCATCGATGTTGTTCGGCATCTTGACGTCCGCTTCCGGAGCTTCCTGGAGATTAACTTTGATCCCGTAGCCGTCGCCGATCCGCGCTATTCCAACGCCGACTACCTTGCCGAACTGGGAAAAAAGCGCCGCAGCACCAGGTTTCGCGAGTCTTGCTTGTTCGAGTGAAACTGATTCCATAAAACATCCGCCGCCGATAACGCGGCATAATTATCGTTGCACTGTCGTCGCCGTGCCGCAAACGAGCCGATCGCGGGATTAGCGGTCCGATTGGCGTAGAGGACCCCTGCCTGCGAGGCCATCACGCAAAGGAGTCAGGTTGGCGGTGTCATCCAGCACAGGGAGAGGAGCATAGCGGGGGGCAAGGGATTCTTGCCCGATCGACGTTGCACTTATGCATGAGAAATCGCTTAACCGGTCAAATGACTCAGTTCAAATTTAGGAGATGGGTGGAGGATCACAATGATCTTGGAATGTGTCGCGAATGAGGGAGAAGACCTTCCTCCCGAGATGTTGGATCCCTCAGCCAATCTGACCGAAAGAACGAAATTTCCGCTTGTGATCGGAAAGAAATACACTGTGCATGCTTTTATCCTGCGGCCGCCGCATAGCATCTGGTACTACGTGTATACGACGAAAACGATGTGTATTTCCCGATTTGGTACCCGGCTCCGCTGTTCGTGATCGTCGATCATCGGCTCTCAAAATATTGGGAGTTCCATGACTCGCCATCCAGTGGCTGGTTCATAGTAGCGTATCCCGAATGGGCCAGAGATCCATACTATTACGACGCCCTTAGCGATCAGGACAAAAAAGCGGTCGAAATATTCGAAAGATACCGGCGACTGATGGACTCTGAATTCGCCGATTCCTAAGACAATTGATCTTTTGATTTTGACCGATGGGGGAGGCGGATGGCGCGCGGGTCGCTCTTCATCTTGCGACCTAAGCGTGACATCCGATCTGGGC
>VFSW01007124.1_pt1 | contig 16290 bp, 15 predicted proteins | sample 5358111 | NCBI WGS metagenome assembly VFSW01 (sample SAMN11554181, study PRJNA540505) | mine drainage metagenome | isolation source: sediment from site ElyBrook_90M | place: USA: Ely Copper Mine, Vershire, VT | collected 2017 | reverse complement strand
CCCGTCGCCGGAGGCAGTGCGCCCGGCAACTTCCGTCCGAATAATCCCCCCTCCCCGTACTTGCCGCTGCATCCGCCGCGCCAACCTCCCACGCCGATCATCTCGTTAAACGCCAGCCACTCGGGAAAGGCATTATCGGCGGCATGTACGCTAACGAAGCCCCCACCGCCACGAACGTAATTCTCAAACGCCGCCTTTAACTCCGCCGGCCAACGTTCTTCCGGCGCGTCGTAATTCCACGCCACCACCGCATACCTGCTGAAATCCGGACGGAACGTACTGAAATCCCCGCCAGCGGGAGGCGCTGTTACGACATCCACCTGAAATAGTCCCGTCTCCACGAGCTCTCTGCGGAGCACCGGCGTGGTCAGCTCCCACTTGTGATAAGGACCACCGCTTTCCCCATCCAGCAGCATCACTCGTATCGGGTCCGCTGCAAAAGCAACGCTAACAATCATCCATGCGACGAAAAGTTTCATCAGCGCTCTACTTTACTTAGTTTCTCTGACGGAAGGGCAAACGCGTAAAGCGAGCTGCCGCCACCCACCACCATATATTGTCTGCCGTCCAGCTCATAAGTGATTGGGCCATTTCCAATCTTGCCGATGGCCTGGTGCCATAGCGTTGCGCCGTCGGTGGTCCGCAGGGCAATTACATTGCCGGAAACGTCACCGCTGAATGTAACCCCTGTCTCGGTGGTGAGCACGCCGGCCGTGCCTGCTCCATCGCCGATGGGATGATTCCATACAATCTTTCCAGTCTTATAATCGATCGCGCGGAGGAACGCCCTGCCCGCGACGCCATAATCGGCGCCGGCCCAACCGTAAGCTCCATGCTCGGGTTTGAAGAAATAAATTCCGTAGCCGTCTTGAGCGCTCACGATAAACAGGCCAGTGCGCGGATCAAAACTCGGCGGTCGGAAATTGGTGGCGCCGCTCTCGTTGGGCGCTACCAGGACACCGCTCTTCGCTGGAAACTTCGCCGGATCCGGAACCGGGCGGCCCATCGAATCGATTCCCTTGGCCCAATTCACCGTGGCGAACGGAGTCGTCAACAGACTCGTGCCATTCGTCCGGTCGAGCACAAAGAAGTAGCCGTTGCGCGAGGCCTGCATCAACAGCTTGCGCGGCTGTCCGTTGAAAATGGCGTCCGCAAGCACGGGAACTTCGTTGGCATCCCAATCGTGCGTGTCGTGAGGCGAGACCTGGAAGCCCCATACCAGTCTCCCGGTATCCGGGTTCAGCGCTACGATGCTGCAGGTCCAGGGATCATCGCCCGGCCTGGCTGCTCCATTGAGTACTGGCGTGGGATTCCCCGTGCCCACGTAGACCAGATTGAGATTGGGATCGTAGGTGCCAGTGGTCCACATCTGGCCGCCGGTTGCGCCTCCGCTATTGGGTTCTTTCGCGCCGGGTGGAGGCGTGCTGTAAAAAATCCATTGTGTCGCGCCAGTATCGGCGTCAATCGATTTCAATTGGCCCGGCAGATTATCGAAATCGCCAGAGACACCCACCAGCACGTGATTCCGAACGACGAGCGGAGCGTTCGTGGACCAGTAACCTTTGTTGGAGTCGGCAATCACGACATCCCATTTCACTTTGCCGTTTTTAGCATTCAGCGCGATCAAGTGGCAGTCCGGCGTAGTCAAGTAAACGGTGTCCTTATAAATGGCCGCGCCACGGTGGCCGATGTGGAAAGCGTTGTTGGGAGGATTCTGGTAGTGCCAGAGTTGCTTGGCGGTGCGGGCATCAACCGCCCAAATGTTGTCCGGCGTGGTTACGTAGATCACACCGCTCGCGACAATCGGCGAAGCTTTGATCTGTTGTTGCTGGCCGGTCTGGAACCGCCACACCTGTGGCAGCTTACCGACATTTTCCGGGGTAATCTCGGCCAGGTTGGTATGCCGTTCACCGGAGTAGCCGCCGTGAAAGGTGAGCCAGCTATCCGCCGGCTGGTGGACCAGATCGTTGGGATCGACACTTTGTGCGTACACATCTTGCGCACAAATAAGCGCGGGAAGAACCACTCCGATTCCGAAACTGGATAGAGCGCGCAGCTTACTCCTCATGTGGCTCCTCATTTCAAGGTGAGGAGATAGGCGTAGACGTTGTGCATGTCATCGTCGGTATATTTCGCGAGTTGATCGAAGTGCGCCGACATCGGGTTTTCGATCCTAAACTGCACCGAGCTCCTTTCGTAGCTCTGGCGCACTCCGGAAGGATCGAGCACCACAATAGTGAATTCATCTTCACTGACCAAGGGCGCAACGATCGAATGCCCCGACGGCAACGATAGCGTAACTTTTGGGGGCGCCGGAGCGGGCCGCCCGCTGGGATACAGCATCCGTTGCAGCAGAGCCAGTCCTTCGTATCGAGAGGCGATTCCAGATAGATCGCCCGTAGCAGAATGACACGCCACGCAGCCACCCACTCCATTGAAATAGCGGCGCCCGGCTGCGGCATCCCCGGTGGCCAAGTCCGCGTCGTCCACCGAACGGCGCCCGCCGCCAAGCGCTTCGGCCTTGGTCTTCTGGTCGTGGATGAATGCGACGATCGCATCCAAATCCGCACCGCTCAGGCTGAAGGCTGGCATACCCTGGTCCGGGCGTCCAGCGCGAACCAGAGGTCCGATCTTATCACCACGATTGTCAGCGGCGACCAGCTTTGAGCGAGTAAGGTCCGGCCCTGTTTCTCCCCCTGCGGCGTCACGGCCATGGCAGAAGCCGCACTTCGAGCTAAATCGCAACTCACCGGCCTCAATCTGCTCGATCGAGTAAGTCTGCGGCTGAACGGTTTGCGGTGGACGCTGCGAGGCCGGGCTTTGCGTGGGGTCGCGGCGCGGGGCTTTCGGTTGACTCTGGGCCGGCGTCCCGGGGCCCTGCGCAATGACCGTGCCCATGGCAAAAACGGCAATCGATAAGATCCACAGAATCCGGCTCATCCTCCCAGCAATACTGGCGAAAATCCCGCAGGATTGCAACTCGATCCGACTCGACGCGTCCCCATAAACCACCGCGGTACATAAACTTTATTGCAAGAGCCTGGAAGAAGGGGCAGAATGACAAAATGGCCTTCTCGTCACGGCCTATTGCTACGCGGCTCAAAATCAGGTTCCCGAGCATCGACTTTCGTGTTCGGAGGAGCCGGATTACTTGCCGTTGTCCGGCCAATGCGACCAAACGCTCGAATAACTCACCCCACTAGGACTTCTTCGCACTCACGACGAAGACAAGCCTACGCGTTCGATTGCAATTCGACTAACTGAAAGAGGAGGTACAGAAAGTCGCCACGTCGTTCGGCGGCTCGATGGTCTACGACAATCGTTCGGGCATCGGCCGTTACGGCATGGGAATGAAGACGGCGGCCTTGAGCATGAGCCCGGTAATGGACCTGTATTCCTGGCAGGAACCGGGGTATTACAATATGACGCTCGACGTCGAGGCGATCGGCAGAACACCGCATCGCTATCCAGATATTGATCGCCATCTACGAAGACATCCGTCACTAGCGTGGGATGCCAGTCGGCGACAATCATGAAATGCACGTGCGCGGGGCGATAAGGATGACGCGCCGACGCTTTCAGCATCTCGCCCACCGTGCCATCGTCGGGGATCGGATAATACTTCGGCATGATGGTCCAGAAGCGAAAGCGGCCCTGCGCGTCGCTATGGAAGCGTGCACGCAACGTCGGCTCTTGCAACTCCGGCAACTGCACGTCGTAAAAACCTTCCGCGTCGGAGTGCCAGACGTCGACGATGGCGTTCGCTACCGGCTTGCCGTCTTCAGAAAAAATCGACCCGTCGATATACAGCGGGTCGCCCTTCGCTGCGCCTCGAATATCGGCGCCGAACGCGGCTTCCGGCGGATTCTGCGCATAGAACGGACCCATCACCGTGGGCTCGGTGGCGTCCTTGGAGCAACGATGGTTGCTGGCGTCCACCCGCATGGAAACGCCCAGCGTGTCGGACAGCAGAATGAACTCCTGCCGTTTGTCGGTGCATAGCTTGCCGGTGCGGGTGATGAATTCGATGGCTTGTCCCCATTAGGCTTCGGTGGGCTCAACGTCGCGCACGAAATCGTGCAGGTGCTGCACCAGGCTGGTCATGATTTGCTTGAGCCGAGGGTCGGGCGTGTTCTTGTAGCGGTCGATCACCGCGGCCGTGATGTTGTTTTCGTCAAAATCTCGCAGAGATGTCCGAAGGGACATCATATCGAATGCAGGATGCTTTGACCTGGCATCGGAGCCGGATCACCTTTGCTTGGACGCCGACGGCGCGGCGGTGGTTCCCGGCCGTCGCGGCCGCTGCTTCGCCGAACGTTACCAAGTGCCAAATGACGGCACGGTGGGCAATGTCGAATTTGCCCTGCTAGAGTTGGGACTCGGCACGGGGGCATCATGACCGTGGACCTCCAGCAGTTCGTGCTCGCCGAGTGTCCTCACTGTTCGTTTCGCTTTGCCGATCCTGACGACCCGCTGCAAGAAGGCATGGAGTTGATCTGTCCACAATGCGGAGGGGTTTTCTGTGTACTCTCCTGGCATCCGCCGGAGTTTGGTGCGAATCCGTGCGATTATCCTCCGTCGCTCTTCACTCATGATCTACTCCCCCAAGGCATGAGCGACCCTGATTGTTGTAGCTAAGATGTCGCCCGGGTAGTGGAAAGGGCGCGGAAACAGGGGTTGCGGGGTATTATACTCCGTGTCGATTTCGACGAACCGGATCGGGATCGTCTGAGCATCCAGATCTCATCGGTGGACAGATAACCTAACTCGCGGAGAGAATTGCTTCCATTAGTCCGTCCAGCGTGAACTGCCTGGCTTCGGCGTCCACTTTCAGGCCGTGTGCGCACAAGGTAGCTGAGGTCACTGTGCCGATGGAGGCGATGCGCACGCCATCGAGAGCTTCACGGCCGGCAATGGCGAGGAAGTTTTTGACGGTGGAAGAACTGGTGAAGGTGATCCAGTCGGGCTTTTTTTCGCTCGAGAAAATCTCATGCGCGCGGGCAGTGGCGTTGGGTGGAACAACATTTCGATAAGCTTCGACGACGTCTACTTGTGCCCCTAATTTCGCCAGTTCGACGGGAATCACGTCGCGTGCCACGGCGGCGCGTGGAAGCAGGATTCGTTTGCCGGCGAGGTTATCCGAGGCGAATGCCTGGATGAGGCTTTCGGCGACGTATTCTTCCGGCATCCGATCCGCTTTGAGATGTAGGTCCTCGATGGCCTTGCGCGTGGCTGGTCCAATGGCGCAGATGCGCGCTTTGAGCGAACGTAAATCATGCGGCGATTGATCTAGCCGGTCAAGGAAGAATCGAACGCCGTTGGCGCTGGTGAAAATTAGCCAGCCGTAGTTGGCCAGGTTGTCGATGGCTCGGTCGAGCGGCGCGGGATCTGCTGGAGGATCGAGGGCGATGGTCGGCAATTCGATGGCGTCGGCGCCGAGAGCGCGTAAACGGTCGGAAAGCTCGGCGGCCTGTTCCGCGGCGCGCGTGACAACGATTCTGCGTCCGAACAGTGGCAGCTTTTCGAACCAGTCGATTTTCTCTCGCAGCGCAACAACTTCGCCGATAATTACCGTAGCGGGCGGCTTCAAATCGGCTTGTTCGATGCGATCCGCAATGGTTGCGAGCGTTCCGGTGACGGTTTCCTGATCGGGCCGCGTTCCCCATCGAACTGCGATCGCAGGCGTGTCGGCTGAACGCCCATGCCGCATCATTTCGGCCGCGATCTCGCGAATCGAGAAAATGCCCATGAAAATTACGAGCGTTTCCGTTTGCCCGACTTTACTCCAATCGATGCCATGAACATCGTGGCCGGTGACGAACGTCAGCACCTTGTTGTGGGAGCGGTGCGTGAGCGGAATGCCGCTGTAGGCTGCGATTCCCAAAGGCGAAGTTACGCCGGGCACTACTTCGAACGGAATCCCGGCTTCGGCTAGCGCTTCCAACTCTTCACCGCCTCGTCCGAAGATAAACGGGTCGCCGCCTTTGAGGCGCACCACGTTGAGGCCGCGGCGCGCGCGGTCGATCAGCATGGCGCAAATCTCTTCCTGAGGAAAAGCGTGTACCGATTTCTTTTTGCCGACGTAAATCCGCTCGCAATTCTTGGGCGCGAGATCGAGCAGGTGCTCGTTGGCGAGATTGTCGTACAGGATGGAGTCGGCAATGGCGAGCAGTTTGCGGCCTTTCCAAGTAATGAGGCCGGGGTCGCCGGGACCCGCGCCGACGAGATAGACCTTGTTCCGCTCCCTCACGGTCGCGGCTCGGTAGCGTAGACGGCGTCGAGTATCTGCTTGGCGCCGGCGTCGAGGAGTTGCTCGGCCAACGCCCGGCCGATGGATGCAGCCTCGCCGGCCGGGCCTTGTTTGGCTTGGCGAACCACCTGCTGTCCGTCGGGCGAAACGACGATCGCGATGAGAAAGAGCGTATCGCCATCGATGTAAGCGTGGGACCCGAGCGGCGCCTGGCATCCGCCGCCGAGTGCAGCCAACACCGCACGTTCGGCAGTCACGGCAGCGCGAGTCGCTGCGTGTTCTAAGCGCTCGGCAATGTGAAACGCACTACCGCCATCGTCCCGAGTTTCCACGGCGAGGGCGCCCTGTCCAACCGCTGGACACATCACACTGGGATTGAAGAGTTCCGTGATCCGATTCTCCCAGCCCAGGCGCCGCAATCCAGCCGAAGCGAGAACAATCGCGTCGTAACGGCCTTCGTCCAATTTTCGCAAGCGCGTGTCGACGTTACCGCGAATGTCTTCGATCTGCAAATCGGGTCGACGAACTCGAAGCTGCGCGGCGCGGCGTAACGAGCCGGTGCCCACGCGAGCGCCTTGTGGGAGGTCCTCCAGAGCGCGGCCAATCAAGGCATCGCGCGGATCTTCGCGCTCGGGAATGGCGGCTAGCGTAAGTCCGGCCGGCAAATCGGTCGGCATATCTTTGAGGCTGTGCACGGCGATATCAATGTCGCCCGCGAGCAGCGCCTCCTCGATTTCCTTGGTGAACAGGCCTTTCGATCCCACTTGCGAGAGCGCGACGTCGGTAATCTTATCGCCGGTGGTCTTGATGATTTCGATCCTGGACTCCTGTCCGAATTCCTTCAATCGGGCTTGAATCCAGTGGGCTTGCCACAGGGCAAGTTGGGAACCTCGTGAGCCGATCGTCAACATGCTAGTCGAGACGAAAAACCTTTCGGACGGCGCTGATGATGTGGTGCCCATCCGGCTGTGACGCCTGTTTACGAATCTCCGAAATGGGTCCGTGGGCCACTTTGTTCATCATGCTTTTGGTGAACGCTTCGATGGCCTGTTCCTGCTCCGCGGTCAAGGTCCCGAGCTTGGATCGCCAGCGGGCGGTTTCCGTGGCGCGCATGCGCTCCAGTTCTTCCTGCAGCTTGACGATGGTGGGCGCCACTTCGCGAGCCTTCAAGCGCGCCACCATGCGCTCTACTTCCTCGTGAATGATGGCCTCGGCGTCTTCGGCCGAGTCCCTGCGGCCTTGCAGATTGGTTTCGATCACCTTCTGCAGGTCGTCGATGTCGTAAAGAAAAACGTTGTCCAGTTCGTTAACGGTGGGCTCAATGTTGCGAGGCACCGCGATGTCGATCAGGAACATCGGCTTGTTCCTGCGCGCTTCGAGCACCTTCTTCATGTCTTCGCGAAGGAGGATGTAATGCGGGGCGCCGCTTGAAGCGATGACGATGTCCACTTCGGGCAGGGCAGCCAGGAAGCGCGTGTAATCCACCAGCTTGCCGTCGAACAGCTCGGCCATTTCAAGCGCGCGCTCGTGAGTACGGTTGGTGACCAGGATTTGTCCTGCGCCGCTGCGTCTCAGATGCCGGGCCGCGAGTTCCGACATCTTGCCGGCGCCGACAATCATGACCTTCTTGCCGGTGAGCGAACCGAAGATCTCGCGCGCCAGCTCGACGGCCGCATAGCTGACGGAGACCGCGTTCTCACCGATGTCGGTCTCAGACCTAACGCGCTTGGCGACGTTGAACGCGCGGGTGAGCAGCGTGTCCATGAATCCGCTGACGGCGCCGTGTTCCTTGGCGAGCGAGTATGCCGACTTGAGCTGGCCGAGAATCTGCGGCTCGCCGATGACCATAGAGTCAAGGCTTGCGGCGACGCGGAACAAATGGCGGATAGCATCGCTGTCTTCGAAATGGTAGAGGTAAGGCGTCACCCACTCGCGCTGCACTTGGCGGGTGTCGGCTAGAAACTGATCCACGGCAACGGCTGAGTGTGAATTGTCTTCGCAGGTAAGCGCCACTTCCACGCGATTGCAGGTGGAAAGAATCATGCCCTCGCAAAAACCGGGCCGGCCTTTGAGCGCCACCAGCGCTTGCGAGAGCGCGCTTTCGTCGAACGCCAGGCGCTCGCGCACCTCCACCGGTGCGCTCTTGTGATTCACGCCAGTGATGGAGAATTTCATTTGGCGAGTAGCGATCGCAAGCCCACGTGCGCGGCCCAGGTGAGTCCGGAGCAGCAGAGCACCGCGACGGCCATGAGCGCGGCTTTGCGGCCTCTCCATCCGGCGGTCTGGCGGAGGAAAACCATGGTGAGATAGAAGCCCCAAGTAATGAAGGCCAGGGCGATGCGCGGATCGCGAATCCAGGCGGTGCCCGCGTCGATGAACGCCCAAGTGCTGCCCGCGATGACGCCCAGCGTGATGAACACGAAGCCGAAGCTCATGGCGTTGGTGATCAGGTTGTCGAGCGTCGCCAGCGGCGGCAGGCGTTTGAAAAGCTGCGCAACATACTCGGGAAGATCGAGCGGCTTCTTGCGCTTGAGCTGGCGTTCTTGGATCAGGTAAAAGACCGAAGCGACGGCGGTGAGCAGCAGCGACGCATAGCCGAGCAGCACCATCATGACGTGCACCAACAGCAATGCGCGCACGTTGGTGCTGGGCCAGGAGCCGATCGGCGTTTCCATCGCGCCCACCTGCGTGAGCACGAAGACCAGCGGAAAGATGCAGACGCTGAGGCTGGCGGCGTCGTACCGCCAATAGACGAAGAGAAACAGAACCGCGATCAGGAATGCGCAGACGGTGGCGGATTCAAAGAAGGTGTCGACCGGCAGGTGGCCGAGCGAGACGGTCATCTCCACAATCGCGACAAAGTGCAGGACTGCGGCGACGAGGAAGGCGAAAAGCGCGGGTTTTAAGAAGCCTTCGCGCCGGCGGAGCAGGACCGCCATGACGTGCAGCAACCCAACCCCGTAGAGCGCCGTGGCCATACGGAGCCAGAAAACGGCCATTTCGTGCATCTAAGTCAAGTATAGCGGGGTATGGAGGCGAAGACTGAGCTCCTTATTAAAGACTGCCGCTGCAAACCGTCTTGAGAAGTTGCTTGGCTTCTTTGAGCAGCGGGAATTGTTTTTCTGCATCCTTAAATTCACGGGTATGCACGCAGCGGCGCGCACCCCGATGCTCCACCGGGAATCGTAAGTGGAGCATCTCATGGAACAGAATGTATTCGACGGCTAATCTGGGAACGCTAGGCCGGTCCAGCAGGCGGCTCAAAATAATTGCATTGTGCGAGGGATCGTAGTGCCCCAGCATCACGCGTGAGGGCCGGCGGCTCCAGCCGAGCAGCGGTTGCGCCATCAGACCGTCGAAGTGCGCCAGATTCAGTTCATCGAACATGGCTCCCAGATCGTAGGAGTCGCCTTGCGGGCCGGACACGAACTTGCGCCCCCGCGTCTGCTTTACTAATTGCAGACTGCGCCGCATCTCCTTGCGATTGAGATACCGGCGGTAGCGCTCGGCGTAAATGCGCGGCGACGGCCGGCGCAAAAGCTTGCACATCAGAACATGCGCCAGCGATTCCAGAATCGCCGATGGCGCTCCCTCCAAGACGTCCGTGATGCGGAACTCAAGGCCCGAGCCGTCCCACCGCACCGAGCTGTTTGCGTTGGCGAACTTGCAGAATTTCAGGCGAACGGCTGGAATGGCCGTGCGCGGTTTAAGCTCCCGGAATACGCGCGTGAATATCTCCTCGGGCGTCTCAAAGAAAATCGCGCTCTGCAACAGCACTGTTTCAGAATACTACTGAGCGGAATCGTCCAGCAGCAAAATCTCAACGCGCCGATTTTCAGCCCGGCCGGCCTCGGTATCGTTCGAATCCTTGGGGTCGTTGGATCCGTAGCTTTGTACCGACAGGCGCGACTCGGAGATGCCGTAGCGCGTGCTGAGGACCTCCAGCAGGTTTACGCTGCGGGCGGCCGATAGCTCCCAATTGCTCTGGAAACGTTTGTTGTGAATGGGGATGGAATCGGCATGTCCCACCAGCGCCACTTTGTTCGGAACGCTGTTGAGTACTTCGGCGATTTGGGAAACGATGGGAAACGCGGCCGCCATGACATGGTCTTCGCCGGAGGGGAATAGAATGGCCTGCGGCAGGCTGATCACCAGCCCGCGCTTTTCGAGATGCGAATCCAAACCTTCCTGCTTCAGCTTTTGGTCCGCACCGGCGAGGGCTTGGCGCGAGTCGTTTATCTTGGCTTCTGGCTTTTTAGCGGTTGGTTTCGGCTGCGGCCCGCCAGGTGGCTGAGCCGCCGAGTGGATGCCTTGCGCCGCAATGGCGATGAACAGGATCAGCAGAATGGTGACAAAATCGGTATAGCTGATCAGCCACCGCTCCCGCTGTCCGCCATTCTCGGATTCCAAATACTTGGGCTTGGGCTTCATTGTGCCGCAGAGGCCGCCGCATCGCGGATCTGCACATCCCGCTTGCGCATGTACGCGCTCAAACGTAAGCGGATCAGCGCCGGGTGTACTTTATCGGTCAACGAGAGCACTCCTTCGATAATCAGCTCCTGGATCTCGAAGTTCTCGGCTACCCGCGCGCGAATACGATGCGCGGCCGGCAACAAAAGCAGATTGGCCATCGCCAGGCCATAAATGGTGGAGACGAAGGCCGTGCCGATGCCGAACCCGACCGACTGCACGTTTGCAAAATGCCTCAGCACTTCGATCAGGCCCACCACCGTCCCTATGATTCCGATGGTAGGCGCGAATCCGCCGGCCACCTCCAACGTTTTGGCGTCCGTTTCGCCCTGGCGCTCGCGCATGCGCAACTCGGTTTCCAGCACGGTCTGCAATTCCGCGCGATTGCTTACGTCCAAGGCGAGCTGCAGCGCTTGTCCGAGAAAAGGATGCGCGGCCTGAGGAAGCAGCGTCTCCAGGGATAGTAAGCTGCCGCGGCGCGCCACTCGCGCATAGAAAATGATCTCTTCGATCAATGCTTCGCGGTTCACTTCCTCGGAAGTGATTAGATCCATGACGTGGCGGAATGAGTGGACTAGCGAATCCTTGGGTGTGGTGACCAACATTACGCCGAACGTGCCGCCAATTACGATAAATGCCCCGGCGGGTTGAAAGAAGTAAGTGACTGAGATGCCGGCGGCAGCCACCCCCGCGATAATCGCTCCCAGTGCGACCACCAGCCCCAGAACAAAAACCAGGTCGATGCGGCGGCGCGGGCGCGCGCGGTCTTGCGCCGCGAACGCGCGCACTTCCTCCGTGAGAGCCGCTTGAGTTGAGGCCAATATAATTCTCCGAACCACGTGAATAGCACCCGGAGGTCCAATTGGAAGTGATTGATGCCGCATACGAGCGGTATTGAAAAGCGGCGGAAATTCGACGCTACAGCGGCGGTGTTTTCTGGCCTAACTGAGCCGCTCAGCCTTGTAAGGACGGGAGAATCAATCCTCGGCACTCGCCCAGGCCGATGCGACGAAAACCCGACGCCTCGCACCAGCCTTTGAGCATCACTTCGTCGCCGTCTTCCAGGAAGGCACGCGTCTCGCCGCTGGGAAGCCGAAGCGGATCGGCGCCTCGACGGGTGAGTTCGAGCAGGCAACCCTGATTCTGTTTTTCCGGGCCGGAGACCGTGCCGCTGCCAATCAGATCGCCTGGCAGTAGCGGGCAGCCGTTGCTGGTGTGATGCGCGATCATCTGGCTCAGTGTCCAATAGAGGGATGCGAAGTCACTCCGGCTCACGCGCATGGCCGCCGGCATCTTCGCCGAGCGGAGCCAAACCTCCAGAGTGATTCGAAACGCGCCGTCACGGGAGCCTTGAAGATGCGGGAGCGGTTGCGGGTCGCCCGGGGGCCGCGGCGGGGCGTGCACGCGAAATGGCTCCAGGGCGTCGAGCGTGACGATCCAAGGCGAGATCGACGTTGCGAAATTCTTCGCCAGAAACGGTCCCAACGGCTGGTATTCCCAACTTTGGATATCGCGCGCCGACCAATCGTTTAGCAAACAGACGCCGAACAAATGATCCTCGGCATTGCCGATCGGAATCGGCTGGCCCATGGGATTGCCCGGACCCAGAAACGCGCCGAGTTCCAGTTCATAGTCGAGCATTCGCGACGGCGCATAGACGGGTGAATCGCCGGCCAGGATCTGGCCTTGCGGCCGACAAACCGGCGTGCCGCTCAAAACGATGGACGATGCGCGGCCGTGATACGCAATCGGAATCCACTTGTAGTTCGGCGTGAGCGGCTTGTCAGCCCGAAACAGGTGGCCAACGTTGGTGGCGTGATCGATGGACGCGAAGAAATCGGTGTAATCCGGAATATCGCATGGCAGCAGCAACTCGGCTTCGGATATGGGCAAGAGCGCTCGTTCAGTTGCCGGCGAATAGTTCGCCAGCAATTCGCTCAAGCGGCCACGTAGGCCGGTGCGTTCGGCGCGAGACATCGTCATAAGCGCCGTGACGGACGGGATAGCGAGAGCTTGGCTGGCATCCAGCAACATATCGCCGATGGCCACTCCCACTCGAATTCGCTCCTCGCCGCGTTTCCGAAAACTGGCGTAAGGAAGATTTTGAATCGGGAAATCGGTCTCGGGGCGATTGGCGGATTCCACCCAACTGGTCAGGTTTGGATCGTGGGTTAAATCCATAATGGTGGTGAGTCGCTCCATGTCCATCGTAATTCCTAAATTCGATCGTTCGCTTGTCGTTCGCGGCGCTGCCGCGGAGGTGGTTGGCGCCCCCACGGCGAAGATCAAACTTCTCGCGGATAGCAGCGCCACGGGCGGCGCGCTCTCCACGGTGCATGTCACGCTCGAAAAGGGCGCCGATGGAGCGCGGCCACACCGTCACGACCATTCGGCGGAGATGTTCTACGTCATCGGCGGTGTGCTGCAGGTGCTCTCGGGAACCGACATCGTCAAGGCCGAAGCTGGCGACGTGATCGTAGTGCCGCCCGGCCTGGCGCACGCGTTTTCAGCCGAGCGTGGCTCGGGCGCCGAAATTCTGATCGTGATTGCGCCCGGCGTGGAGCGTTTCGAATACTTCCGCCAGCTCACACGCATCGCACAAGGCCAGCAGCCGCCCGAGAGCTTGCGCGAAGTACAGGATCTCTACGATACCTACTTCTTGAACAGCCCCGAATGGGAAGCGGCGCACGCGCGGATTTGATCCGCCGTAATGCAGCGCTCAATCGCTCTTGCGAACGTGCGTAGCTCGGGTCTGTTTTGTTTGCGCCGCGTTATTAAGGATTAGCTTCTGCACGCGCCAATTCAGAATTTCGGCGGTGTAGATTTCGTTCTCCGACGGGCAAGCCATCTCATGAACCCAGCCGAACTGCTTCAGTTGGTGGCCCATGCTGCCGAAAACGCCAACCACCTTGCCGTCCAGCGTCAGCTTGTAGATTCGCCCGGGATAGGCGTCGGCGCTGTAGAGGTACTGGGTCGGCCCGGGGCTGATGCAAATGGCCCAAGGCGATCCGTTCTGCATGGTTCCGTTCGGCGGAGCCGTCCCCACCGTAGACGCGGGTGGAGCGGCGGGCGGCGGATTCCCCATCCACATGTGGACGGCGGGTGGGAGCGGCACGTCTATCGTGATCTGCCGCAGAAATGTTCCGTCGGGATCGAAAACCTGGATGCGCCGGTTGCCGCGATCTGCCACGTAGATGTTGCCTTGCGCATCGGACGCGATACTGTGCGGTGTGTTGAACTCGCCGGGGCCGCTGCCTGGAGTGCCCCATTGTTTCACCCAGTCGCCGTTCTTGTTGAACTTGGCGACGCGCGAGTTAATGTAGCCATCGCTGATGAAGATGTTGCCCTGCGTGTCCCAGGTGACGTCGGTGGGCTGCCGGAACTGGCCGTTGATGGCGGCCAGCGGCGGCCTCGGATGCTTCCACGGCTCCGTTCCTTCGTCGGACGCTTCCTTCTTGCGTCCGAACACCATCATGACCCGGCCCTCGGGATTGAACTTGATGATCATGTCCGAGCCTTTGTCCACGGCCCACAGGTTATCGTCTTTGTCGAAGCGGATGGCGTGCGCGAACGACCAGGCATAAAGGTTGTGGCCGATCTCGCGAATGTACGTTCCGTCCGGACCGAATTCGAGAATTTGCGCAGCGGCGGCGCCGTAGGCCGGCCCAGTGGTGTTGCCGCGCGAGAAGACGAAGACATGTCCCTTCGAGTTGACTGCCACGCCCGAAGCCTCGCCCAGATACAGGTTGGGGGGAAGTTTGAGGAAATTGGGAACCGACTCGTAGGGAATTTCGGGAACCTGCGTTGCGATGTCGTCGGCAAACGCGACGGCAGTGAAGCAAGTGAGCGCCAGAATCAAGGAACGTGTCAAGACAAACCTCCTGAGTACCGCCTGAGTACCGCAGAAGTCACAATATCAAATCCGGGGGCGCTCCGAATCCGAACGCTGAAATTGCAGCCCCCATGATCCGGTCGCGGAAGATGCTGGCTCCCCCATCTTCGCCGGCCGCACCCGCCGCAACCATGAGCGGGATCAGATGTTCTTCGCGTGGATGGGCGCTGCGCGCGCCAGGCGCGTTTTTCCATTGCGCCAGCTTTGCCGTGCGTTCTTCCGGGTCGGGCGTACACGCTGCATCGGTGAGCCAGGCGTCGAATCGTTCGGAATCCGGGTTGGGATCCAGGCCGAATTCGCGTAGGTTGTGATAGCTCATGCCGCTCCCAACGATCAGCACACCCTGGCCGCGCAGCGGAGCGAGCGCACGGCCGAGCTCTATGTGGGCCGCTGGATCCAGTCCAGCTTTTAAAGAGAGCTGAACGATGGGCACGTCGGCGTTTGGATAAATCACTTTGAAGGGAATGAAGACCCCGTGATCGAAACCACGCGCCGGATCGCTGCGCGAAGCGATTTCTTTCTGAGCCAGCAATTCGGAGATTTCTCGCGCGAGTTCGGGCGCCCCAGGGGCGGGATATTGGATGCGGTAAGTGTGATCGGGGAATCCGTAATAGTCGTAAATCAGCGGCGGATGAGGATTGCTCGTTGCGCTGAATGCATCGGCCTCCCAATGCCCGGAGATCGCGATGATCGCCTTCGGCCGATCGAGCGACTCGCCTAGCTTCCCCAGCCACCCGGCCAACTTGTCCCAGGTGTGCGGAGGGTTCCAATCCATGAAGAAGCACGGACCGCCGCCGTGCGGAATGTAGAGCGTCGGCAACGGATTCATACCTCAATCTTAACTTTGCGTACAATGTGCTTTCCGATGGTGCGAAGCCTGTCCTCAACCGCCGCCGAACTCGCCGCCGTGGGATTGCTTGCCGCCATCGCGCTGGGCTTCGGCATCAACGGCGCCGGGATGGCGAGTGGCTATGTCGATCCGCTGCTGCACGCCGGGGCGCAGGATGAAGCCGTTTACGGCCACGCCTCGGCAAGAATGCTTCGCACCGGTCATTGGATGACTCCGATCTTCCTCGACCGGTTCATGCTGAATAAGCCGCCGCTGCTGATGTGGACCGGTGCGGCGAGCATGCGCGTGGCCGGTATCACTCCACTAGCGTTACGGCTACCAGTGCTTGCGGCAGGCGTGCTGTGCTGTGTTTTGGTTTATTGGTGGCTCAGGCGATTGCAATCGATGGCCGCAGGGATCGCGGGAGTCGTGCTGTTGCTTGGGACGCCAGTGTACTTCTCGATTAGCAGAAAGTTTATGACCGACGCGTTGCTGACCTTGTTCGTCGTGATGGCGATGTTTCTAGTAGCGGTGGACCCACGCTGGGAACGGCGCGCCACAGCGGTCGCATTCGGCGCTCTCTCTGGCGCCGCAGTGATGACCAAGAGCGCGGCCGGTTTGCTTCCGCTGTTGATCCTCGCAGTCTACTGGGTTTTGGCGGGATCGAAGGGACGCCCGCCGTTGCGAAGGGTGTTGGCGGCGTTGGCAGTGGCGGCGATCGTGGCCGCGCCCTGGCACATCTACCAATTTGTCGTTCATAAGGATTGGTTTGTCGCCGAGTACGTGCGATTTCAATTGTTGGGGTCGGGAATAACGGCGCCCTCGCGATATACCGGAGACACCAATTTT
>VFSW01007123.1_pt1 | contig 16291 bp, 12 predicted proteins | sample 5358111 | NCBI WGS metagenome assembly VFSW01 (sample SAMN11554181, study PRJNA540505) | mine drainage metagenome | isolation source: sediment from site ElyBrook_90M | place: USA: Ely Copper Mine, Vershire, VT | collected 2017 | reverse complement strand
CATCGGAGTATTGTCGTTATTACCGACCCATGTGGTGACAACGTAATTGGGTGTGTAGCCGATAGTCCAGTTATCCCGAAAGTCGTTGGTTGTTCCTGTTTTTACAGAAACATAATCATGGGGGAAGTAGAGCGATGATGCAGGACCAAATTCTTGAAGTCGAGCATTATTGTCGGCTAAGATATTGGAAATAATAAATGCTACACCACTTGGTAATACTTTTCTTCCAAAAATAGGACTTGAGGGAGGAGTATAAGACTCCAGCACTGTACCCTTGCTGTCAGTTACTTTTAGAATTGGATGGAGGTCAATACGATATCCGCCATTTGCAAAAACACCAAATGCGGTTGTCATATCGAGCATGGTTACTTCACCACCACCTAAGGTAAGCGAAAGTCCATATTGATCTGCTGGTCTATCAAGAGAGGTAACTCCCATTTCTTGTGCTAGGGTGAGCATGCTTTGGACTCCATTTACTTTAAGCATTTTAACTGCAGGAATATTAAATGAATTACCAAGAGACTCCCGCATATCAACAACACCATGCCATTTATGATCGTAATTACCGGGACAGTAAGGAGCCTGCCCAGGATTAGAAAAGCAAATTGGTTGATCAATAAACGAGGTAGCTGCAGTATATCCATGAAGGAGTCCATCTGCGTAGTTAATAGGTTTAATCGATGATCCCGGCTGGCGAGGTTGCAGGGTAACGTTGACATTGCCACTGGTATCCGTTGTATTGAAATAATCTCTGCTTCCAACCATTGCCAAAATTTCTCCTGTCGCTGGATCGCTTACAACAGCAGCGCCATTAGTCACATGATAGTTCGTCAAGTCTGAAACTTCAGCGCTGACTGTTGCCTGTGCATAATTTTGAATTGATAAATCAAGACTGGTGATAACTTTCAAGCCACCAGTCTCAACTTCCTGCGTTCCATATTTTTTTTCCAATAAGTCTTTGACATAGAGAACGAAATGTGGTGCTTTAATATCTTCTGACTGCCCGTTAAAGTGAAGTTTTTCATGAAGTGCTTGTTGATATTGTTGATTTGTAATATATTTTTGATCTTTCATAGCAGTGAGCACTTGCTTCTGTCTTTCCCTGCCAAGTTCTGGATGTGCACCAAATGGTGAGTATACCGTTGGCGCTTCAGGGAGTCCTGCGAGCATGGCAGATTCTGCAAGGTCAAGATTTTTTGCATGGGTACCAAAGTACATTTGAGATGCTGCTTCAATCCCGTAGGCTGTGCCGCCGTAAGGAATTTGATTGAGATACAACTCTAAGATTTTATTTTTTGAATAGAGAGCTTCTGTGGCAAAAGAAAGAACGATTTCTCGAATTTTTCGCAAGATGGTTTGTTCAGGAGACAAGAGGGAGTTTTTAACCAATTGCTGAGTGAGTGTCGACCCTCCTTGAAGTTGCTTATGCAAAAGGATAACATAGGCAGCTCTAATGATGCCTCTCATATCAATGGCGCCGTGATGGTAAAAATCTTTATCCTCAATTGAGATTGTTGCCTCTTGGACAGTTTTTGGGATTATTGAGAGAGGAATGAATGTCTGATTTTTAGCGCCGTAAATAGTGTACAAAAGTTTGCCGGTGCGGTCGAAAATCTGTGTTGACTGAGGAAGATTTGTACTCGAGAGCATTGTGGGTGAAGGGAGATCTCGCAAAATAAAGTAGTAAAAAATGCCAAATAAAAGCAAAAGGGGAACAAAAGTTCGCCCATAGATAATGAGATTTTTTTTATTGACTATCTTTTTATACCATTTGAAAACAATTTGTTTTGAGATATGCATGCTTTCATGATACCATTGGGATAGAAATTGGGCAAATTGATATGGAACTTACATGGATTGATATCACAATTCTTGCAATTCTTCTTTTCTATTCTATCGAAGGATATGCTCTTGGCGCCTTTGCATCGCTTCTTGATTTACTCCAATTTGCAGGATCTTTTTTTCTTGCTTTCAAATTCTATGGAATGATTGCAGGATATTTCACATACCAATTTTCTTTGCCAGGAGGTATTGCTAATGCTCTTGGTTTTTTTGTTGTTGCATTTATTAGCGAATTAATTCTCGCTGTGCTTCTTAAAAGATTTTTTCGTGATATGATGGCAAATAATTTTCTCCAGAAGCCTGATCTACGGACGTACAATAGGGTCCTTGGTATTCTACCGGGGCTGCTATCGGGACTCGTGTTGGTCATGTTTGTGATTACAATTGTAGCATCGCTCCCCTTATCTCCATTTTTTCGTAAAGCGCTTGCAAATGGAAAAGTGAGCGCTATACTTTTGGCAAGATCACAGCTAATTGAAAAACAAGTAAATAAAATTTTTGGTAGTGCGGCGATTGATACAATTAATTTCTTAACGGTTGAGCCAGAGAGCAACGCAATGGTCAACCTTCACTTTACTGATAAAAATGGAACGCTAGATGTAGAATCAGAAAATCAGATGTTTTTAATGGTTAATGATGAACGAAAAAAAGTTGGAGTACCAGCACTCGTTATGAGCAATTCTCTTCAGAATGTTGCCAGGGAACATGCCCAAGATATGCTTACAAAGGGATATTTTTCTCACTATACACCGGCAGGCCTAAGTCCTTTTGATCGAATGAACCTTGCAGGCATTATCTACACAGCAGCAGGAGAGAATTTAGCATTTTCACCAAACCTGACACTTGCGATGCAGGGACTAATGCAGTCGCCAGGACATAGGGCAAATATTCTTTCAAAAGATTTTGGAAAAGTAGGTATTGGGGTGGTTGATGCGGGAATATATGGCGAGATGTTCGTACAGGAATTTACCAATTAGATATTTTTCTACATTCCCTTCTTGATCAGAAGAATGCTTCGTACTATACTCATACTATGATTCGTGTTGCTATTAATGGCTATGGGCGCATCGGGAGAGTAGCACACCGAATCATTCTGCTAAAACACCCAGAACTTGACGTTATTGCGATCAATGCAGGGACTTCAACTGATCTGACGGGATGGATGCATCTTCTTAAATATGATTCTAATTATGGCGCGTTGGAAGGATTCACATTAGTGGCAACGCCAAATACAGATATGACAAAGCCGGATTTTTTGGGCACACTCTCTATTGATGGGAAGGTAATTCCTGTTTATTCACAAAAGGATCCAACACTACTTCCTTGGAAAGAAATCGGCATTGACATTGTCATTGAGGCAACAGGGCATTTGCTCACAACAGAAAAATCACAAGGGCATATTCTTGCAGGTGCAAAGAAGGTAGTCATGTCAGCGCCCAGCAATGACGACACTGCAACATATGTTTTATCAGTGAACGCACTAGATTATAAAGGAGAGCAAATTGTTAGTAATGCATCGTGTACTACTAACTCTATTTCACCTGTTGCTAAGATCATTGAAGAAGCATTTGGTATTGAAAAGGCAATGATGACAACAATTCATGCGTACACATCAGATCAGAAATTGCAGGATGGGGGACACAAAGACTATAGGCGAGCACGTGCTGCCGGTGTAAATATTGTCCCAACCAATACTGGTGCCACGAAAGCAGCAGCAAAAGCATTCCCTGCATTAAATGGTATTTTTAAGGGTTTGGCTATCCGTGTCCCAGTGGCTGTTGGATCATTGTCTGATTTTACGTTTCTTCTGAAAAAAGATGTGACAATTGAAGAAGTGAATAAGACGTTTGTTGCTGCAGAGCAAGGAGTCTTCAAAGGAATTCTTCAGACAACGATAGATCCTATTGTTTCATCAGATATTGTTGGCAATGCTCACTCTTCCATTGTTGACTTATCTCTTACACAAGTTGTTGGAGGTAATATGCTCAAAGTTATCGCATGGTACGATAATGAGTGGGGATATGCAAGTAGGCTAGTTGAGTTAACATCTTATGTAGGAGCGTATAATGGATAACAAATCTCCAATTGCTATTCAAGGCGTCCGTTTAATTACTGTTTCAGGTCGAATTGCTTCAGGTTCTACAACTCTTGCAAAAAAACTCTCACATCTTCTTCTCTGGAAGAGAATTGAGGGAGGAGAAATTTTTTGGGAAGCTGTCAGAAATAAATTAGGACTAAACGAAAAGGATACAGGGCTTCGACCAGATGAGGAAGATCGTGTTTTTGATGATTCGTTAAAGAATATTCTCAAGGCCAAAGAGCATATGATTGTTGAAACGAAATTGGCTGGATTTCTTGCGAAAGACATAGATGATGTCTTCAAAATTCTTGTCCTTTGTGAAGATGCAGAGGGAAATGACCAGACAAATATTCGCATCGATAGGTTAGTGAATCGTGAGCAACTATCCATCGAAGATGCAAAAGAGGAAGTCTTGACAAGAGAGAAAAGTGACGTTGACAAGTGGAGGCGGCTATATGCAGATAATGATGATGAGTGGACTTATTGGGATAAAAAGTATTATAACCTTGTTATCAATACCTATTCCCATGATCCAGAACAGGTTGTTAATCTTGTCGCAAAAGCACTGAAAATTTAAAGCCCTGCTTGCAAAAACGACTTTTGTGTACTACGATATGTTCTGACTATGAGAAAAGTACTTTTTCCCCTTTTTCTTCTTTTTTGTATCGTCTTTCCTTTACAGATTTCCTTTGCGCAAAGTGGTAGTGGTACTCAGAGTGCAATGCCTTCTCCGACACCTGTCGCATCTCAATATGCATTGCCATATCCAGGACTTCTCCCTGATAATCCATTGTATTTTATTAAAGTGATTCGCGACGACCTTGTAGGTTTTTTCATTTCTGATCCTTTACGAAAAGCATCATTCTATCTTCTCCAATCGGACAAAAGATTAGCGGCAAGCTCTTCTTTAGGAAAAGAACTAAAAAGAAATGATGGACTTATTTTGACTACACTTTCTAAATCAACAAACTATCTTAATCAGGCTGTGGGGTCACTCCGAGATGCACGGCAAGCGGGAGAGGATATTAATAGTGCTGCATCGCTCATGCAAGATGCTATTACAAAACACATCTCTGTAATTTATGACATGGCAGGACAGACAAGTGGTTTACAAAAGAATGCTCTTACGAGAGAGCAGCAGAGAGTTATTGATCTTGAAAAACAGGTGAAGCAACTTATCCAGAAATAGTAACCTTTTCACTGTCTTTTGAAAAGAAATTGTTGTCAATGAATATGAGAAAGACGCATTGAAAACGAAAACGAGGCTAAGAAAAAGACTGATCTCCTTCGATATAGATATTACCAGTTGACGCCACAGATTTAGCGTCTTATTATCGATACAGACACTACATATGGAAAGAGTAGTGAAACCAGAATATGAAGTGTCCTTATTGTGGGAGTAATCAGACCGACGTTGTTGAAACACGTGACAATGACGATCTAGAAACGATTAGAAGAAGAAGGTCATGTACAAACTGCAATAAACGATTCACGACATATGAGAGAATAGAAAATGTTGACTTATATGTTATTAAGAAAGATGGCAGGAGGGAACTATTTAATAGAGATAAGCTAAAACGAGGAGTACTAACATCAACAGAAAAAACAAAAGTATCTGTTGAGACAGCTGAAAAAATTATTGCAGACGTAGAAAGGGAGCTGCGAGGAAGATCTAGTCTTGAAGTAAAAAGTAAAGATATCGGAGATATGGTTGCAAAAAGGTTAAAAAAATTGGACAAAGTAGCATATATCCGTTTTGCATCTGTTTTTAAGAGATTTGTTGATGTCGAAGATTTTGAAAAAGAAGTGAAGCGATTAATTAAATAAATATGAGCAATACACAAAAGACACTCCAGAAAAATTTTGTAGGTACACTGCGCGAAAAGGTCTTTTTAGACAGATATGCACTTAAAGATAAAGATGGGCTCCTAATAGAGCACACTCCAGAAGAAACATGGAAGAGGGTTGCTTGGGGTATTGCTCAAAATGAGAAACCTGCACAGCGAGAAAAATGGGGGAAAGCATTCTACAACATTATGGAGGATTTTAAATTTGTTCCCGGTGGTAGAATTCTCTCTGGTGCAGGAACAAATTATCAAGTAACCTATTTCAACTGTTTTGTTATCCCTTCCCCAAAAGATAGCAGAGATGGTATTTTAGAAAGCCTTAAGCAACTGGTTGAAATTCAATCGCGAAGCGGAGGTGTTGGTCTAAATCTTTCTAGTCTTCGACCGCGGGGTGCGAGAGTTCATAAAGTGAATGGAACATCAAGCGGTCCTGTGACATGGGCTGGTCTTTTTTCCTATGCAACACACGATGTTGTGCAACAGGGAGGAAGTAGAAGAGGGGCAACAATGCTCATGCTGTGGGATTGGCATCCAGACATTGAAGAATTTATTACTGTCAAACAGGATTTATCCAAAATTAACGGTGCAAATCTGTCTGTTTGTGTGTCAGATGGGTTTATGAAAGCAGTTAAGGAAGATGCAGATTGGGATCTCTTATATCCCGACATTGAGGATCCAGAATATGACTTAAAATGGAATGGAGAAATTGATGAGTGGAGAAAATTAGGGAAAAAAGTTAAAGTGTACAAAACAGTCAAAGCTCGCTATCTGTGGGATCTTATTTGCACCGCTGCATGGCAATCTGCTGAACCAGGACTTCATTTTATGGAAAGATCTAATAAGAGAAGTAATACGTGGTATTTTGAGAGACTTGTTGCGACTAATCCATGCGGAGAGCAGCCACTTGGTCCGTGGGCGGTGTGTAATCTAGGTGCTATGAATTTGTCAGCATATGTCAAAGATGCTGATATTGAGAATGATAAGCCGGGGTGGTTTGATTACGACAATTTTGGAAAAGATGTCCGTATTGCGATGCGTCTCTTGGATAACGTGATTGACCAGACTTACTATTTCTTTAAAGAGAACGAGCAAATTGCTAAAGAGATTCGCAGAACAGGACTTGGTATTATGGGATTGGGAGATGCGCTCATCAAGATGCATTTGGGGTATGGATCAGAAGAATCTTTGCCGGTTATTCATAAGATTTTTGAAACGCTAAGGGATCAGGCATATGATGCATCATCAGATATTGCTAAAGAAAAAGGAGCATTTCCGAAATTCCTACGAACAAAATATATGAAGGGATACCATATTTTAAATCTTCCCAAAAAACTACAGCAGAAAATTGCCAAACAAGGAATCCGCAATGCAGTCCTCTTGACCATTGCGCCAACAGGTACAACATCACTTGTTTCGGGAGTGTCTAGCGGCGTTGAACCAGTTTACGAATTTTCATTCCTTAGACGCTGGAGAGGAGGAGAGGAAATGGTATATCACCCACTCTTTGATGAATGGAGAAAAGCACACCCAGATGCAGAAAGACCGAATTACTTTGTTTCGGCAAATGATTTAACGCCTCTTGAGCATGTGAGGGTTCAGGCTGTGGCACAGGAATACATCGACTCTAGTATCTCAAAGACTGTGAATGCTCCATCAACGCATACAGTGGAAGATGTGAAAAATCTTTATATGGCAGCATATGATTACGGACTCAAAGGCGTTACCTACATGCGGGACGGGAGTCGTCAAGGAGTTTTGGAACGAGTCGAGGAAAAGAAGCAAGAGGATGCGACAACTGTTCAGCCAACACTTCCTATCATGCCAGTCATTGCCAGACCTCAGCGCATTGATGGATCAACGTATCAGACCGAGACGCCCGTTGGTAAAACTTTCATTACGGTTAACCACACAGAAGACGGACAGCCATTTGAAGTCTTTATCACAATAGGTAAGTCAGGGTCTGACGTGTCAGCAATGGCAGATGCGTTGGGAAGAATGGTCTCTCTCAATCTGAGGCTTAGCGGCATGCTTTCTCCCCGCGAGCGTATCAGGCAAGTTGTTGCGCAGCTAACAGGTATTGGTGGTTCAAAAAGTATTGGGTTTGGCGCTAATCGTGTAAGATCACTTCCGGATGCGATTGCAAAAGTACTGGCACAGCACTTTAACTTCGCAGTTAATGGAAAAGTGGAGGATAGAAAAATTATTAATGAAGTTTTAGCTCATGGAGAAGTACCCGTTGTTGCCGAGACACATATTCCGACAGAAGAGCATATGACAGAATCTCACGTTGCTCCAGCAATGCAACAACTTACATTAGAGGGAACTGCAGAAGCCTTAGGAAGTACAAATACAAACCTGTATGATATTTGCCCAGAGTGTGGGGTATCTGCATTTGCCTACGAAGATGGATGTAAAAAATGCTATAGCTGTGGACATTCAGAATGTTAGTTTTGTGAGTTGGTAAGAAGGGTGTAAGTCCCTCGCTGTGCCGCAACTGTAAAGCCAGAAAACACTCTCAAATGTGTTCCCGAGCAGGAGTTCTTCGAATATCTTCGATCGATTCCTCCCATAAGAGTTCTATGAGTAAAATTTATACCAAGACAGGAGACAAAGGGAAAACCTCGCTATTTGATGGGACGCGAGTGTTAAAAAATCATAGACGCTTAGAAACATATGGCACATTTGATGAACTTAGCAGTGTACTGGGTATTGCAAGTACCTTTACGAAAGATGATAAAAAACTTATCTTGTTAATTCAGACAATTCAAAGAGATCTTCTTGATCTTGGGTCACACCTCGCAGATCCAACAAGTCCCCCTAGTAAAAAATTTATTGCCTATCTTGATAGGCGAGTTCTTTTCTTTGAGAAAAGTATTGACGAGATGACCGATATGTTAAAGCCTCTTCACAACTTTATTATTTTCACTGGGAATTTAGGTGCATCATTTCTTCAGCAAGCTCGTGCTGTTGCCAGACGAGGCGAAAGACAGATGGTTGCCCTGGCACAGGATGAAGACATTGATGGAAGTTTTCTTCGCTATTTTAACAGGCTTTCAGATCTGCTTTTTACGATGGGAAGGTTTGCTAATAGGAGGGAAAAAGGAAAGGAAATTCTCTGGAAAAAATTCAACTAATTATGGCAGAAAAACTAACGCGACATATGCAAGGGGTCAACACTATCAATAGTGCTCTAACAGATAGGCGCAATGCATTTACCAGGGAATATAAAAATGGACACATGGGAAGCCGAGTATTGACGTATGAACCTGCATTAGATAGGGAAGTGTATAAAACGCTCAAGACATTTGAGGAGCAAGGTAATACGGCTTATGAGCACGTAAGAAATAATTTGAATGAGTATACTGCATTTCAAGTAGAGACATTTATTGGAGAAAGATTGAATGTTGGATTATCATCGTTTTGTTATGATTTGCGAGACGGTAAGTTGTACGGACAGGGCATGCACGAGCCACTCCTGGACATGATCCAGCGAGGCAGAGATTGTCGAGACAGTCTGGTCAGCGATGTTGATAAGGCGAGGCAAGATGCAGAAATTAAACAGTTTGATAAAATTCAATCCCTGTTTGGGAGTCCTGACACAAAACCTGGAACAACGGTAATTTCTATTTCGCCACCTGGTGATGAAGGGTCTGCCTATACACATAACTTTTATGATATATTTGTTCTTTCAGAAAATCCAAAGACAAAGGAACGATTTGTTGCTGCTCATCGGTATTCATCAGAACTTTCAGTTGATGAGTATCGGGAAAAGGCAAGAGCATTAGTTCCGGGATATTTTTCAGAGCTACAAGATCAGTCCATTGACAGTTATTTCTTGTCTCATCCCTTGGTGTTGGACCAGTCATCTGATTTTGGTGGTAAGCCGGATGTGATTCATGCTTCTTTTCATAAAGATCATGAATTCCTTTCAACAGATGATTTTGAGAGTGTAAAAAGACAGATTGCGGGACTTATCGTAAGTTACGTGAATACGCTTGTTGCAACTCCAGACGATGAAGCATTTCTTAATCTAACACTGAATGCTATTATGAACAAGGCAGATCATGTTGCTGAAAGACTGCGGCGTACAGGAGTGCGTCCGGTTGTAGTAAAAGATCTTTCTCATGAGCAACATTCACATGTAGTTCATGCGGAAATTCTCAAGTTAGGTAAACAATCAGTCAGAGAAGTGTCAACCGGTTGCGGATCATCAAGCGGATTTGATAAGGAAAATCGGACAGCAAGTAATTTATCATCATTCAATGTAGCTGATTTTGGGAAAGATGACTTTGGATCGAGGTCATTCAACTGCCCAGATTGTGGAGAAATGAATATCCGTCCAGTGAATCAATTGATCTCAAATTGTCAGCATTGCGGGAGTGAGAAAGTGAGTTGTTAGTATGAAGAATGAGTGCTTGGATTGTTTTAAAATAAAATGCAAAGGATGTGGATGGGAGCCAGATGAGAAAGAAGTGGTGCTCATTCAGGTAGGAAAACTAACAAAGTGCCCTCTGTGTGAATGGAAGCCTAATAAGGGATAGAAATAGTTCTCTCTGTCCCTTTCTAAGGCGTCTGAAAGGCTGATTTTATTGTATAGAGTGCATGTGTCTGCTATTATTACACTATGGATGATACCCAAAAACTAACACAAAATGTGCCATCGCAGCAGAACCTCACACAGGGCGCACAACCTTCTGCAGTGCAGCCAGTCAGTGGTGGACCAAAGGAAGCGCCAAAAATGCCTTCACTTGCTGGCGAATGGGTAAGTCAGTCAACTCCGGAAGTTATCTTACCACAAGAAGTGAAGGATATAGGAGTGGAAACAAAGAATGACTTTCCCCAACTGACAACGGAGCAGAAAGCAGCAGGGCTAAGAGCTGCAAAAGAAGCAACAGAGGTAAAGCCGCTTGAAACAACAGCGCTTAGTCCCAAGACTCCTCGGGTATCGCTTGAAATTTTGAAGCAGACACATAAGAAGGTTACCGATTCGTTTGCCTGGTTGGTCCGACTTATTATTCGTGAACAAGATAAACAGGCTCATGAAACAGGTTCAGGGAAAGTACAGGAAGGTATATAATGTATGCAAAATCTTGCCCAAATTAATATATATGATGTTCTCTTCCAGTTGGCGTGGATACTCCTCTTGCTTGGATTTATTACTGGAGTAGGGTACATTGCAGGATATGCACTCTTCTTATGGTATAAATGGAAGGATCGTGAGAAAGCATCGCTTGATTCTATTCTTTTGCAAATATCACTCCCTCGAGATAATGAAATTAAGATTGATGCTGCGGAGAGTTTATTTTCCGGATTTGCATCTCTTCGAAAATCAGGAAAGTTTGCCATTTTTCACCCCCAACCACATATTGCGTTTGAAATTGTTGGAAAACCAGGAGACATTCGTTACTACGTACATGTACCAAAAAAACTCCGTGACTTGGTAGAAAAACAAATAAATGGAGCATATCCAGATGCAGATATATCCGTTGTTGATGAGGCAGATGCCAAGCAAAAGGGAGTGATTGGTAACGAATATAACATTTTTACTGAAGACGGAAAAGTTGCTTTTGCTTCATGGCGTCCAAAAGGACCTTCATATACGCCAATCAAAGACTATAAAGATATGGCTGTTGATGGTATGAGTATGATTACCTCAACCTTAGCAAAAATGCAGGAAGGAGAGGGAGCTGCTATCCAAATTCTTCTGTCCCCAGCTGACCCAAAATGGAAAAAGATAGGGCGTGGACATATCGCAAAGGTTAAGAAAGCAGAATCGAATCCTGAAACAGCAAAATATTCATCAGACCCCAAAGAATTGGAAGGGATAGAAAATAAAATAGGAAAGCCGGGATTTGATGTTGTGATTCGTGTGGTTGTTTGTTCCAGCACAATGGAATCAGCAAAAGGACATCTGGAAAATATTGGGAGTGCTTTTGCCATGTTTGGTGGACAAAACTCACTCACTAAAAATAAGCACCGTTTTAAAGGACTTTTTATGCAAGATTTTATTTATCGCTATTGGCCAATGAGAAAATGTGTTGGCGTGCTTTCTTCAGAAGAATTAGCAACCATCTATCACTTCCCAAATAAACAAGTAACGACTCCTGGCATATTTTGGGTAACTTCCAAGAGAGCACCTGCGCCGACACAAATTCCAGATACAGGACTCTATATTGGAAAAAGTACATTCCGAGGACTATCTCGGACTGTGCACATGCTTCAGGAAGATAGGGCTCGACATATGTATATTATTGGAAAAACAGGTACAGGGAAATCACAATTTTTAAAACAAATGATTATTCAAGATGTGGAGAACGGGGAAGGAATATGCGTCATTGATCCACACGGCGATTTAGTAGAAGACGTCTTGCTTCGGGTGCCACCATCAAGGGCAGAGGACGTAATTGTCTTTGATCCATCAGATACACAACGTCCAATGGGGATAAACATCATGGAGGCATACACAGAAGAAGAAAGACACTATATTGTGTCCAGTATCATTGGCTTGTTCTATAAACTGTATGATCCGAACAAGACAGGTATTGTTGGTCCCCGACTTGAGCATGGTATTCGAAATTCTATGTTAACTGTTATGTGTGAGCCAGGAAGTACCTTTATTGAGGTGCAGCGTGCACTCACTGATACGAATTTTGTTCAGGAAATATTGCCAAAAGTCACAGACCCTATTATTAGACGCTACTGGACTGACCAGATTGCCCAGACAAATGAATTTCATAAGTCAGAGGTGCTTGACTATATCGTATCCAAATTTGGTCGTTTTGTGACGAATAAACTCATGAGAAATATTATTGGGCAATCAAAATCTGCGTTTGATTTTCGAAAAATTATGGATGAGAAAAAGATTTTACTTGTGAATTTGTCCAAAGGAAAAGTAGGAGAGGAAAACTCACAATTTTTAGGTCTTATTCTTGTCCCGAAACTACTGACTGCTGCCATGAGTCGACAGGATGTTCCCTATGAGCAACGTAAAGATTTCTACTTATATGTTGATGAGTTTCAGAATTTTGCTACTCCTGACTTTGCTGTTATTCTGTCTGAGGCAAGAAAATACAAACTTAATTTGATTGTTGCGAACCAATTTACTGGGCAAATGGAAGATGATGTGAAGAACGCTATCTTTGGAAATGTCGGTACGATTGTTTCATTTCGTATTGGCGTACAAGATGCCAACTTTTTACAACATGAATTCCAGCCAACCTTTTCTGAGGCGGATTTGATTAATGTTGATCGGTTTAATGCATATTTTCGAACAGTTGTGCATGGAGAACCTGTTAGTCCATTCTCAATAGATGTCACAAAAGACATGGCAAAAGAAAAAGCGTTAGATAATCCCCGCGTATCTGAGCTGATTAAAGAATTGTCTCGTTTAAAGTATGCAAAAGATATTCATCAGGTAGAAGCAGAAATCTCTGCACGAGCAAAGCTCTAAATCTTCCTATTTTCTAACAATTTTGGTACAATGTGCTTGCATTTGCGCCTGTAGTTCAGCGGCTAGAACAGTTGTCTTATACACAACATGTCGGAGGTTCGAGTCCTCCCGGGCGCACTTGATAGTATCTTGCGGGATACAAAATGACTGTTAATGTTCTAGTGGCTCCCCAAGAGAGACGGCAGTTGGTCCAAATAGAGAGAGCGCATGGCGAAGATTGTGGCATTATGTAACTCGTAATTAAATTGAGAGAGAGTTTATCTTTAGTGTAAGAGGTGGCACCGTGAAGCTGGGGATAAAGACTGTTCAGAAAAAAATGAAGACCAATCTATATGGAGTTCCTGTAATAGAAGCACTACATTGAAAATTTTTAGTTATTGGTAGTAATTGGTCTTCTACCATTACTCTTTTCTGTTGCTAATTCTGCAACTAATTTATCAGTAAACTTCATAGTAAGCATCGCATTTTCTATGAATGAGGGAATTTGCATCCGCTCTCCTGGTTTATGTATTCTATCCATCCAAATCCCTAGTGTAATATTCCTACTTTTAGGAAAACGTTTATGTAACTCTCCTAGTTCCAGTCCTGCAGTAACAACCTCAACAGCAAGATATGGATAATCTCCTTTATCAAAAACGAGCTCTTGGTATGTTTGTTGCAGTAAAGCAGGAAGATGACTTGATTCATCTGGAGGCCAAATCTCCACAGGTTCATTCATGGAAAAGGTCGCACGTGCTTTTTCTGCAGCATCTCTCACCAGTTGTGGGTAGTATCCAAAAGCATCAGCCTGTCCGATACGAGTAGACATTTCTATTTGGAGACTCTCTGGCTGGAGTCGAACGATTCCTAAGTTATATGCTTTGTGGTAGAGTATTTGATCTCGTAGCATGAATGTTCCGTTGATGCCTTGTAGGGCAGATAATTCTGAAAGGAGAGAAAAGACTCTTTGGGTTGATTCATTCGTGAGGACTTGCTGTCCTCCACTTTGCAGATTCTCAAATGTAAGCTTTGCCTTTTTTTCCTCCAACTCTCTTGGTAATTTTTTAGAAAGTTTTTGTACAGCTGTATGCACTTCGTCTATGTGACTTCGGGGAACTGCAATAACTGCTAAGGCTGTTTCGGCAATTTGATTGTCTGCATTTCCCGACTGGAAAGTAGAAAGTCTCCAATCCATAGTATCTCCTGGTTTCCCAAGTGATTCAGTCAGCTGGCTAATTAGGACTGCCCCAGCATGTGGCAATCCTGCATGGAGTCCTGAATGTCCACCAGTAAAGTCTGTGAGGTCAATTTGCATAAGCTGCATCGTCGGGTCGAGTGGTTCGTGCTCTAATTCTGCTTCAATTTTTATTGCCTCAAGCCCAAAAGCTCCTTCAATTGCTAACGGTCTGGGATTATCAATCTCCATATCGTCATTAATGATGTAATCTGCTTTGGCAAGTAGATTTGTTGTTTCTGGTGAAAGATGAAGGTTTTTTACACCTCCAAAGTGTGCCTCTTCCTCTACGGTACCCAGTACAATAATAGTTGGAAATATTTCAGGGTTATCACTTGCTTCTTTTTGTTGCTTAATGCGTTCAACCGTTGCGCGAATAATTGCCCCACCCGCTCCATTATCAGCACCGAGTGTTGTTTGGGCATTTTCTGCTTGGAGCCATAATTTATCATCTGCAACCTCTCGATCTGCAATATCTCGTTCTTGTCCTTCAATATGTTGTGGTATGATGCTGTCTTCACGAGGATCAACAGGAGAGTTGACGACTCTATCAGCAACAATATCAAGATGGTGCTGTAACACGATGATCTTCTCAGGGTCACCTGGTAAAATTGCTGCAACATTGCCTCGTTCATCTTTATCAAATATCATATTCATTTTCTTTGCCCAAGCCTGGATATTATCTGCCATTAGAGCCTCTGTGTGAGATGCGCGTGGAGTTGGAACAAAATCGATCAGAAGTGTTCGATAGGCAGAGAGTGCATGACCAAATAGTTCCGATTCTCCACGGTATTGTTCCTGGTATCGTGCTTCTACTTCGGCAACCATTTTATTTGCACGATCAATACGTTCTGTCTCCGGAGTAATTCGTGGCTGTTTTTTCATTTCTGGTTTCCTTGGTAATCTATCTGGTATGCTCATAGCAATAATGGATTGTATCGAAGTTGAATCAGAAAGTCAAAGCGATGAAGCAAGAAAGTTTATAGTTCAGTGAGGTGAGAATTTTCTTTTGCACGGTTTGGGACAAATTCTAAATATCTTTCTGTTGTCGAAAGTCTTTTATGTCCAACGATCTTTGAAAGAAGGACAAGGGAAACACCATGTTTGAGGTGGTGAGCAATAAAGGTATGTCGTAAATCATTAACCTTTGCTCCTTTAATTTCAGCCAGCCTAAAATATCTCTCAATTGCTGTTCGTATATTCCGAATAAGAAATGGTCTACCTGATTTTGTAATAAAGATTTTTTCTTCTGCAACCTGTGGTCTTAGTTTAATATAGCGGTCTAGAGACTCTTTTGCTGATTTATTCATCGGAACAGTTCGTACTTCATGTTTTTCAAATGGGCGAATAAGGAGTCCATCATCTTTCATGTCGGTTAATTTTAATTCTGCCAATTCACCTATTCGGATACCTGTCTGGAGTAATAATTCAATGACAGCAAACATTCTTGCGTCGTTCTTGCTTGCATCTCGAAGCGCCCGATACTCTGTTGGAGTCAGAATGCGAGGAGCAGCCAAAGTGTACTGTGGGTGAGCAACCTGGAGTGACGGATCTTCCGTGATAATGCTACGTGCTTTAAGAAATCTATAGAATGTACGAATGGAATTAATTTTTCGTGAAAGAGATTTTGGTGTATAGCCTGATTCTGCCAGTTTGGTTAAAAAGCCCTCGATATCTTCTTTTGTTATATCTCCAACTTCTTTTTTATTCACTTCTTCAAGAAAGTTAACCAGCTGATCAATATCCTTGGTATATGCTACAATAGTTGCATTGGAGCGGGCTTTTTCTTTTAAAAAAGTAGTAAATTGCTGTTGTGCCAGTGTCAATGTGAGCGTACTCATAGTCAAATCCTATAATAT
>VFSW01007122.1_pt1 | contig 16298 bp, 36 predicted proteins | sample 5358111 | NCBI WGS metagenome assembly VFSW01 (sample SAMN11554181, study PRJNA540505) | mine drainage metagenome | isolation source: sediment from site ElyBrook_90M | place: USA: Ely Copper Mine, Vershire, VT | collected 2017 | reverse complement strand
TCAGCCTTGGCGTTGGTGGCGAAATAGAGGTAGGAGCCGATCAGGGCTAGCGCTCCGAGCAGCCAGACGGTCCAAGTGCGGAAATGGAAATCGGGCATGAGAGAAGCGTTCCCTTCGTGCTTGCGGGGCGATGGCCTCCGCAGTTGGCGATGTACGCGAAGAAGAACGCTACAGGGACGCTGCTGCCTGGGGCGAATTTATTTTCCAACTACGGATTTATCCCAATTCGGATGCGGGCGCAACCGGAGCCGTTAATCTTCCGTTGACAAAGTCTGTGGCTTAGCGGCCACGCCCTCTTGCCATCGAATGATCCGTAGCGCCCGCTCTTTGTCGAGCAGGCACGGCGCCTCGATCCTGAAGTGCTGCGCCGCCTCGGGCGATACCACGACCGTGGTCAGCTTTGGGAGCTTGCCCCGATTGCGACGCATCCAAGTGCACACAACTGATCCCCTCGGCGCGTTGCCGAAGTCGCGCCGATAGCGCTGGAACTGGTCGCTGAAACGCATGCCCCTCTACTACTGTGTTACGTCACTCCATCAAAGCAGTGCCTTGCGCACGACATCAACAGCAGCCTCATGGCGAATCGATCTCAGCGTGATAAATTGGAGCGGAGGATTTGACGCCCCATTCAGGACGTAGAACTCACCCATACCTAGTCTTCCCGCTCCGCTGCCTCTCGCGCCAACCGCACCCCGGCTTGCAGGTCGTCAACAGCCTCGGGCGGGCCATTCCCGATGCGGTTGGATAGCACGGTACTCTTAGATACGAAGCCGAGGCACCCGTCCTCGCGGATCACCAGATAATCGCGGCCCGCTCGGATCTGAGGGCCGGGCCTTATAGCGCTGCTCTTCAACCTGAACTTGATGATCTCTGCCGTCATGGGCTACTCCCCCGCTACTCCCAAAAGCTGTGGTGTTCTTCATGTCACCACTGCTTGACGGTTGTTTCCTTCACCTCAGGTGCCTTGGGAGGCGTCGGCTTGGCGCGGGTCTTGATGATCGTGGTCTTCACCTCCACGGACGTTTCATCTTCGCCAAGTGCGGCCTTGCGCGCCCTAACGTCGAATATATGGTTGACATCGTTGCTGGCGGTGCCGGGGCGCGACGATCCCGACGAATAATGCGCCGTAGCACGGGCTACCGATGCCAGCGTTGCACTGGCGTTTGCCCCGCTGTAGTTCATGCTGTTGCCAGCCCAAGCACCGAGACTGCTGGCCTGTCCCCATGCCGCGAGACCTTCGCCAAGGAAGATCACCAGCCAGTTATCCTTGGTCTGCTGATCAGCGAGCCGAGTCTTGATGTCCTCCAGCTTGTGCTCGCGTGAGGCGTTCTCTTGGCCGTCCGTCATAACCACGAGGGCTGCGCCCTCATCATCGCGCTTGGGGCGCTCCAAAAGGTCCGTGATGGCACGCCCAACGGCGTCCAGCAGGGGCGTGTTGCCGCGCGGTGGGAACTCGTCTGCCTTCAACGGCAGCATGTCGGTTGCAGGCATGCGCGTGCGCACCCGGTCAATGCTGCCGCTATCGAACACCGTGACGTTGACCAACGTGTCCGCGCCGTTGCTTTTGAGGGAGTTCAGGTACTCATTGCAGGCGTCGATGGTCTTGGTCCAATTCGAGGCCATGGAGCCCGAACGATCAACCACAAGGGAGACGATAAGGTTCTTCATGGGTTTGGTTCTCCGAAATCCATGGCCTTGGTCTCTGTGCACGGCTTCAGGAACGCCCGCACGTCTTCGATCTCTTCCTTGTGGTTGCGGTCGAAAATGCCGTCTGGGTCCAGCGCCTCCATGTCGGATGCCGCCTCCCATATCTCGGTTGTGGCGTTCTTGATGTCTTTGGGCGACGTGGCCGTAACGACAATCACGTCGCCGCTCTCTCTGACCTCGCAGGAGAGTACCATGTGGTAACGGTAGAGCTGGGCGCCTGTTGGGGCGTCGCGGGCATCTGCAAGGGTTAGGATCGTCAGGCTCATCAGCGCGCGCTCCGCTTGGCTTCCTCATCTTCGTGTCCTGCACGCTTAGCGGCAACATGCTCCCGCAGGACGGTCTCCACGTAGTTTGTCAGATTGCGGTTCTCGCCGTCAGCTAGACGCTGGAGCATTTGCTTCAGGCCCGGCTCAAGACGCATGGAAAACGGAAGAATGCGTTGACGTGTCTGCATGGCGCTGCCTATAGCATGTGGACGCGCTACAACGCAAGTCACGGGAAAGTGACCGCGCTACCGCGCGGATTGCGCTTGGCTTGCGCGCTACATTGCGCTACGGTCCTTGCATCGAACACGGCACACCCCCCACGGAAAGACCCCGATGCAACACACGGTCAACGTAAAGCGCAAGGACGTAGCCGCTATCGTGGCCGCGACAGCCGATAAGGCGAGGTACCCATGACCCCGAAGCAAGAGCAAGCCATGCGCGACCTGGACTATAACCGCAAGGCCAGCGATTGGGCCGACATCAATGCGGAAGTGCGCGCGGCCGATGTGGCGGCAATCCTCGGGTCCAACTGGCACGACGAGCTGCCAGCCTATGACGAGCAAATTTACCCGGACGCCACCGATCCGCACCCGTTGCGGGACTTCGCCCCGGCCTATGAACGGATGGACCCTTGCGTGTTCCTGCTTCGGTTAAAGGACCACGGTGTCTTTGTCGTCAACACTGAGGGTTACTCGTACTGCCGGTACGCGGCTCGGTTCATCGAGGAAGCCAAGCCATGAGCGCCCGCAAGAGAACCAAGGCCAAGCCGCCCCGCTCCTTCGCCACCATCCGGCAGGCGCAGCGCGAGATCAACAAGCTCCAACCGAAGACCCCAGGCCGCGTGTACCACGTCCTGCACCACCCGAAAGACGTGGGCCGTTACGTGATTGGGATCATGGCAGGCGGCGTCCTGCTGTGTGGGTATGTGACATGACCGAAATCGAAGCGAAGCGGTACTGGCTGGCCGAAAGCAGATGAGACAGTTGGTATTCTCGAAGGCCGGACGCATGCATGTGGCCTTCGAGGGCCAGCACAGGTTCGTGCTGTGGAAGCATGCGGACTGGTGGACGGCGGCGATCTTCGAGCGCGAGGGCCGGCGCAAAGCACCGAAGGCCGAAGGCAACTTCGCATCCAGAGCGCACGCCGTCGACTGGCTAGCGAGATACCAAGTTCAGGTGGACAGAAAGCAAGAGGAGTGAACCATGCGCATCGACATCTCATCTGAGGACGGCAACACCCTCGTCGCCTTGTCTTACGCCCGCAGGCTGATGAAGAAAGCCGACCGCGACCCAAAGGACATCGTTGCCCTCACTCAGGCGGTGTTCGCGGCGCAGAGCGCCAAAGAAGCGCGGGAGGCGATCACGGAAGCGACATTCGGCAGCATTGAGTTCTACGACAGCCGCAAAGAGGACTAGCCATGACCAAGTACCGCATCACCTTCGACCGTATCGGGCGCAATCACAACGTGGCGCCGATATCGCCAACGCAGCCGACGCCGAGCAGCTATCAGGTTACATCCGCCGCCACGCGCGTCCGTATCTTATCTCCCGCAATTACGACGTGTTCGTGGACCTCGACAAAGGCACTGGGTTCATCGCCTGTGGAATGCATATGGGGGGCGAGTTCACCATCCGAGTGATGCTCTGAATACTGGAGGAGCGCCGTGAGGAAGCAGTACACGTTGAAAGATATGCCCGAGTTCCAGGACCGCCTCAATGAGCAAGTCTTGATATGGCTGGAAGAGATGTCCCGCCCCACCGACGAGCCCGAGGATGAGGCCTGGAATGCCAAGGTTAGCCTGTTGATAGGGGCTTGGCGGGAAGGCGAAGGACAGTTCTCGGCCGAGGTCGGACGCCACATCGAGGCGATCTGCGATGCCGTCAGGGAGGCACTGCAATGAGCAAAACTGACGACGGAGGCTTTGCATTTCCGCTTGGCCGCGAACAGGAAGGCTGGTGGGAACGCGGCATGTCTCTCCGAGATTGGTTCGCGGGACAGGTGCTATCAGCGGTCGTTAAGCAATACGCGGAGGCCAATGGCGGTATTGGGCACGACCATCTCCTGCGCAACTGTCCGATCCACGCATATGCCATAGCCGACGCGATGTTGGAGGCGCGCAAGCGATGAAGCCCTTCCTGCGCATCCCTGACGAGTCCGGCGACGATGTCCTGATCGGTGTCGCCCAGATCGTGTCCGTCCGCTACACCGCCACCAAGCGCAACGGCCCCGAGATGGGGATCATACGCATGGCGGATGGCAAGGTCTTCGAGGTTAGGAGGGCATTGTTTGATGCGGAGTTGGAGGCGCTGGAGCCCAAGCCCGTGGCGCCCGCGCCACCCCTAGAGGAAAAGACGCATCAGAAGCCCGTGGAACTCGTGAAAACGAAAAGAACTACGCGTAAGGAATAGGTGCTTGCGTTATACCCATCTGGAGAACAGCCGTGGAGACATTCCTGATCATCGGGACCGTAGTGGCGACCTGCGCCATACTGACCCTCATCCTCGCCCTGGTAGGCATCGTTCTGATCGAAATGCTCAGCGACCACGCTGCTGCCGTTAGGCGGTGGCTGCGGTCTTTCAAGCCACGGCGCCGATTGCCCACGGGCGGTCAGATGTTGGCAGCGTAAACGTCTCCCATGGCCGCGCGGCAAATCACCCTTCCATCACGCGGGCGAGCACCGCGGCCATGGCGACGAAGCCCGCCATCATGACCCCATAGGCCGCTAGCTCAAGCATCGACAGACTCCTTATCGGTAAACACGTAGTCGTCGTACTTGCGGGCAAATCTAATATCACCATCCGTGATGATCCCAACGATGAGTATCGGCTTGGACCGCCAGCATCGTTGCATGGCTCGGTAGACCCACAGCCGAAGGCGCCAGCCTAACCAACCGCGTAGCGGAAACGAAGGAACCCACATGCAGGGCTCCATCAGCGTAGCGCCTGCACGATTGAGCCGATCAACAGAATACTACAGGCAATCGTGTTCCACACCGTGTGATAGGCAGTAGCGACCATGAGGCCTTCCTCATTGGCGCCCTCGCCCGCCTCAGCAAGCGAAATCGGCGCTGTCGCGGCCCGTTTGATAGCCCCATCGATGAACCGCGTGGCCGCCCGCCTGTACTGATAGGCGTAGAACAGCCCCGCCAAACTGAGGGCGAGCCCAAATGCAATGGGGATGCCGACGACGCAGTGTATGAGACCAAAGGCCAGTGACATGATCAGAATTGGGCGCCATTCGACGCGCCTGGCCCGGAATATCTCCTCTTCAAGCCGCGCCAAGAACGGGATGCAAAATATGAACACGGCAATGAACAGTACGGGGAGCCAACGTACCCATCCCACCGACGACTTGGAGCCGGCGAGGGCGGGCTCAATCATGACGTTGCCACCCTTGCTATAGAACAAGTGCATCCAGCCATAGTGCAGTCCCGGCACCTTCATCAGCAGTAATGCGACGATAATGGTTAGGGTGAGCACGCAGAAAGTGCTAACCACCATTCCTAGTCGCACCCGCGACCAGACATGCCAGAAGAACCCGTAGCGATGCCGCTCGGTCCACAAGACAGCGCCAATATTGGCGACCGCCGCGACGGCGAGGACGCACATGACGATGGTTTGTAGCATCAGCGATCCTCCTCACGCTTCTCGTGCTCAGGCAATGGCGTATTGCGCTTCATTGCTATCTTCCATTTTCTGCTGCCAACCATCAGCGACCTTGGCTTCCTTACGACTGGTGTAGTGAGAACAGCCTCGTCGCTCCACCCTCTAATAATCCGTCCCCACAATGTGTTCTCTTTCACGCCCAGAGTTGCCGCCCATTGCGGGACCGTCATGGTTCGCGCTTGCAGCGTTAGATGCTTATGCTTTGAGTAGTGAGTACTGACTAGAGCGTCCTCAATTGGCATCCGAGCCAGTCGTCGTGCCAAATTGGTTGGGTCCAACCCAAGCGCTCTTGCCCAATCCAAAACGCATTGCGTTTTTCCGTTATGCGTAATCAGGCGGCTGCTTCGCCTGTTGTTGGCTTGCTCTTTGCTGGTGGCCCAAACGCAATTGCTAGGACTGTACCCGAGATTGTTGTTCTTTCGTTCGACGCCATGCGCTTTAGAGGGGCGTGGCCCCATGTCGTGATTGAATGCGGCTACGTCGTTTTGCCAGCGATCACATACTTTGATGCCCCGACCGCCATACCACGGGTATTGTTTGTTGTTCACGTCGTTGCAGCGGCGACGCATGTTGATCCAGATGTTGTAGATCGACGTGCCCTTCAACCCATGCTTGTATTGAGGGTGGGCTGGTCCTGGCTTATATCCGCGCATTCACCGCTCCTCTCGGCCCTCTTTCTCTGGTAGCGGAGCGCAGGGAATTGCCTGCAGTTCACATCGATTGAGGGCCTGTCCCAGGGTCGTCACGCTGGCTCCCGCTTCCTTTATCGAAGACCGGGAACACGTGTAAACGATGTGCCGAGCATTGTTCAGATCGATCCACTTCTCTCCCAGGTGGAACCTGACGGTAGCCGCCCAAGCCTCGTTAGCTGCTTTCTTCGCCCCCTCCGTAGTGAGATGCTGGTCGCCGACCGCCTTGCGCACCTCGCGGCAATGGCGCCCTGAGCGTCTATCCTCGTCGTCATTCCAGCGCGGCGGCAGATAACTGTACGTCTCGCCCTCGGGTAGCCGGTATGTGAAATTCTCGTGCCAGCGCACACAGTAGCGCTCGCGGTAGCTGTATAGCGGCCATTCTCTCTGCACATACCGTATGCCGTAGCGGGCACACTCGCGCGCCTCGGATTGGGAGGGCACGAGCAGGAGCCCTAGGAGAGCAATCGTTAGAAAGCGTCCCAATAGCGTTACGCGAGCTTGTTGCTCGCCCCCTTCTTCATGGCTTCGAGAAGTTTCCGCCACGCTTATGCCTGCTTCTTCCAGCTCTTCGGCAACGCTGGGTGCGAACTCAAGGGTTCGGAGCGACGCCTTCTCTTCCTCGCTGATCTCTTCGCCCGTTTCCAGGCTGGTGATCGCGTGATCCACGGGTTCGTCCTCTTGCGGCTTTTGCTTGCGCTTGCGATTGGTCATTTCGGTATCTCCGTCCACAACGTCGGATGGGCGCTGTCCTCCCACACCACGCCGTCATGCTGTTCGCTGAAGTCGTCGGGGATCGTCCACGCAAACGAACTACCCGTGCCGTCTTCGTCGCCGCCCTCGATGCACTCCCATTTGCCGGGGCACGCGAACGGCCCATTGGGAAACCATAGCAGTATCTCTCGATCCTTCGGGGCGGTTGTGATCGGGTTCCACATCACGCGGCCGCCTCTGATGGTGTGGGTCGAGAGTAGCCTTTGGGGATCAACGGCGTCGTAATGGCCGACTGCGGCTCCCATCCATCATGGAGCCTAGCTCTGATTGTGTCTGCGGAGATGCCCATAACTTCCGCCCACTCAGCGACACTGCGGGTCATGCCATTGATTTCGATCCGGCGATTAGTCCGCGTGTTGCGCGCTTGCTCTTTGCGTGTTGCCCATCGACAGTTATCTGGGCTGTATGGTCCGTCGTTGTCTGGGTATCGATCCAAGCTATGGGCGTCCGAAGGACGCGGCCCCATATCCGCGAGGAACGCCGCGAAGTCATTCCATCGGTCGCAAACCTTAATGCCGCGCCCGCCATATTTGTGGAACCCCTTGTTGTTGGGGTTCGCGCATCGATCCCGCATCTTCAACCAAATCTTATACTCCGTTGGGAGCGCACGGTTTTTGCGTGCGCTCCCATGTTTCAGCTTGAAGATGGCTCGGTGACATCCGCACGATACGACGACATTCACGTCGCGCGTGAGATGGTCTTGGCGGATAGGTTTCTCTGCACCGCAATCACATCTGCATTCCACATAGAGATGGCCACGCACAAGACGTGGCTCGCGAGTGACTGTGAGTTGTCCGAACCTATGCCCGACAGGAAGGTTTATCTTCCGGCGCTGTGTTCCCTGCCGTGCCATTTCATGCGGCCTTTTCGCGCAAACACCAGACTGGGATTTCTCGGCCATGCGACCCCAGTGGGCGCCGCTCTGGCGTTTTAACCCAATCCGCTCCGTTGAAGGCCGTGCTCATGATCCTGCCGTTGGCAATCTTCTTGGCTTGCAGGAACGTCGCCCTGTCGTGCACCTCTAGATGCTTCCAAATGTCGGCCGAAGTTATGGCCCCGATCTCACGACACAACTGCCTGGCAACGGCTCCAAGTTTGGCGGCCAGTTCTGGATACCGCTCAGCCAAGGGCAACGAGTACTGATCCCCATCCTGCTTACCGTTGACCCTCACGTCCATTGCCCCGTGCCTCCAAAACTTCAGCCTATGGTGCTCTAGTCCCCTTGGCAGAGGACATACAAGCGTAATCGTCTCTTGTCCCCGAAATCCTCGATCTCGTGCGCGCCGCCATTCGCCGACATAGATGGCGAACAGAGCGCACAGAACGCACCATGCTCCCCATAGGGCGAACTCGCCGACTCGTGACGGGCATGAGGTCATCCAGCATCCTCGGGCAGCCGCAACATCAGGCGACCAGACGCCTCTTCCAACAAGCGGCCCGCGTCTTCGATCAGCTCAATGTCCGCATCCGAAGGGAACCCGCCCCGCTTGAGCCGGGTGACGATGCCTCGAAAATCGTACAGGGCGCGATTGATCTGCTTGGAGAGGTCCAGGTCGGCGTTGTCGCGGCGGGACATGGGCTCACCAGCCCTCAGAATATGCGGTCTCGCCTTCCGGCATAACGATTGGCACACATTCTTCACTCTGGTCCAACCACGCGCGGTGCGACGCCAGCCTTTAGCATCGCCTCAGCGAACCTCTTGTTTTGGTCCTCGAAGTAGGACCGCGTCCCCGTGTTGAGGCCATGGAAGCCCCAGGAGATATCCTGCGCTGATCCAACCGGAATGGCCGCCTCGTGCTTCTGCGCCACTCGTTCCGTCTCGCTAACGCCCAACTCCGCCTCCAGGACACGGTAGAGATCGTCCACCTTGCCTCGGAACTTGTCGTGCCGGGCTCTGAGATCAGCGACCCTACGCGCAGCGTCACCAACCGCATCGCCTTGGGCACGCCCGAAGGCTTGGGCGATCTTCTTCCGATGGTACGCAGGCATGAGCTTGGAGGCCACCCACATGGCGGCGATGCGTGCCCGCATGGGCTCCATGTGCTTGGACCCCGCGACGATATCGGCGTAGGTGGTGCCGAAGGCTTGGGCGGCGGCTTCGCCTATGCGGGCGAGTTTGTCGGCGTCGGTCATGGAACCTCCTAAGCGTCGTCTTCGATATCTTCGATCAGCGCCGCGATGTTGCGACGGCTGTAGAGCCCGGCTCCATAATTCTCGGCAGCAAATCCGTCGTAGGGGACTTGGCCGATCCACCTAAGAACCGCCTTCGCGATCATTTCTGATATTTCTTCATCGAGGCCGCGCACCGTCTTGGTCCCGTCCTCGTGTTCAGCGACCACGACTTGCGTGCTCGCCGCAATGGCCTTGACCAGATCGTCCCGCATGGCGGTCATGCTGGCATCTCCTCCTTAATCGGCTGCAAGCAGTCCGCGTCCCCATGCCGGCGCTCCACGGGCACGAATGCCCGAATATAGGCGGCTTCGACCGCCTCTAGTCCATAGCGCTCGGCTAGGTAGTGGCGGATTGAACAGAACGAACCCGTAATGCCTCCCGGTTCCGTATCCCCCGATACGTGGAAGCGGGCGTGGTCATCCGCGAGTGGAACCGCGCAATGTTTGCAGACGCGGGCGGTCTTGGTCATGCGGCTAACGCTATCCGACGCGGCGTCGGGAACTGCCGCACCATCATGTCATCGGGGATCGGCTTCTTGCCTGTCATCTGCTTCATGAAGAAGGCGATGCCGTCACGGGCACAGGTGTCGCGCACCGCGCGCGCCCATGCCGGCTCCATGGTGCGCGCGCTAGCACCACTCTCCCCGCCGCAGATGATCCAGTCAGGCCGGCCCCACTGATAGTGGAGCGAGCCGATTGCGGGTTCGTAGCTGATGAACCGAACGACGGCTGGAATAGCCGCCAGCTTTGGCCAGCGCATATCGTAGCGTTGCTGATCCTCGCATGTCGTGCCCAGCCAGACGTTCGGCCAGCCGCCTTCCCAATCGGCGGGAAGCATCCTCGCGATATTCTCCGGTCGCTTGGTGAGCAGCAACCAGTCGAGCGCGGGCGTGGCCTGGATCAGCGTCCACAGTTCGTCCCGCCACAGGATCGGCACCTTGTTGTCGAACACGTCCGCAAGAGAGGCGCAGAACACTCTGGGGCGCGCGCCATTAGCTGTTTTCGCCCACTGCATGGGCTTCCGCCAATTTGCCGGCGATGTGCGAATGCGCTCGCCGTGCGGGCCCCACTGCACCCGATGGTAGCGGTGGTCCATCATGGTCTCGGCATAGCAATGGTCGCAGCCGGGCGAGACCTTCTGGCACCCGATCCACGGATTGAAGGTGTGGTCCGTCCACTCGATCTTGCTTGCGGCGCCCATCAGATGAGTCCTTTGTCGGTTGCCAGCCACTCGGGCAGTGTCACGGTTACAGTATCGCCAACCGTGTACTCCTCTGGGTCAACCTCGATTTGGCTGAGCGGAAGGAAAAACCACTTTTCCACTTCCCTGCCTTCCCGCTCGGTCATGGTGCCGTCCGCCACGGCGATGGCCTTGTCGCGGATTTGCCGCACCTGAACGGATACATCCGTCAGTGTCTTGCTCATGGGTTCAGCCCCCGCTCATGCAGTTCTGTTGCCGTGAGAACCGACGTTGCCCTTTGCCAGCGTTGCTCCGCTCGGCGATAGCGCTCGCGGACTTGCGAGTAAGCTTCCCTCTCTATGGGGTTCGGGGACTTGTTCCAGCCATCCGCCTCAATGAGGGCGGCGAGGCACTGGGCGCGGTGACGGGCAAGAAGATGAAGGTTCATGTGGCGGACCCCTCAAACAAATCCAGCGTATGCTCACAACGCAGCACGCTTGCGGGTTCCTCGGATAGAACGTCATGGAAGGCGATGCAGGTCGGGCGCCCATTCCTGTCGTGCACCCACTCCTTCGGATAATCGGCATCTCCGATTGAGAACGCGAACGAGCGGGTCAGGATATCGCACGGGTTGTCCTCATCCTGACCGAGGCGGCAGCTATAGCAGAACTGCTCTTGGAACATCTCGCCCTCGGTGCCATTCGAGGGACGGTAGGGCTTGCCTGCGCATTGCGGGTAGCAGACTGGCATCGGATCACTCTGTCGCTGCTTTGGTTCTAGCTTCGGCCTCGGCCCAGCCCTTCTGAAACGCGGCGTGCATCTCGCGCTGCCTGGCGAGATACTTCTCAGCTACCTCTTTCTTGACGTAGCCCTCATCGCCGTACTCGCCTCCGCACAGCGGGCAATACCTCTCGCCTTGGTTATCGCAGACGCATAGGTCGCCGCCGCAGTGGCACGCAACGGTCTGATTGCCATCGCACCTCGGGCACAGCGTATAGCCCTCGGGAACCGGATGGTCGTAGTGATCCCAGTCGTCGTAGTCGGTACTCATGCGCAAGCTCCCATTGACTGCTGGTGCGCAAAATCAAACAGCGGCGCCCCATGCATGGAACGCGGCAGGGCCGCTTGAGGCGCTGGCATCTTGGCGGGCAGGCATTGAAAAGCCAATAGGCCGCCCTGAGTTTCCCCCACTTGTTCAAAGCCAGCCTTGCGCCATGTGTAACCCCATGTCGGCTTGCCTCTGACCACCACGGGCCTAACCTCGTCCCGATCAATGAAGGTTATGAGCCCCAGCGGGGGCGGCTCCCCATAATACGCCATCGTGGCGGCTAGCGCTTCCCGAATGAGATCGGATGCCACGCCCGCGCCCTCAGACCGGAACGCCGAGCAAACCCATGCGCCAGCCCAAGCGTGCTTCACGTATTCGGCCTGCGGCCACGACGTAACCCAGAACGCGCGGGCGCAATCCGTTACCAGCACCAAGCAACTGCCAGGCGGCACGAACTGCGGCGCCCCGACCTTCTGTCGGTTGTAGTGCCTATCCGCTAAAAGCTTGGCGGCTGGATCGGCTCGGTGTGAAAGACACCATCTCATGGATAGTAGCCCTCACTTTCCTGCAACAAGCGGCGGTTTTCTTCTTCCTCCTGGGCTTCTTTCTCAGCCCCACGCTTCCATTCTTCATCGGCCGCCCGAAACCATTCATCTTCGGCCTCCATCACTTCCATATCCCTCTGCGCCGCCTCGCTTAGATAGCCGCGCCATACTTTCTCGCGGGGGCCTGCTTGCACGAATAGCATCGCGCGGTTGACCTCCTCAGCGCAGGTGTGGGCGCCGTAATGAATCTCCGATCCTGTGAATCGGAGCATGATTATCGAGTGCACAGCAATGTATCGGTCGCGTTTCTTGTCTCGCGCGGCCTGCTTCTTGGTTTTTTCATGGAAGTCGTGACCGTCACACTCAACCGCCATGGCCAGAAGTTCCCCACCGGAATTCCTGAAAAGCAGCAAGAAGTCTAGTTCATAGGGGCCGATGGTCACATGAGGAAAAACCGCCGCGCCGCTGCTAATGCAGGGCAAAGCAGCCTTCGCTAGGGTGCGGCACGTTTCATAGGTCAATCCTGACTGTCCCACCATTCGCAAGCCATAGTTCCCCCGCCGCTCGGCCAATGCATAGGCCATCTTCATCTCAATGGGCGACGCGAAATCAATGGCTGTTAGATCGCACTCCTGCGTCCAGAAAGCATTGGCGAACGCGAGAACTGCAGTTGATGTCTCTGGGCTACGTTGAGGCGGCGCCAATGCAACGACAGAAGGCTCCGGCTGCGATGGGCGCTGGCAATACGCCTTCCCGGCGCTCTCAAGCGCGGAAGCGAGTGCGACGCATAGTGGCTCCATCATGATGCTTGCTTCCCTTTGGTGAACTTCGGCACCCAACGCAGGAAGAGCGTGTCAATGTCAGTGTCGCTGGTTTTGCTTAGAGGCCAAGCCATGAACTTCTTGAGCAGCGCTTGCCGATCCCACCCAGGAGCTAGCTTGCGGACTTGCTCCAGTGCATCTTCCGACACGAAGCGAGGAACCTGCGCAGGGCGCGACTTGCCTCCATCTATGACCCTAGGTTCGAAAGATGATCTATCTTCTTTCTTCTCTGGATATGGATTCTGATTATGGGGCGGGACGTTCGCAGGAGGTGCCGTTGATTTCGTTGGTGAATCTGGAAAGATCAGGGCAAGTGTTCCCTGACTTTCGGCCGAATGTTTGCCGACTTTCGCTGCTTGTTTGCGCTTCCATTGGGCGATGTCCCGCATCATGCGACGGTTCATCAACAGGTTGTCCTTGACGTAGAGCTTGCCCTTGTTGAGCAAGAACGAGCGCAAGCGACGCGCTGTGCGGATATCGCAGCGCAGGGCGCCTCGGAGCCATTGGAGATCATCAGGGAGACCCCCCTTGCTCTCCCACATGGTCTTTAAGGCTTCAAAGTAGAAGCCGCGCTGCTCTAGCGTGAAATTGACGGTGCCGGCAGTCCAGTCGCTTGTGTAGAAGAGCATGTAGGGCGTGTGGTCGCCCTTGCCACCGAAGCAATCTTCGTCTACATCTTGGTCATGCATCGTTGACCCCCGTCACGGGTTACGCGGTGCACTTTCTGCTCAAGCCGCTCTGGGATTGCCCTTCCTGGAGCGGCTTTAACGTTTCGTTTTATACGCTGGCACTGACGCCACACTCAACAAGTTTCGCATCGGCCTCGGGGCCGTCCTTCGAGACGGTGAAGAACTTGTATCCCTCTGACGTGTCCAGCACGGGTAATTTCTGTGGATAAGCTGGGGGTGACGCGGGGGCACTCATGCCCACGACCTCAATGGCTCTGGCCCGGTGCGCCATGCGCCTGATCTTGCCACGGGCCTCTAATGCCGCGAGCAGCCTGTGCGCGGGGGACTTCGAGGATAACCCAAGATGCTTTCGGATTTCCTCCACCGAAGGCGCGACCCCGGTCTCTGAGATGCGCTGGGTCAGGAAGGCGAGGCAAGCGTTCTGCTTGTCGGTTACGCCGAAGCCGCTGCGCTCTGCGTAGGCAGAACGCCCGAAGGCGAACGAACGGTATTGGGACATGCGCATTACGCGGCCCTTTTCTGACGCTGCTTGTCTCGATATCGCTGGTAATGCGGCAAGTCGCAGTCGCGTCTTTTCGGGAAGCCGTTGCGAGTTGTTCTCTGGCGCACGACCCGCACGTAAACGGGATCGCACCTTAGGTGCCGCGCAATTACTGGGTCGGGCAGATGGAGCAGCTTGCGGATTTTGTCGGCGGTGCTCATAGGGAGTTCCCCGGCTAGATAGCGCTTAGATTGCCTCAGGCGACACGCAAAGGGAAGACGTGCAACAAACGTTGTCCCCTAGTTCAACAACGTTCCGTCGTTTTCCGGCTGGTCTGATGCCTTGAAGAACCGCCTCAGGGCTAGGGCCTTGATGCCGTTGGGCTTGGGCGGCTCCTTAGCGGGTTCTTGCTGCGGTACGGGAGTTGGGGTGGCTTTGCCACCCGTGGGCATTTGCGGCTCGGCGTCAGGCGCGATTTTAGACCATAGCTCTTTGCGCTTTTCCAAGGCCTCTCGCAGCTTCGCAACCGAGGGAGCAACGATGGTCCATAGCACGGGCGACCCCGACTTCGTGGCCCACCGGACCTTCTCAAGCTCTTCGGCAACCCAGCGATAGGCGCGCGGCTCGCGGAAATCTTCCTTGGCGAAAGCCAGGTAGAGGTCTGGCATTCTTGCGGCCTCGATTTCTCCGACATTGCCAGTCGCGCACAGCCAGAGGAACATTTTCCATCCTAGGACGGACTTATCGTCCTGTGGGCGTAGGATTGGCTTGCCGTACTCATCCTTCGGGGGTGCCCAGCCGGGCGGTGGAAAGCTCATCAGATTGAGGAGTTCGCGCCATTCCGCTGGGATGACGGGGCGCAGTTCATTGGGCTTCGGCAACGCCCGCTTGGGTTCATCGGGAAACAGCATATCGGGTGAGGGCGGGGCGTTGGCTGCCGCAAGCGCAGCCGCTTCCGCTGCGGCAATCTCATCTAGCTTCTCTTGGCGCTTAAGGGACACGCCGAAGATATAAGCCAGCGACGCGAACGGCCCCAATCCGCCGCCGATCTCAAGGGCAGCGATGCCTAAGAGCACGAGGATGACCTTGACGGTCTCGACCGAAAGGCGATCACCTGTCAGGTGGGACAGCGTTCCCGCTTGAGGATCGGCCTGGCTTGCCGCTGCCACACCCTTGTCAACCTTGCTCAACTTGACGCCGATGTCGCGGATTTGGGTCTCGTATTGGTCACGTTTGACTGCGTTACCCAGTTCCGCATTAAGCCTGAAGAACTGCTGGCAGAATTCGCGCTGACCTTTGCCTGCGATCTGCTCGGGGGAGCACTCGCCGCTGCGGGTCCACTCGATCTTGGCCTTAAGGCCCTGCATATCAGCCTTCACAGCGTCCGCTGCGCGGGTCGCGGGAAGCCATTCCATTTCCTTTTGGACGCGAGCCAGATCGGAACGCAAATCCTTGTAGTTGTCGGCCATAAGCGTGCGCTGGCCGGTCGTCTCCATCCGATTCTTCGATAGGTGCCCAGCGGCCCCCATCCAGCCGTACAGGGCGCAGACGCACCAGACCACCAGAGCCCCCCAGAAGACCGCCCGCAGCCCTTGGCGCCATGCCCAGAGCCCGACAAACGGCATTGCAACCTTAAGGATATCCGCCGACGCCGAGAACATCCCGTAGAGTTCGCCATCCTCTGGCGTTGTCCCCAAGGAGTAGCCAAACCTGTAGTTCATGCGGGCTGAGACGTAGAGCAGCATGCCCGACGCTATGAGCGCGGACACTCCCACGGCCATGCGGACGGCCATAGGGTCTTTGTTTGCGCCTGGGAGAACCATTCTGGGGCGGCTCGCTTGTGCTATCCCGCCTTGACCTCCGCACACACCAGCAGGCTTTCCTTCATTATAGGGCGCGGGCCGACGCCCGGCAACACTGGGGTTGTGAGCGCTGTTTCCGGCGTCCAGCCGCGCCAGATTCTGTTCATCACAGTGACTGCTTTGAGACCGTATTCTTCGGCCCAGGCTGCCAGCGTTTTAGTTTGGCCAAATGCTGTGATGACGCGATTATCCGGTCTGTTCCGGCGTTGCTGTATATGTGTAGCCCAACGGCAATTGCTAGGCTCGTAGTGGCCGTCGTTATCGATGCGATCAAGGCTCATGCCCGGACCCGGAGGGGCGCCCATGTCAGCAAAAAAATTGCGGAAATCTTTCCAGCGGTCGCACACTCTGATCCCACGCCCACCATACCTATGCCATCCTCGCCCATTGGGATTGGTGC
>VFSW01007121.1_pt1 | contig 16298 bp, 31 predicted proteins | sample 5358111 | NCBI WGS metagenome assembly VFSW01 (sample SAMN11554181, study PRJNA540505) | mine drainage metagenome | isolation source: sediment from site ElyBrook_90M | place: USA: Ely Copper Mine, Vershire, VT | collected 2017 | reverse complement strand
CAGCCCTCGCCCGTTCATAAGCCGGCCCCTCCCAATAACGCGCCGGCCCGGGTTTCTTCCCGGGGGGGGCGGCGTTCCTGTTTCAGCGAATTGCGGCGCCGGCTACTCTTTGCCTTCTTCCGCCTCGGGCTCAAGGCCTTCGCGCTGGGCCTTGAGGCGCTCTTCCTTGCGCCTGGCGCGCTCTTCGGCGCGTTTGACCAGTTCGGAGCCAACCAGCTCCAGCATCGCCAGTTCCGCGCCGTCGCCCTTGCGGGGTCCAAGACGCGTGATGCGCGTGTAACCGCCGGTGCGCTGTCCGAAGCGGCTGCCGAGGGTATCGAACAGCTTCTTCACCGATTTCGGCGTGGTCAGGAACGACGCGGCCTGGCGGCGCGTGTGCAGCGTGTCCCGCTTGGCGAGGGTGATCATCTTCTCGACGAGCGGCTGGATCGCCTTCGCCTTGGGAACGGTGGTGATGACGCGCTCGGCCTCGATCACGCTCGTTGTCAGATTTTTAAACAGACTGTTGCGGGCGCCGACGTCCCGCTTCAGTTTTGCATTGCCAAATCGATGTCTCATGGGCTTCCTTAAGCGAACTGATCCTCATCCGGAATGTCCTCGGGGATCGAGCCCGGCGGAGGAGGCGGCGGGGCGATCAGGCGTCCGTGCGCGTCGGGTTTCATGCCGAGCGCGAGGCCCATGGTCTGGAGGATTTCCTTGATTTCATTGAGCGATTTGCGGCCGAAATTCTTCGTCCGCAGCATTTCCGATTCCGACTTCTGCACCAGTTCGCCGATGGTCTGAATGCCGGCGTTCTTGAGGCAGTTGTAGGAACGAACCGAAAGTTCCAGTTCTTCCACGCTCCGGTTGAGCTGGTCGCTCACGCGGTCGAGACTGTGCTCGGCGGGCTCTTCGGAGGCCTCGCTCACTTCTTCGAAGTTGATGAAGATCGTCATGTGATCCTTCAGCAGCTTCGCGGCGTGGCCGATGGCGTCCTGCGGAGAGATCGCGCCGTTCGTCCAGACTTCGATGGTCAGCTTGTCGTAATCGGTCATCTGGCCGAGACGCGCGGCTTCCACGCTGAAGTTCACTTTGCGCACGGGCGAGTGGACGGAATCGATCGGGATAAACCCGATGGCAAGATCTTCGTCGAAATTCTTGTCCGCGCTGACGTAGCCGCGGCCCGATTTCAGGCGCATTTCGATATCGAGCTTGCCGCCTTCGCTCACGGTTGCGATGTGCAGCGTGCGGTCGAGCACTTCCACGTCCGCATCCGTCTGAATCTGGCCGGAGAAGACTTCGCCCGCCTTATCGACGACCACCCGGACCGTCTTCATGTTTTCGCCCATCACCTTGAACGGAACCTGCTTGAGGTTCAGGATGATGTCGGTCGCGTCCTCGACCACGCCGGGGATGGGGCTGAACTCGTGGTCCACGCCCTCAATGCGGATAGCCGTGATGGCCGCGCCTTCAATGCTCGAAAGGAGCACGCGGCGCAGCGAGTTGCCGATGGTGGTGCCGAAGCCGCGCTGGAACGGCTGGGCGGTGAATTGTCCGAATCGCTCCGTCAGGGTCTCGGTGTTGGCGACCAGACGTTTGGGTCTTTGAAAGCCCTTGAACATACTTTTTATTCGCTCCAATTAACGGCGCGGCTTTATCTCAATCCGCACGCGCCGGGTTTACTGCGGCTGCTTCAATTACTTGCTGTATAACTCGACGATGAGCTGCTCGTTGATGGGGATCTGCACCAGTTCGTCGCGGCGCGGCGTGCTGTTGATCCGGCCCTTCAGGTTTTCGCGGTCCACATCCATCCACGAAGGCGAAGGCGCGTGCGCGGTGGCGTCCCGGGACGAAAGAATGGTCGGATTGTTTTTGCTCGATTCCCGCACCGAGACCTCATCGCCCGGTTTGACGATGAACGACGGGATATTAACCTTGCGGCCGTTCACTTCGATGTGCCCGTGACGCACGATCTGACGCCCCTGGGAGCGGCTGGCGCCGAGGCCCATGCGGTAGATCACGCTGTCCAGACGGCGCTCAAGAGTGCTCAGCAGGTTCTCGCCGGTGATGCCCTTCATCTTGACGGCTTTGGCGAAGGTGTTGCGGAACTGGGCTTCGAGCACGCCGTAAATGCGGCGCACCTTCTGCTTCTCGCGCAGCTGCAGGCCGTAGCCGACCGTCTTCTTCGTCTTGCGGGTCTGTCCGTGCTGTCCGGGGACGAAATTGCGGCGCTCGATGGCACACTTCTCGGTGTGGCAGCGTTCGCCTTTCAGGAATAACTTCATGCCCTCGCGCCGGCAGAGCCGGCAGACAGGGCCTCGATAACGTGCCAAGCGATTCTCCTCTTTTTCACGTGCGGTTTACGATCCGTTTGAATCTTCGTCCCGCCTTACTGCTCAACTGATCCCCGCCACCGGCCACTTGCAAGCAAGGGCTGGCGGTCTAAACTCTGCGTTTTTTGGGCGGACGGCAACCGTTGTGCGGAATCGCCGTGGTGTCGCGAATCGAGCGCACATCGAGGCCGGCCGTCGCCAGCGCGCGCACCGCGGACTCGCGGCCCGAACCCGGACCGCTCACGCGGACTTCGACCGTCCGCAAACCGACTTCGTTCGCTTTGTTCGCCGCGGTCATCGCCGCCTGCTGGGCCGCGTACGGCGTGCCTTTACGGGAACCGCGGAACCCGAGCGAGCCCGCGCTCGACCACGATACGGTATTGCCTTCCGGGTCGGCGATGGTCACGATCGTGTTGTTGAATGTCGCCTGAATGTGCACAATGCCGACATGAACGATGCGCTTTTCCTTCTTTTTGAAGGTCTTTTTCTTGGTGCCCTTCGCTGGTGCTTTCGCCATTAGGTTTTCGACGTCGCTTTCTTCTTGTTGGCTACCGTTCCCTTGCGCGGGCCTTTGCGGGTGCGCGCGTTGGTGTGCGTCCGCTGGCCCCGGGTCGGCAGGCCGCGACGGTGCCGCAGTCCCCGGTAGGAGCCCATTTCGATGTGCCGCCGGATGTTGAGCGACACCTCTTTGCGCAGGTCGCCTTCGACCGCGCCTTCTTCTTCGAGGATCTGACGGACGTTATTGACCTCTTCCTCCGTCATATCGCCGACCTTCTTGTTCGCATCGATGCCCGCGCGATGGAGCAGGCTCTTCGAACGGGTACGGCCGACGCCGTAGATGTAGGTGAGACCGATCTCAGCCCTTTTTTTCGGTGGTAGATCAACGCCCGCGATACGTGCCATATATTTCCTGATTTCCTCTAGCCCTGTCGTTTCAGCCCTGACGCTGCTTGTGTTTCGGGTTGACGCAAATGACCCGGACCACGCCCTCGCGGTGGATCAACTTGCACTTGTCGCAGATTTTTTTAACTGACGCGCGAACCTTCATATCGTTCCTTTTCACCGCGCACAACGGACCTTCGGCCTGTGCGCTTCATCCAATCTTCTTAACGATTCTTCCCCGCGTCAGGTCATGCTCTCCGAGCTCGACTTCCACGCGGTCGCCCGGCAACAGCCGGACCCAGTTCCGATTCGCCGATCCGGCGCCATGGGCCAGAACCTGCGTCTTGTTACTCAATTCCAGCCGGTACACCAGGCTCGGCAACTCTTCGACTACCGTGGCTTCGATTACGGCCTGGTCAAAACCCAAGGCCCGTTCTCCGTCACCGCCACGCAGTGCTCGAAGTGGGCCGAATAAGACCCGTCCTTCGCCACCGCGGTCCACTTATCCTTCAAAATCTTCGCCTCGGGCTTCCCGGCGTTCACCATCGGCTCGATCGCGAGCACCATGCCCGCACGCAGCCGCGGATTCTCGTTCCGCCGGTCGACGTAATTGGGAACCTGCGGCTCTTCATGCAGCTGCGTCCCGATTCCGTGTCCCACATACTCGCGCACGATCGAAAACCCGTTTCCGACCACATGCTCTTCCACCGTGCCGCAGATATCGAACAGCCGGTTGCCCTCGCGCACCTTGTCGATGGCCAGTTCGAGCGATTCTTCCGTTACCTTGAGCAGTTTCTTCGTCTGCTCGCTCAGCTCACCCACTCCGACCGTCAGCGCCGAATCGCCGAAATACCCTTCGAGCGAGACGCCCGTATCGATCGAAACGATATCGCCCGTCTTCACGATCCGCTTCGGGTTCGGCATGCCGTGCACGATCTCCTCGTTCACCGAGGTACAGAGCACGTATCGATACCGTTCGCCCGCGGCGGGTACATAGTAATCCTTGAACGCGGGCTTCGCTCCGGCTTCCGCCATCATCTTCACCGCCGCCACTTCCAGATCCCAGGTCGAAATGCCCTCTTCGACCATCGCTCCGAGCGCATGCAGGATCTTATACACCAGCAGACCGCTGCGGCGCATTTTGTCCAACTCGGATTGCGTCTTGCGCACAATCATTGCCTTACCAGATCTTTCAACGCTTTACCAGATCCTTCAACTCAGTCTGAATGCGCGCGAAAACCGCTTCCGGCTTTTCCCGGCTGGCGTCCACTTCAATCAACCGGGCGTTCGTCAGCCCGCCTTCGGCCGCCCGGAAAAACTCAAGCAACGGCTCGGTCTGGCGCTCGTATTGAGCCAGCCGCTGCCGGACCACTTCTTCCTTATCGTCCTCGCGAACCGCAAGCGCCGTGCCGTCGAGATCGCACACGCCTTCGATTTTCGGAGGATGGGAAACGGCGTTATAAAGAGTGCCGCACCGCGGGCACACGCGTCTCCCGCCGATTCGCGAGATAATTACATTGTAATCAACAACGAGGTGAATTACCACCTCCCCTGCGCCATCCGCCGCCAGCAGCCGCATCATTTCCTCGGCCTGCGCCCGCGTTCGCGGGTATCCGTCGAGGATGAAACCGCGCTCGCAATCGGGCTGACGGATGCGTTCGAACACCATCCGGTTCACCAGTTCGTCCGGAACCAGAGAGCCCGAGTGCATCCGGGTCTCGATCGCCGCGCCGATCTCATCGCCCGCGCGGACGTGCTCGCGCAGCATGTCCCCGGTCGAAATCTGGGGGATTCCCAGCCATTTCGCGATGTACTTCGACTGCGTTCCCTTGCCCGAACCCGGCGAGCCGAAAAGGATGACCGCCACGGGTTTCACGCGCTCTGGCGCGGCGACGCCGGCCGCCACCTTCGGCTCTGCTTTCCCTGAAGCCATCTAGAAGGAACTGCGGCGCCCGCGCACTCGTCCCGCCCGCGGGGTAAACCCTTCGTAGTGGCGCATAATCAATTGCGCCTCAATCTGATTGATCGTATCCATCGCCACGCCCACCACGATCAGCAGCGAGGTCCCGCCGAAATAGAACTGGACGTTGAGCCCTTCGAGCAGGAATCGCGGAAAGGTCTTATCGATCATGTTTCCGATCAGCGGCAAATGCTGCAGGTGAATACCGGAGATCATGATGTCCGGGATCAGGCACAGAATCGACAGGTAAATGGCGCCCACGAACGTGATCCGGGTCAGGATCGTGTTCATGTAATCGGAGGTGCTGCGTCCGGGCCGGATGCCGGGAATGAACCCGCCGTACTTGCGCATGTTGTCGGCCGCTTCATTCGGATTGAAGATGATCGACACGTAGAAGAAGCAGAAAAAGATGATCAGCGACACGAAGAGGATCACGTACAGCGGCTCGCCATGCCGGATCGAAGCCAGAGTATTGCTCAGCCACGCGTTGTTCCTGACGATCGGGAATGTCGCGATGGTCTGCGGGAACGCGAGGATCGAGGAAGCGAAGATCACCGGAATCACGCCGCCCGCATTGACCTTCAGCGGCATGTGGGTCGATTGCCCGCCCATCACGCGCCGGCCGATCACGCGCTTGGCGTACTGCACCGGGATGCGCCGTTCTCCCATTTCGACGAGCACGATGAACGCCACCACCGCGATCATCATGATCAGGATGAAGGCGAACTCGAGCACGCTCCATTCGTGGGTCACGAAAACGTTGAGATACAGGTTGCCGATGGCGCCTGGCACACCGACCACAATGCCGGTGAAGATGATGAGCGACATGCCGTTGCCCACGCCACGCTCGGTGATCTGCTCACCCAGCCACATGATGAAAGCGGTGCCGGTGGTGAGCGAAAGAATCGTCATGAGGACGAAGCCCGTGCCCGGGTGCGGCACGATGTTGTCCTGCATGGTCTCAAGGCCCATGGCGATGCCGAACGACTGCGCGATCCCGAGACACACGGTCAGATAACGAGTCCACTGCGTGATCTTGCGGCGGCCGAGTTCGCCTTCCTTCTGCAGCTTTTCGAGCGTGGGGACGACGACCGTCAACAACTGCAGGATGATCGACGCCGTGATGTAGGGCATGATGCCCAGCGCGAACACCGACAGGCGGCGGATATTGCCGCCCGCGAACAAATCGAAGAAGCCGAAGATCGAGCCGCTCTGGCGCGTGAGGAAGTCCTGCCACCGGTTGACGTCGATACCCGGCGTGGGGACATAGCTCCCGAACCGGTAGACGGCGAGCATGGCGAATGTAAACAGGACCCGCTTCCGGAGATCCGGAATGCGGAAGATATTGCCGATCGCTTCAAAAAGCTTGCCCACAGGTGTCTCGCTCTTTTCCCTTTTTGCGTTACGCCGCTTATTCTATCCCGAATCTCCGCACCGGATCGCGGGCTAAGCGGCGGCGGCGCCGATGACCCGGGCCCGGCCCCCGGCCTTCTCGATCTTTTCGGCAGCCGTTTTTGAGAAAATGTGCGCTTCGATATCGATCTTGCGCGTGATCTCGCCGGAGCCGAGAACCTTCAGCCCGTCGCCCAGCTTGTTGATCATGCCGAGTTCGATGAGGCTGTCCACGGTGAACGTGTCGCCCGGAAGCTTTTCGAGGTCCTTCAGATTCACGATGGAGTAGTGCTTCTTGAAGATATTGGTGAAACCGCGCTTCGGCAGGCGGCGGTGCAGCGGCATCTGGCCGCCTTCGAAGCCGCGCATGATGCTGTAGCCGGAAATGGAACGGGCACCCTTGTGACCGCGGGTCGAGGTCTTTCCCCGGCCGGAACCCATGCCGCGGCCGATCCGTTTTTTCCGGTGCTTCTGCCCGGCGGGTGGTTTGAGTGAACTCAGATTCATTGGTCGTTCCTTAATTTAGTCGACGAGCGCCAGCAAATGCGGGATCTTCTTCACGAACCCGCGGAAAGACGGCGTATCCGGCCGCTCCACGATCTGGTTCATTTTCTTCAATCCCAGGGCGCGCACAATCACTTTGTGCTTCTCGGGGGTGCAGATCGGGCTGCGGATCAGCTTGATCCGGATCTTGCCTTCAGTGGTTTCGGACATGCTACATTTTCTCCGGTGTCAGGCCGCGCATTTCCATGACCGCATTGCGGTCGCGGAGTTGTTCGAGCGCGTTGATCGTCGCCTTCACCACGTTGTGCGGGTTATGGCTGCCGATCGATTTCGTCAGTACGTTGGGAATCCCGCAGGCCTGCACCACCGCGCGCACCGGACCGCCGGCAATCACGCCGGTTCCGTCCTGCGCCGGCTTCAGCATGACCATGCCCGCGCCGAAACGCCCCAGCACCTGATGCGGAATCGTGTTTTCCAGCAGATGGACCTTGCGCAGGTTCTTCTTCGCGGCCTCGATGCCCTTGCGGATGGCCGAAGGCACTTCTTTGGCCTTGCCCACGCCGAAGCCCACCACGCGCGCCGAAGAATCGCCCACGACGACCAGCGCCGAAAAGCTCATATTCTTGCCGCCCTTGACGACCTTCGTGACGCGGTTGATCGCGACCACGTTTTCCTTCAGATTCAGCGACTGCGGATCGACCCGCTTTACCGTGTGAACTGCCATCAGAACTCCAGTCCCGCTTCCCGCGCCGCGTCTGCGAGCGCCTTCACGCGGCCATGATAAATATAGCCGCCACGATCGAACACCACTTTGCCGATGCCGTGCTCCCTGGCGCGCTCGGCCACGCGCTTGCCGATTTCCTTCGCCGCCGCCAGGTTGCCGCCGGTTACTCTGGCGGCGCCGTCGCCGGGCTTTTCGGTCGAACTCGCCGCCACCAGCGTCACGCCCTTCACGTCGTCGATCACCTGCGCGTAAATGTGCGCGGTGCTGCGGAAGACCGTGAGACGGGGCCGCTCGCCCGTGCCTTTGAGCTTTTTCCGGATGCGAACGTGGATGCGCTCGCGGATCTCGTTTTTGGAAATCTTGCGGATCATTTACTTCTTGCCCCCGGTCGCGCCGCTCTTGCCAACCTTCTTCTTCAACGCCTCGCCCATATAACGGACGCCCTTGTTCTTGTACGGATCCGGCTTGCGCAACGCCCGGATGTTCGCGGCCACCTGGCCGAGCATCTGTTTGTCGTAGCCCGTCAGGACCAGATGAGTCTGTTTGTCGATCTTCAGCTCGACGCCATCCGGCAACAACACCTCGATCGGATGCGAGTAGCCGAGCGTGAAGGTCGCAACCTTTCCTTTCACGTCCGCGCGATAGCCGATGCCGACGATGTCGAGTTCCCGCGTGAAGCCCGTCGAAACGCCCTGCACGGCATTTGCGGCAAGCGCCCGTGTGAGCCCGTGCAGCGCGGCATGTGCGTCGGAATCGCGGAGGATCTCCAGCGTTCCACCGCCGGATTGAGCGACGTTCTGCTGAGCGCGTATTCCCTCGGGGATCGGCACTTCAAGCGTCCCTTTGGGCCCCTGCACTTTTAACCGGTCGCCGATCTGAACCTTCACGGAGGAAGGCACGGGGATCGGCTTCTTTCCTACTCTGGACATATGTCGCTCACCAAACCCTGCAAAGAATTTCGCCGCCGACGCCTTCTTTGCGCGCCGTCCGGCCCGTCATTACGCCTCGCGGCGTGCTCAGAATGCTGATGCCGAGCCCGCCCTGCACGCGCGGAATATCGGTCTTGCCGACGTAAGTCCGGCAGCCGGGGCGCGAGACGCGCTCGATTCCGGTCACCACCGGCGAACTGTCGGTCGCATACTTCAGGTAGATCTTGATGACCTTCTTCACGCCTTCCTCGGCGACCTTGAAGTTCGCGATATAGCCCTCTTCCTTGAGGATGCGGGCGATTTCGGTCTTTAGTTTCGAAGCGGGTACGTCTACCTTCGGATGGCGCGCCGCCATGGCGTTGCGCACCCGGGTCAACATATCCGCGATTGGATCGCTTGTCACTTATCCCGTCCCTCCTTTCCTACCAGCTCGCCTTGATAACACCGGGGACTTCACCGTTCAGCGCCAGTTGCCGGAAGCACAGCCGGCAGATTCCGTACTTGCGCAGGAATGCCCGGGGGCGGCCGCAGCGCCAGCAGCGATTGCGCAGACGGCATTTGAACTTCGGCTTCTTTTTCTGTTCGAAAGCAAGCTTGTTCGCTTCGGCTCGCTCGCGGCTTTTTGCGATTTTGGCGGTTGTGGCCATTAAATTTCTCTTCTCCCCTGTCCTGTCCCCGGGTCATGCCGGCTACTGCGCCCGGAAGGGCATGCCCATCTGCTTCAGCAGCGCCACGCCTTCGGCATCGGTTCTGGCGGTGGTGGTGATGGATATGTTCATTCCCCTGGTTTTGTCAACCTTCGAATAATCGATTTCGGGGAAAATCAACTGATCTTTCACGCCCAGGGTGTAATTGCCCCGGCCGTCGAAGGATTTCGGCGAAACTCCGCGGAAATCGCGCACGCGCGGCAGCGCGACGTTCAGCAGGCGGTCCAGAAACTCGTACATCCGGTCGCCTCGCAGCGTGACCATCGTGCCGATCGCCATGCCTTCGCGGAGTTTGAAAGCCGCGATGGATTTCTTCGCTTTGGTGACCACCGGCTTCTGGCCGGCGATCGCGCCCAGTTCGTTCACCGCCGCGTCCATCAGCTTCGCGTTGCCGGTGGCCTCGCCCAGACCGATGTTGATCGAAACCTTGTCGACCCGCGGCACCGCCATCACGTTCGTGTACCCGAACTCTTTCGTCAGAGCGGGTACCACACTTTTCAGATAATGCTCTCTCAATCTCGCTGCCATGGTTTACCTATTTCTTGTCGAGCGTGAGTCCGCACTTGCGGCAGATGCGCGTCCGCCGGCTCTTGCCGCCCGGGGCTTCGGTCACGTTGTGGCCGATCCGCGCGGGGCCGCACTTCGCGCACAGAATCATCACGTTCGAGACCGCGATCGGCGCTTCTTTTTCGGCGATGCCGCCCGCAATCTGCTTCGCCGGGTTCTTCTTCGTGTGCCGCTTGATCATGTTCACGTGCTCAACCAGCAGCCGCCCGGTTTTGGTGTCCACATCGAGCACCCGCCCGGTCTTGCCGCGGTCGCGCCCCGCGATGACTTTGACCTGATCGTTCTTGCGGAGCTGGATTCGAACCGGCTCCCGCTTGTCTTTTTTCAACTTCGCCGACATCTTATATGACCTCCGGCGCCAGCGAAACGATCTTCATATACCGCTTGTCGCGCAGTTCGCGCGCCACCGGACCGAAAACACGCGTGCCGACCGGCTCGCCAACTTCGTTGATCAGCACCGCCGCATTCGAGTCGAACCGGATATAGCTGCCATCGCGCCGGCGGGTTTCCTTGCGCATCCGCACAATGACGCAGCGGACAACCTTGCCCTTCTTGATCGCCGAGTCCGGCGCGGCTTCCTTCACCGCCGCCGTCACCACGTCTCCGAGCCCGGCCCGGAGCCCGAGATCGCCGCCGCGCGGCAAAATGCACGAAAGTCTCCGTGCGCCGCTGTTGTCGGCAACCTCAAGGATAGTTCTCATCCCAATCATGGCTGGTTTATGCTCCCTAGATCTTTACATCCAGATCGGCGGGCTGTGCCGCGCCAACCAGTGCCGAGCGCCGGATCACATCTCCCAGACGCCACCGCTTCAACTTGCTCATGGGCCGGCATTCGATAATCCGGACCACATCGCCCACGCGCGCCGTGCTCTCTTCGTCGTGCGCATAAAACTTCTTGTGCTTCATGACGATGCGGCGATAGAGCGGATGCGGAACCCGGCGGCTGATCTGCACCACGATGGTCTTCTGCATCTTCGTCGACACCACTTCGCCGCCCTTCTCGTTCTTATGCTGGTTGTGCGGCTCGGCAGCGCCCTGCTCCGCGGCCTGTCCCCGTGCGGTCTGCTCGGCCATTATTTCGCTCCCTCCGGCGTGCCCTGACGAAGCTCGCCGTCCCGCAGATAAGTCAACAGGCGCGCGCGATCCTTGCGGTTTTCGCGCATTCTCTTCAACCCGTCCGTCTGCCCCATCGAAATCTGGAACTTGACCCGGAAAGACTGCTCGTCGATTTCCCGCAGTTTGTTCCGCATTTCGGCGGGATCGAGGTCCCGCAATTTGTCCTTCTTCATCTGATCGCCTTCATCTCATTACTCCGCCGTTTCCCGGGCGATAAACTTCGTCTTCATCGGGATCTTGTGCGCGGCCAGACGCATCGCCTGCTTCGCGATCTCCGGTCCCACGCCCTCCATCTCGAACAGGATCTTGCCCGGCCGGATCACTGCCACCCACTCTTCCGGTGCGCCTTTACCCTTACCCATGCGGGTTTCGGCCGGCTTCTTCGTGATCGGCTTGTCCGGGAACAAACGGATCCAGACCTTGCCGCCGCGTTTGATGAAACGCGTCATGGCGATACGCGCCGCTTCGATCTGGCGGGCGGTGATCCACCCGCAATCCATGGCCTTCAGGGCGTATTCCCCGAACGCGATGGACGACCCGCGCCACGCCTTACCCTTCATGCGCCCGCGCTGTACCTTGCGGTATTTGACCTTCCTGGGCATCAACATAGTTCAGTTATTCCTTGCCTTCCGGTTTGGTATTTTCCGGCTCCGCCGCGGGAGCGGAGGCGGGCTCGGCCTGTTTCGCCGCTTCCTTCCACGCCGGCTGCGATGGCGGCATCAGAGGGGGCATGATCGGGCCGCCGGTGCGATGCGGCCGGGATTCCGGCGGCGCGGCCTGCACGGGCGCGGCCGGTTCGCCAATACCGTGACCGGCAACCGGGGCCGGACGATTGTCGCCGCCGCGGTCTCCCGCGTGCCCGCCCGGACGGTCGCCATCCCGGCGCGGCGGACGCCGGTCGCGGTCGCGATCCCGTCCGCCGGGACCTCGCTCGTTGCGGCGCGGTTCGCCGTCCTGCGACGAAGGCGCGCGCTTCCCGCCTTCCAGAATTTCCCCTTTGTACAACCACGCTTTGACGCCGATGACGCCGTAAGTGGTATGCGCTTCGGTGGTGCCGTAGTCGATATCGGCGCGCAGCGTGTGCAGCGGCAACTGCCCCTGCAGATACCATTCGCTGCGGGCGATTTCGGCGCCGTTGAGGCGGCCCGAGACCCTGACCTTGATCCCCTTGCAGCCGAAACGCAGAGCCGAATCGACGGCCTTGCGCATGGCGCGCCGGAAAGCCACGCGCTTTTCCAGCTGCAGCGCGATCGATTCCGACACCAGCTGGGCGTCGAGCTCCGGCTTGTGCACTTCCTGAATATCGATGAAGACTTCCCGCTTCGTTTTCTTCGCGAGCGCGGTCTTGAGCTTCTCGATCTCGGCGCCCTTGCGCCCGATGACAATGCCGGGGCGCGAAGTGCGGATCGTGACCCGCAGTTTGTTGCCCGGGCGATCCACTTCGATCGAACTGACGCCCGCCGACTTCAACTGCTTGCGGAGGCCTTCCTTCAGCTCAAGATCTTCCTGCAGAAGCTGCGCGTATCCCTGTTTCGAGAACCAGCGCGAGCGCCACGGCTTGTTGAAGCCGAGCCGGAAGCCGTAAGGATGAACTTTCTGACCCATTAAATTCCCTTCTCGCCGTGCTGTTTCTCTGCCACTTTCACCACGATGTGCGACGTCCGCTTCTGAATCCGGTAAGCGCGGCCCATCGGAGCCGGACGCACGCGTTTCTGCCGCGGCCCTTCGTTCACGTAGGCTTCGGAAACGTAAAGCCGGTCCACGTCCAGGTCTTCGTTCTTGTTCTGGGCGTTGGCGATGGCGGAGTGCAACACCTTCTCGACGGCCGGGGCGATCCGCTTGTTGACGGTGCGCAGCGTGATGATCGCATCGTTCGCCTTGCGCCCGCGGATCATGTCCACCACGAGGCGGGCTTTCTGCGCCGAGACCCGGATATATCTGGCTTCTGCTTTGACTTCCATCTCGTCCTCTTGTTGAACAGCCCTACGACTTCGACGACTTTTCGGTACCTGACTTCGCCTGGTGTCCTTTGAACGTGCGCGTCGGAGAGAACTCGCCCATCTTGTGCCCCACCATGTTCTCGGTCACGTAAACCGGAATGAACTTCCGGCCGTTATGCACCGCGATCGTGTGCCCCACAAACTCGGGCAGAATCGTCGAGCGCCGCGACCAGGTGCGAATCACTTTCTTCTCGCCCGCCGCGTTCAGCTTGTCGATCCTCTCTTCGAGGTGCGTGTCGGTAAAAGGTCCCTTTTTTACGGAACGTCCCATTGCTTAAAAGTTCCTCCGGAACATTATTTCCTTTTTTCCCCGCGTTTCACGATAAACCGGTCCGTGCGCTTGTTGTTGCGAGTCTTGAAGCCGCGCGTGGGCTGGCCCCAGGGGGTGACCGGATGACGGCCGCCCGAAGTTTTGCCTTCGCCGCCGCCATGCGGGTGATCGACCGGGTTCATCGAAACGCCGCGGTTGTGCGGGCTCTTGCCCAGCCACCGCTTGCGTCCGGCCTTGCCGAGCGAAACGTTTTCATGATCGCTGTTCCCGACCGTGCCCACCGTAGCCATGCAATCGGTCGAAACGCGCCGCACTTCGGCGGACGGCAGTTTCAGCAGAGCCACGTCGCCTTCGCGCGAAACCAGCTGCGCCTGCGTGCCGGCCGAACGCGCCATCTGCGCGCCTTTGCCCGGCCGCAGCTCGATGTTATGCACGATCGTGCCCGCGGGAATGTTCTTGAGCGGCAGGGCATTGCCCACCAGAATGTCGGCGTCCGGTCCGGAGGAAACGGTCGCGCCCACCTCAAGGCCCTCAGGGGCGATGATGTAGCGCTTCTCGCCATCGGCATAGTTCAGGAGCGCGATGCGCGCCGAACGGTTCGGATCGTACTCGATGGCCGCGACCTTCGCCGGAATGCCGAATTTGTCCCGCTTGAAATCGATGATGCGATAGGCCTGCTTGTGGCCGCCCGCGATGAAGCGCGAAGTGACGCGCCCGGTGTTGTTGCGTCCGCCCGATTTGGGACGCGGCTCGACGAGCGACTTCTCCGGCGTCTCTTTGGTGATGCCCTCGCGGGATACCACCGTCATGTAGCGCCGGCTCGGAGTTGTGGGTGAAAATTTCTTGATTGCCATGTTTAAGACCCGCCTACATCTCCGTGAATTCGGGGACCTTCTGGCCGGCCACGAGCTTCACGTAGGCCTTCTTCCAGTCCGACCGGTAACCGGCGAATCTTCCGCGGCGGCGCAGCTTGCCGTCGAAATTAGCCGTGCGTACTTCTTCCACTTTTACGTTGAACAGCTTCTCGACGGCCTGCTTCACCATGATTTTGTTGGCGTCTTTCGCCACCTGAAAGCAAAGCGTGCGCTCTTCTTCCTTTTTGGTGATGCCCTTCTCGGTAACGAGCGGCCGCACGAGAGTATCGTGAATGGTCATTTATTGAGCCTCCCCGCCTGGCCGGGCTTCCGGGTTCGCGTTCCTGCGTTTCGGCACGGACTTCGCCAGCGTCTCGCTCAGCTTCGCGGCCGCCGCCTGCGTCAACAGCACGCGGGTCGCATCGAGCAGCTGATACGGATGCACTTCATGGCTGCGCACGACCAGCACGCCCTTCAGATTGCGCGCGCTCAGTTCGAGGTTGCGGTTCTCGTCGTTCTCGACCAGCAGCACCTTTTTCGTCGCCTTGAAATTGCTCAGCGTCCGGGTGAAATTCTTCGTCTTGTGATCGCCCAGCTGGAAGGCCGAGACAATCTGCAACTCGCCGTCGCGCAGCTTGGCCGAAAGCGCCGAGCGCAGCGCGCCCAGCTGCATCTTGCGCGGCAGCTTGTAGCTGTAATCCCGCGGCACCGGCCCGTGAACCGTGCCGCCGTGGCGCCAGATCGGGCTGCGCACCGAACCCATGCGGGCGCGGCCGGTGCCCTTCTGTTTCCACAGCTTCTTGCCCGACCCGGCGACTTCGTGGCGGGTCTTGACTTTGTGCGTACCGGCGCGCGTGCCGGCCAGGTAATGGCGAACCGACTCGTAGAGCAGGTCCTCATTCACTTCGGCGGCGAACACGGCGTCCGCCAGTTCGATCTCGCCGACTTTCGCGTTGTTCAAATCCAGAACGTCAACTGTGGGCATGTTACCTTTTCGCCCTCCGTACCACCACGTAGCCGCCGTTCGGACCCGGAACCGCGCCCTTGACCACCAGCACGTTGTCTTCGGTATCCACCTCGATGATTTCGAGATTGCGGACCGTCACCTGCTCATCTCCCATATGTCCGCCCATGCGCATGCCGGGCACGACGCGGGACGGGAAACTGGAGGCGCCGATCGAGCCCGGCGCGCGGTGGTGCATCGAGCCGTGGCTGCCGTCGCCGCCCCGGAAATGATGGCGCTTGACCACGCCCGCAAAACCGCGGCCCTTCGAAACCCCGATCACGTCCACTTTTTCGTTGGGCTTGAAGTCGCTGACGAGGACTTTGTCGCCCGCCTGCATATCGCCTTCGCCGCCCGTCAGACGAAACTCGCGCAGGAACTTCGCGCCTTCCGCTCCGCCTTTTTTCAGGTGTCCGGTGGCCGGCTTGTTGATCCGCTTCGCCTTCACGAACTCGTTCAGACCCAGCTGGACCGCGTCGTACCCGTCGGTCGCCGGCGTCTTTCGCTGCACCACGAAGCACGGGCCGGCCTTGAGGAGGGTCACCGGAACCACTTGCCCGTCCGGCCGGAACAGCTGCGTCATGCCGATCTTTTTTCCAAGAATTCCTGGACTCATATGCTTGTTCCCTGTTTCCCGACTACCGCGTCCCTGACGGCCGCGGCTCAGTAACTTTAACCTTTACCGAACGCCTTGATCTCGACGTCAACGCCGGCCGGCAGATCGAGCTTCATCAAAGCATCGACCGTCTGCTGCGTCGGTTCGAGAATGTCCAGCAACCGCTTGTGCGTCCGGATTTCGAATTGTTCCCGCGACTTCTTATCGACGTGCGGCGACCGCAATACCGTCGTCCGCGACGTCTGTGTCGGCAGAGGGATGGGGCCCGCCACCGTGGCCCCCGTCCGCTTCGCCGTGTCCACGATCTCGGTGGTCGACTGGTCGAGCACGCGATGATCGTAGGCTTTCAACCGGATCCGAATGCGATCTTTAAGAGCCATGTTAATCGAGAATCTCGCTCACGGTACCCGCGCCGACCGTCCTGCCGCCTTCGCGGATGGCGAAGCGCAAGCCCTTGTCCA
>VFSW01007120.1_pt1 | contig 16298 bp, 13 predicted proteins | sample 5358111 | NCBI WGS metagenome assembly VFSW01 (sample SAMN11554181, study PRJNA540505) | mine drainage metagenome | isolation source: sediment from site ElyBrook_90M | place: USA: Ely Copper Mine, Vershire, VT | collected 2017 | reverse complement strand
AAGGCCGCCCCGCGACGGCTCTACAGCAGCACAAGAAATCTTGATGCGATCGTTACCCAGGGTTTTACCTTGTTTTGCCCCCAGACACGACCTCGTCGTGTTGCATGGACGAGAGGTAACGTTGCTATCAGTGACAACTTGCCCTGAAGCTACCGGAAACAAACATGCCCTAAGGACGTTGATGGACATCCCGCCCGTCGAAGGTCACCGCGCAATCCAGATCCTCCGCCTGCCTGATGTCTGCCGAACAACCGGGCTCGGGCGCTCGATGATTTACCAGCTCGAGGCAGAAAGACGATTTCCGCGCCGAGTGCGGATTGGTGCCCGTGCAGTCGGCTGGATCGAATCCGAAGTACAGTCTTGGCTTCGGGAGCGCGTCATGCAGGCTCGAGAACCGATACCTCGGCGCTAGCCGGCCCGCTTGAAGACGTTCTCGGGGCCCACCCTTGCGCACGTTGATGACTTCCACGCCCAGTCCTTGTGGACGCCTTGGCATCGCATCGCGCGCTATCACGCATTTGTTGACAATGTCGGCCGTAGTTCCCCAGCCTTCAGTCGCGAAAGTTGCAGCAAGCGTTCGTCTAACTCACCGGCCGAAAGGAACCCGTCTCGGAAGAGCTTCCGCAGAAAGTCTTCAGCAGCCATAGAGCCCTTCCGATTGTTTACCTCGCGGGACGCGGCAACCACGTTCCGATACCCATTGCTACCGGCCGGGCGAGAAACGACATGTTCAATAACGAAATTCCTCTCGTCCAAACTTGCCAGCGTATAGAAGCACCTATAGTTCTCGCGCTGGAGAATCAAGAGACGATTCTCAGGCACTTCGAAGAAGTCCATGTCCTCTATGCTTCCTGCCGGTTCCTGGACGACTGTCGGAACAATTCCGGGAATCTCGGTCGGGAGATTGAGACGAAGCAGTCGACCCGAGTGCTCCGTCCTGATGATGGCGATGGCGCCTTTCGCGTGGAGGGACTGGAGTTTCTTGTACGCGCTGCCCTCGGACATGGGCGTGCCATGTTCACCAATGCCACAGGCCATTCGGCTCCGAGCAGACTTAAAGCCGATGGTTACTTCCTCAAGTCCTATAAGGCGCGAATGACGAAAAATGTACAAATAGATAGCCTGCTCGTACGTATCCAGCTTCGGAGCCCGGTGGTCCTGAAATTCTTTAAAGAATTGCGCTACGTCCATACCGGTCGGATGCTCACTTCGTTCTACCATCGATTTTCGGAAACGCCGCCCCTATTCGCTGGAGTTAGCCATTGAAGCTGGCGCTCTGCCTCCCCCGTCTCCCAAAAGGTACTGATCTTTCCTCAAACTTCAAGCTGCTCCCGCAACTGCTCTTCTGCGCCATCGCGGCCCGCGACTTCTGCAGATTCAACCTCAAGGCCGTCGCGCATCGACATGGGCCATGCGCAGCACGTTCTCGCGATGAAACTCGAGGTACCGACGCTGTCCCTCAGAGAACGTACCCACGTTGATACGACGTTCATGCTCAATGCCCATGCGCTTCATGGACACGGGGTCCGCCACGGGCGAGACGATTAATTGACCGGAGTTCTCGAATGAGATGAAACCCTTGTCAAACAAGTGATCGACGGTCGGTGTCAGCAGTAGCCCATTTTCCCCGTCCAGTCGCTGTTCGTTGCTGCTGTCCCGCCAGGGGCGCACGTGACTGGCTACCAGATGTTCCATGCGCTCAACTTTGGTAACGCGACACGCGCGCTCGATCGTGCGCACGTTGTCGCGGAACTGTCCTTGGCCTCGACGCGCCTGCACAAGTGCAGAGCGCTCGGTCTCGCGAATGGCCGCATTGCCGGTGATCTCGATCTCCACCCGACGCTCCCATTCTTCAATGTCCTGCTCAGGCGCAGGCGTATCGCGCTCGACCTTGCTGAGCTCGTGGCCGACATCGGCAACGCGCGTCGCTTCGGCGCCGATCAACGAGAAGAGGGTCGAGGCCAACGCAGGACTCAACGCGGTCAGGTAAACACTCTGCAGCCCATTGCCCTCCGGAGTCAGCGGCGAGTACTTGGATGCCAGATCTGCTTTGAGCCGGACTATGTGGTCTTTGGGGCGAACCGCATTCGTGAGCCGTTGCCAGCGGACGCTCACTCGCCAGCCGATCTGGCTCCAGTTGGTGCCGGCATTGCCGAATTCCTCTGGTTTTGGGCTCTCCCGGCAATACCCGCTGACGATGCCGAGCGCGGCAATGCGCGTATCGCAGAATGAAAACACGATGTCGCCGGGAGCGACCTCGCGCATGAACTCATAGAAGGGATTGCGGCGGCCGTTCTTGTTGCGCTTGGGCGACCAGAGGTACCCGCCCTCGATTTCCTGGCGGAAGGTCTGATTCTGGTTGACCCACCAGTAGCGCACGGGCTAGCTCGGATCCCTTGCCTTGTCGGCCACCATCCGCAGCTCGACGTCCGGCCGCTGCAGTTCATAGGAGGGAGCAATCCTCCCTTGGAAGTACGCGGCCGTCTCCGCGTCAGTGCAATAGACGTAGCAGCCCTTCATGCCGCGCGTCATCAGCGTCCGGTAGGTGTTCTTGATGATGGCGTCAGCCTTGATTCGCGTCTCATCAGGCTTCTCGCGCAACTCCTTCTTGTAGCCCTTGATGGACTGGTCCTGTCTCGAACGCTTCTCGGGTTGGGTGACCACTTCGCCGTTTTGTACGACCAGATCGGGTCCGACGATGACACCGATGTAGTCGACCTCGAGTCCCTGGCAGGTGTGGATGCATCCGATCTGCTCGACCGAGCGCTCGGCCGTGATCCACAAGCCACCGTCCTGGGCCAGGTTCCATTGCATCGCGAAATCCTGCTCCGGGATCACGACATCGAACGCATCCGGCTGCTTCTTGCTCTTCCAGTCCCAGCAATAGCCCGCAACCATGCGGGCTCGGTTGTTCGCGCGATTCTTCTCCTCGATCAGGCGTCGAACTTCATTCGGCGAATCAAACACCCGGAAATCGAATTCGCCCTGATCCAGAGTGGGGTTGGCGGTGTCGCGAATACCGAGCACCTGGTCCAGCCACGCGAGGTAGCCATCAGAGCCCGAGCAGCGGAACTGGGATGCGAGCTTCAGGCGTGTGATGGCTGCGCCGGACTTCTGGGCCCACATCTCAATCTCGGACGTCCTGCCGATGTCCTTCCAGGTGACACGCTGGTCCTCGTCGATGAAGAACATGGCACACCGCGCGGCCCGGATAATCTCCTCGATCTGGTTGTTGCCCAGGTTGGCGTACAGGCCTGATTTCTCGTTGAGTCGATGGGCCTCGTCCACGATCAGCGCATCGAACGTATCCGCCGGCGTCTCGATGAATTCCCCCGAGCCGGCGAACAGACTCGCGATCTGGGAACGGCGGTAAGACCCCGAAAGGGTTTGCTCGAAGACTGCGCGCGGCGCCCGGTTCTTGGTCACATACTTCGTCATCAGGCGCTTGGCCGTCAGCGCAGCCAGCAGGTTGATGGCGACCACCGACTTTCCGGTACCCGGACCGCCGTCGATGATGATCACCCGCTTGCCGCCTTCGGAGGACTCGACGGCCTCGGCGACGACGGTTTCGTACGCCACCTTCTGGTCGTCGATCAGCACGAATTCGCGCTTTCCTTCCAGCATGCCGACCAACGCGTCGATCAGCCGCCGGGACGGTCGGATCCGGCCATTCTCGATCTGGACTATCAGGTTGCCTCGATCACCACGCCGGACGTGCCGTGCGATGAAGGCACGCAGGCGCTCGCGCTCGGTTTGCCCGGCGAGGAAGATCGGCGCCTGCTCGACGTAGGGCTGGTATACGGCGTCATTCAGGATCCCGCCGTCGACGAAGTTGTGCAAGTAGGCGCAGGGCTGCAGCGGAATATTGCGCGAGTAGACCTCTTCGTTGAAGTTGCGCAGCAGCTCCGCGTACGACCAGGCCTGGTAGGACGGGTGGCTGGTATCCGATTCACCCCCGGCAAACCGGGTCCGGACCAGGCCGTCCTTGTGGGAGAGCGCTGCGGTTTCCCACTGCTTCAATTCGACGATTATCAGCTTGCTGCGGTTCTGCTCGTCGATTCCCGAGAGCAAGAGGTCGATGCGCTTGGCGGTCTGCGGAATGACGTATTCGATGGCGACGCCGCAGTCATCCGGAATCGACTCATGGCGCAGCACCTTGGCGATTGCGAGTAGCGATTCCTTCCACGCGCGAATCTCGGATTTGGCGACCCGGTGCCCTGTTCGAGCCTGATACGCGCCGAGCACGACGCTCTCGATATCCTGACCGAAGGCGTCATTCAGAAAGCCGTGCTTCGTGGATTGATAGATGATCATCCGTGCCTTCGACGGTCAGACATCCGAGTACTTGCGCGCCGATCCCTTGAAGGATTCAACGGGATACTTCTCGGCATTGCGAGCCATCTTGGCCCGCACGGCCTGCAGGAGATCCACGTTAAGCTTGTCGGCCAGGCGGATCAGATAAATTTGCACATCGGCGAGTTCTTCCGCGACAGCCGCACGCTTCTTCTCGTCAAGATTCCTGCTTTGCTCTTCCGTGAGCCATTGGAACGGTTCCAGGAGCTCCGCCGCCTCGACGGCCAGGGCGGACGCGAGATTTTTTGGTGAATGGAATTGGTCCCAATCCCGCTCGGCCGCGAATGCCCGCAAGTCGTCACGAAGCGTTGTCAGTTCTGTCATAGGAATTGCACCCAACTTTGCCCCAGCGTCGCCGAAAATGGCCGCGCACGCAAAGACTTGTGACTCACGCTCCCTCCGTTTGCCGGGCACCCCCGGCGGCGGGGTCGGCTAAACGCTAGTTCGCCCGTCGGCTGTAAGTAAGTGGGTGACTGGAGGCGATCGGCATCTGCCCGAGAGCGCGGGCAAGCCGGAAGCGCCGTCCTACGGAATGCCCAGGACGCTGGGTTCTTTTGCTCAGTGTGATGAGCAAATCGGGTCCGGTTCTGCCGCGGCCCGGGAAAATCCCGAACTGCAGGACCGCCGGACCCGGCTGCCACGAGACGCCGTGGTAACCGTCGTGTCCCACGGGCCGGCAGACCCGGATCGACGCCCATACGACAGGCCGCCTTTAACATGGCCGCCTCGGTCCATGCTTGTTAAAGGTTCGAGGTGGCCGAAGGCTGCAGATGTGCCCCCATAGGTGCCCCATCCGCGTTCAAAATTTTTCGCTCTTTCTCGGTCTGACAGCGCCTTAGCTAAACTCCCGACCTTCTGTATCGGAAAATGAATCCGCGCCCTACACTAGGGGCGCGGCCACTTCTTCTTCAGGAACTGATACCGCCGTCCTGTGCGCCGCCCACCCCGGGTTCGCCGTCCAGCGAGCGCGCCAGGCGCGCGGCCACCGCCAGCGCGGTGAGCACCGCCAGCGAAGCGAGCGTGGTGGTGAGCGGGTGGCGCCAGAACAACCACATCATCGTGGTCGCTGAGAGGGCCACCGTGGCCAAAAATGTTGCTACGCGCGTTCCCGCGCCTGATGTTGTTTGCATGCCAGCCTTCCCCGGAATTAACTGCCGACTCCGTCACAGTTATACGCTTTCGTAATTTGGCCGGCCAGTCCGTGAAACCCTGAATTCGCGGCGTCGGCAGCCGAAGATTGGAGGTTTCTAATATTCCACGCCAAAAGCGTCGCGTTCCATCGCAAAGGCGTCGCGTGCGCCGTGGCCGGTGGGGATGCTCAGCCCAGCAGGCTCTCGCGCCGCCACAGCCGCGCGGTCGTGGCCAGCAGCAGCGCGGCCAGCAGTAGCGAGGCGGCCGTGGACACGGCGACATCCTGTGCGCTTACCGGGTCGCCCTTCAACACGCTGGTCATGAGCAGATGCTGGCTCAGCGAGGGAATGAGCATCAGGCGGTGCCCGGTGCGCAACGCGTAGATGCTGGCGAAGGCGATGGGCAGGGTGGGCACCAGCAGCACACTGGTCAGGTAGGTCTGCGCCTCGCGATAACTGCGCGCAAAGGAGGCCACCAAGGTCATCAGCGAAGCCCCCAGTGGCACGAAGGGCAGGCAGATGCCGAAGAAAGCCAGCGCCGTGACCGCGTTGAGGTTGGCGCTCATGCCGAAGCGTTCCAGCGGCACGAAATGAAACACCGTCACGAAGCCGGCCAGACAAATCGCCAGCGACAGGGTCATGTAGGCGCAGGTGGCGAGCACCTTGCCGCCCACCAGCGCCCCGCGTGCCACCGGCAGACTGAGCAAGGCCTCCAGCGAGCCGCGTTCGCGCTCCCCGGCGGTGGCATCGATGGCCAGGTACAACCCGCCCATCAACACGGCGAACAGCACGAAATAGGTCATCATGCCGAGCACCAGCACCGCGCGGCCGGTGGGCGTTGCCACATCGACGTCGTTCACCGCCAGCGGCACCGACAGCAATGGATCGACGCCGCGGACCTGCAGCCGCAACTGCGCCACCCCGCCACCATAGGCGGCGATGAGTGCGCGGGCGCGTTCCGTGGCTTTTCGCGCCCGCGAGTCGGCGCTGTCGGCGAACAGCAGCAGCGGGGCGGGCAGGCCGGCGGCCAGCCGCGACGCATATTCCGCCGGCACCCACAACAGAGTCTGGGTGCCGCCGCTGCGCACCAGGGCACGGGCCGCGGACTCATCGAGCACGGTGCGCGCGAGCACGGCGCCATGCGCCTGCAGATAGCGCATCAGATTGGGCGCCCGCTGCGCGCCCACCACGGTGATTTTCACGGGTTCATCGGATTGCGTGGTGTTTTGCTCGAGGATGCGCGACACCATGAAGCCGAACACCAGCGGTCCGAACAGCGGTCCGAACAGCAGTGCCGACCACAGGGTGCGCTTGTCGCGCCGGTTCTCACGGAACTCCTTGGCGAATACCGTCAGCAGCGCCCGCATCAGACGGCGCCTCCGCCTTCCAGCACGCGCACCAAGACCTCCTCCAGCGCCGCCCCCGGATTGGCGGCGCGAATCTGCGCCGGGGTCGCATCGGCAAGCACCCGCCCGCCGCCGATGATCACCACCCGGTCGCACAAGGCCGCCACCTCCTGCATGACATGCGAGGAAAACAGGATGCAGCGGCCCTGCCCCTTGAGCGACTGCAGCAGGTCGCGCAAATTACGGATGGCCATCACATCCAGTCCATTGGTCGGCTCATCGAGGATCAGCGTGCCGGGGTCGTGCACCAGCGCACGCGCCAGGGCCGTCTTCACCCGCTGCCCCTGGGAGAAGCCCTTGGCGCGCCGATCGATGAAGGACTCGAGCCCCAGCAGGCCGGCGAGATGGTCGGTGCGCCGGCGCAGCTGGCTGCCGTTCATGCCCTGCAGCGCGCCGAAATAAGCGATGTTCTCGCGCGCGGTGAGCTGGTTGTACAGACCGGCCGCATGCGGCAGCACGCCCAGCCGGGCGCGCGCCGCCGAGGTTTCCCCGCGAATGTCGAGACCGTCGATGCAGGCCCGGCCAGAGTCCGGCCGCAACACGCCATACAGCATGCGCAGACAGGTCGACTTGCCGGCGCCATTCGGGCCGACCAGACCGGTGATCTCGCCGTCGCGGGCGCTGAAGCTGGCCTCGCGCACCGCCTCGATGGCGCCGAAGCGCTTGGCCAGTCCCAGGGCCTCGATCATGGCGCCGGTCCGGTGAGTGCGACGAAGAAGGGCGGCGCTCGATGTTCCTCCAGGCAGGTCGCATCCACGGTCTGCGCGTTGGCCGAATCGAGAAAAGCGGCCACGATGCGCGGCACGCAGCCGGTGGCGATCTGGCCATGTCCCTCGCCGGCCAGCACCAACTCGCGGTGGTGGGTCAGAAAACGCGCCGCTCGGTGGGCATCTTCAGGGGGCGTGACCGGATCGGCCTCGCCCGACAGCAGCAGCGTGGGAATGTCGCTGTGCAGCGGCTGATGCAAATCCGCATCCACCGCTCCCCGGGGCCACAGCGCGCAGATGGCGGTCAGCGCATCCACCTGCAAGGTGCCGAGGTAGGTCTGCTGCAGGCGGGTGCGCGCCGCGGGGTCGAGGTTGAAATACGGCACATCCTCGCTGCACACCACGGAGTTTTGCATGCCCGCGGCCAGCTGCCCGCTGACGGTGCGCGACATCAGCACGCTCTGCGCCGCGAGCGGCGCAAGATTGCCGGCCGCCCCCTGATGGATCAGCACCGGCAGTAGTGATGCCTGCGCGGCGTTATAGGACAGAAAGCGCAGCGCCGCATCGAACACCCCGCGGTTGAAATCCAGCGGCAGCGGCAGACCGCTGCTCGGGTCCGCCAGCGTCAGGCGCTGCGAGGCGGCGCCAAACTGGGCGCGCAGGCCCGTCAACTCGGCCGCCAGGGCGGGGAAGGCGGCGGCACAATCCGCCGCCGCGCCGCAGCGTGCCAGGATCCGCTGCAGGGCGCGCTCGGCATCCAGGGGTGTTTCCACCCCGATGGGCGTTTCGGGGTCGGTGACGCCGTCGAGCACGACGGCCGCGGTCTGTGCGGGATGACGGCGCATGTACAGTTGCGCGACGCGCGTGCCGTAGGAGGAGCCGTACAGCGCGATTCGCGGGTAACCCAGCGCTTGGCGAACCGCCTCGAGGTCGCCCACCGCCACGCGGCTGGTATAGAAGCGCACCCGCGGGCCCCACTTGGCGAGGCAGGCTCGGGTCAGCTCGCGCAGCTGTGGCAGGGAGTCGCCGCCATCCTCCCAGCCCTGCGGATAATCGCAATCCAGGGGCGCCGAAGCGCCGGTGCCGCGCTGGTCGAGCAACACGATGTCGTGATCGCGACGGCTGCGCGCGAAGGCTGGAGCGAGCGCGGTGTACAGATCGCTGGCCGCCTGGCCGGGACCGCCCGCCAGGATGAACAGCGGCGCTCCGGTGGCCCGCGTGTTGATGGCTGGCACCACCGCCACGTGCAGGGTGATGCGCCGCCCCTGCGGTTGCCCGGGATCCTCGGGCACGGCGAGCTCGCCGCAGCGCGCCGCCACCGAGGTTAGCCGCAGCGGATGCTGCAGGCGGCATTCGTGCAGCGCGATGCCCGGCGCGGGCGTGGGCGCGGCCAATGCCGGGTGCCGGCCCGGCAGCGCCAGCCACAGTCCGAGTAACGCCCAGTGGAGCTGCCGTCGGTCGATCGCACGCATCCGCGCCATGATAGAGCAGCCGTCCGCATTCTGCCGAATCGCTATCCCTGGACACCCGCCTCTTGGTAGATTGGCGACCCGCAAATGATTGCCCAAACCCCGCAGGGGCCGGTGCGCCATGACCGTGATTCGTGAAGCCGATGTGATTCAGAGCGTCGCCGACGCCCTGCAATACATCTCCTACTACCACAGCCCGGACTTCATCCAGGCGATGGGTCGTGCCTACGAGCTCGAACAGGGGCCGGCGGCGCGCGACGCCATCGCGCAGATCCTCACCAACTCGCGACTGTGCGCGCTCGGTCACCGGCCCATCTGCCAGGACACCGGCATCGTGGTGGTGTTCGTCAGGGTGGGCATGGAGGTGCGCTGGGAGGCCGAGCATGACCTAGAATCCATGATCAACGAAGGCGTGCGGCGGGCCTACCTCGACCCCGGCAACAAGCTGCGCGCCTCCATCGTCGCCGACCCGGCCTTCAAGCGCCCCAACACTCGTGACAACACCCCGGCCGTGATCCACACCGAAGTGGTGGCTGGTGACCGTCTGGAGATCACCGTCGCGGCCAAGGGCGGCGGCTCGGAGAACAAGTCGGTCTTTGCCATGCTGAATCCCTCCGACTCGGTGGCCGACTGGGTGCTCGAGCAGGTGCCGGAGATGGGCGCCGGCTGGTGTCCGCCCGGCATGCTCGGCATCGGCATCGGCGGCACCGCCGAAAAGGCGCTGCTGCTCGCCAAGCAGTCGCTCATGCTGCCCATCGACATGGCCGAGCTGCTGCGCCGTGGGCCGCAAACCCGGCTCGAGGAGCTGCGCGTGGAGATCTATTCGCGCGTCAACGATCTGGGGATTGGCGCCCAGGGCCTCGGCGGTTTGACCACCGTGCTCGATGTGAAGGTGCTGGATTACCCCACCCACGCCGCCTCTCTGCCGGTGGCGGTGATTCCGAACTGCGCCGCGACCCGTCACCTGCATTTCACCCTCGACGGCTCGGGTCCCGCGCTGCTCGAACCGCCCAGTCTCGATTTGTGGCCCAAGGTCGAGTGGACGGCCGCCGCCGATGCGCGCCGTGTCCGTCTCGACGGGCTCACCCCGGCCGAGGTCGCCACCTGGAAGCCCGGTGAGCGACTGCTGCTGTCAGGAAAGCTGCTCACCGGCCGCGACGCCGCGCACAAGCGCATCTGCGCGCTGCTCGACGCCGGCGAGCCGCTGCCCGCGGGCCTCGATTTCCACGGACGGGTGATCTACTACGTGGGTCCGGTCGATCCGGTCGGTCAGGAGGTGGTGGGACCGGCCGGCCCCCCCCCCGCGCATCGCATGGATCGCGTCACCGACACCATGCTCGGCAAGGCCGGACTGCGCGCCAAGGGGGGCACGGCCGAACGCGGGCCGCAGACCGTCGAGTCGATCCGCCGGCACCACTCGGCCTATCTCATCGCGGTGGGCGGCGCGGCGCTGCTGGTGTCGAATGCCATCCGCTCCAGCCGCGTGGTCGCCTTCCCCGAGCTCGGCATGGAGGCGGTGTACGAGTTCGAGGTGCACGACATGCCGGTCACCGTGGCGGTCAGCGCCGACGGCGAATCGGTGCACGAGACTGGTCCCGCCGCCTGGCGCGGGCGCTTTCATGGTGTGCCCGTGACGGTCGAGACCTGAAGTTCGGGGCCGCGGACATGCCTCTCTCACAGCAACAGGTGGATGTCATCGTCATCGGCGGCGGACATGCCGGCACCGAGGCGGCGCTCGCCGCCGCGCGCATGGGCTGCCGCACGCTGCTGCTCACGCACAACATCGACACCCTCGGTCAGATGAGCTGCAACCCCGCGATCGGCGGCATCGGCAAGGGGCATCTCGTCAAGGAGATCGACGCGCTCGGCGGCGCCATGGCGCTGGCCGCCGATCAGGCCGGCATCCAATTCCGCACCCTGAACGCCAGCAAGGGCCCGGCGGTGCGCGCCACGCGCGCGCAGGCGGATCGGCGCCTGTACAAGCTGGCCATCCGCCGCATGCTCGAGGCGCAGAGCAACCTGCGCATCTTCCAGCAGGAGGTGGTCGGATTGCAGATCGAGGGCGAACGGGTGGTGGGTTGCCTCACCGCCGGAGGCATCGAGCTGCGTGCCCGCGCGCTGGTGCTCACCGTCGGCACCTTCCTCGGCGGCAAGATCCACCTGGGCACCGACAGCCACGCCGGCGGTCGGGCGGGCGATCCGCCCGCGAACCGCCTGGCCGCCGCCTTGCGCGAACTGCCGCTGCGCGTGGGCCGCCTGAAGACTGGCACGCCGCCGCGCATCGACGGCCGCAGCATCGACTACGCGGCGCTGCGCATCCAGCCGGGCGATGAGCCGCGTCCGGTGTTCTCCTATCTGGGCACCCGCGCGCTGCATCCGCGCCAGCTCCCGTGCCACATCACCGCCACCAACGAGCGCACGCACGACATCATCCGTGCGGCCACCGACCGCTCGCCGCTGTTCACCGGGCTGATCGAGGGCGTCGGTCCGCGCTACTGCCCCTCGGTGGAGGACAAGGTGGTGCGCTTCGCCGAAAAGACCTCGCATCAGATTTTCCTCGAACCCGAGGGTTTGGACACGCACGAGGTGTACCCGAACGGCATCTCCACCAGCCTGCCATTCGATGTGCAATGCGCCCTGGTGCACAGCATCCACGGTCTGCAGAACGCGCACCTCACGCGCCCCGGCTACGCCATCGAGTACGATTTCTTCGACCCCCGCGATCTTTACTACAGCCTGCAGAGCAAGCATCTGCGCGGCCTGTATCTCGCCGGCCAGATCAACGGCACCACGGGCTACGAGGAGGCGGCCGCCCAGGGGTTGATCGCCGGTGCCAATGCCGCGCTCGCCGCCGGTGAGCGGGCCCCGTGGTGGCCGCAGCGGGGCGAAGCCTACATGGGCGTGCTCATCGACGATCTGGTGACGCGCGGTGCGCCCGAGCCGTATCGCATGTTCACCAGCCGCGCCGAATACCGTCTGTCGCTGCGCGAGGACAATGCGGATCTGCGCCTGACCGAACGCGGCCGGCAGCTCGGGCTGGTCGATGACGCGCGCTGGGAATTCTTCGCGCGCAAGCGCGCGGCGGTGGAGGATGAGACGGCGCGCCTGGCCGCGCAGGTGGTACATCCGCAGGGCGTCGATGCGCCGTTGCTCGCCAAGCTCGGGCAGCCGCTGGCGCGCGAAGCGGTTGCCTTGGACCTGCTGCGCCGGCCGCAGGTGAGCTTCGATGACCTGCGGCACGTGGCGCCCGGCGCCGCTCCCTGGCAGGGCGAGGCCGCGCTCGCCGAGCAGGTGAAGCTGCAAATCGAGGTGCAGGCCAAGTACGCCGGCTACCTCGAGCGCCAGAGCCGCGAAATCGACCGCCAGCGCCGCCACGAGGACCTCGCGCTGCCGGCCGACATCGACTACGCCGCGGTTGGCGGACTGTCCAATGAGGCGCGCCAGTCGCTCGCCAACGTCCGTCCGCAGACCCTCGGCCAGGCGGCCCGGATCCCCGGCTTGACGCCGGCGGCGGTATCGCTGTTGCTGGTGCATCTGAAGCGGCGCCATCAGGCCGCCTGAGGCCGCGCCGTGGCGGGCGCGTGCCTCAATGACAGCGATGCAGCTCGATGACCGTCGGCTGGTTCGGCAGCCGATACAGGGCCACGTAGTCGACCCCGAGCACCAGCTTGATGCCGGATAACTGCGGGTACGCCTCGTAGCGCTCATCCCGCGCCAGATCGATCTCGCTGGCCTGCATCAGTCGCGTCCGATACCACTGCTCCACCACGCCCAGCGCATCGTCGGTGGCGGCGGTGAAGCGCGCGCACCAGCGACCGAGGCTCTCCGTGTGCCACACCGGGTCCATCGCCGCCCGGTTGAGATTGGGGTAGGCGGGCAGGCCGGTCAGATTGTCGATGGGCCCCAGGGCGGCGGCGGCTCCGGTGAGTCCCAGCGCGGCGGCGGCCGCTGCAAGCCGGATGAATATGCTGGCGCGACGGTGCATCCCCGGGATATCGACCCCGTGCGCCGCCCCTTGAGCGGCCGCGGCGTGCGCAACCGCCGGGCGCGCACAACCGCCAGTGGCATTTTGGCGGCTGTCTCTTTAACATCGGCGCTCTTAAGTGGAAGACCCGCGGCTCGGAGTGGAACAGATGCTGTTGCGATCGAACGGTTTGGCCTGGCTCGCTGGTGCGGGCGTATTGTTTCTGAGTGTGTCGCCGCCCAGCCGCGCGGCCGGCGACCCCGCCCTCGGCGAGAAAAAGTTCTACACCTGCTATGGCTGCCATGGCGTGGAGGGTTACAAGAACGCCTACCCGGATTACAGCGTGCCGAAGCTGCGTCACCAGCATGCCGCCTACCTCATCGCCGCCCTGAAGGAATACCAGAGCGGCGACCGTCCGCATGCCACCATGCACGCCCAGGCCGCCTCGCTCAGCGATCAGGACATGGCGGATATCGCCGCTTATCTGCAGGGCCCGGAGCCCACCGCCCCCCCCAAGACCGTGGGCCCCGTCCCCGCCCAGGTGGCGCAGTGCGGCGCCTGTCACGGTGAGAATGGATCGGGGGTGGCCGCGCCGCTCGATCCGAAGCCGCCGGTGCTCGCCGGGCAGCACGCTGATTATATCGAACAGGCCCTGAAGTCCTACCACAACGGCCGGCGCAAGAACGTCGTGATGGGCGGCATGTCGCAGCTGTTGCTCACCGACCAGGACATCAAGGTGGCCGCCGAGTATTTCGCGCACCAACCTTCGCCGCTCGCCACGGCAACCACTTCCAGCAAGTAGGCCGCCTCCGGCCAAGGGGTCTGCGCCGCAAACGCTTGCGCCGCAAACGCTAGGGGGCGTGCGGGGCGCCGTCGCGCAGACTGTCGAGGAACTGCGCGGCGGTGGCGTAGAAGGCCAGCCGATTGGACTGACGGCGCAATTCGTGGCCCTCGCCGTCGGCCTGCAGAAACCACACCCGCACGGCATGGGCCCGCAGCCGGTTGACCAGCTGTTCGCTCTCGCGCAGCGGCACGCGCGCATCCTCGCGGCCGTGCACCACCAGCAGCGGCCGCGAAATCCGGTCCGCATCGGTGAGCGGGGAGATGCGCCGCAGGTAGGCGCGCACTCCAGGGTCGCGTTCGTCGCCGAACTCGGCCCGTTCGGCATCCCGGAACTGCGCGGCGGTGGTCTGCAGATAGCTCACCAGATCGCTCATGCCGCCCAGATCGATGCCGCCGCGCAGCCGGTCGCCGTAGTTGGCGAGGGCCGCGAGCGTGAGATAGCCGCCGTAGGAATCGCCGTACACCGCCATCTGACTGGCGCGCAGGTCGCTCTGCGCGCCGATCCACACCAGCAGCGCGCCCAGGTCCTTGAGCGCATCCTCGCGGCGTCTGCCGTCGGCGAGTGCGCGGAAGCTTTTGCCATAGCCGTTCGAGCCGCGCAGGTCCGGCACCACCACCGCATAGCCGAGCTCACGCACCAGGTACTGAATCCAGGGGTCGAACCGCGGCCGATGACGGCCGCCCGGCCCGTCGTTGAGGACGATCAGGACGGGATGCGGCCCGGCGGCGGCGGGCGCATAGACGTAGACCGGCAGCTGGCGCCAATGGCCCTCGTCCCGGTCGAAGGTCGGGAACTCGGTCAGCCGCGGCAGCACGAAGCCGGCGGCATCCGCGGCGCCGGTCTCGCTCTGTGTCCAGGGTTGCACGTGGTTGGTCGCCAGGTCGAGCACCCAGGCGTCGCGGGGTCGGTTCGCGGCGCCGAAGCCGAAGACCAGGCGCTCGCCGGTGGCATCGAAGCAGGGATGGTCGATCAGACCGACGGCGGGCAGCGGCGGCGGCGTGAGATCCTGATGGTTCTTGAGGTCCACCAATTCCAGTCGCTGCGCGTCGCCGACGTCGATCACATAGGCGAGGTAATGCCCGTCGCGCGACAGCGCCAGCGTCTCGACATCGCCGCGCAGGGGCGGCGAAATCGTGCTCCTCTCGGCGCCGAAGAAGCCCACGAAGCGCAACCGCGCGAACTCCTCATCGCGATCCGAAATGAGGTAAACCCCCTGACCGTCGCGGGCGAGGCGTGCGTCGACCACGTTGACCGGGGTCGGCGCGGCGTCGATCTCCTGCTTCTCCCCCGAACCCAAGTCGACCAGGTACAGATGACTTTCCCGCGCCGAGAGGCGCTGCAAGGCGAGCAGCTTGCGATCATCGGGCGACCAGTCGAGTGCGGACCAGTTGCCGCCGCCGCTCACCACCAGGCGGGGCAGAGTGCCCGCCTCCGGCTCGGTGACGTCGATGTCCAGGTGCGCGCCGTCCCGCGCGCTGCTCGCGAAGGCAAGCTTCGATCCGTCGTTCGACCACAGGGCGCCCTCGTGGCGCGCGTTGCCGTCGGTGAGGCGGCGCCCGCCGCCTTCCCCGAGCCGCTGGTAGTACAGCTGGGTCTGCGCATCGCCCGCGGCCGAGGCCGCGTACACCAGGGCCGGGCGGCGCGGGTCGGGGGAGAACGCCGCCTGGGTGATGGGGTCGTGGTTGAAGGTGAGCTGGCGTCGGGCGCCGCCGGGTTGCTCCACCAGGTGCAATTCATCGACCTCGCCGAAGCGCGTCAGGATGAGCAGCTGGCCCTGCGGCGACCAGCCCAGCGGGGTGGCCTGGCGGGCGCCCAGATAGCCGCGCAGCCGCGCGTCGGCCTCGGCGCGGTTGGCCGCCACTGGAACCTCGTCGAAGGTCATCTGCGCGGCCGCGGCGCGAATGCCGCTCGCGGCGCTCTCCGTCGCCCCGGCCGCCGGGGTCGCGTCGGCGGCAAGGGCGGCGGCGCTGGCAAGGGCGGCGGCGCTGGCAAGGGCAAGACGGCGTAGCGGCGAAAAATTCACGGGCAATGTTCCTAGTTTCTGCTCGGGCGAGGATAATGCCGCAGATGGCCGCTTTCGAGCACCTGCTGCAGTCCTTCGAAGTCGCCGATGCGCTCGACGACATCGCCAGCGCTGATCCGCCGGCCTTCCTCCGACGCTGCTTCGCCGAGGCCTGTTCCGCGCCGGCGCTCTCCTGGATGCGGGTGCAGCAGCTGGCCTTGTGCGCCATGGTGCTCGATGCCGTGGTGCATGGCCGTGATTACGACTGTTTGGAGCCGGAACTCATCGGCGATTGGCGCGCCCACCTGGGGCCCGGCTGGATGCAGGCGCAGCCGCTCGCCACCGAGGCACTCGCGCGCGCGCTGCCCTCCGCGCGGGCGCACGACCCGCGCGCCGCCGACGAACTCGAGCAACTCGCGCGCC
>VFSW01007119.1_pt1 | contig 16299 bp, 12 predicted proteins | sample 5358111 | NCBI WGS metagenome assembly VFSW01 (sample SAMN11554181, study PRJNA540505) | mine drainage metagenome | isolation source: sediment from site ElyBrook_90M | place: USA: Ely Copper Mine, Vershire, VT | collected 2017 | reverse complement strand
TGACGGATCTGGTAATGGCCAAACCCGACGACATCGCGCTGACGGCGTTTTTTCGACATTATAACTTCCGCACCTGGCTGCGCGAACTGACCGAGCGCGCGGCGGCCAATGAACAAACCGAGCTGTTCGTGGCCGCCGATCTGCCGGCGCGGCGCTACGAGACGCTGCTGAGCATGGCTCAACTGGACGACTGGCTCTCCCGGCTGGAGGCGGCCGAACTGGTCAGCGTCGATACCGAAACCACCAGCCTTGACCCTTTGCAGGCGCGGCTGGTTGGCATGTCGTTTGCCGTTTCGCCGCATCAGGCCGCTTATTTGCCTTTGGCGCACAAAGGCCCCGACGCGCCGCAACAACTGGACTTGCAGGCGGTGCTGACGCGGTTGCGGTCCTGGCTCGAAGACCCGTCGCGCGCGAAAGTCGGGCAGAACCTCAAATACGACAGCCACGTGCTGGCGAATCACGGCATTCGCCTCGCAGGCATAGCGCACGACACCCTGTTGCAGGCTTACATCCTCGAATCGCATCTGCCGCGCAATATGGACAGTCTGGCGCACCGGCATCTGGGCGTGCAGACCATCAGTTACGAACAGGTGACGGGCAAGGGCGCGGTGCAAATCGGCTTTGATCAGGTCGAATTGAATCGCGCTTCGGAATATGCCGCGGAAGATGCCGATATCACCTTGCAATTGCATCAGGACCTATATCCGCAGATCCAGGCCGAGCCCGGACTCGATTACGTGTATCGGCAGATTGAAATTCCGCTCTTGCCGATTTTGTGGCAAATCGAGCGCGACGGAGTCCTGCTCGACAGCGCCTTGCTCGATGCGCAAAGCCGCGAGTTGGGAGTGTCCATGCTCGAACTGGAGCAGCGCGCCGTTGATCTCGCCGGACAGCCGTTCAATCTCAATTCGCCGAAACAGATCCAGGCGATATTGTTCGATCAGCTTAAATTGCCGGTTATCAAGAAAACCCAGGGTGGCGTGCCGTCGACCGACGAGGACGTGCTCACGCAACTCGCCGTCGATTATCCCTTGCCCAAAGTATTGCTCGCCTATCGCAGTCTCGCCAAGCTCAAGTCGACTTACACGGACAAGTTGCCGAAAATGGTGAATCCCGCGACCGGACGCGTGCATACCAGTTATTCGCAAGCCGTGGCGGTCACCGGCCGCCTGTCCAGCGTCGAGCCGAATTTGCAGAATATTCCCGTCAAAACCGCAGAAGGCCGACGGATACGCGAGGCCTTCATCGCGCCGCCGGGGAGCGTGCTGGTGTCGGCGGATTATTCGCAGATCGAGTTGCGCATCATGGCGCATCTGTCGGGCGACGCCGGCCTGGTCAAGGCGTTTGCCGAGGACGCCGATATCCATTGCGCGACGGCGGCTGAGATATTCAACATGGCGCAAGCCGATGTCGGCGGCGAGCAGCGGCGAGTGGCCAAAACCATTAATTTTGGCTTGATCTACGGCATGTCGGCTTTCGGACTGGCCGGCCAGCTAGGCTTGCAGCGCGCCGCCGCTCAGGCTTACATCGATCGTTATTTCATGCGCTATCCGGGTGTCGCGGCGTACATGCAGCGCACCCGCGAGCGCGCGCGGCAGCACGGTTACGTGGAAACCGTCTTCGGTCGGCGTTTGTGGCTACCGGAAATCAACAGCGTTAACAAACAGCGGCGCGAGGGCGCAGAGCGTGCGGCGATCAATGCGCCCATGCAGGGAACCGCCGCGGATCTGATCAAACTGGCAATGATCGCGGTCGCCGCCTGGCTAAAACGGGAGCGGCTACAATCGCGCACGATCATGCAGGTACACGACGAACTGGTGCTCGAAGTGCCCGAGCAGGAACTGGCGCTGATACAGGCTAATTTGCCTGGCCTGATGTGCCAGGTGGCGAAGCTTGATGTGCCGCTCAAGGTCAGCATGGGAGTCGGCAAAAACTGGGAAGCGGCGCATTAATACTTAGCGCGCACGGTTTTTGTCGTAATTTTGGCGATGAGCCGGGCTGTGCGCCGAAAAAACAGTGATTTTTTTGACCTGAGGCCGGTTTGGCTTTACCATTGAAAGTTCTTTGGATTAAATGGATAGGCAACAGCAATGGAATTAACGGGCGCTGAGATAACTGTGCGTTGCTTGATAGACGAGGGTGTTGAATTCGTGTTCGGCTATCCCGGCGGCGCGGTGCTCAATATATACGACGAGATTTTCAAGCAGGATGGTTTCAAGCATATTCTGGTGCGCCATGAGCAGGCGGCCGTTCATGCCGCCGACGGCTACGCCCGGTCAACAGGCAAGGTGGGCGTCGCCCTCGTGACGTCCGGCCCCGGCTTGACCAATGCGGTGACCGGCATCGCCACTGCTTACATGGATTCGATCCCGCTGGTGGTGTTGAGCGGTCAGGTCTCCACCCATGCGATCGGTCTTGATGCATTCCAGGAAGTCGATGCGGTCGGCATTACCCGCCCCTGCGTCAAGCACAATTTCCTGGTGAAGGATATCAAGGACCTCGCGATGACGATGAAAAAGGCATTCTACATCGCATCGACCGGTCGACCCGGCCCGGTGCTGGTCGACATTCCCAAAGACATCACCGCGCAGATGTTTGAATACGCTTATCCTGCCAGCGTGAGCATGCGCTCGTACAACGCGGTGGTCAAAGGCCATACCGGGCAGATCAAAAAAGCGGCGCAAATGCTGCTTGAGGCAAAGCGGCCGATGATATACAGCGGCGGCGGGGTGGTGCTGAGCAATGCCGCGCCGCAACTGGTCGAACTGACCCGCCTGCTCGGTTATCCCTGCACCAATACCTTGATGGGGTTGGGCGCGTATCCGGCGACCGACAGGCAGTTTGTTGGCATGCTGGGGATGCACGGCACTTATGAGGCGAATATGGCCATGCAGCACAGCGATGTGCTGCTGGCGGTCGGCGTCCGCTTCGACGACCGGGTGATCGGTTCGCCCGAGCACTTCGCCCGCGAGGCGCGCCGTATCATTCATATCGATATCGACCCTTCTTCCATCGCCAAGCGCGTGAAGGTCGATGTGCCCATAGTCGGCGACGTGGCGGCGGTGCTGGACGAATTGATCAAACTGATCAAGGCGGGCAGGGAGTGCCGCGACGATGCCGCGATCGCGGCGTGGTGGTCGCAGATCGAAGACTGGCGCAGCATAGATTGCCTGAAATTCGATCGCGCCAGCGAAATTATCAAACCACAGGCTGTGATCGAGCAGCTCTGGCAGGTCACGCAGGGCGAGGCTTTTGTTACCACCGACGTGGGGCAGCATCAGATGTGGGCCGCGCAATTTTACAAATTCGATCAGCCGCGCCGCTGGGTGACTTCCGGCGGCCTGGGCACCATGGGTTTCGGTCTGCCTGCTGCAATGGGCGTGCAGTTGGCCCATCCGGGCGAAATGGTCGCCTGCGTGACCGGCGAATCGAGTATACAGATGTGCATACAGGAGCTGTCCACCTGCCGCCAGTATCATATTCCGATCAAGGTTGTGAATCTGAACAACCGCTATATGGGCATGGTACGGCAATGGCAGGAGTTCTTCTACGGCAACCGCTATGCCGAATCCTATATGGATTCGTTGCCCGATTTCGTCAAACTCGCCGAGGCGTATGGCCACGTCGGCATGAAGATAGAACGCCCGGAAGACATCGAGCCAGCCTTGCGCGAGGCTTTTGCGCTCAAGGATCGTTTAGTATTCATGGATTTTATTACCGATCAGACGGAGAACGTGTTCCCTATGGTTCCTAACGGAGCCGGAATCTCCGAAATGATTCTGGCGGAGGAGCTTTAACATGCGCCACATCATTTCTTTGCTCATGGAAAATGAAGCCGGTGCGCTGTCGCGCGTTGCAGGCCTGTTTTCGGCGCGCGGCTACAATATCGAATCGCTGACCGTCGCGCCTACCGAGGACAGCACCTTGTCGCGCATGACCATCGTCACGCGCGGCTCGGAAGAAATCATCGAACAGATCGTCAAGCAACTCAACAAGCTGATCGACGTAATCAAGATTCTCGATTTGTCGGACGGCAGTCATATCGAGCGTGAACTCATGCTGGTAAAGGTGCGCGCATACGGTAAAGACCGCGAAGAGATGAAACGCATGGCGGACATCTTTCGCGGCCGTATCATCGATGTCACCGAAAAAACCTATACCATCGAGCTGACCGGCCCTGGCACCAAGCTCGACGCTTTTATCGAGGCAATCGACCCGGTGACGATCCTGGAGACAGTGCGCACTGGCGCATCGGGTATCGGCCGTGGCGAACGCATATTAAAAATCTAATTTTTATTCAAGAAGGAAGTTTTACATGAATGTTTATTACGACAAAGACGCCGATCTCTCGCTGATTAAAGGTAAAACCGTCGCGATCATCGGCTATGGCTCGCAAGGACACGCCCACGCCAACAACCTCAAGGATTCCGGCGTGAAGGTCATCGTCGGCCTGCGCCGTGGCGGCGCCTCCTGGAGCAAGGCGGAAGCAGCTGGCCTGCAAGTGCAGGAAGTGGGCGACGCAGTGAAAAACGCCGATCTGATCATGGTGCTGGTGCCCGATGAACAGCAGCCCGAAGTGTACGGCAACGAGATTGCCCCCAATATCAAAGCCGGCGCGACGCTGGCGTTCGCACACGGCTTCAATATTCATTACGGCCAGATCACCCCGGCGAAAAATATCGACGTCGTGATGGTGGCGCCCAAAGGTCCAGGACATCTGGTGCGCTCGACTTACAAACAGGGCGGCGGCGTGCCGTCCCTGATTGCCATCCATCAGGACAATTCCGGCAAGGCGCGCGATCTGGCCTTGTCGTATGCGGCCGCCAACGGCGGCACCAAAGGCGGCGTTATCGAGACGACATTCCGCGAAGAAACCGAAACCGACCTGTTCGGCGAGCAGGCGGTATTGTGCGGCGGTTGCGTCGAACTGGTGAAAGCCGGTTTCGAAACCCTGACCGAAGCGGGTTACGCGCCGGAAATGGCTTATTTCGAGTGCCTGCATGAGCTCAAGCTCATCGTCGACCTGATGTACGAGGGCGGTATCGCGAACATGAATTATTCGATCTCGAATAACGCCGAATACGGCGAATACGTCACTGGCCCCAAAGTGATTGGCGACGAGGCGCGCGCGGCGATGAAGCAGGCCCTGGCCAATATCCAGAACGGCGAATATGCCAAGAGCTTCATACTTGAAAACAAGGCCGGCGCGGCGGGCATGCATGCCAAGCGTCGACTGAATGCCGAACATCCGATTGAAATTGTCGGCGAGAAGCTGCGCAACATGATGCCCTGGATCAAACAGAACAAACTGGTGGACCAGACCAAGAATTAAGGTATCGTGCGCTATCGCCGAGTTGTTGCGCGCGCGTTTTTTAGACATTGCCCGACAAACCTATGCCAGAACCCCGTAACTACAAATCGTTTGTCGGCAGTCGCGCGCAACGGCGAGGTATTTACCTGTTGCCGAACCTGTTTACCACGGCGGCGCTGTTTGCGGGTTTCTACGCCATTGTTCAGGCAATGAACGGGCATTTCGAACGCGCGGCGGTGGCGATTTTCGTAGCGATGGTGCTCGACGGCCTGGATGGCCGCGTCGCGCGCCTGACGCACACCCAGAGCGCCTTCGGCGCAGAATACGACTCCCTGTCCGATATGGTGTCGTTCGGCGTCGCTCCTGCGCTCATCGCTTACGTGTGGGCGTTGAAGGCGCTGGGCAAGCTGGGGTGGATGGCGGCTTTCGTGTATTGTGTCGGCGCAGCGTTGCGGCTGGCGCGTTTCAATACCCAGCTCGAAATCGCCGACAAACGTTATTTTCAGGGCCTGCCCAGTCCGGCGGCCGCCGCACTGATCGCCGGGCTGGTGTGGGTCATGAATGAATACGGGGTGACTGGCATCGAAGTGCGCTGGCTCGCTTTCGTCGTGACCCTGTTCGCCGGGCTGACCATGGTGAGCAATATTCGTTATTACAGCGGCAAGGACATCAACCTGCGGCGCAGCGTGCCGTTCGTCGTCGTCTTTCTGATTGCGATGGGGTTCGTGCTGATCGCGTACAGCCCACCGGAGATGCTGTTTTCCGTGGTGGCGCTGTACGCCTTGTCGGGCTATGCGATGACAGCCTGGTCATGGTCGCAGAGAAACAAGAACAAGCCCGCATGAGCGTCATGCCGGATACGGTATCCGACGCGGTCAGGAGTACTTCATGAGTCACGATCATTTAATCATTTTCGACACCACCTTGCGTGACGGCGAGCAGAGCCCGGGCGCGTCGATGACGCGCGAGGAGAAAGTACGCATCGCGCGCCAACTTGAGCGCATGCGCGTCGATATTATCGAAGCCGGTTTTCCGGCGGCGTCGAACGGCGATTTCGAATCGGTTCAGGCGGTTGCTCGGGCGATCAAGAACAGCACGGTATGCGGTCTGGCGCGCGCGCTGGAACGCGATGTGCAACGTGCGGGCGAGGCGCTGGCCGACGCCAGTTCGGCGCGCATTCACACCTTCATCGCCACCAGTCCGATCCACATGGAAAAGAAACTGCGGATGTCGCCTGAGCAAGTGATCGAACAGGCGGTCAAGGCTGTCAAATGGGCGCGCCGCTATACCGATGACGTCGAATTCTCGCCTGAAGACGCCGGCCGTTCCGATCTGGATTTTCTGTGCCGCATATTGGAGGCGGTCATTGCCGCCGGTGCGCGCACCCTCAATATTCCCGATACGGTAGGTTACAGCGTGCCGGGTCAGTTCGGCGAACTGATTTACCGCTTGCGCGAGCGCATTCCCAATTCCGAGCAGGTCGTATTCTCGGTGCATTGTCATAACGATTTGGGACTAGCGGTGGCGAATTCACTGTCGGCCGTGCAAAATGGCGCGCGCCAGGTGGAGTGCACTGTGAATGGGTTGGGCGAGCGCGCAGGCAATGCCGCCCTCGAAGAAATCGTGATGGCGGTACGCACCCGCGCTGACGTGTTCGGTTGCACGACGCGGATCGATGCAACGCAGATCGTTCCCGTTTCACGTCTGGTAGCGAGCATTACCGGATTTGCGGTGCAACCGAACAAAGCCATAGTCGGAATCAATGCCTTTGCGCACGAATCGGGTATCCATCAGGACGGTGTGCTCAAACATCGCGAAACTTACGAAATCATGCGCGCCGAAGACGTCGGCTGGAGCGCAAATAAAATGGTCTTGGGCAAACACTCTGGGCGCAATGCCTTTCGCGCGCGCCTGACCGAGCTAGGCATCGATCTGGCAACGGAGGAAGCGGTCAATGCTGCCTTTGCGCGGTTCAAGGATCTCGCCGACAAGAAACATGAGATTTTCGATGAAGACCTGCATGCGCTGGTTGGCGAAGAAGCGTCGGCTGGCGCTGTGCAAGTGTACAAGCTGGTTTCGCTTAAAGTGTGCTCCGAGACCGGCGAGGTACCCTACGCCCAGCTGGTCATGAGCGTCCACGGGGTGGAAGCATCGGCCAACGCGACCGGCGGCGGTCCGGTGGACGCCACGTTCAAGGCGCTGGAGAAAATAGTCAACAGCCAGGCGGAGCTGCAGTTGTATTCCGTCAATAACATAACGACAGGAACGGATGCGCAAGGCGAGGTGACGGTACGTTTGTCCAAAGCCGGGCGGATAGTCAACGGACTCGGCGCTAATACGGACATCGTGGTGGCGTCTGCAGAGGCTTACCTGGACGCGCTGAATGGTTTGTATAATAAGCTGGAGCGAGCGCATCCGCAGATTTGATAAGGGGTAGGAAGTGGCTGTACCGGGGGAACGAAAATTACAAATCTTGCAGACACTGGCCGAAATGTTGCAAATGCCCGCCGCCGAGAAAATCACGACTGCGGCGCTGGCGGCGCGGTTGCAGGTTTCCGAGGCGGCGCTGTATCGCCATTTTGCCAGCAAGGCACAGATGTTCGACGGCTTGATCGAGTTTATCGAGCAATCTGTATTCGGACTGATCAATAAAATCACCGCGAATCATGAAAGCGGTCTGGCACAGCTCGAAGCCATCGTTTCGGTTTTGCTCGCCTTCGCCGAGAAAAACCCGGGGATGACGCGGGTATTGATCGGCGACGCACTGGTCAACGAGAATGAACGCTTGCAGGCGCGCATCAACCAGTTGCACGACCGCATCGAGGCTACCTTGCGCCAGTCGTTGCGGATCGCCGCGACGCAGGGCGAAACGCAGGGCGACCCCGCTATTATCGCGAACTTGTTGTTGTGCGTGGTGGTGGGGCGCTGGCAATTATTCGCCAAAAGCGGCTTCAAGCGTTTGCCAGTGGCCGATTTCGCGCAGTACTGGCAGGTACTGGCGGTCGGGCTTCAGGCTCCGTAAGCGCGTAGCGCCGGGCTGTTTGCCGCGCAGATCCTGCAATGGGGGTCGCGCTTGAGACCAATATTGCGCCACTGCATCGTCAGCGCGTCCAACAGCAACAGCCGCCCGTTTAGCGTTGCGCCAGCGCCGGTGATGAGCTTGAGCGTTTCAGCGGCCTGAGTTGCGCCGATAATGCCAACCAGCGGCGAAAACACGCCGTTGCGCGAGCAGCTCGTCTCTTCTACGCTCTGGGTGTCGGCGTACAGGCAGTGGTAACATGGGCTGTCTGCGCTACGTAAATCAAATACACTGACCTGCCCGCTAAAGCGGATTGCCGCGCCTGAGACCAGCGCTTTGCGGTGGCGCACGCAGGCCAGGTTGATCGCATGGCGGGAGTCGAAGTTGTCGCTTGCGTCGACGACGATCTGGTGTGCTGCGACGGCTTGATCCAGCACCTCATCAGACAAATACTGCGAGATGGGCGTGACGCGAACGTTGGGGTCGAGCGCGGTCAGGCTGATCGCCGCCGATTCTGCCTTGTTTTTCCCTATAGCGTCATTGCGGTGAACGATCTGGCGCTGCAAATTGCTGCTGTCGACCTTGTCGCCGTCGGCGATGCTCAGTTGACCTACGCCGCTGGCCGCCAGGTACAGCGCCACCGCGGAGCCCAGGCCGCCGGCGCCCACAAGCAGCACCCGCGCCTCGCGTATCGCCTGCTGCCCGGCGATGCCGATCTCGTCGAGCAGGATATGGCGGCTGTAGCGCAGCAGTTCGGCGTCGTTCACGGCTTAGTTCGTTTTGGCCTCACCTTTAAAGATGTTGATACCTTTCAACAGACCCAATGCCTGGTTGAGTTGGAAATCGTCCTTGGAGACGACCTCGTCCGGGTTGACTTTGTCGTCCTTATGCGTCTTGCCGGACTTCGACGGCTGCACGATAACCGGTGGCGTGACGGGCGCCTTGGCATCCGGTTTGTTCGGATTGGGCAGGTGATTTTCCAGGTCGCCTTCGCGTATGTTGAGCAGGCCGTCGTCCTTGCTGTCTACGACTTTTGCCTCCTCGACCACGATATCCGGCGTAATGCCTTTGACTTGGATCGAACGCCCGCTAGGGGTGAAGTAACGCGCCGTCGTCAACTTGATGCCAGTACCGTTGCCTAAAGGCAAAATGGTTTGCACCGAGCCTTTGCCGAACGACTGGGTGCCCATAATGACAGCGCGTTTTTGATCCTGCAGCGCCCCCGCTACAATCTCCGAAGCGGAAGCGGAGCCGCCGTTGATCAATACGACCATAGGTACGGTTTTGACCCAGATGGGCATATTCTTCAGGTAATCAGCCTGATCGCCGTGCAGATAGGAGTCAGGGTCTGCGGTGAGCCGCATTTTCGCATCCTCGGCACGGCCTTCCGTATAGACAACCAGGCTGCCGGGCTTGAGGAAGGTCGCCGCAACACCGACGGCGCTGGTGAGCAGACCACCCGGATCGTTGCGCAAGTCAAGCACTATGCCTTTGAGTGGCGCTTTGTTTTCCTTGGTCAGGGCCGTAATCGCCTGGGCCAGGTTTTCTCCGCTACGTTCCTGGAACTGGGTAATGCGGACATAGCCGAAATTAGGCTCGACGAGCTTGTATTTGACGCTTTTCACCTTGATGATGGCGCGCATCAGCGTTACGGCAAAGGGCTTGTTCACGCCTTTACGCACGATGGTCAGGGTGATCGGCGTGTTAGGCGCGCCGCGCATGCGTTTCACGGCATCGTTGATAGTCATGCCCTTGACCGGCGTGTCATCGAGTTTGACGATCAGGTCGCCGCTTTTTATGCCGGCTTTCTGCGCAGGCGTATCCTCGATGGGTGACACCACTTTAATAAAGCCGTCTTCCATGCTGACTTCTATGCCCAGACCGCCAAATTCGCCCTGAGTGCCGTCTTCAAGTTCCTTGAAGGCATCGGCGTCCATGTAGGCCGAGTGGGGGTCCAGACCCGAGAGCATGCCGTTGATGGCATCGTCGATCAATTTTTTGTCGGACACGGGTTCGACATAATCGGTTTTTATTTTGCCGAACACCTCAGTGAACTCGCGCAGTTCGCTTAAGGGCAACGGTTCCGCCACGCCGTGTTCGGCGATAGCGGGAATATTGAACGCGAGGGCGACCCCTATTAGTACGCCGGATATGACCAAACCCACTTTTTGTATTTTGTTACGCATTTACTGACATCCTCGTCTAGCGTGCTATCCAATCGGTCGGGTCGAAAGCCTGACTTTGATAGCGTAATTCGAAATATAACCCTGTTTCACTGCTGCCGCCGGTGTTGCCGACGCTGGCGATGACGTCGCCCGCCTTGACGTAGTCGCCGACTCGTTTATACAGGGTTTCATTATCACTGTACAGACTCATGTAGCCGCCGCCGTGGTCGACGATAATCAAATTGCCGAAGCCGCGCAGCCAGTCAGCAAAGACCACCTGCCCGTTTGCAACGCAATGGACCGCCTGCCCGGCGGGGGCTTTAATGAAGATCCCCTTCCACAAGGTTCCGCCCTGTTCTCGTGGAGTGCCATAACGGTGGATAAGTTCCCCGTGGGTGGGGAAAATCAGGTGCCCCTTGAGTCGACCCAGTCCGCTGTCGGGTAGCCGCGGCTGCGCGAGGCGAGCTTGCGGCTGATTGTTTTCCGGTATGCGCTGTCGGTGTGATTTGGCGCGGGCTGCGGCGCGCGCAGCGTCCTCGCGCGCCTGCTTTTGCGCGGCGGCGCGGGCGAGCGCTTCGATAAGGCGGGTAATGCGGCGCTCGTTTTGCTCCAGTGTCGCGATTTGCTGACGTTGCGCCTGAATTTCCGAGCCCAGTTTTTTGATGACCTGCTGCTTCTGCTCGCGCTGCGCTTGAAGTAACCGGCGCTGTTGCTGGTGCTGCAGGCGCTGTTGTTCGAGCTGGATTTGCTGTTGCTGTTCGGCGGCGCTGAGCTGCCCGATCTGGTTGAGATTTTGTTGCAGTGCGGCGATCAGCCGATTGCGCGCGCGGCTAATGTACGCGAAATAGGTCAGGTTGCGCGCAATCTGGTTAGGGTCTTCGTCACTCAGCAGCAGTTTGATGGCATCGGCGTGTCCGGAAAGATATTGCTGGCGTAGCAGTTGCGCGAGCTCGCGTTGTTGCCGGGATATCGCGTTGTGCGTGGTGTCGATTTTTTTTTGCAGCTGAGCCAGGGCCTGCACCGATTTTTGATGTTCCTGATCCAGTTCGGACAGAGTTCTGTTGGTTGCGCTGATCGCACGCTCGGATTGCGCTAATGCGTCGGCAACCTGATTTCGGCTGGTTTCAGCAGAGTGGTTGCGTTGCCGCAACTGCTCTATTTGCGTATGTATCGTCGCGAGATCGGCCGCGCTTGGCGCTGCGCCCGCGCTTGAGGTCCACGCGCAGCACGCGGCGAGGCTGAGTGCCGCCAGCGCGGCCGGCGCTGAGCCGGCACCACATTTTGCCCGGATCGGCGGCGCTTTTGCAGCGCAGGATGAAATTGTCAGCGTTAGTGTATTCACTCGAAACGGATGAGCGCCTTGCCTGTCATTTCTGCAGGTTGCGGTACGCCCATGATCTTGAGCAAACTGGGACTGATGTCTTCGAGCGCTCCGCTGTCGTCGAGGTGGCTGGCGCGTTTGCCGATATAGAGCAACGGCACCAGATTGGTGGTATGCGCCGTATAAGCCTGGTGGGTACTCGTGTCAGCCATGAGCTCGGCGTTTCCGTGATCCGCTGTGACCAGGATTTCTCCGCCTATTGCCAGCATGGCGGGGACAACGCGGCCGAGACATTGGTCCAGCGCTTCGATTGCCTTGATCGTGGCCGCCAGGTCGCCGGTGTGTCCGACCATGTCGGCATTGGCGTAATTGCAGACGATGGCGTCGAATTGTTGCCGCTCTATTGCGGCGACGAGTTTGTCGGTCAGCTCGAAGGCGCTCATTTCCGGCTTCAGGTCGTAAGTGGCGACATTCGGCGAGGCCACCATGATCCGCTCTTCGCCGGGATAGATGGTCTCTTCTCCGCCATTGAAGAAAAAAGTCACGTGCGGGTATTTTTCGGTTTCGGCGATGCGCAGCTGTTTTAACCCGAGTTGGGCGATATATTCGCCAAAACTATTGTGTATGCGTTCAGGCGGAAACGCCACCGAAACGTCGAAATCGTCACTGTAGCCGGTGAGCGTGCAAAAATCTGCCAGCCTGGGTCGGTATTCGCGCGGAAATTCGTTGAAATCGGCTTCGATGAAAGGCCGTGTAATCTGCCGCGCGCGATCGGAGCGAAAATTCATGAAGACGAGACTGTCGCCGTCCTCCATTCGTGTCGGCGTCGCGCCATCGGCTACGATAGCGGTGGCTTTGACGAATTCGTCGGATTCGCCGCGCTCGTAAGCTCGCTCAAGGCCGCTTAGCGCGTCTGGCGCGGTAAATTCGGCCTTGCCCTGCGTGATCAGGTCGAACGCGGCCTGGACGCGCTGCCAGCGTCGGTCCCGGTCCATCGCGTAGTATCGGCCTATCAGCGTAGCGATCTGTCCTGTACCGAGCTCGTCGATTTTGGCTTGCAGACGACGCAGGTAAATTTCCGCGCTTTTGGGCGCGGTGTCGCGGCCGTCGAGGAACATGTGCAGATAGACTTTCTTCAGGCCTTCGCCTGCGGCCATCGCGAGCATTGCCTCGATGTGTCTTTCATGACTGTGGACCCCGCCGTCAGAGAGCAGGCCCAGAATATGCAGGGCGCGGTCATTCTGTTTGGCAAGCGTTACAGCTTTCTTGAGCGCGGGGTTAGTGTAGAAGGATTTGTCCCTGATGGCGAGGTCGATACGGGTGAATTCCTGGTAGACCACCCGGCCTGCGCCGATATTGAGATGCCCAACCTCGGAATTGCCCATTTGGCCCGCGGGCAGGCCAACGGCGGATTCGGATGCTTGTATGAGCGTGTGCGGATACAGCCGCCAGTAATTGTCCCAATTGGGTTTGCTGGCCAGGGCGATGGCGTTGTCCGTGCTGCATTTGCGGCAACCGAAGCCATCGAGAATAATTAACAGGGCAGGGGTTTTTATCATGTCTTTCTTTGCTTTGTGCGTGAGAGGGGTTAGATTATCCTGAAAACGGCGTTCGGCTGCCAGTGAGCGGTTTTAACACATGATGACTATCAATGGCTTGATGTTTGCTTGGCTTCGCTTCGGCGCTACGCGCCACATTACGAGGCGTTGTTGCTGTTTTGGGGAATATATTTATATTCTTGATTTATATTCTTGCTTGACACCGCAATTTTAGTATATTTTGCATGGCGATGCATTATAATATTATCGTCATATTCGTTAATTTTGGTGGACTTTATGTCTGTATCCGCACTCAACCTTGATCACATCGATTTAATCGATAAAGATGAGCATATCGAGCAAGCTTCACGGGCGATGAAGGCGATGTCGCATCCCTTGCGACTTAAAATTCTGTGTGTACTTGGCGACCGGGAGGTGAGTGTGCAGGACATTGTTGATCATGTCGGCACTTCGCAGAGTAATATTTCCCAGCATCTGGCGATATTGCGCGACAAGGGCGTGCTACGTACGCGCAAAGACGCCAACCGGGTGTATTACCGGGTCGGCGACACGCGGACCTTGCGCCTGATCAGTCTGATGCGGGATGTTTTCTGCGGATTTACCTGATCACCGCGATGAAGTCGGCACCGCCGTAATGCCGGGAAACGATCAAGCCCACGCGAGAACTCGTCGCGCTACGGGCTTGTTCTTTTACAGGCGTTACGCCTTGCCGGGCTCTGTTTTACCGGTCTCGGTATTGCGCAGGCGGATATGCAATTCGCGCAACTGCTTTTCGTCGACCTCATTAGGCGCCTGAACCATCAGGTCGTTGGCGCGCTGGGTTTTCGGGAAAGCGATAACGTCGCGGATAGAGTCGGCACCGCTCATCAATGCGACCAGTCGATCGAGGCCGAAGGCCAGGCCGCCATGAGGCGGGGCACCGAATTGCAGCGCGTCGAGCAGGAAGCCGAATTTTTCGCGCGCTTGCTCTTCGCTGATGTCCAGGGCGCGGAATACGACATCCTGTATGGCTTGTTGATGTATGCGGATCGAGCCGCCGCCGATTTCCCAGCCGTTTAACACCATGTCGTAAGCGCGCGACAAGGCGGCTCCCGGATTGTTGGCGAGACGCGCTTCGTGGCCGGACTTCGGAGCGGTGAAAGGATGATGCAGCGCATCCCAGCGTTTCTCGTCTTCATTGTATTCGAACATCGGGAAATCCACGACCCAGAGCGGCCGCCATCCATCGGCTGTTTTTCCCGCCTTGAGGCGCAGGGCGCCAAGCGCATCGTTGACGATTTTGGCTTTGTCTGCGCCAAAGAAGATCAGATCGCCATTTTGGGCGCCGGTGCGACGGATAATCTCGGCGAGCGCCGACTCCGGCAGGAATTTGACAATGGGCGACTGCAAACCCGTGTCGTTGAGCTGGCTGACATCGTTGATTTTGATGTAAGCCAGTCCCTTGGCGCCGTAAATTTTGACGAAATCGGTATAGTCGTCGATGTCTTTGCGCGACAGGCTGGCACCGCCAGGAATTTTTAATGCTGCGACACGCCCGCCTGCCATGTCTGCGGCACCGCGAAACACTTTGAAATCGACGGTTTTCATCAAATCGGTGAGTTCTATCAATTCCAGCGTAATCCGCATGTCGGGTTTGTCCGAGCCGTAGCGATTGACCGCTTCGGCATAGGGCATGCGCGGGAACGGATCGGGCAGATCGACTTTCATGACCTGTTTGAACAGTTTGCGTATCATGTCTTCGACCAGATTCATGATCTGTTCCTCGTCCATGAACGAGGTTTCCATGTCGACTTGTGTAAACTCGGGTTGCCGGTCCGCCCGGAGGTCTTCGTCGCGAAAGCATTTGGTGATCTGAAAATAGCGATCGAATCCCGACACCATCAACAGCTGTTTGAATAATTGCGGCGACTGGGGTAGCGCATAGAATTGCCCGGCGTGAACCCGCGATGGCACCAGATAGTCTCGCGCGCCTTCGGGCGTGGAGCGCGTGAGCATGGGCGTCTCGATTTCGATAAAATCATGGGCATCGAGATAATCGCGCAAATTTTTGGATACCCGATAGCGCAGACGCATGTTGGCCTGCATCACCGGGCGGCGTAAATCCAGATAGCGATGGGTCAGCCGCACGTTTTCAGAGAGGTTTTCGTCGTCGATCTGAAACGGCGGGGTGGCCGAAGCGTTGAGCACTTCTATGTCCAGCGCGAGCACTTCGATTTCTCCCGTGGCCAGATTGCTGTTGCTCGTGCCCTCAGGGCGTAGCCTGACCTGTCCGCTGATTCGCAGGACGAATTCGCTACGTATGTCTTCGGCGATCTTGAACGTCGCTGCATGATCGGGGTCGCAGACCACCTGCACCATGCCCGCGCGGTCGCGTAAATCGATAAAGATGACGCCGCCGTGGTCACGGCGACGATGGGCCCAGCCGGCAACGGTGACGGTTTGATTCAGGTGCGCGCGATTGATCGCGCCGCAATAGTGAGTGCGCATGTCGATTTAGGATAAGTATATTTAGAGGTGAGTGGCGGTAATAAGTTTCTCTGGCGAGCTGACGACACCCATGGAAACGATGTATTTAAATGCAGTATCGATACCCATGTCAAGTTCGATGACGTCATTTTTTTTTACGAAAAAATAAAATCCGTTCACAGGGCTGGGGGTCGTCGGGATAAATACGGCGATATGTTCGTCTTGCAAATGCGGAAATATTTCGTTGGGCAGATTGGTCTGAAAGGCGATCGACCACGCATCGGGATGGGGATAACGTACCAGTAGCACCTTGCGAAATGCATCTCCATTACCGGAGAGCACGGAATCGGACACCTGCTTGACGCTATAGTAAATTGATTTGACGACCGGAATCCGGGACAGCAGGCTTTCCCAGAAACCTAGCAGGCGCTGACCCACCACGTTGGTTGTGATGACGC
>VFSW01007118.1_pt1 | contig 16307 bp, 16 predicted proteins | sample 5358111 | NCBI WGS metagenome assembly VFSW01 (sample SAMN11554181, study PRJNA540505) | mine drainage metagenome | isolation source: sediment from site ElyBrook_90M | place: USA: Ely Copper Mine, Vershire, VT | collected 2017 | reverse complement strand
GCAGAAGTGATCGCTGGCGAATCCACTGTGGGTGGCGGCTCGCTGCTGGGAGAGACGCTCGCCACCCCGTTGTGCGCGCTGCCCGCGCGCCAGTCAGGATCAACGAGCCAGGCGTCACTCGACATGACGCGACTAGCGGCAGCGCTGCGCGCAGGCGAGCCACCGATCATCGCCCGTACCCTGCGTGATCAGGCGCTCTTCGATCTGCGCGCGGTGGCGCCCACTGAGGATGAAACGCTCGCCACGGGCATCATCGCCGCGTGGCGCTTGACGACCAGCACGTCGGGAGCCGACACGCGCTAGTCCGCAACGTCGTGTGCGCCGTGTTCGGCGGACATCTGCGCGCTCGCCGTGAGGGCTGTAGCCTGTCGCGCCCGCTCGCGCTCGATGGCCCAGCGCGCTACCAGCATGCCGCCCAACAAGACAGCAGCGGCCAATCCCTGGACTACACTCAGCCCCTCGCCCAGCGCGAAGTAGGCGACGAGGCCTCCCAGTACAGGAACTCCGTAATTATAGAGCGTTACATACCCCACTCCGCGCTTGCCAATCGCCCAGTTCCAGATCGAATAGGTGATGTAGATCGGAAAGAGCACGGAGTAGGGCAGTATCACCCAGAGCCGCCAGGTGACATGCGACCAGTTCTGCTGTGCCAGAGACGCGACGCCGAAAGGCGCCAGCGCAAGCGTGCCGATCAGCAGCGTGTAGCACATCAGCTCCGGTGGACTGTAACGCGTGGCCAAGCGCTTGTTGACGACGCCGTAGAGCGCGAAGAGTCCCGCGCCAGCGAAAGAGAGCGCATCGCCGACGACGATGGTCGCGGGCGTCAGCGCCCGGTCGATGGGCGCCTCGCTGGGCGCGCGAGCAGCTGCTAGGAACCAGGCGATGCCACACAGACTGATAATAATGCCCACCCACTGCCACGGACGAATGCGCTCCACACGCAGCAGCGCCAGAAGCACGGCGGACCAAAGTGGCACTGTCGCGCTAAACAGCGATGAGCCAAAGGCGGTTGTGCGATCGAGTCCCTCGATATAGAACAGTTGATAGATGCCATAGCCCGACAAGCCGGAGATGATCAGCAGCGGCAGGTCGCCGCGACGAAGGCGAAACGGGCGAATCTCAGGACGCCGCGCCGCCACAATCAGCACGGCGACGACCGCGACCAGGCTCAGCAGAGCAAACCGCATGATGACGAATGTGAGGGGCTGCACCTCTTCGAGCGCAACCTTGAAGATGGTAGGGGAAAGTCCCCAGATCGCAACGACGAAAACCAGCCCGAAATCGAGCGAGTGAGAAGTGATGAAGCGGCGCAAGGCGAGACTCCTTCGGTCACCTGCCGAGCGCGACTATCCTACCCGGGCCCTGCGCACAACAAGTGAGCGCTGCGCCAACATCCTCCGAGCGTGCAGACAGGCCTTCCAAGTATAGCAAAGCGCGCCCGTTTCCATCACTCGACGACATCGGGAAGGTCGATCAGGCCGTAGCGTTGCGCCCGCATCAAAGCATCGGCGCGCGAGGTGGCATTGAGCTTGATGAAGAGGTTGCGCATGTGGAATTCGACGGTATTCAGCGTGATCGAGTGCTGCTCCGCGATCTCATGATTCTTCAGGCCAGAGGCGACAGCGACCAGCATCTCACGCTCCTTCCGCGTCAGCTTCGGCGCCTCAGCCTCAGCGCCCGATCGCATGAAACGCGCGATGCTGGTCGAGAATACTTGCCTTCCGGCGTGTACAGTGCGAATCGCCTGCGCCAGCTCGTCTGGCCCAGCAGACTTCAGCAGGTAGCCTTGCACGCCCAACTGGCGTAACGCGCGAACGTAGCCCTCCTTGTCGTGGCCCGTCAGAATCAGAATGCGCGGAGCCTGGTCGCGCTGGCGCAGGACCTGGCACATCCGCACACCATCCATGCCCGGCATGCCGATGTCCAGCGCGATGACATCAGGGTGCAGCGCATCGTTGAGCTCGAGCGCCGCGGCGCCATCGCCCGCCTCGCCGACCACCTCGATGTCAGGCTCGTCCTCCAGAATGCGCCGCGTACCCGCGCGCATTACCGTATGGTCGTCCACGAGCATCACGCGTATCTTCGCCTCCGGCGCTTGTGACTGCGCCTCTGGCATGGCGCCCTCCTTACGAGATGCGACGAGTCTGCTATACTCGCACGCTCGACAGTGGAACGGTATGCTGAATGCGCGCGATTGGAGCGATCACCGTGACCTGCGCGCCGCCTTCAGGAGCGCAGTCGAACCGCAGCTGGCCGCCGATCAGCGTCGTGCGCTCGCGCATGCTGGCCAACCCCAAATGCCCGTCACGTAGTGATGCGCCGATGTCCACCGGTAGCGCCATTCCAGCGCCGTTGTCGCGCACCCGCAGCCGAATCCATGCCCAGCGCTCACCCCAGCGTATTGGCGGCGACTCAGGCGTCTCCACCATGGTAAGCTCGATCGAAGCGCCAGTCGCGTGACCGTGCTTGTGCGCGTTCGACAACGCCTCCTGCGCGATGCGATACAGATGCAGCGCCATTGGCGCATCGAGCCGCTCACAGACACTCACCGCCTCGTCATCCAGCTCGAGCGAAACCCGCATCGCAGACGACGTGACGACTTGTTCGGCGAGATCTTCCAGCGCCGGAGTCAACCCCAGTGAATAGAGCATGTCAGGGTAGAGACCCAGACAGAGCGCGCGTAATTTCTTCTCGACGATGGTCGAGCGCTCGGCCAGCTCCTCCAGCTCGCGTCGCAGTCGCGCTGAGGCAGGGGCAAGCTGGCTCATGCTATCACTGGCGCTGGCGCGCTCCAGATGCGCCGGAATGCTCTCGGCGCTGCGCTCGAAAGCGTCCGCCAGGCGTACTGAGAGCTGCGAGTGGCGGATGACGTAGAGCACCTCCTGCAGCGCGTCATCGTGCAATTCACGGGCAAGCGAGGCGCGCTGCCGCTCATCCGCGTTGACCAGCTCACGCGCCAGCATCTCCTGCTCGGCGCGGGCGGCGTCGAGCTGGCGCGAAGCAATCTGCACCTGCTGAAGCGAGATGCGCAGACCGCTCACGAGCTGCGCGTTGGCCAGCGCCGTCGCCGCCTGGTGCGCGATGGTAAGCAACAGCGCGTTATCCTCTCGGCGCAGCGGCCCACCTGCCGCCTTCGGCCCCACCACCAGCAACGCCGAAGCGCCCGCCTGCTGCCCGGAGCCGATGTAGACGAGCGCTGCGCACCCTTTCCATGGCCGTGGTGTCAGCAGCGAGGAGGGCGGCGACCAGTGCTGGCCCATATCGAGTTGAGCCAGCCGTCGCAGCACCTCTGCGCGTCCTGCTGCGGTGGCGTAGGCGCCGCGCGCGCGTAGGTCGTCTGGTCCAATGACCATCAGCACTTGCGGCTCAAGCCCCTCGGGCAGCGGCACAAACGCGATACCGCTCAGGTTCAGTGTCTCCATTAGCCCATCGACCAGTGTCTGCGCCAGAGTCTCCTGGTCATAGGCTTCGGCGAGTTGCTGGCTGAAGCGCTGCAGCGTCCGCTCATAGTCGTAGTAATCGCGGTAGATGACGGTATCAACCATGCGCTGCACAAACGTGCTGACGGGCGCGTAGGTCACGGCGACAAAGAGCGCCATGAGCGCCGCCGCCGCCTCATACGCAAACGATTTACGCGCAGGAACGAGGCTCGTGAAAACCAGACTCGCGGCGACATAGACGCTCAGCAACAGGCCAGCCAGCACCGCATAAACGACCACGCGATCTGCGACGACGGCAGCCACGCGGAACCCACGCCGACTCGCAACGATGGCCACCGCCCCGACGAGGGCCACAATGGCGCAGGCGGCAATCAGCGCCACTTGCCAGTCGGCGAGTGGGAGCGACACGAGCGACGGCAGGGAGGTTGTCAGCAGGTGGCTTGGCATGGAAATTGGCGCCATCTCCAATTGGGGCTGACCTACATTACGTCCCCACTATAGCACCTTCCCCCGTCAGCGCAACCGCAACCGTCACCCACGATCTCCCTCTCCAGCGCCTGCCTGGACAGCGATCGGACTCCGCTTGACACTGCCCAGCCGCGCTGCCATAGTACACAAGGAGCCGTTGTCTGGTGTCAGGGAGGAGCGGAGTTGCGACGCATGCCGAAGGTGTATGGGGTGGTCATTCGCAAGGGCGGCCAGGGAAAATCAACAACGACTTCGACGCTCGCCCGCCTCTGCGCGCTGTACGGCGCGCGGACGCTGGTGCTAGACCTGGCGCAGCCGGGAACGACCACTGCATCACTGCGCGACATCTGGCCCGATTCGGCGCATGGCGATCTCTCCGACGCCCTGATGGCGCTGCATGAGTTTCCAGCCGGGGTCACGCCAGACAACGAGCTTGCGCGCGCCGCATTGGCGCAGTCAACGCTGCCGGTGCGCCTGCTTTCACAGCCAAGCTGGTCGGGTGGCGAGCTCTGGGTGCTTCCGTGGGATGATCTACTGGGCGACGCGGCGGCCTTTCTCCAGTCCGAGCAGGCGCTTGCGGGCCTGATCCACTCGTTGGCCGACGACATCGACATCGCGCTGATCGATTTCCCCTCCGATGGCGGTCCGCTGATGACCACGGCGCTGGCCGCGACCGAAAGCGTCATCATGCCGATGGCGCCAGAGGCGCCCGCGCTGGAGGGCGCCGCCGCGACACTGAGGTTGCTGGCGCGCGTTCGTGAGCGTGGGCAGCCCATCGAGCTAGGTGGCCTGCTCATCACCCGCGTCGAGCCAAAGAGCAAGCGGCTCGTCGAGGTGGTGCAGGCGCTACGCCAGGCTGGCGTCATCGAGGGCGAGTCACTAGAGCGTAAACTCTTCCCCTTTGCGATCCGCACCCATGAATACTTCGAGCAGGCGTTTCGCTACGGTGTGCCCATTTGGGAGCGTACCGATAATATGCGCGACTGGGCTGGCTATGTGTTGCTTGCAGAGTGGCTACTGCGCGACGCAGGGCTGGCGCGGCTCGCCACGCAGCGGCGCGGCCCGGCGCTGCTGGCGCCCGAAACGCGCATCGTCGACACGGGCGCCGTGCTGATGAGCGACCCAGAGGTCATGTTGCGCGACTTCGAGCGCAGCCACCCCGTCGGAGGCCGCTAGCCTCATAGGAGGCCAGCATTGCGAGGCGAACTGTCGGGCGCCTACAATGACAGTCGGCGCGTGACCGGCGCGCCCGATGTGAGCGCCATCAGCTGGCAGGCGCGTGCGAGACGATAGCAGGTGACATGGATACACGGCGCCCACGACCAGCGCGCAGCCCGACCGGACTCATCATCACGCTGCTGGGGCTAGTCGCGCTGATTGGTCTGCTCACCGGAGCGCTGGCGCACTCTCTCGCAAATCGCGGCGGGAGCGGCATCCAGAGCGCATCCGCCACCGCGACTGCCACGACTGGTCTCGTCGGCGCCGCGCATACTCCTATCGCGACCGCCAGCGCGACGCACACCACTTCCGCTACCGCTACCGCGACGACCTCAACGTCTGCCACGGCGAGCGACCGATTCCAACTCAGTGTGAGCGTCTCACCACGCACGGTGACAGCCGGCCAGCAGCTCACTATCACCGTCCAGGCCTTCACGCCGGATACGCACGCGCCGATCGCGGGCCTCTCATGCAGCTTGCGTGCGCCCACCGACGGTGGCAAGGCGCTGCTCGCCGCCTGGCCCGCCGCGCAGACCACCAACACTGACGGCGCAGTGACGTGGACGCTGACGGCGCCATCGGTAGCGACAGGAACGTACGAGGTAGAGGCGTTTGCGAAGACCTCGAAGTGGAGTTGGAAAGCGGACGCGACCGTCTCAGTGCGCGGAAGTTGACGCCACGTCTACAGCATTGGCTAGCGCTGCCCAGCCGCCTGCGGCGCTGGTGCGCGTCCCTCGCGCACGGTGACTGGCTCGCCACTCAGCTCATCGATCTCGCCTAGTTCCGTAGGGTCTGCTTCGAACGAGGTCTCGCGGGCCTGGCGAAGATGAGAATAGATCTGCGTCGTCGAGATGTTCGCGTGGCCGAGCAGCGCCTGGAGTGTGCGTAGCTCAGCGCCGCCGCTGAGCGTCTCCAGCGCGAATGAGTGACGCAGGGTGTGTGGCGTAATGCGCTCAATGCCCGCCACTTTCGCGTAACCCTTCATGATCAGCCAGAATCCCTGGCGGGTCAACCGCTGTCCATGATGGTTCAGGAAGAGGCTCTGCTCGCCACCAGTGTGCGCCAACACGCGCCGCCCATCGTTGAGGTAGGTCGCCAACGCCCGCTGCGCGACCGGGCGCAGCGGAAGATAGCGCTCGCGTCCGTTGCGCCCGCTGCAGCGGATGTGGCCGCGCGTCAGATCGAGGTCTGCGACATCGGTGCTCACAAGCTCCGTGACACGCATGCCAGTCGCATACAGGCAATGGAGCATAGCGTAGTCACGCTGCCCGGCGGGCGTCTCGGTCGCCACGGCTTCTAACAGACGCTCCACATCGTCGTGCGCCAGCGCCGAGGGCATATACTTCTCCACGCGCGGCGCATCCAGCCCTTCTGTTGGCTCAGTCGTCACTTCGCCACGCGCCGCCAGGAAGTGAAAGAAAGACTTGACCGCCGCAACCTTTCGCGCAATTGAGGTGGTAGCATACTGGCGACGGTGCAGCTCGGCGATGAAGTCCGCGATCAGCTCGACAGTCACCTCATCCCAGGAAGTAATGCCGCGCTCCAGAGCGAAACTGGCAAGCTGCCGGAGATCGCTGCGGTAGGCGCCAAGGGTGTTCTCGCTGGATTTCTTTTGAGAGGCGCGAGTATCTACATACTCCTGTATGGCACGATCCATGATACGCGGTCAACCTCGCTTCTAATCCAGTGAGTCCGTCGAGCTCGTCGGCGCCGTAAGGAGAGCGATCCAGAGCTATGCGCGCCCGGACGCTGGAGCCAGCCAGGATATGCGCGTTTTCGCATCCTGCTGCTCAGCCACACGCCACCACCACAAGCTCACCACAGTATAATACGGAGCTGTGACACAGGATACAACGCGCCCATGACTTCTGACGTGATGCGAAGGAGGCGACCATAGTGGCACCCACCGCGCCCGTGCGGGGCGCCGCCCGTCGCGGCCTGATCAGCGCAAACGGCGCCACGTTGCTCTTCGGGCTTGCGGGCGTGCTGGGCAAGCTCTCCGGCCTGCCCGCGCCACTGATCACGCTGGGGCGTGTGGTCTTCGCTGGAGCGGCGCTCGCCCTCTGGGCCTTGGTGACGCGTGTTTCGCTGCGCCCCCGCAGCCGACACGACCTCTTGACGCTCTCGCTGCAAGGCGTCATCCTGGCGGTTCACTGGACGGCGTTCTTTCAGGCGATCGCCATCTCCAGCGTCGCCATCGGCTTGCTCGCCTTCTCCAGCTTTCCGCTCTTCACTGCCGCGCTGGAGCCCGCTCTGCTGCGCCAGCGTCCGCGACGCGCTGAGTTGGCTGCGGCGCTGCTCATCATCCCCGGCGTCTACCTGCTCGTTCCCAGCTTCAGCCTCGCCAGCCACGCCACTCAGGGCGTCCTCTGGGGGCTGGTGGCAGGCGCGACATTTGCGCTGCTCTCAGTCATCAACCGCAGCCTAACGCCACGCTACGCCAGCGGCGCCATCAGCCTTTACCAGGATTCCATCGCTATAATCGCGCTGCTGCCGACGCTGCTATTCGTCCCAACCGCAGGCGTTTTCAGCCTTCGCGCGTTACTACTGCTCGCCACGCTGGGACTCCTCTGCACAGCGCTAGCGCACACGCTCTTCATCTCTAGCCTGCGCAACATCACCGCGCAACTTGCCAGCGTCATCGCGGCGCTTGAGCCTGTCTGGGGCGTGTTCTTCGCCTGGCTGCTGCTGGCAGAGTCGCCCACTGACCGCGTGCTGCTTGGTGGCGCGCTGATTCTCGCCGCCGCGTTGCTGCCCGGCGTCGCCACGCTCGCCGCGAGCCGCGCGTCGCCCGCAAGTGCGCAGCTTGCGCCGCCGTCGCCACTCCCGCCGCGTTGACTCGCCTCGACGGGGAGATGCGGTAGGCGCAGTACGGCTCACTGATCACCTTCAGGTGAACACTATGACGGCTCACATACAACGGGCGCTCCTTCGTGCAGGAGCGCCCGTTGTATGTGAGGATGAGCCTTCGCGGCTCGTAACGCTAGTTGATCGCGCGAATGGTGTAGACCGCGACGCCATTTGGCGTCGTCACCTCGACCTTATCGCCCTCAGCATGGCCCATTAGCGCGCGGCCCACCGGCGACTGGTCAGATAGCTTTCCAGCGGTCGGGCTTGCCTCGACGGTGCTGACGAGTTGATAGTCCTTCTCCACGCCACGGTCATTTTCGACCTTGACGCGCGCGCCCAGGCGCACGACCTTCTTACCCTCCGCCTGTTCGGGGGCCTCCAGGATCACCGCGTTGTCGAGCAACGCCTGCAACTCCTGAATCTCGCCTTCGAGCATCGCCTGGAGGTTCTTGGCGTCCTCATAGGCGCTGCTCTCACTGATGTCGCCAGCCTCCTTGGCCTCGTGGATGTAATCGGCGACCTGCGGACGGCGCTCGGTGATGAGGAAGTGCAGGCGTTTCTTCTTCTCCTCATAGCCTTCCCGTGTCAGGGGAATCTTTTCCTTCTCGCGCGCGCTCTGCGATCCACTCACTGCATTTGTCGCCATATAATCTCACCTCTCCAGGCGCCCGCCATTCGGCTCGTGCCAGCCTCCGAGCGCCTCACGGACCTCGCGCCGCCCGCGCGTGCACGAGGAGCCCAACGAGCGACCACGCGCCAAACGGCGGCTTTTACCTAGTCCAGTCGCGCTGTCGCAACGAACGCGCTCATGCGATCGCCGCGAGAACGCCAGACCAGGGCGCGATGACGTAGCGTATAAGACGGACCGACGCATACAACGCGCCAGCCCTTAGAGAAAAAGAACAGCGCGCCCAGAAAGTCTGGACCCGCCGTGATTCTGTGTCGCGCTACCGTCACCGTTGCGAAGGGCATTATAGGGCCGTCGCACGCCGAGTGTCAAGCAAGCTGAAGCGGAGTTAGGAATCCCGCCTGACCCGTAATCGAGCAGACGAGTACCTCGCCCTGCCTGCCCGTTCGTTGCGGGTACTCGTCCCTGAGGCGCGTTTCGATGGCTGCCAGCGCGTCGCGTCGCACCAACGCGAGGATGACGCCGCCAAAGCCTGCTCCCATCCGGCGCGCGCCCAGCGCGCCCGGCGTCGTCCGCGCGATCTCGACCGCGACATCCAGTTCAGCGCAACTGACCTCATAATCGTCGCGCAGGCTGGCGTGCGAGGCATCGAGCAACGCGCCGAGTGTGGCGCCGTCTCCAGCGGCGAGCGCGTCGGCGGCTCTCAGCGTTCGCTCATCTTCCGAGACGACGTGCCGCGCCCGCCGCAGCAGTGTCGCGTCGAGCAGCGTCGCGTGCCGCGCAAGATCGGCTGAGGTCACATCTCGCAGCGCGCGAACATGGCGCCCAGCCGTCTCACGCTCTAGCGCAGGTGCCAGCCGCTCCAGCGCCGCCTCACATTGGCCGCGCCGCGTGTTGTACTCCGACGCCGCCAACTCGTGCGGTACGCCAGTGTCAAAGACAACCCATGCGGTACCTCTCAGCGCCGCGGGGATCATACGCCAGGTCAGCGAGCGGCAATCGAGCAGAAACGCCTTGCCTGGCTCGCCAAGACACGACGCCGCCTGATCCATCACGCCGACGCGCACGCCCGCGCCTTCCTGTTCCGCCTGCTGACAGAGCGTTGCCGTAGTCATCGGCGCCAGCGGCGCGCCACCTAGCGCCCGCGCCAACATCGCCGTGGCCACCTCCAGCGCCGCTGATGAGCTGAGTCCACCACCCAGCGGCACATCGCCGACGATGGCCGCGCTGAATCCCGGCGCTGGCGCCGCTCCGGCCTGCGCTAGCCGCCGCCAGACGGCCTGGGCATAGCGCGCCCACCGCGGCGGCGCCTCGTCACTGCCAGTCGTGTCCACGTCAGACGTCAGCGGTGCGCGAGCAAGCGCCTCATGGTGAGCTGAGTAGAGCGTCGCAAACGGCTCGCTCTCGGCGCGGCCAGCCAGCGCTACCATGCGGTCTATCGCCGCTGGCAGAACGTAGCCCTCGTTGTAGTCCGTATGCTCGCCGATGATATTCATGCGCCCCGGCGCCCAGGCGACCGCCAGCGGCTCGCTCGCCGTTGCGCTGAACCTTTCCCGGTAGCGCAGCAACGCCGCCCTCGCGACGGCAGGCATGGAGGCGTCGTCAGGTGTCTCTACGCTCATTGGAGCTCACCCGCCACTCGGCTCACTTCCTGTTCCAGCAACGTCCGTAGTTCTGCCGCCTTGGCCTCGGGCAGCGAGTCATTCAGCCAGAAGCCCCACGCCATCTCGCTGCTCGCCGCCAGCTTCAGCTTGCCCGGCGCACGTCCTACAGGCAGCAGCTCGACGTGGAAGTGGTAGCGCGAGTCGGCGAGTTGGTGTAACGCCAACATGTAGGGCATCGGCGCCTGCATCACCCGGTCATACGCGCGGATGATGGCGGGTAGCAGCAACGCCAGCTCGCGCGCCGCGGGGCTTTCGGGCGCGAAGCCGTCGATCGCGCTGAAGTGCTGGCGGGGCGTCACCTGGAGCTGATACGGGTAGCGCGCCCACGCTGGAACGAACGCAACCCACCACGCGCCCGCGAACACGCAGCGCGGACCGGCCTCCTCACGCGCGACGCTAGCGCAGAATGGACAGCCCTGCCCCTTCGCGTCCGCCAGCGCGATGGACTCGACCTCGCGCTGCAAGAGTTCCGGGATGACGCCGACTGCATACGTCTGCCCGTGTGGATGCCGCTGCGTCTGACCGATCTCGGCGCCGCTCGTTTCCCAGGTCATCACGCAAGCATAGCGCGGCGCCAGATCATCGTAGACGCGCCGCCACAGCGCGATCACATCGAGCGTTTCCGCGACGCTGAGGTCGCTGAACCGGCGGTTGTGGTCGCGACTGTAGATCAGGATCAGGCATTCCCCCGTCGGCGGAGTGAACGCGGGAAAATCATTGGGCCGAGACCACACCTGAGTTTCCGGGCCGATGCGTCCGGAGGTGAGGTCAGCGCAGAAAGGGCAATCGTCCGCCCCCTCACGGCGCTGCATGCGGCCCGGCGCCTGCGCGGTGTACTCTCGCCAGAGATCATTCCACACCATTCGTGCGCGTCGATCCATCGAGCCAGCATCGCCCTGCGTCATGTGACTCCTCGTGCGCCTGCGCCGCTACTTGCATGCCGATTGTATCATGTAACGCGCGCTGGGCCATACGAGCGCGCAACCCTGAGGCGCGGACAGCGCTCCACCCAGGCTAGCCCACTCGTGCGACCCTCAGCGACTTCTTTCCCCTGCGATTACCTGTGCCCCCGAACGCGCGTTACACTGTACAACTACGCCACAACGTGGAGCCAGCGCAGGCGCACGGCGACGTGCGAGCAGCTGGCTCAGTAAGGATGACGCGAAACGGCGACGATGAGCTTGGAAGGGAGGGATGTGGTGGTTCGCCCGCCACACCAGCTATGAGCAGAACGATCATCCGCTTTCTTCCCCCGCACCCACCCTCACTCGAACAGCTTCCCCTCATCAATGCCGACTCGCAGGCAGCGCGTTGGCTCGACTACTACTGGCGCAAGCTCGGATTGCCTGAGGAGCAAGCGCGGCGCCTGGCGGTCACCGATGACCGCTGGGAGTTCGCCCGTTGGACGGGGCGGCGGCTGGATACGATGGCGCTCGGCTGCTACTGCTATCTCCCCCTGGCCACTGATGATCTCGCCGCCGTAGCGCCAGACAACTCCGTGACGGCGAATCTCACCGCGCCGACGGGCGCCGCGCAGCGCAGCCAGTTGACGCTCCCCGGCTTCGGCGAGACCTCTGACGACGTGGAGGGAGAGGCCGGACTGCTCGTGGGCGCGTTCGAGCGCGCGCAGCTCGCCTCGCAGTCGCCAGTCGCCAGCGATTACCGTCATCTGATCTTCGTCGAGCCACAGCTTCTGCCCGAAGGCGTGGAAGTGACGATAGCGCATGAGTTGATCCACCTGGCGGACCGAGTATCAGGGCGCCCGCGCAAGCATCACTGCCACGGTCACGATTCGATCTCGGTTGACGAGGCGGCGCTCACCGGACGCGACCCTGAATGGCTGCGCGAGCTACTGGCTGAGGAGTCGCGCCGTCGTGAGGAGGCGGTACGACAGGCGCGCCCATACAGATACCTCTATGTCTGCCCGAACTGCGGCAAGCAATATCCACGTGTGCGCAAATACAGCCGCAACGTCTCCTGCGGGCATTGTGATCAGCGCTTCAACGCGGCGTTTCTGCTGCAACCGCGTATGATCAGCGCGGATGAGAACATCCGGGCAGTCGGCGTCGCTGGCGGCCATGAACGAGCAGAGCGCGAGGGCGCCCAGCCGTAAGATGCGCGAGGTTCGTGGCGGCCCCGCTAGATGTGAGCATCTCAGGCAGGCTTGCCACTCGCGTCGCGCCGGCGCGGGCGCTCGATGTCCAGCAGCGCGAGCAACTCGTAGAGATCATAGATGAGAGGGCAATCCAGCACCTCTGGCTGGAGCATCCGCATGCGGTCGATCAGCACGCCATTGATGCGAAGTCCACGCGCGCCCAGCACATCGCGCACGTAGCTGTCGCCCACGTGTACGGCATAGTCCGCCACGACATCGGCGCGGTCCAACGCAAGGCGGAAGAGGTCGGGGTCTGGCTTGGCGCGGCGCGCGGTCGCGGAGATCACCGCGAAATCGAAGAAACGCGTCAGCCCGAAATGGCGCAAGATCAGTCCCAGCGCGATGCCCCAGTCGGAGATGACGCCGAGCCTGAGGCCATGCGCGTGCAGCGCCGCCAGCGCATCTTCGACATCGGGATAGAGCGCGTAGCTCGTCGCCAGGTCGAACTCCTGCTGCACATCGGCGGCGGCCTCGCGCAGCGCATCCTCGCCCGCCGCGCCGTAGCACGGCCTGAGCAGCTCCGCGAAGTAGCGTCGCCAGATCGCGGCGATCTCGGCCTCGTCGCCCCAGGTATGGGGCGCGCCGCGCGACAGCTCGCCAAAGAGCGCCTCGGCGTGCGGCAGACTTCGCTGCAGGCACTCCAGCGCGACAGGCGTGCCGCGCCGCTCCATCACGTCGCGCACGATCGCGGGGATCGACGGGGACGACTCCAACAGTGTGAATCCGACATCGAAGAAGACGGCTTGAATCGCCTGCGGATTTGGCAGCCATTGCCGATTGCGGTTGAGCCTGTGCTTCATGCTCTCTTGAACACTTCCACTCTCTCAGTCACCGGAAGCGCACTCAGCGCAGGGCGCATGCCAGGTGGGGCGTTCCTCCACCTGCACCCGTGCGCGCCGAACAGCGCTCAGTCTTCGTCTATGCCAGCGGCGAGCTTCGCGGCCTGGTCGGAGGTAATCAGCGCGTCAATCAGCGGATCGATCTCGCCGTCTAGCACGCGTGGCAGATTGTGTATCGTCATGTTGATGCGATGGTCGGTGACGCGATCCTGAGGGAAGTTATACGTCCGAATCTTCTCGCTGCGATCACCCGTCTGCACCTGCGAGCGCCGCGCCGCGCCCAGCTCCGAGGCACGCTTCTGCTGCTCCAGATCCCAGAGCCGCGAGCGTAGCACGCCGAGCGCCTTGGTCTTATTCTTCAGCTGTGACTTCTCATCCTGACAGGTCACGACCAGCCCGGATGGCAAGTGCGTGATGCGCACAGCGGAGTCGGTCGTGTTGACACTCTGGCCACCGTGACCCGTCGAGCGATAAACATCTACGCGAATGTCCTCTGGGCGGATCTCGATCTCGATGTCCTCCGCCTCCGGCAGCACAATCACCTTAGCGGTCGAGGTGTGGATGCGCCCTTGACTCTCGGTCGCTGGCACGCGCTGCACGCGATGCGTCCCGCCTTCATACTTTAGCCGCGCGTACGCGCCCTTGCCGCGCACCTCCAGCACTACCTCTTTGTAGCCGCCGATGCCGCTCTCGTTCGTATCGAGCGCCTCCACCTGCCAGCGGCGCTGATCAGCGTAGCGCGAATACATGCGAAAGAGGTCAGCCGCAAACAACCCCGCTTCGTCGCCACCCGCGCCTGCTTGAATGGTCACGATGGCGTCGCGGTCATCCATGCTGTCCTTCGGCAACAGCGACACACGCAGCGCCTGTGTCTGCTCTTCCTCGCGCGCCCGCAACGCCGTTAGCTCCTCGTACGCCATAGTCTTGAGGTCGGGATCCAGCCCGTCGCCAATCATGCTCTCCGTCTCGGCGATCTCATCGCGCGTCTTACGCAGCTCCTGATACAGCGCGACAACTTCATTCAGTCCAGCATACTCGCGCCCATAGCGCTGCAACAGCGCTGGATCGCTGGAAGTCGCAGGATCAGCCATCAGCGATTCGAGTTCAGTATGCCTGCTCTCCAGGGTGGAGAGCTTCTTATCCAGATCAGTTACATTCGTTGCGTTCACGTCTCGTGCGCTCCTCCGCCACTCGGCGGATGTCCCAAGCGAAAATCGCCTGCAGTCGTCTCATAGCTCGCTGCGCCGGGCCGCTAGAAGGCTCTTACAGCGTCGCCCCCCTGATGTGGGCAGCCTCCAACGGACACACAGACGCCCCATCCACCCGGCGCGCTGGTGGATAGGGCGTCGGGCGAGGTCGCTACTGCTCCGCCTCGGCGTCGAGCATGCGCTGCACGCGTTCTTGCTGGAGCGCCTGCAACAGGCTGAGCGCGAGCGAGCCAATCAGCGTCGCCAGCAAGATGATCTCCATCGTGCTGAGGCGTATGCCTGAGCGTTTTTCCATCGGTCTCCGCCTCGCTTATCAGAGCGGCGCACGAGCCGCGCGCCAGGACAATTCTCTCTCGTATAGTATACGTTCGAGAGACCTTTTCGGGTGCATCCGCTGCCCCGTCCGCCGTGTCCGGCTACGCGCTAGGCGCGCCGCGCCGCCACTGCCTCGACCTCGACACGCGCCCCACGCGGTAGCGCCGCGACGGCAATTGTCGAGCGCGCTGGTGGCTCGGCGGCGAAGAACTCGCCATAGACTTCGTTCATCGCCGCGAAATCGCTCATGTCCACCAGAAAGACGGTCGTCTTGACGACATCGGCCAGCGAAGAGCCGCCCGCGCGCAGCACGGCGCTTAGATTCTCCAGCGCACGGCGCGTCTGCTCACGCACATCCGCGCCGAGCAACTCGCCGCTGGTGGGGTCAAGCGCTACCTGCCCCGAACAGAACATCAGATCACCTAGCGCGATTGCCTGGCTATAGGGGCCAATCGCCGCAGGCGCGTCATTAGTGGCGATGCGCGTTCGTTGATTCGTCACGTCATTCTCCTTCGTCGCTCTCACCTGCGCCTCACGCCGCATCGCGCGACGCGCTACATTGCAGAGCGCAATCAGGCTCTATGGTAGCACGTCCAGCGCCACTCCGGCGCGCTCACAGGCGGCGCGGCGCCCATTCGGAGTATCATGCGGTCATGACCGTGAAGGACATGACGCAGCGCAGACTATGCGCTCGAAGCGGAGAATGTGGCGAGCGATGCGCAAGACAGACAACAGGAACGCCGACGCGGCGGATGCGGCTCTCGCCAGGTGGTTCGAGGCCGAGGGCCTGCTGCGCTATTCCGTGCTGGGCGACGAGGCTGGTGAGGTGGTCGAAGTGTCGCGCGGACCACTGGTCGCGCTCGGTTCCGGCGACGACGACTTTGTGCGCGCGCCACATCCCGCCGCCAACCGCTGGCCAGGCGCGCCGCTGGAACAGATGACTATGGATGACTTCAACGTCTTCATGTTCCGCTGGCTAGAGGCCGCCGTCGCCGCAGGCGCGATCCGCTGCGCCCACTGCGGCAAGGCAATCATCGCGGGCGATGACCTGCCAGACGCCGACACCTGGGACGCGCTCTTTGTGGAGAAAGAGCTGGTAGCGTGGATGCTGGCGCACTTCGACTGCAAGCGCTGGCTCGCCAAGCGGCTCAAGGGACTTCAACCCTTCGAGCTGTCGGCGCATGATCCACCGCAGTTCGACCTCTCTACTCTCACGCCAGCCGAGACCGAAAGGCAAATACATGACGCAGAACCCGAGTGAGCCAGCGCAGCCAATGGAGCCGCTGGATAAGCATCAAGTCGCCGCAGTGCTCGACGAGATGGCGCAGCTCATGGAGTTGGATGGCTCCAATCCGTTCGAGGTTCGCGCCTACCAGAACGCCTCGCGCGCGATCTCAGGCCTGGAGGGTGACATCGGTGAGCTGGTCGCGCAGAATGGGCTGCAAGGCGTCCCTGGCCTCGGCAAGACGCTGATCTGGCGCATCGGCGAGCTGGTTGCGACGGGGCGGCTGCGCCAGTACGA
>VFSW01007117.1_pt1 | contig 16308 bp, 10 predicted proteins | sample 5358111 | NCBI WGS metagenome assembly VFSW01 (sample SAMN11554181, study PRJNA540505) | mine drainage metagenome | isolation source: sediment from site ElyBrook_90M | place: USA: Ely Copper Mine, Vershire, VT | collected 2017 | reverse complement strand
CTCTCCCACGCCGACCCCGACGCCCAAGCCCACACCGACGCCCACCGCGGCGCCGACCCCGACCCCGACGCCCGTACCAACCGCGGCGCCGACGCCCGTTCCGTCACCGAAGCCGACCCCGGTGCCTACCAGGAAGCCGGTCGCTACCAAGAAGCCCGTCGTCACACCGAAGCCCAGCCTCACCTCCGATCCGGCCACCAACGCGAGCCAGGTCGAAGTCACGGCCCCGCCGGTGACTCCGCCGCCGGCGGCCCCATCCGCCACCCCCGGTGAGATAGCCGCAGTGGTCGCCGCGGCGTCGGGCTCGGTGACTGCCAGCGCGAGTCCCGGCACGCCGGCCGCTCCTGCCGCGGGCAACGAGGGTCCCGGCGGCGGGAACGATGGGACTCCCGCGCCATCCGGCCCGGGCGGATCCCAGGTCGTTCTGGCGATCGTCGCGCTCGGTGGCGCCATCGCTCTATCGCTCGGGGTCTGGGCGCTCTTCTTCCTGCTGACCCGGCGCCGCCGCCGTGGCAAGGAGGACCGCGCCGGTGACGCCGTCCGAACCACGACCAAGCGCGCCGCGAGGCCGATCGCCTCGCCGGTCCTGGCCACGGCCGCCGCCGTCGAGTTCGAGTTCGTACCGGCACAACTCCCGCCCGTGCCGGCCGTCGACGAATCGCTGATCCCGCGCTGGCGCCGCCCGTCGCTGCAGCAGGTCCGCAAGACCGATCCGTCGCGCGTCGCGGCCGCCGCGGCCCCGGCTCTCTCGTTCGAGGCCGCCGGCATCGTCCCTCTCGCCGACTACGAGCGCCGCCGGATCGGCTACCGGCTGGTGCGGTTGATGGATTCGCCCGACGAGCTGCGCTCGGTCGAAGTGGGTACGCTCGACCAGGGCGACGAGGTCCAGCTGCTCGAGCGGTATGGCGCCTACTGGCGAGTCCTGTGCCCCGACGGCCGCCAGGGCTGGATCCACAGGATGACTCTGCTGGATGACCCGGTACCCGTGGCAGCCGCCGCCGCGACCGGACCGCTGCCTCAGTACGGTTTCGAGGAAGAAGAAGCCGCTCCGGCCGCCACCCAGGAGAGCCTCCTCGAGGTCTACATGGAGGCTCGTCGCGACATCCTGAACTCGCACGACCGGGGGCCCGGGGCGGAGCCGGTGGCAGCCGAGGCGCAAGACGAGCCGATGCCGGCCGAGCCGGTCGAGGAGTCTGCCGAGCCGGCGCTCGACACGCCGGAGCAGGCGCACTCGGCGGAGGACGAAGCCACGGACGGCCTGCTCGAGGCCTACATGAAGGCCCGGAGCGACGCGCTTCGGTCGCTCGGCCATGCCGATGCCGTCGAGCAGCCGCCCGCCGAGACGGACACGGTCGAAGCCGCTGCCCCGGTGATCGCGGCCGGCCCGGTCGCGCCGAAGCGGTCGCGAACCCGCAAGACGAAAGCGGTCGAGCCCGGAGTCGAGCCGGCGGTCGAACCGGAGGTCGAGCCGACGGAGCCGGCGGCCGCCCAGGCATTCGAATCCAGTGTGGAGACCGTCCTCGAACCGTCCGCCGAGTCCGCGGTCGAGGAGGCCGCGCAGGAAGACGAGTCACCTGCCAGGCCGGCCGCCAGGAAGTCGGCCATGCGTTCGGCTAAGAGCGCTTCTTCGGACCCGGTTCCCGTCGCATCACCAGAACATGCTGATGCGCAATATTCGGAACATAGGAACGCGGGTACCCGTAAGGCCGCAACCTCGTCCCGGCCTGGTACCAGATCACGTCGCCCTTGACCGTGAAGCCGGCTCTGGTGGCTCGCTCGGCCAGATCGCTCCCGGTGAAGATATAGCGACCTTCCTGGTAGGCATCCCGAACGATGACCGCGGCGTAGCGGCTCGGGCGGAGAACCCTGCACAGCTCGCGGAAGACGACTTCCATGCGGTCCAGGAAAGTGGCGTAGTCCGCGCTGTTGGCCAGATCGCCGTCATGCTCGGTAACCATCGCGTAGTCCGTCCGCCGGTTGGCGTGCGACTCGGCGAGCTTGCCTCCCGCCATCGTGATCGGCAGCTGGATGTTGTAGGGCGGATCGGTCGCGACGAAGTCGACGCTGCCGGCCTCGAGCTCCGGCAGAAGCAGCATGGCGTCGCCGTGCCGCATCTCCGTTCCGGAGGGGCAGAACGTTCGGACGCCGCCCGGGTCGGCCGTCCCGATGTCTGCGAGCAGGGGACCCTGGCCGCCTCTCGAGCCCGCCAGCTCGCGGACCAGGTCTTCGTACAGGTCCACCCAGCGCCGCTCGATCTCGATGCCGACGGCCCGCCGGGGTCCGCGGGCGATGGCCGCGCCGAGGAGCGTCCCTCCGACGCCCGCGAACGGGTCGAGCACCAGCTCGCCGGTAGTGGTGAAGAACTCGATGAGTCGGGCCATGAGCCGCGGCGGCTTGTTCGCGCCGTGTTGTTTGCGCAGGGCATGTCCGAGCTCGGAGGGGTAGGCGGTCCCCCACACGGACTTGGTGAAGTAGAGCCACTCCTCGCCGGACAGCTCGTTGAGCACGTTGGCGGGATGTCTCGGGCTCACTTCGGGAGATTAGCGGGCCCGGGCAGGCTCCGCTGCGTGGCCGCGGCCCCGCCGGATCCCGTTTCCGGCCCCCGCCGGCCGCGGTGCGGGCCGCTGGGACCCGGTGGTACGAAATCGCCGCCCGTCCAATGCCACGATCGGATTACCCTTTCCTGGATCGAGGGGAGCGATTTGTGCCGCGCTGTGCGGCGGCCCAGTTTGCAGGACCTTCGATTTTGGGAATGATCACCGGACACGATCGCGGCGGAGTGAGCCGCACCTTCGACGGACACCCGCATGTCCGGCGTTTGTGCAGCGAGCGATTCGTCGGTCGCGAGCGCCAGCTGGAGCGAGTGGCCGTCGGGTTGCAGAGCGCGACCGACGGACGGCCGAGCGCGCTGATCCTCTCCGGAACCTCCGGCATGGGTCTGAGCCGGCTGCTGGCCGAGACGCGCCGGCGCATCGGGGCGCTGGCCGAGCCATTCGCCGCCGTCCACGGGGTCGCGACGGCGGCCACGTCCGGCGTCGCCTACGCCCCGATCAGCAGCGCCCTGGAGCGCCTCCTCGACCCGCTCCCCGACGAAACCCTGGCCACGCTGGTCGGCCCCACAGGCGACGCCATCGCCCGGCTGGTGCCCAGCCTTCAGCCCCGCCTGGACGGGCTTGGGCTGCTGCCGGAGCGGCTCCCCATCGCGGCCCCGGAGTGGCGAGAAGCTCGCATGTTCGAGGCCGTGCTGGGACTCCTCGAGCGGCTCGGTCAGCGACAGCCCGTGGCGCTCATCGTGGAAGACCTCCACCATGCCGACTCGGCGACGCGAGGCCTGGTCACGTTCCTCTCGCGTGTGACGCGCGGCCAGCGAGTCTTGCTGATCGCCACTTACCAGCAGGACCGGCTGCTCAGGACCGACCCGCTCCGGCCGACCCTCGCCACCCTGGCGTCGTCGCCATCCGTGACCATGACCGAGGTACCGCCGCTCGAGCGCGCCGAGCTCGGGCAGCTCATCGAGGCAATCGAAGGCGGCCGGCCGTCGTCGACGACGCTCCTGCTCGTCGCCGAGCGTTCCCGCGGCAACCCGCTGATCGCGGAGGAACTGCTCGCCGCGCGCCGAGAGCTGCTCGGCGTATCCCTGTCCGGTTCGCTGGACCGTCTCGTGACGGCGCGGGCCAACCTGCGTTCGCCCGAGTGCCGCCGGGTGCTCCGGCTGATGTCGCTCGCCGGCGGTCCCGTGCATCTGCCCACTCTCCTCTCCATGGCCACGGAGTTCGAGTCGCGGTCTCCGTCCCGTCCGCCGCGGTCCACCGTCGCCTCGCGGCCCGGCGATACGCTCGAGGCGGACATGCTGATCGGCCTGGCCGAGGCGCTCGAGCACGGATTCCTCGTGGAATCGGAGGGCGACCCGAGCCGGACCCGCGAGCTGGAGCTCGAGCGCGAAGAGGAGCAGGACCGCCGCGACGGAGAACACCGTGGTGACCTGGAGCGGCGAGCCGAATCCGACCGTCGCGATCCGGACAGGCGCACCGAGGCGGCTCGCCGCGGGGACGCCGATCATCGGGCGCGCCGGGGGGCGCACGGCCAGGCCGCCGCAGGCGCCCCGTACGTCGACTCGGGCCGCGCCATCGCTTTCCGCCACGAGCTCATCGCCGAGGCAATCGCCGCCGATCTCCTGCCCGCCACGCGGCGCCGGTACCACTCCGCCCTCGCGGCCGCTTGGGATGCGGAGCCCCGCCGTCGGCCGGCCGCCGCGCTGGCCCACCACCTGGCCGCTCACCAGCTCGTGGAGGCCGAGAATGCGGCAATGGAAGCGGCCGTCGAAGCGGAGCAGCTCGACGCCGGTGCCGATGCCGTGGCCCACTACGAGTGCGCCCTGAGTCTCTACGAGATCGCCCGCCAGGGAGAGCCGGGGCCTCGCCTGTCCGATCTATACCTGCGAGCCGGCGAGGCCGCCTTCAGCGCCGGCGACCCCGCCCGCGCCGCGGCCTACACGGAAGCCGCGGCCGCTGGCCTGGACGATCTCCGCGAGCGCCCGAACCTGGGCCTCGTCATGGAGAAGCTCGGCCATTACCGGCGGGCGGCCGGCGATCACGAGGGATCGCTCGCCGCCTACAAACGGGCGGTGGAGCTCGTCCCGGCCGAACCGACGGAGGCCCGCGCCCGCGTCCTGGCTTCGATGGCTCAGTTCCGGATGCTCGAAGGCGTCTTCTCGGAGGCCAAGCGATACGCCCAGGAGGCCCTGGAGGTGGCGACCGCGGCCGGGGAAGAAGCCCGCCAGGAGATGCTCCACGCGAGCTGCACCCTGGCCGTGGCCGACGCCTGGGGCGAGGATCCGGAGCCCGCGGTCTGGAAGCTCCGCCAGACCCGCGACGAGGCGGCCGAGCTGGGCCGTCTCGACGACCTGTTCCGCGTCTATGCCAATCTGACAACCGTCCTGGATCTGCTGGGCCGGCGCGACGAGGCGATCGCGATCGCCTACGAAGGCATCGCCGAAGCCGAGCGGGCAGGCCAGGCGACCGTCTACGGAAACTTCCTTCGCGCCAACGCGGCCGACTCACTGTTCTTCCTTGGGCGCTGGCCCGAGTGCCGCCGCCTCTGCCTGGACGCTCTCAGCTGGAACCCGGTGGGCATCTGGTTCCTCTCACCGCTGCTGACCCTGGCCACGCTGGAGGTCGCGACGAACGCGGGCGAGTCGGCGGGCCGGCTGCTCGGCCAGGTGCTGCTGGCCATCGAGACCGTCCAGGATCCGCAATTCTCCGTGCCGGCCCAGCAGACCGCCGCCGCCTACGCGCTCTGGCAGGAGGACCTGGTGGACGCCCACAAGGCCGCCGAACGGGGCTGGCTGCGGGTCAGCGACACCGAAGACTGGCTGCTCATGGCCAAAATGTCGTCCACGTACCTGGAAGTGGAGGCCGAGATCGGCGTCGACGCCCACCGTCGCCACGACTTCGCTCTCCTCGCCGCGGCCCGCGAACGCAGCATGCCGGTCATGTTGCGCGCCGAAGCCGTCGTCCGGGCCTGCGGAGTGTCACCCAAGTCGGGGTCGCGGCAGCAGGCCGACCTTGCGATACGGACGGCCCGGGCCTATCGCTGCCGCCTGGAGGGCCGCGACGATCCGGCCACGTGGAAGGCGCTCGCGGCCGACTGGCTGGTCCTCGGCGATCCCTACGAATCGGCCCGGGCGCGCTGGCGCGAAGGCGAAGCTCTGCTCGATCTCGCCCACGGCCGTTCCACTCGGACCGTGGCCCGCGAGCCGCTGGTCGCCGCTGCCGAGGCCGCCTACAAGCTGGGAGCCTGGCCGCTCCTGCGCTCCGTCGCGGAGCTGGCCCGACGGGCCATGATCCCGCTTCCCAAGCAGATCGAGGCCACGCTGGAGGGCCGCCTGGAATCGGCTGCCCTGGCTCCCCGAACGGGGACTCGCGCGGCAATCGGCAGCCGGCAGGCTGCTCCCGGTCCTGCCGCCCGACCCGCCGCGGCGTCGCACGGCGATCAGCCGCTCATGGCGGACTTCGTGGCGCCGTCCGGCCGGGCGCCCACGCACGACTTCGGGCTGAGCAAGCGCGAGCTGGAGGTTCTGGCGCTGATCGCCGAGGGGCGGAGCAACCCGGAGATCGGCCGCCAGCTGTTCATCACCCGCAAGACCGTCGCGGTCCACGTCAGCAACATCCTGACCAAGCTCGGCGTGGCGGGTCGAGTCGAGGCCGCAGCGGCGGCGATCCGGCTGGGTCTCACAGAGCGCGAGTAGCGAGCTCCAACCCAGCGATCGCCCGCCAGGGCGCCGAGCACAAAGAAACCCGGGCATCACCCCCGCCCGGGTTTCTAAGGTTCTGCGGGACCGGTCCTACCAGCGCTTGCCAAACAGATGAACCAACGCAAGCACGACCGGAGCCAGAGCTACGAGCGTCACTGCCGACTCCTTGTCTTTCGACCTCTCCGCCCACCGCGCAGGCCGCGCGGCTTGGCAACCTTAGGCCGAGGATGCATTCGTTCTCAATCGACCTTCCGTACGGACAGGTACCTATCGCCGTCCGTGGGGTACTGGCGGCTCCGGCATCCGAACGGGTCATGCGCCGGGCCCGTCCCGCCGACACTTACGGTGAGGGCCGCGGGTTTGCCGGCGGTGAAGCCCTCGTCAGATGGTGTCCAGCGGGCCTTCCGGCCCCGATTGCGCGCAGGTGAACGCCGTGCCGACGGATATTGGCTTCCAGCTCGACCTGTCGATCCGCCTCCTGGTCGCCGCGGCTCTCGGGGCCGGGCTAGGACTCGAGCGCGAGATGCACGGCCATCCGGCCGGAATGCGGACACACATGCTCGTCTCGCTCGGCTCCGCGATCTTCACGATCCTCTCGATCTATGGCTTCCGCCAGGTCAGTGGCGGGGCCGCGACCGATCCGAGCCGGATCGCCGCGCAGGTCGTCACGGGCATCGGCTTCCTGGGCGCCGGCGCGATAGTCAAGTTCGGGCCGAACATTCGCGGGCTCACGACCGCCGGAAGCCTCTGGGTCGTGGCGTCCGTAGGAATCGCCGCGGGGGCCGGCGCCTACTTCGTGGCCGTTGCCGGAATGCTGATCGCCGCGCTGGCGCTCTGGCCACTTCATGTTCTGGTGCAGAAGCTGGAGCTCGGACGCGGCAAGACGCTGCGGCTCCGCCTCAGGCTCAGGAAGCTCGACGCCTTCGCCGGCGTCTCGGCGGTCCTGCTCAGCCACCACGTCGCCGTAGGATCGATCCAGAGCCGGAAGTCCAGATCCGGCCACGTGATGGATCTCGAGCTGAAAGTGGCGAGCCGGGAGCCGCCGCACGCCTTCCTCGCCGAGATCGAAGCGATCCCGGGCGTTGCGGTCAAGGCCGTCGTGCAGTCTGAAGAGGCCTGACTCGATCCGGCGGAGGCGTCGCCGGCTTAGAGGCCCGTCCCCGGCCTAGAGGCCCGCCCGGCTCCCCGACAGCACCTTTGCCACCCTCGCGAGCAGCTCGCCGGGCGAGAAAGGCTTGGGCAGGTAGTCCGTGTGGCCGGACATGTCGAGGGCTCGATCGCTGTACCCGGACATGTACAGAACCGGCAGATCCGGGTGCGCGGCACGCAGCTCCGCGGCCACCTCTGCGCCCCGCATCGACGGCATGACCACGTCGGTGAGCAGCAGGTCCAGCTCAGCGCCGCGGCCGAGCGCTACGGCGGCCGGCCCCGTTTCGGCGGCCGTCACGAGATAGCCGGCCTCCTCGAGAACCCGGACAGCGAAAGCCCGAACGGCTTCGTTGTCCTCGACGACCATGATCCGCCTGCCACGTCCCGCGTCATCCTGGGCCGCCACGAGCTCCGGGCCGGCCAGCTGGTCGATCTCTTGGGCCACGCATGGGAAGTAGATGGAGAAGGTGGATCCGCGTCCCACCTCGCTCCGGACGCGGATGGAGCCGCCGGACTGGTGGACGATCCCGTAGACCGTGGCCAGGCCGAGGCCGGTGCCCTCGCCGGGGCCTTTGGTGGTGAAGAACGGCTCGAAGAGATGCTCGAGAGTGGCGGAGTCCATACCAGAGCCCGTGTCCGACACCTCGAGCAGGGTGCACGGTCCGGGCCCCGCGCCGACAGCCGCGGCGGTTTCCTCGTCGAGCTCGACCTCGACCGCTCGGATCCTGAGCCGGCCACCCCTTCGCATCGCGTCACGGGCATTGACCGCCAGATTGAGGATCACCTGTTCGATCTGGCCGGGATCCGCCCGCACCGAGCCCTGCGAGGCCGCGACCTCGACGGTCAGCTCCACGTCTTCCCCGATCAGCCTCTCGAGCATGGGCTTGAGACGATCGACGACGTCGCCGAGCCTGATGACCTGCGGCTCCATCGCGTTCCCGCGGGCGAACAGCAGGAGCTGGCGGACCAGGCTCGCCGCGCGATCGCTCGCCTGCCGGATCTGCTCGATGTCCTTGCGCCGCTCGTCTTCCTGGGCCAGCCCCACAGCCGCCAGATCCGCATATCCGCCGATCGCCGTGAGCAGGTTGTTGAAGTCGTGGGCGATGCCGCTGGCTAGCCGGCCGATCCCCTCCATCTTCTGGGCCTGGCGGAGGCGATCCTCGAGGGCTGCCCTCTCGGCTTCGGCCCGCTTTCGTTCGGAGACGTCGCGGGCGATGCTGATGAGGACCTGGCGGCCCTCCATCTCGATCGCGGTCACGACGACCTCGACCGGAATCGTGCTTCCGTCTCGTCTGACGTGGATGTTCTCCAGGGCCTTGCGCCCATGCGCCAGGACATCGACGAGCTCGGTTGGTATCAGCGGCCGGTAATCGGGCAGGCAGATGTCGGCTATCGACATAGCCCGCATCTCGTCCTGGGTGTAGCCCAGACACTCCGCCGCGGCTCGGTTTACGTCCAGGAAGCTGCCGTCCGTCTCGATCATGAATATGGAGTCGCTGGCGCTTTCGAAGAGGGTCCGGAAGCGCTCCTCCGACTGGCGGAGAGCCTGTTCGACCAGGTAGCGCTCGGTGATGTCCACGGCCGTCGTGACCGAGCCTCGGATGCCGCCGTCCTCCCATCGCATCGGCGCCCGAGTCATGAGGATCCTTCGCGCCCCGTCGACTACGGGAACCCAGCTCTCGTGCTGGATCACCTGGCCCGACTGGATCACCGATGCGTCGATCGCCGCGTACTGGTCGCCGCCCGGGAGGCCGAGCTCACTGATGCTCTTGCCCAGCACCTGTTCTCTGGTGAGGCCCCAGGACTTGATGAAGGCCCGGTTGCAGTGGCGGATCCGGCCCTCGCAATCCTTCGACACGATCGGGGTGGGGATGGCGTCCAGGAGCTCCTCCACGAGCCGGGCCTGCTCGCGTGCCTCCGCCTCCGCTCGCCGTCGCTCGGTGATGTCGCGCTGGACGCTGAGGACGGCCGCCCTGCCGTCGAATTGGATCGCCCGCGAGCCGACTTCGAGAGGCAGCGTCGAACCGTCCTTGCGAGTGTGCTCGACCTCAAAGGTGGCGAAACCCTCGCGGAAGACAAGCTCCATTCGGGCTTCAAAGAGGGCCGCGCTGGCTGCCGTATCGAGCTCGAGAATCGTCATGGTCAGCAGCTCGTCGCGGGTGTAGCCAAGCCGCTGGCATGTCACCGGGTTGGCTTCGAGGATCCGCCCGTTCGGCTCGAAGATCAGGATGCCGTCCGTGACGCTGTCGAAGATGATCCTGAACTGGTCGGGCGAGCGGAGGTCGGCGCGAGCGGCGCCGCGGGGCAGAACGGGACGCTCGATAGCTGAACGCTCCTGTGCCTCTAGCTCGGACACGATCGTCCCCCGAACCTGCTGGCTGATCGGGGCACGATAGCCTGCCCCGGGGCCTCCCGCAGTGCGACACACGCCAACCCGCCAGGAGGTTGCCCGCCTGCCGGCCCGAGCATGTTGTACTCAGGCCGTGCGGCCGTCCATACGGCGTTCGGGTGACGCCGGGCCGCCAGCCGTCCCGGTTCGAGCCCTATAGGGCCTTGACCGCCGTCACGAGGTCCTGGAGGCCCTTCTTGGCATCGGCGAAGAACATGCCCGTCTTGGGGTTGGCGTAGAGCGGGTTGTCGATGCCGGCGTAGCCGCGGCCCATCGACCGCTTGACGACGATGATGGACTTGGCCCGGTCCACGTCCAGGATCGGCATGCCGTAGATGGGGCTCGATCGGTCCGCCCGTGCCGAGGGGTTGGTGACGTCGTTGGCTCCGACCACGAGCGCCACGTCCGTCCGCTCGAACTCGGGGTTGACCTCTTCCATCTCCCGCAGCTGCGGGTAGGGGACGTTGGCCTCGGCGAGCAGGACGTTCATGTGGCCCGGCATGCGCCCGGCCACAGGGTGGATCGCGTACGAAACCTCGATCCCGCGGGCCTCCAGAAGCGATGCCAGCTCGCGGACCCCGTGCTGAGCCTGCGCCACCGCAAGGCCGTAGCCCGGAACGATGATCACCTTGCTGGCATAGGCGAGCTGAATGGCCGCGTCGTCCACGGAAACTTCGCGGACCGTTCCGCCCACGCCGGACAGCTCCGTCTGGCTGCCTTCTCCGGCACCGAAGCCGCCGACGATGATGTTCGCGATGGAGCGGTTCATCGCATTCGCCATGAGTCGCGTCAGGATCGCGCCCGAGGCGCCGACGAGCGCTCCGGCCACCACGAGCATCACGTTACCGACCACGAAGCCGGCCATGGACACGGCCGTGCCGGTGAAGGCGTTCAGGAGCGAGATCACGACCGGCATGTCCGCGCCGCCGATGGGCAGGACCATCGTGATGCCGAAGATCAGGGCGCAGGCAAGCCCGATGGCGAGCAGGATCGAGAGGACGCCCGAGTCGTAGGTCACGGCGCCCGCGCCGGCCAGGATCAGGACGATCGACACGCTCAAGCCGACCACGATCGTGGCCCAGGTGATGATCCGGCCGCCCGGGATAAGGATCGGACGACCACGGATGAGACCCATGAGCTTGGCCGAAGCGATCAGCGAACCGGTGAACGTGATGGAGCCGATGAGGACGTCGGCCAGGATGAAGAAGGTCCGCCAGCCGTCGAGCCCGGGAGCGCCGCCCGCCAGGACCCGCTGGCCGTTGAGCGCCACGAAGTCGTTGAGGGCGAGGAGTGCCGCCGCGCCACCGCCGACGGCGTTGAACAGCGAGACCAGCTGAGGCATGGACGTCATCGCCACGGTTCGGGCGAGCCGCAGGCCCACCCCGCCGCCGACGACCAGGCCGACCACGATGATCACCCAGTTGATCGGCTGGACGCCGTTCTCGGCGACCAGAAGGACCTCCGCCAGGACCGCGATGACCATGCCGGTCGCCGACAGCCGGTTTCCGCTTCGGGCCGTGGCCGGCGAGTTCATGAGGTGCAGCCCGAGGACGAAGAGGGCGGCCCCGACGATGAAGGCGAGCTGTACCAGATAGCCGATGTTGGTGCTGTCCATCGTCCCCTCCTATCGCTCGGGCGTGCCGGCGGCCGGTTTCTCGGCTCCCGTTTTTCCGCCCCCGGGGACGGGTCGTCGTCTGAACATCTGGAGCATCCGGTCCGTGACCCAGTAGCCGCCCACGACGTTGGCTCCGGCGAAAACCATGGCCACGAACGCAAGGACGTATGCCAGTCCGTTGTCCGCGGTGGCGGCCAGTCCGATGGCGCCGACGAGCACGATGCCGTGGATGGAGTTGGTGCCCGACATCAATGGCGTATGCAAAGTGGCAGGAACTCTGCTGATGACCTCGAAGCCGAGAAGGATCGCCAGGACGAAGACCGTCAGTGAATCGAGCAGGGTGCTGACGTTCATGCCTTGGCGCCTCCCGGATTTGCCGTTTGCAGGAGCTGGCCGGTCGCCGCCTGGACCACTCTGCCGTTGAAGGTGATGACTGTCGCCGCGGTGATCTCATCCTCGAAATCGAAGTCGAGTTCTCCGTTCTCGACGAAGTGGAGAAGGAGATTGGAGATGTTGCGGGAGTAGAACAGGCTCGCGCCTGTGGGCATCGTTGCGGGAACGTTGGTCGGGGCGTGAATTGACACGCCGTTGGATGTGGCCACGACCTTGCCCGCCACCGACAGTTCGCAGTTGCCGCCCAGTTCGCCGGCGGCGATGTCCACGATGATCGAGCCGGGCTTCATGTGTTCGACGGCCGTCGCCGAGACGAGGACCGGCGGCTTTCGTCCCGGTACCTGGGCGGTGGTTATCACCACGTCCTGCGAGGCGATGACGTCGTTGAGCTCGTCCTGCTGGGCAGCCTGCTCCTCGGGAGTAAGGGCGCGCGCATAGCCGCCCTGGCCGGAGCCGTTGGAGACAGACCTCAGCGTGACGAACTGGGCACCGAGCGATTCGGCCTGCTCCCTGGTTTCCGGACGGACGTCATATGCCCGGACCTGTGCTCCGAGGCGGCGGGCGGTGGCGATGGCCTGCAGGCCGGCGACGCCGATGCCCAGCACCAGGACGTTGGCGGGCTTGGCGGTGCCGGCGGGAGTCGTCAGGAGCGGGAAGTACCGTCCGAACGCGTCCGCGGCCATCAGCACGGCCTTGTAGCCGGCCACGTTCGCCTGGGACGAGAGGGCGTCCATGCTCTGGGCCCGGCTGAGCGTGCGCGGGATAGCGTCGAGGCTGACGGCCCGGACACCTCGTCCGGCCATCTCGGCCATCGCGGCGGGGTCGAGCATCGGCGCGAGGAGGCCGATCACGACCTGGCCATCTCTTAGCAGCCTTGCCTCGGATGGCGACGGCCTGTTGATCCGCAGGATGACGTCCGCCTGGGAGTACATCACCGACGTCGTGACGATCTTGGCGCCGGCGTCCGCGTACTCCAGATCGGTGAACGAAGCTCCGGCGCCGGCCCCGCGCTCCACGAGCACGCTCACATCCGCGGCCCGGAGTTTCTCGAGCGAATCGGGAGTGAGCGCCACTCGACGCTCGCCGGGAGCTGTCTCCCGTGCGACGCCAGCCTTGATTGCCATATCACCTGCCCTACGAATCGAGCGATGTTTCGCGGACAGCGTCCAGGTAGCGGGACGCTGAGCCACGAGCGGAGGACATCAGGCGGCCACCCCGCACACGGGCTCGTGGCCGAAGTCTAGCCGGGCGGCCTTTCCGTGTCGCGCCGGCGGTCGTCTATCGCACTCCAAAGGCCCACCCGGAAGGGTCGTGGATCATCCCGCGCAACCGGGCAGCGGCCCATGCCGACCGGCTCGTCCGCTTCAATCCCCGAGTGGGCCCTGCCGGGCGAACGACAAGTGATGAATGCGCTGTTCCGTCCCATCTCGCGGCCGTCTCGACGTTTCACACGGAGGGAGATCGCCTTGCGTCGACCCATACTTCGCGGTCCGACTCATCCGGGACTTCATCACCATCCTCATTTCGGTCGCGATTTCGACTGCCACAGAAAGTCATCTGTTCCATATTTCTTTGGGGGAGGTATATTCGACGTCGAATGTCGCCCAAGGGCCAACATTTCACCCCGGCGGGGAAGTGAGGATGCGATGGTCACTGTCAGAAAGGCTGACCCGGCGCTCATGGACAAGGGCAGCCAGCGGCGAACGGAGCTGAGCCCGGCTGCGCGGGAGCGTGAACAGCAGCAGCGCCAGTTCAAGAGAATGATCGGCCAGCTCAAGGGACCCGAGCAGGTATTCGAGGTCCGACTTGATCCGGAAGAGAAGCCGATCACGATTCGTCAGCGCCTGCTGCGCGTCGCCGCGGATGCCAACGTCGAGATAGCGGTCCGAAAGCACGGCGACGGTTTCCTGGTCGGGCTGCTCACACCTGACCGGCGCACGAATCGAGGCCGAAGAGCGGCGGCCGCCACTCCCAAGGCCTGATCCTCGGAATTATCGCCGGCCCACACGGGCTCGGGCATAGTTCGGGATTCGCGGCGATCGAGCCCGCCCGAGCAGTTCGGGCCCCGGTCGGCCGGGGTTCGATTCGCTGAAAGGTAGGCTCCACTGGGCTCTGATCAGGGCTCGGGCCATCCTGAAAGCCTGGGCGCATCTCAACGCGGCCAATCCGAACGCGAGGCCAGCCGGCAGCGGCTGGTCGAGATACGGTGCAATTTCGCCGAGCTCGCCCAGCGAGAGGCGGAGATGGCCGACGCGAGGGCGGCCGACGCTCGCCATCGGACGGAAGCCCAGCTAGCGGTCCTGGCGGATGTTCTGCTTGCCGCCGACCCAACCGCGAGTCGCGCGGCAAAGGAGCATGCCCACGCCGCTTTCAAGGCCGCCATCTCCACCGCCCCGGATCGTTTTGCCGTAGAAGGGGCCGCGCTCGGCTGGCTGACGGACATCAACCGCATCAACGGTCGAATTCGCCTTGCCCAGACTCGGCTGTTGCGCGAACGCGAGACGGCGGATTCGCTGCTCGCCGAGCGCGACAAGCTGATGGAGGCGGCGGTGGCGGCCCGGGCCACTGCCGAGGCGGCACGGGAAGCCTGCCTGGCAGCCCAGCGGGGTGTCACCGGCGAATCGGAGGTGGAATCGCCCAGCGTCGATGAGCCGACCTCGTTTCCAGTTGCCACGGAGGCGGCGGCCACGGAGGCGGCCTCCGGTGCCATCCCCTTGCCCGCGGCCGTACCTCAGGTAATCCCGGCCGAGATGGCCGCCGTCGGATCCACGCCGGACGTGGCGGTTGGATCGGCGCCCGTCGGAGACTCCGCGAGTCCGATCGAGCCGGCGCCGGACGGCCTCCGGCTCGATCTCCGAGCCAATCCCCCGCAGGTCATCGTGCGGCTGCTGAACCGAGACCTGTGGACGTTGAACTGGCTCGTTGTCCAGCTGGCGGGTGGAAACCCCACGCTGCGGAGCGCCTGGAAGCTTCGCCTCTCCAACTTCGTGGACGCGGCGATCGCTGCCGCCATCGACGACGCCTGCTTCGAGTTCTCTCCTGGGCACCCGTTCTGGCGGATGTTCACCCGGGAACAGGCCCAGGAAGTCGCCAGGGGCCTGACCGCGCTCGGCTACCGATACGACGGTTTCGGCGATTTCGTCGACGGCCGAGTGCCGGACCAGCGTGACCTCGCCCTCGCGATCAGCAGCGCCGGCCTGTATCCGGTCCGGATCCACTACTGGCCCAAGCCGGCCGAGGCGGCCCAGCTGTTCCGGAGCGTGCGAGTCGCCACAGAGATCTTCCTGGCCGGCCGCGCGCCGTCCCTCGCGCTCGGCGAGCTGGTCGTGGTGCTCGGACGTCGGGCCGAGCAGCTCGCGGACATGTGGAACGAATGGCAGCGGCTCAGGCCGTTGCTGCTCTCTCAGTCCGTCTCCTGACCTCGCGCGAGTCGGGCGGGCTTCGCTATCGGGCCGTCGGCGTCCGGGCGGCTTTTCCGGATGCCTCCGCCATGCCCTCGGCGACGTCCGCGGTCTCGCTCGTTGGATCCGGATCGAGCACGACCACGCGGTAAGCCTCGGCCGCCGCGGATCCGATCCGGGCCCCCTGCTCGGCCAGCCGCGACCTCACTCGAGTGAAGACCGCCTCGGGGTCATGGAGCTGGCTCGCGTGGCAGCGCAGCGCCTCGATCTTGCGTTCGGCGGTCGGCGAAACGTCGATCCAGGTATCCGGCGTGTTCGACCACATCAGGAAGATGCGTCGGACCCGATGAGCAGCCAGGCCGTTCCGGGCAAGCCACGGAAAAGCCATGGGATTCCGAGCAGCCGGGTAGACCGCGTCGACGGCCGCCATCGCGGCCGCCCGGTGGTCGGTGTGGTTGACCCCGCCGCCTGTGTGGATCACGACCTCGGGGTCGCCGCAGATGACCGCATCGGGCCGGAAGGTGCGGATCTCCCGAACGAGCATCTCCCTCAGCGGCAGGTCGTTGGCCAGGTTGCCGTCGGGCTGGTGCAGGAAGGTGACCCCTTCGTATCCGACCACCGCGGCCGCTTCGCGCTGCTCTTCTTCGCGAGCCAGCGCCAGCTCCAGCGGGTCGAGGTCGGGGTCTTCGCCGCCCGCGTCGCCGGAGGTGCAGCACACCAGCCAGCCTTCGGAGCCTGCCTGGATCCAGGCCGCCGCGGTCCCGGCGGGGCCAAAGTCGGCGTCGTCCGGATGGCCGACGATCACCATGAATCGTGCCGGACGCCAGCTGTTGGACTCGATCGTCTCGCTCATTCCTTCGCTTCGTTCTCCCTCGAACCTGTTGTCGGAGCGCACCATCATGATGCCTCTCCTTCGTGAAGGCGCCCGAATGGGGTCCTTCCGACTTGCGCCAGTAGCAGTATCATCCGGCCCGAGGCTTCGCTCGTCTCCCCCCACGGGCGAAGCCTCTTCTCTTGCCCGCCGTCAGCCGGCCGATGCCTTCGTTGGCGCCTGCGGTCCTCGCTCACGGGCGTTCAAGCCCGCTCGCTCCGGTCCTCGGCGCCGCCT
>VFSW01007116.1_pt1 | contig 16313 bp, 16 predicted proteins | sample 5358111 | NCBI WGS metagenome assembly VFSW01 (sample SAMN11554181, study PRJNA540505) | mine drainage metagenome | isolation source: sediment from site ElyBrook_90M | place: USA: Ely Copper Mine, Vershire, VT | collected 2017 | reverse complement strand
ATCCCGGACTGACTATTACCGGCTCGACCACGCCCCCTCTGTGCCTGTAGACCATCTCTGGATGGGGGCAGCCGTGCACCCTGAGCAGCGGAACCGTGACCATTCCGAATGCTATTCAGGTGACGCAGACGGCTTCGGTTCCTACTCTCTTTGCGGGCGTTCTGGGAAAGCGCAATGTTTCTCTCAGCGCTACATCCACGGCGACCAAAGGCCGGCCGAAGCCGTACAACATTGCGCTCATCGTCGACTCGACCCTGTCAATGGATGAAACCGACTCCAACTGCAGCAACGTGACCCAGGAGCAGTGTGCGCTGCAGGGCGTTCAGCAGCTGCTGAGAAATCTCGATACGAACTACGACCACGTGGCGCTTTTCACCTTCCCCAATGTGGTGGTGGGCAGCAACGCGCAGGCCGGGGTTGCGATGAACAGCAGCGGAGCCGCCGCGACTTACACCTGCACAACCAACGTTCCGTCGAGCTATAACAGCATCGCCTATTACAACTATCAGAACTTCTATACGCCGGTGTTGTCCACAATCAACACCAAATATGGAAACGACAGCTCGGGTAACCTGAATCCTCAGCAGAAGCACTACCAGCCGCCCTACCCGGGCAGAGCGTGGGCCATGCCGTACACCTTCCCGCCCAAACCCACCGATGCATCGGGGTATACGATTGGGACCGGCGCCGATGCTCCCAGCTACCAGGTGACTCCCTTTGTCGAGGACTATAACGACGCTGCGGGGAACCTGAAGACCACTTCGGGTCTGGTTCAGGCCGTCGGCGGCAAGAGCGGCTGCAGCGGAATCGCGCCCTCCAGCTATGATGGCGATTTCGGTACGTACTATGCCGGGGCAATCTACGCGGCGCAGGCCGCTCTGCTCGAGGAGCAGACCGACCACGCCAACTCCTACAACGTGATGATCATCCTCGGCGACGGTGACTCGACCGCCCCGCAGACATGGGGTCCGTTGTACTCCATGCCGGATACGGATGCCCACGCCGAATATACCTATACCGGCAGCCAATCTCTTGGAGCCGGCTACACGTACCCGGCCAGTTATCTGAATGCGTCCAGCAGCGGCACCTATCCATCGTGGAACGGCGAGTGCGGGCAGGCGGTGGATGCGGCGCAGTATGCGGCGACGTACTCTTCGGGGGGCACCCCCAATAACACGATGGTGTTCAGCATTGCCTATGGTGCCATCGCCGGCTCAGGTGGCTGTACCAGCGACAGCTGGTCCGGGACGCACCGGGGTATCACCCCCTGCCAGGCCATGCAGCAGATGGCGACGCAGGACGGTACGAGCGTCTCAGGATATTTCTACAGCGACTGGGCGGCGCAGGGCGGAAACCAGAGCAGCGGTTGCCAGGCGGACAGCGCTAACTCCGGAACCACAGCAATCAACGACATCTACGAGCAAATCGTCACCAAGCTGACCAGTGCGAGGCTCATACCCAACGGCACAACATAAAACAAAAACAACCCTGTGAGGCAGATGCAACGGGCCGGGGAGCTAAAGCTCTCCGGCCTTTCCCTTGTGTGCCGGGTGGAGCGGTTCAGCAGCCAGTTCGCAAACCGGTGGTCCATCCGAGGATGCTTGACAAGCCATGGCACACATCCGGAAAATGACATATTTGTGGGTTCGCACTCGGGTACGACGTACCCAATCGCGGAATGAAAAGATGGAATGATGGGAACTGCTGATCGCTTCAGGCTCGATGGCAAAACGGCGCTGGTGACGGGGGCGGCCAGCGGACTCGGCGCGGCCATGGCTCTCGCGCTGGCCGATGCCGGCGCGGCTGTCGCCTGCCACGGCAATCGCCGGCCGGCGGAAGAAACCTCGCGGAAGATCCGGGAGATGGAGCGTGAGAGCCGGAGTTTCGCCGCCGACCTGAGTTCGGATGATGGCGCCGACAGGCTCTTCTCCGACGTCGCCAACGCCATGGGCGCCCCGGACATCCTCGTCAATAATGCGGGGATGATTCACCGCGAGGCCGCCGTGGATCACGACCTCGATGCATGGAGGCAGGTGCTGCAGGTGAATCTGACCAGCGCTTTTCGCCTGTGCCAGCTTTGCGCGCGGGAGATGCTGCAGCGAAAGCAGGGAAAAATCGTCAACATCGCCTCGATGATGGCGTTCCAGGGCGGCATTCGCATTGCAGCCTATACGGCTTCGAAGGGCGCGATCACGCAGATGACGAAGGCGCTGGCCAATGAGTGGGCGCCGCAGAACGTGCAGGTGAATGCGATCGCTCCCGGTTATTTCCGAACCGAAAACACCTCGGCGCTGCAGAACGACGAGACGCGCAACCGCCAGATCCTCGAGCGGATTCCTGCCGGACGCTGGGGCGACCCCGAAGATCTCGCCGGAGCAGCCGTCTTTCTGGCCTCTCCCGCGAGCGATTATGTAACCGGCACGGTGCTGGTGGTGGACGGCGGATGGCTGGCGCGGTGAAGTCGGGGGTGGCCACGCGCCAGAAGGCGGCACAAGCGCAGCCGCAACCGGCTATACAGAAACCGGTCAAAGGCCGCTCCGCCGATCCTTACCAGTTGCAGAGTCTCGATCGCGCTGTCGGCGTGCTGGATTTGCTGGGTGAGAGCGAAGGTCCACTCGGCCTGGCGGATGTGTGCGAGCGCATGGCCCTCCACAAGAGTACGGCGCACCGCGCGCTCATGGTGCTGGAGCGTTGCGGCCTCATCGAGCGCACCCCGGAGAACCGCTTTCGCCTCGGCCTGAAGCTGTACGAACTGGGTACCCGCGCCGTGGAGCAGATCGATCTCCGCGCGCGCGTGCATCCATGGTTCCGGCGGCTCTCCGTGCAGGTGGGCGAGACGGTTCATCTCGGCGTCCTGCAGAAGACCACAGTCGTATATCTGGATAAAGTTGAGCCGAATAACCGGCGCGTCTGGCTGGCATCGAGAATCGGAACGTCGAATCCTGTGTACTGCACCGCGATGGGCAAGGCGATGCTGGCGTTTCTCCCGGAGGAAACCGCCGCCGACATCATGGGCAGGATCCGCTTCGTTCGCTTCACCCACCGTACGCTGATGACTCCGGAAGCCCTCATGCGATCCCTGGATCGTGTGCGCCGCCGCGGCTATGCCATCGATGACGAGGAAGTCGAGGAGGGCGTGCGCTGCATCGGCGCGCCCATCCTGAACGAGATGGGCCATCCAATGGCGGCGGTCAGTATTTCTGGCCCCACCTCGCGCATTACGCAGCAGAGCGTGCCTGGAATCGCAGAGCACCTGATGCGCTGCTGCCGCGAGATCTCCAGTTCGCTGGGTGTGCGCGAGCGCAGAAAGCCCCACGCGCCCTCACCGTTCCTGCAGCATTACGGGCTTTAAAAGCAGCCTGTAGCCGATCAGGGCTCGTGGACTTTGACGACCACCGCGCCGTAAACCGTGCCCGGTTTCAGGATCAACTGATGCGGCGTGCCTGCGTGCACCGTGAGGACGTCGCCGGGTCTGATCGTGCGAGACTCGCCGTTCTCGATCTTCGTACCGTGCGTCTCGCCTTCGTCATTCGTCTTCGAATCGACCACGGTCCCGCCGGTGATGAGCGTGGCGCTGCCTTCTTTAACGATCATCACGTCGTCCCAGTGGGCGTGGACCTCGGCACCGCCGCTTGTGGTGCGGACGGAGAGCTGAATCTTGTAACTGCCATAGTCCTCAATCGTGCTGCCGCTGGAGCCTTTCTCTTTTGCGGCAGCAGCGAGCTTTTCCAGCTGAGCGTGAAGATCCGGCGTCGAGAAGACGACCGCGGGATCGTGAGGAGGGGTCTGCGCGGTTGCGGTCAATGCGAAGGCCATCACAGCGGCAGCGAAGAGAGCGGATTTCATCTGGGTCTCCTGGGAAGCGGGCTCAGAGCAGCGTTTCAATCGGTGCGGGATCCATGTCGGCGTAGTCCTGATTCTCGCCGCCCATGCCCCAGCAGAAACTATAAGCCTGGGTGCCGACGCCGGCGTGGATCGACCAGCCGGGAGAGATGACGATGTCGCGATTAGCCAGGATCAGATGACGGGTTTCGTTTGGCGGGCCCATGAAGTGGAAAACGCGCGCGTCGGGGGAAAGATTGAAGTACATGTAGATTTCCGAGCGGCGCATGTGGGTGTGCGGCGGCATCGTGTTCCAGGCACTGCCGCTGTGCAGGTGGGTGACGCCCATCACCAGTTGGCAACTGCGCGCGCCTTCCAGATGAATGTATTTGCAGATGGTGCGGTGATTGACGGTTTCCGCCGAGCCGATCGTGGTGGGGTTGGCATCGGCCTTCCTCACCAGGGTCGTGGGATAGCTCGCATGGGCCGGATAACTGAGCAGGTAGAAGATGGCCGGCTGATCGGTCGATTTCGATTCGAAGCTGATTTCGGGATTGCCCCGACCAATGTAAAGCAGGTCGAGATTGTCGAGGGGGGAAGTCTTCTGGCCGATGTGTACGGCTCCCGGGCCTCCGATATTCAGAATGCCCAGCTCGCGGCGCTCCGTGAAATGGCTGGCGCGCAGCTCCGGAAAAGTCGGAAGCGCGAGGGGCCGGACGGTGGGAACAGCATGCCCGACGACAGCGCGGTCCAGATCGACGTAGGCCAGATGCAGCGAACCATGCGTGCAGAGGCTGTCAAGCAGAAAGGTCGATCGCAACTCCTCGGTGGTCATGCGGGGGAAGCGAACAGGATCGGCCATCAAAACGGTCTTCATTTCTCACTCCATGGCGGGCGTCGCCGGCATCGGTCTGCCAGAAACAAGACTGCAGACTCTCTTGTCTATCAGAAGCTCGCGGTCCCTGTCTGCGATCGGAAAGACGGGGGTCCCGCGATCCGGGATATCCACCATTACGGCGAGTTGTTGAGCACAGGCAGAGGATTTGCCTGCGTCTCGCGCGCATGGAAATGCGCGTGAATCTCCTCCGCCGTTTTCGGCGGAACGACGGCCGCCAATGACTCGAGATTCGCGCTGGCCACGCTGCGCAGGCTGCCGAAGTGCTCCAGAAGGCGCTGGCGGGTGCGCGCGCCGACTCCAGGAATGGTGAGAAGCTCCGAGTCGCGGTCGCGCATCGCGCGGCGCTTGCGATGGTAGGCGATGGCGAAGCGGTGCGACTCGTCGCGAATCCGCTGTACCAGATGCAGCACCGGCGAGCGGCGGTCGAGCACGACAGGCTCATCCTCCTGGCCGTAAAGGTAGATCACTTCTTCGCGCTTGGCGATGGATGCGAGCGGCTGCGTCGTGATGCCGAGGGATTAGAGCGCCTCGGCTGCGGCGTGCAGCTGACCCAGACCGCCGTCGATCAGGATCAATGACGGCAGCTTCTGTTTTTCTTCCACGACGCGCTTGTAGCGGCGGGTGACAACTTCGCGCATGGAAGCGAAGTCGTCGACCCCCTCGACGGTTTTGATCTTGAACTTGCGGTACGCGCTCTTCTTCATCTCCCCGTCTTCCCACACCACCATCGACGCAACCGTTTCGGCGCCCTGGATGTGGGAGATATCGAAGCACTCGATGGTGCGCGGCAGGTCTTCCAGCATCAGCGCGTCCTGGAGGGCTTCCTGGATGGCTTTGCGGCTGGGTGCAAGAACGCGGAAGCGCTGATCGTAGCTCTGTTTGGCGTTTTGGCCGGCGAGGTCGACCAGCGAGCGCTTCTCCCCGCGCTGCGGAACCCCAATCTCGACTCGGTGTTTGGTGTGCTCGGCGAGCAGACCCGCGAGCGTGGAGCGGTCAGCGAAATCGACCGGCACGTAGATGGTGCTGGGGACGTAGGGCTGCTCGATGTAGAGCTGCTTGAGCAGGGCGGAGAAGAAGGCGCCCGGCTCAAACGGGGCGAGGGCCCGCACATCCGTCGCAGATTCGGATTCCGGCAGATCGACGACGAAGTCCGGCAGCTCTTCCCAGAAGAATTCCCGGCGGTCGACGATTTTCCCGTCGCGCATGTGAAACAGGTTCACCGCGATCATGCCATTCTCGCAGTGGAAGCCGAAAACATCGGCATCGTCGTCGTCAGCGGACGCGATGCGCTGTTTCTCGGAGAGCTGGTCGACGGTGACGAGCAGGTCGCGGTATTTGGCGGCAAGCTCGAACTGCTCGGCAGCGGCGGCAGCGGCCATGCGCTCGTGCAGCGACTTGTTCAGGTCCGAGGTGCGGCCTTCGAGAAACATCTGCGCGTCGCGCACGGCTTCGCCGTAATCCTCGGGTGTCGTCAGGTCCTGCACGCAGGGTCCGAGACACCGGCCGATGTAGTACTGCAGGCAGGGACGTGCGTGATAGCGCGACAGATCGAGCTTGCAACTCGGCAGCAGGAAGCTGCGATGGATCAGGTCGACGACCCGATAGGCCAGATTGCCGGGAAAATAGGGACCGTAATAGACGCTGCCGTCGCGGCGCAGACGGCGGGTGACGAAGACCTTGGGCCAACGGTCTCCGAGTGTCAGCTTTACATAAGGATAGGTCTTGTCGTCGCGCAGCAGAATATTGAAGCGCGGCTTGCGCTGCTTGATGAGGTTGTTCTCGAGGGCGAGAGCCTCGTGCTCGTTGTCGACGAGGATGTAGTCGACGTCGAAGGCCTCCCGCATGAGCGAATCGGTTTTGGCATTGGCCTGAGATGCCTCGAGCAAGTACGAGCGGACCCGGGAGCGGAGGTTCTTGGCCTTGCCAACGTAGATCACCTCGCCGTCGGCATTTTTATAGAGGTACACGCCGGGTCGGGTCGGTAGAGTGCGGATCTTCTCCTGTAAATCCATCGCGGCGCTGTTTTCAGTGTAATCGGTGGCCGAAGGGGAGGTTTTGGGCCCAGTCTGGACCGAAAATTGCGTAAAAAATACGCAAATGTAACATTTCCAGATGGGAAACGGGGTCTCGACAACCCTGTAACCCTATTAGAAACATCGATGTAGAGCTTCGTTACAGGATTGGGCCTGCGCGTGCTCATTTTGGGGGTGGACGGGAAGCATCCAGCTGCTGGCCGGGGCTTTCTTAGTAGTTGAAAGAAGAAGGACTTACAAAGAAATGGAGTGTCACCCATGACGCGGATTCCCAGAACAGGTTTCGCAGTGGCCTCAGCTGTTGCGGCGCTGTCTTTGGTTTTTACAACCGGCTGCTCGACGAAAAACTATGTGCGCAGCCAGACTGAGCCAGTGATTCAAAAGACCAACGAGCTTGACGATGCCACCGCAGCCAACAATCGAGCGATCCACGATGTGGATACGCGGGCGCAGTCCGGCATCCAGCAGGCACAGAATTCGGCTAACCAGGCGCAGCAGAATGCCCAGAACGCTACTCAGGCCGCCAACGGAGCTCAGAGCACGGCCCAGGATGCCGTGAACCGCGCCGACTCCCTGGCCGGCGTGATTGCCAACCTGGACAACTACAAGAAGGTGGGCGATGTGTCGGTGACCTTCGGCTTCAACAAGTCGAACCTGACGAAGGCGGCCAAGGATCAGCTGGATCAGTTCGGCAACCAGCTGGCGAACTCAAAGACCTACATCCTCGAGGTGACGGGCGGAACGGACTCCGTGGGTTCAAAGGAGTACAACTATGCGCTGAGCGATCGCCGAGCGATGGCGGTGGTGCAGTACCTGGCATCGAAGTACAACGTGCCGGCACACAAGTTCTATCTGGTGGGTCTGGGCAAGGACGTCGAGGTCGACTCCAACAAGACGCCGGCAGGCCGCGCGAAGAACCGTCACGTCGAGATTCAGCTGCTGAGCAACACGGCGGACAATACGCCGCCAGCGCAGGGCGATGCGAGTCCGGCGGGAGGGGCGCCTTCAGGCCGGTAAATTCTCTTCAACAACAAGGCTCCGGGCGTGCGGCACAGGCTGCGCGCCCTTTTTCTTGTGTGCTGGTTCTTGTGCCGGGATCGGGGGACTAGCGGGGTGGCAATTGCCGCACGTGCGCCGCGCGGACATCGTTCGCCGTGTACAGCCGCAGGAACGGCGCGTCCAGGCAAGCAGCCTCGAGCGCCGCGCGTCCATCGGCCTCTTCACGTTCGACCAGACAGACCGCAGCGATGACACGCATGCCGGCTTCGCGAGCAGCTTCAATGGCGGTGATGGTGGAGGCGCCGGTGGTGCAGACGTCGTCCACGATGAGAACGGTAGCGTCCCTTTCGAGAAAGCCTTCAATGCGGCGGCCGGTGCCATGAGCCTTCTCGGCTTTGCGGACGAGGAAGCCGTGAATCAGCGGCGCCGCAGGATCCTGCTGCGCGCGCCAGGCGCTGGCGATGGAAACAGCGGAGACGACCGGGTCGGCGCCCATGGTGAGGCCGCCGACGGCCGCCGGACGCAGCTTGTGCTCCCCGAGCAGATCGAGGATGGCGAGGCCGGTGAGGCGTGCGCCTTCGGCGTGCAGCGTCGTGGTGCGGCAGTCGATGTAGTAGTCGGACTTCGCGCCGGAGCTGAGCGTGAAGTTGCCAAGGCGGAACGAGGTCCGGGCGAGCAGGTCGAGCAGGGCAGTGCGGGGGGGCGTCATTTCAGATCAGGCCCGCGGCATACAGTTCTCTTAACGTGGTTTGAATAAGCACAGATGCGGTACGTTTCTGCAGTAGCGAATTGAGGAGTTTTTCATTTTCTGCTTCGTCGTTGCAAGAAAACGCGGCCAGGAACCGCTCCACGTCATTAAAAGGAATGTGCGCAGGTTTAAGCGCACCTCCGCCGCCGAGGGCGCCGAAAGTGACCCTCACACTCTGATCGTCTTCAAGTAAGAAGCGCAAGAAACCCTGCTTTTGAATCTTCTCGGCATCTGGTACGAGATACACGTCCACGTCTTCAAAAGGTCCTAGAAAGGGCAACCTCGTAACTCCGTTCTTAATTTGTTCCTGTACCTCGCGCGTTTCTTCTTCTCCGACTAGCAGGATATGCGAGGCAAGGAAAGTCTTGGTTGAAAACGTCTCCTGATCCAGCGCCCCAAAAACGCTTCGATAGGCCTCTCGTGTGCCCATCCGATCGACTAGGTCGCTGATCACAACTATTTGCCACTGACCTGTCGGAGAATGCATCCAGAAGCGAGCCGAGACTGGCAAGTGATGTTTCTCCAATGCAAGCGCGATCAATGCTGGCAAGTCCCGATCGACGACCTGTTCTACCAGAGGGTTCGTAGCCATGCGAGAACTCCATCGTTCAAATCTGCGACACTCAAATACATTTGTCTGGCTTCTGTTTCACGTACACCAGCGTCGTAACGGCTGTCCACCTGCCACTGCCTGACGGTATTCCAACTGGGTATCATCTGAGGGTTCTTCTTCATTGCCTGATTCAGTGCGTCGCTAAGATCAGCGGTCTTCAACAGCGCGTCAAGGTTGTGCTGCCAGGAGTTTTGAGCACGTTTCAGATCGGGGAACTCGAATTGCCGAGTGTTCTTGGCGATACACGCTTTCAACGCGCACTCCGCTGCCAGCCCTGAGACATAATAGGCTGCCGAAAATCGGCCAGAATTCAGAAGCGATTCCGCGTCTCGAACCCGCTCTTCCGCCAAAATCTGCAGCTCAGCCCTTGTCACCGATTCGAGCCCCTTCCAGCAAGTTGCAGGTTGAGACTCTTATTCTATCGCCTTTACTTCTTCTTCACCGGAGCAGCAGGCTTGAGCCCGGCGATCGCATCCGTCAACCCGCTCAGCGTCACCGAGTCCAGCGAGTAGAGAGACTGCCCGTCGTCGCGCTTGGCGATCGCGCCGTCGCTGGTCTTCTCCAGCTGAGCCTTTTCGACCTGCTTGCCGCTGTTCGACGTCACGGTGACATCGATACTCGGGTTGGCGAACCCAGACGTGACGAACTTCTGAGCGGCCGTGTCGCGCAACGCCGTGACCAGTGCCTCGGCGCTGTCGGAGTCCATCTTCCTGCCGCCAGACATCCACGCACTGCCGGTCCGCATAAGCACGATCGACGTGGTGCCGGAGTGGTATTCGATCTTCTCCGGATCCGCATAACCAAAATCGAAAAGTTGCTTGTTGCGGAAATCGTCGAGGCTGCGGTCGAGGTCCGAGCTGATAGCACTGGCGCTGCTGGAGTCGATCTTCCAGGTTCCAGGAAGCGCGCTCGACTTCGCGTAGTAATCGTCCTTCTCCTTGCGCACGTCGAGCGTGTCCGTCCCCGAACTCCCAACCAGCTTCACGGTCGCAACCGGCGCGGCATGGGAGAAGTCGCGCGCCGCATCCTCCGTGGAAACCGACGGATCCCACTTGGCACTCGTGAGCTGCGTGAGCATGTCGTCGACCTGATAGTTGTCGGTGCGATACGACTGTGGTTTCTCGATCTGCCAGCCATTTTTGATGCGGGCGAAGGTGATGTCCTGACTTTTGCGGTCGAGGTCGATGCTGCTGACCGAGCTGGAATCGACGGGCAGCAGGCGCTTGTCCCGCAGATCGGCAAGGCTCTTGCTGAGGCTGTTCTTCACATACGAGCCAGCCGTGAACACACGCGGATTGCCCGCGAGCTGGACGTAGACGCCTCCACCGGTAGGCGCGTCGTCGCCGAACATGAGACGGCTGGCTTTGTTGTCCTTGCCCGTCACGTCCACTTCGAGAGAAGGATCGCTCAGACCGTAGTTGGCGAGGTTGGTCGGCTGATCTTCCACGACCGTGTCGGAGTTGAGCGGCGCCAAACTGCTCAACATGGAAGACACGATGCTGCTGTCGGCAGGGAACGGACTTGGGGAAGTGATCTCCCACTTCGATGCCCCGGAGCGCGTGAGCGTGACCGGCTGCGCGCCTTTCTGCTTCACGGTCAAACTTGTAACCGTGGCAGGATCAATTTTCAGAATCGCCGGAGTCGTGGTGGCGGCGGTCTCCTTCGGCTTGTGGTGCTGGGACCAGTAGAGAACGCCTGCGAGAACGAGGAGAAGCGCTGCTGCAACGATGAGACCGCGAAATTTCATGGCAAATCTTCAGCTCTGCAAAATCCTGCCGGGTAAATGAATCGCCACCGGTGCCGCTATCGGCGTTTCCACCAAACGAAGATGCCCCCGAAGATCACGATGAGTGGGAGCACGAACTGGCTGATCAGTCGCACCATGTTCAGCTGCGCGCTGGTCATGGTGATGCGCCGGTCTTCCGGCGCCTTGGGACGGATCGAGATCAGGTCCTCGTCCGAGGTAAGCCAGTTGATGGAATTCGTGGCGAGATCGCCGTTGCCGTTAAAGTTGATGAAACTGTTCGAAGCCCAGGCCGAGCTGCCGATGACCACGAACCGCCCTTCGGATCCGGATTTGCCGGTGCTGTACGTCCCGGCGACACCGAGAGTAAGCGGTCCCTTCTTATTATTCGGGTCTTTGACGTTCACTTTCGGCGAGCTGAGGTTCGTTGTGGCAAAGCTGGTGTCCGATGTGTCGAACAGCTTATCCAGCGTCGTCTTGCCGGTGTTCTTAAAGCTGAGCGAACGCGCCAGTGGGAAGCCCGTGAACGTCGTCTTCATATCGGCGACGATGGGCTGCGTGCCGTAGTTATTCACCAGCGCCACCTGCCCGCCGAACCCATAGAGCTGGCCGATAGGATTCAGGTCAAGGACCAGATCCTTGTCGACCGCGACGCCCCAGCTTTCGAGAAGCGAGAGCAAAGCATCGTTATCGGCGATTGAAGATGGCCCGACATTGAGCGGTGGATCGAGCATGAACAACGCGCGTCCGCCATTCTCGACGTACGTCTTGATCGCGTTCACTTCGGGTTGCTCGTAATTGCGCGTAGGGCCGTCGATGACGACGGCGGTGCAGCCGGAGGGAATCGCCGCGCTCGTGATCAGGTTGATGGCCTGCGACTGATAGCTGTCGCGATCGAGCAGCTCCTTGAAGTGCGAATCGCCATCGCGGCTGGAATCGTCGATCGGGTGTTCGCCGCTTCCGGTCAGGAAGCAGACCGTACGCGTGTTGCCCTTGATGTCGCGGATCAGCGCCCCGGTCAGGCCTTCCTCGGTCATATCGCTGGCGATCTCAGTGTGATCGCCGACCTGGACCGTCGCGCTGCCTTCGTTGCGAATGCCGGCCTGGCGCGCGACCATCGGTTCCTTAATGGGGTCGACGTATTTCACGTGCACCTTCGGCGAGATTGCCTTGTATTCGTCGAGGATGTCTTTGCCTTCGCCGAAGTGCGTGCTGGCGTTGAAGTAGGTGATGGTCGCGGGCTCTTTCAGGCCATCGACGATCTTCTTCGTCTCCTGGGAGAGGCTGTACCGCTTGTTCGCGGTTGCGTCATACTGCTTCGAGTAACGGTTGGCGAGATAGTTGGCGACAACGACGACGGCCAGCACCACCAGCGTGTAAGTGGTCGCATAGGCCGCGTATTTCGTCTGTCTCGCCTTCAGCCACTGGCTTGCCATTCCTGCTTACGACCTCCAGCGAAGAGATTCCATCGAGCGCGCGGTGAAGAACAGTCCGACAAAAATGACGCTGAGATAGTAAATCGCGTCCTTCGTGGACAACACACCGCGGTCGAAGGTATCGAAGTGAGTGATGACCGAGAGATAAGAGAACACCTGCGCCCACGTCGAGGAGTCATAACTACTGACCCACGAGAAGACCCATAGAAGCAGGCAGGCGCCGAAGGTCATCGCAGCAGCGATGATCTGATTCTTCGTCAGCGTGGAAATGAAGGTGCCGATCGCCAGCAGCGCCGCGCCCTGCAAAAACACGCCAAGGAAAGTCACCAGCATCGGCTTCCAGTCCGGATGGCCGTAGCGGAAAAGGAAGACGAAGTTAATGCAGGCGAAAATGATGATCCAGCAGTAGAGCAGCGTCGCCGAGAACCACTTGCCGATGATGATCTCGATGTCGCGCACCGGCGAAGTAGCCAGCAACTCGATCGTTCCGTTGCGCTTCTCTTCGGCGAACAGGCGCATGCTGATCAGCGGGATCATGAACAGCCCCAGAAAACTGGAGGTCCCCAGCAGCGGGCGAATGATCTGCTCATTCACGTTCATGGGCTGCGACTGACCCATCATCTGCATATCGATGCCCTGCTTGATGAACTCAGCCAGGAAGTTCCAGAAGATCCAGCCGAAGATGATGCTGTACATGGCGAGCAGCAGCCATGCGATGGGCGACGCAAAATAACTCGACAGTTCGCGCCGGCAGATGATCCAGATGTTTCTCATGCGGTGGCCTCCGGTGCGGGCGCATCGGCGGGTGGCGGCGTTTCAGGCGGCGGCCCCGATGAAGGCGCTGCGTCCGAAGCCGGCGTCGCCTCGCTGCCGGTGAGTTGCAGGAAGATGGTTTCGAGACTCATCGCGGCCGGGCGAAGCTCGTTCAGATCCCAGCCCGCCTGGACGATGGTGCGGGCGAGATCGCCGCGGACGAGCTGGCCCTTGTTGCTCTCGAGTTCGAAAATGGCCCCGCTCGGGAATTCTTCTTTCAGTGTGGAGTTGCTGACGCCCGGGATTGCCGCCAGCCGTTCCCGCACAGCGGCCATCGGAAACTCACCGGAGCGCACGCCTACATTCACCAAAACCGTCTCGGCGCCGTGCGCTCGAGCCTGCAGATTGTGCACCGAGTCCCTCGCGACGAGCTTGCCCTTGTTGATGATGAGGACCGACTCGCAGGTCTGCTCCACTTCGGGCAGAATGTGGGTGCTGAGGATGATGGTGTGGTCGCCGGCGAGACTCTTGATCAGGTCGCGCGTCTCGTTGATCTGCTTGGGGTCGAGACCGGCGGTCGGCTCGTCGAGGATCAGCACGTCGGGATTGTGAATGATCGCCTGGGCGAGGCCGACGCGCTGTCTATACCCCTTCGACAGCTTGCTGAGGAGCTTCGTCTTCACGTCGGCGATGGCGCAGCGATCGAGCACGAAGGCGACGCGCTTTTCCAGATCCGCGCCGGATAGGCCCTTGAGGCGCCCAACGAAGCGCAGATACTCGATCGTCTCCATTTCAAGGTAGAGCGGCGGCGTTTCCGGCAGATAGCCGATGCGGCGGCGGACTTCCATGGACTGCTCGAAGACGTCGAAGCCGGCGACGGTGGCCTTTCCCTCGGTAGGCGGGAAGAAGCACGTCAGCATGCGCATGGTAGTGGTTTTGCCGGCGCCGTTGGGCCCGAGGAATCCGACGATGTCGCCTTTGTTAACCGTGAAGGAAATGTGGTCGACGGCGGTGGTGCGCGCGTACTTCTTGGTCAGGTCTGTAACAGTAATCATGTCTGAACTGAAAGACTGGTGGAACTCCAGGGGACGCAGAAGTGGGAACTGAAATCAAGCTGGGCAGGAGGTGTGTGGGGCACGCCTGCAGCAGCAACAGGATTCATGCTAAAGCATCGGCGGTTTGTTGTGTCAATGCGAAGAGGGCACCCCGAAATATCTTTCGATGTCTTGCTGATGGGCCTGTCGAACAACAATCCCCTTACTCTCCCGTGTCGATCTGCGCGCGTTGCAGCTTGTCGGAGTAATCGATGTAGACCGACTTCCACGTGGTGTAAAAGTCGATCGCGCCGGTGCCTCCTTCGCGGTGGCCGTTGCCGGTCTGCTTCACGCCACCAAAAGGCAGATGGACCTCGGCTCCAATGGTCGGCGCGTTGACGTAGGTGATGCCGGCTTCGAGGTCGCGCACTGCGCGGAAGGCGCGGTTGACATCGCGGGTATAGATCGCCGTCGAGAGCCCGTACTGAATATTGTTCGCGATCTCGAGGGCATTCTCGAAGCTCGTGCACTCGAGGATGCTCACCACCGGGCCGAAGACTTCTTCCTGCGCGATGCGCATGGCGGGCTTCACCTTGCCGACGACCGTTGGCGCAAAGAAATGCCCCTTCGAAAAAGCGCCCTTCGTGAGCGGCTTGCCGCCGGTGAGGATCTTCGCGCCTTCCTTCTTCGCAATCGCGCAGTAGCGAATCGACGTCTCGATCTGCTGGCGGTTGATCTGCGGTCCCATCTGGATGGCGGGATCGAGGCCGTCGCCGACCTTCAGTTCCTCGGCGCGGTCGACGAGTTCCTCGATGAAGTCCCGAATTACGTCTTTGTCAACGATGATCCGGCTCGTCGCGGTGCAGCGCTGGCCGGTGGTCCCAAACGCTCCCCACAGCGCGCCCTCCAGTGCAAGGTCCAGGTTGGCGTCTTCGAGCACAATCATGGCGTTCTTGCCGCCCATCTCGAGCGAGCAGGGCTTGAAGTGTCCGGCGGCGGTCTGGCCGACGATGCGGCCAACTTCCGACGATCCGGTGAACGAGACTGCGCGGACCAGCGGATGCTCGACCAGCGGCGCGCCGGCGTCCGGGCCGAATCCGGTCACGATGTTCACCACGCCCGGCGGAAGGCCGGCGTCCATCAGAGTCTCGACCAGGTTGAACGTCGAAAGCGGCGTGTCTTCCGCCGGCTTGATCACGCAGGTATTGCCGCACACCAGGGCGGGGAAGAGCTTCCACGAAGGAATCGCCATGGGGAAATTCCACGGCGCGATCATCCCGCAAACGCCCACCGGCATCCGCACCGACATGGCGAACTTGTTCTGCAGCTCCGACGGCGTCGTTTGCCCGAACAGCCTCCGGCCCTCGCCGGCCATGTAGAAGGCGGTGTCGATGGCTTCCTGGACGTCCCCGCGGGTTTCAGTCAGGACCTTGCCCATCTCGCGGGTCATCTCGCGGGCATACTGCTCCTTGCGTTCCTGGAGCAGGTCGCCGGTGCGATAGAGAATTGCGGCTCGAGCTGGCGCAGGGACCAGACGCCAGGTCTTCCAGGCTTCAGCAGCCGCTTTAACGGCTGAGTCGATGTCCTGGGCGCCGGAGGCCTGGAATTCGCCAATGACGTCCTCCTGGCGGGCCGGGTTGACGTTGGAGAAGGTTTTGCCGGTGCGGGAGGCGACCCACTTCCCGCCAATAAGGTTGTTGTAGATCCTGGACACAGAAACGGCTCCTGAGGAACAAACACTTCAGCATAGCGGAAACCCGTCTCGCCCGTGTTGAACCAGGTTCCCGCCGCTGCCACCAGTGTGGGACGCGGGCGCTGCCGGAAAGGGGTAAACACAAAGGTGCCATTGACCTTAAATTTCAGTCCTGCGAAAGTGCGGGAAAGATTGCAAGGCCGTACAATTGAGACGAGTCTCTCCGGGAAAAAACTAACTCCTCGATGTCATCGAATGGATATAAGCCGCGTTCAGGACGATCGCACAGTCTACGGTCGCTCTTTAGTGTCTTTTCTAACGATCTGGCCATAGACCTGGGCACTGCCAACACGCTGGTTTTTGCTGCGAATAAAGGCATTGTCGTCAACGAGCCGTCGATCGTCGCTATCAACAAAAACACCGGTGAAGTGGAAGCCGTCGGCAAGGAAGCCAAAGAGATGCTGGGGCGCACCCCCGGCAACATCGTGGCCATCAAGCCGATGAAGGACGGCGTCATCGCCGACTTCAAAGTCACCGAGA
>VFSW01007115.1_pt1 | contig 16313 bp, 16 predicted proteins | sample 5358111 | NCBI WGS metagenome assembly VFSW01 (sample SAMN11554181, study PRJNA540505) | mine drainage metagenome | isolation source: sediment from site ElyBrook_90M | place: USA: Ely Copper Mine, Vershire, VT | collected 2017 | reverse complement strand
CCCAAGAGGGCGGGGGCCTGGCTCGTAAGCGATTTGCAGGGGAAGGGGTTAGAGCGGGCCGGCGAGGGAACGGCGGGCATTGTGCAATGGCGCATCGGGTGGCGCGCGTGGGGGGACATCAGTTCCAATGGAGCACGCGCGCGGGGCGGCCGGATGGGCCGGGGATTCCTAAGCGATTGAGAGGTAAGGGGGTCGTCCGGCGCGCTTGGCTGTGAACGCCGCCGCCGCTCCCGGGGCCTTTACCACTTTATTTTGTCGGGGTCCAGCTTGATCCACACGTCGTAGTCCCTGGCGTCGGACTGGCCGAGCACCTGGGAAACAAAGCGAAAGATGTTGCCGTACTGGTCCACCTTCTCGGCCAAACGATATCGCAGCCCGATCCGCCCGATCGCCAGTTCATCCAGCGTATGCAGCTCCTCCGGCTGCGCTTCGCCGTCCTGGTTGGCGTCGATCCAGACCCGCAGCTTGGAGTATACGCTGTCGCCAGGGTCTATCCACCCGTTGTTGTTGCCGCCCTTGCCCGGCAGATCGTAGACCGCGAGCGCCAGGAAGCCGTTTGGGTAGGCGGAACGAGGCTGCGGCGTCACCGACGTGAACATGTTCGTCGCATCGCGGACTTCGCCATTGGCGTTTGGCAGGACGAGCCAGCCGTTCCCGCCAGCGGCATCGGTCCACGACATCGCGTATCTGGGTCCATCCGATTCCCACCGGAAATATACGCCATGCGCGACGTCGGTAAGTTTGAAGCCCTGCCCCGTAGTGTCGAGGACGATCGGGCAGCAGGTGCACTGGTTATCCACCAGCGTGCAACCAGGGGGGCATTTTGAGCATGTCCCGTCGGGGCAGTTTTGGCTGCAGCAGTCCGAGTCCGCGCCGCACGCTTGCCCCTGGCCCAGGCAGTTACCACAAGTGTTGTTGGAAAGGCAAATAAGCGTGCCGCAACAGGTTCCCTGGTTGCAGGGGTAGCCCGAAGGGAGGCAGCAGTCCGGGCTATCAACGGCCGCTTGGTACGACTGTGCACCACAGACGCTGCAGCTTGTTCCTCCAGGGCAGGTGCTCGTGCAGGTACCGCAGTTGGCAGGCGGGTAGTCCATAACCTGAATACCCGGCCCGAGGGGGATGCCATCCGTCACATTGTCCCCTGTTACCAGGGACGAGCAGCACCCAGGGCAGACCTCCTCGTTATTCTGCGTGTTGAAAGTGTAGCAATTCATAAGCTGGGCGTGAACCGCCGGCGTCCGCGTCATGAGCCAGATCGCGCATGCCGTAAGGATCGCGACCCTTGACAGATTGATTAACCACTTCATGTTCATGGCGCCCTACCCTCACTGGTTGTATCCAGGCGGCCAGTTCCGCCCTCTCTTTCCCGGAAAATAATCAGCCGCCAGAGGGTTGAACTTGCCAGGATGGTCCGGGTCCGGAACTGAATATCTTCCGAGAGTCCACAGCATTCCGTCCGCAAAGTAAAAGACGCCGCGATAGACGTTCACCTTGGTTACGGCGCTTACAGGCAGGTAGTTTGCCAGGCTTGCCTCGATCTCCGGCATGTAGTCGCTCACACGAACCACGATTGTCTGCTCAGGCTCCCAATCGAGCGGTGGTCTTTCGGGATGATTGCGTCTCAGGGGTCGACCCGTTCTTCCGTCATACGCATCAATGGCGGGTATTTGGCCAAACTCAAGTTGCGCCCCAGGGCAAGGTTGCGCGCTGCTGCAGTCCCCGACATCCAAGAAATGGAAGAAGATCGAGCCGTACACGATGGTTTTGTTGGTTCGGTTGATGAGCGAAATCGTCACTTGCTGAAGCCAGTCACCGCCGGCTTCAAATGGCGTAAAAGGCTGTACAACGGCAGGGGGCTTGATAAACAGCCCGCATTCGATTGTGTTGCCGGCAACGGCGACATTGGAAATCATCACCGCATCGGTAATCTGCGTTACTTGTTGCACCTTGACCAGTCTTTCGCTGGTCTCCTGGGCATGGTTGGCTCCAACGAGCCCGAGCGCCAGACAGATAATACGGGGAACCCAAGCTACGCGAAGCTGGTGTTCCGGCGACATCTTCACCTCCTACCTCCCTTGCCTGTATATCTGTGTATGATCGCACGCGCCGGCGCTCCATCCGCCGCAGCAAGCACGGCAGCGGCCTTGGCGCGGACGGCAGCCGAGGGAACGCTCTGCATAGTCTTGAAGAACTCCCGTTGTTCGTCGGGGTTGAGCTTTCCAACCCACGCCTGCACCACGATCCCGCGCCCGTTTACAAGGAGCATCGTCGGCGTCCCGGCTACTCCTATCTGGCTTAGGGTGACTTGTCTTAGGTCATCAAGCCGCACCCCCTCGCGCTTCAAATAGGAGTCCGCCTCGGCGACCGGCTCGGGCAGCACTCCGATGAGCTTCACGTCCTTTTCTAAGCTTTTCCTTAGCCGCCGGAAAAACGGGGTGCTCTCTGTGCCAAAGTGGCAGTGGGTAGAAAGGGCCAGAACGAGGGTGCGGCCATTTTTGTCCCAACTTACGCCGGGAATCCGCTTACTCAGGCCGGCGCCCGCTGCTACAGACTGTTGGAATTCGATTGTGTTCGGCCTGGCCGGCGCCGGCTGCGGCGCCGGCGCTGTGACAGCATGGTTCCTCAGTATCGCCACTGAGAGCAAAACCGCGACTACGAGGGTCGCGAAATTCGCAGCGATTTCAACACCGCGAAACAGCGACTTCCATCGACCGGTGTCAGCCACGGGCCGAAACCTCCACGACGCGAGCGGAGCAAATCCGGGATTTCCATTGTGCACCTACCGCCTCCTGCTGTCAATTATATTCGGAGTAGTTTACCCGGAAGTCCTCAGCTTTCCCCGCCAAGGGTGAGCTCCGGTTGTAGGCTGGCGGACGACGATTCGGGCGGACTGAAGGTGGCTTGAGAGAGAACTCCGCGGATACCGCCGGCGAGGGCAGCGGGAATTGCACGATCCGCATGCACTATGACGGCGGAAAAGAAATGAGGGCGGCGCGGTGGATCAGCCGCGCCGCCCTGGTGAGGTCGCTGTTATGGATGGTGCTGGGGTGGCTACCGCGCCGCGTATGGCTGTGAACGCCACGCCCGGCTGCCGCGGTACCATGGGGAACGGCCGGCTGCCGCATGATGAGGTCTTTCCCGAACACCGGCGCTAAGCTCCGATTCCCGGCTGCCGTGGCGGCTGCGCTCAGCTACGTGATGGCCGTGCAGGTGCTCTCCATCCGGCAGGAATCGTGCACCGGCGATGAGCCTCTCGAACTTGCGGCCGGATACAGCTACCTGAAGACCGGCGACTTCCGCATGAACCCCGAACACCCGCCCCTGGCCAAGATCCTGGCGGCGCTTCCGCTGCTGGCCTTCCGGCCGTCGCTCCCGTTGGATTCCGCGGCGTGGTCCGGACCGGACGAAGGGGCCTTTGGGGCGGCGTTTTTCCGGGCGAACGCCGGCAAGGCCGATGACATGCTGTTCGCCGCGCGCATGACTTCGATACTTCTCACAGCCTTCCTCGGCCTGGCCATAGCGCTGTGGACCCGTGCCGCGTTCGGCGTCCCGGCGGCCATGCTGGCCCTGACTTTGTTCTGCTTTGATCCTACGGTCACGGCGTATGGGCGTTACGTGAAGAGCGACATCGGGGTGACGCTGTTTTCGTTTCTGGCGTGCATCGCCTGGGCGAAATTCCTGAGAAATCCGCGCCCCTGGCCGTTCTGCCTGGCCGGGATTGCACTCGGGCTTGCCCTGAGCACCAAGTACTCCGGTCTGTTTCTGATTCCCGTGTTTGCCGCCCTCTATGTCTTCAGCCGCTGGCGAGAGCCACAGTCCCTGTCCTGGCGCCGCGGTATCGGAGCGCTGCTGCTGGTGGTCGCGCTGGCCGGTTGTGTCGCCTTCCTGATGTATGCGCCTCTCGCACTCGGGCATCACTTAAAGCTGGGCGGGGTGGACGCGCGCATGGTCCATGACCTTTTCGATCGGGACCGCGCACATGCGATCAGCCGGATGGTGTCGCGCGGCTTGCCCCGCGCGCACCCGTACTTCGAGGGCTTACTGGTCCTGCTGGATCACAACACGATTGGCCATGTAGCCTACTTACTCGGAGCGCAGAGCATGTACGGCTGGTGGTACTATTTCCCGCTGGCGTTTGCGGTGAAGACGCCGGCCGCCACGCTGGGGCTGCTCGCGCTCGGGGCCCTGGCGCTGGTCCCGCGGCTGCGGCTGCCCGGCAGCGGTCCCCCGCAAGGGTTCCCGCTCCTGGCGGCGGGCGTGCCGATCCTGGTGTTTCTGGGATTCGCCATGGCGAGCCATCTGGACATCGGCATCAGGTACCTGCTGCCCGTCTGGCCGTTTCTGTTAGTCCTCGCCGGCGCGGCCTTGAGCCGCGTCCGCCTGCCGCATAAGCGGGCCGTGCTGAGCCTCTTGTGCGTGGGCCTTGCGGTGGAGTCTCTGGCCATCTACCCCCATTACCTTGCCTTCTTTAACTTCCTGGCCGGAGGGCCCTCCCGGGGACCGCAAATACTCCTCGATTCCAACATCGACTGGGGCCAGGACGCAAAGAAGCTGAGCTTGTGGGTTGCCGCTCATCACATCTCGCGGCTGTGCCTGGACTATTGGGGCAACGCCGACCTCGGCCGCCTGGGGCTCAGCGGGCCGCCGCTGCCGGCAACCTGGCAAACCCAACGCCGCGACGAAGTGGATTGCACCGGCGCGATCAGCGTCAATCTTCTTTACGACCTGGCCGCGGACGCGCGCACGCATGCCTGGCTGCGGGCGCTGAAACCCGTCGCACGGAGCGGCTACTCAATTTATATCTACGACCTGAGGAAGGGTTCCAGGCGTGGGGCGGGCGGGGGCTAACTTGGCGCGGAGCGAACGTATGTCTCGACGCGGGGTGGCGGCGACTCTCGCGCTGCTGGCGATCAATATCGCGGTGGCGTGGCCGCTGTTGCGCGTCGAATATGTGGCTCGGACCGGCTCGGTGGAGGGCGTGTTCATCGCCTACGCGCGGTATGCGCGGGAGCACTGGCCGGACCTGGGGTGGTGCCGTTTCTGGCACGCCGGGCTGCCGTTTCAGAACGCCTACCCGCCGGGACTGCACTTAACGGCCGCGGCCTTTTCGGGGCTGGCGCAGGTGAGCCCGGCCCGGGCGTTCCATGTGGTGGTGACGATCATGTATTGCCTGGGCCCAGTGACGTTGTTCTGGATGTGCCTGCGCCTGACGCGGTCGCTGAACTGGAGCTTTGGCGCGGGTCTGCTGTATTCGCTCTTTTCGCCTTCGGCCTGGCTTGTGCCGGCCATCGGGCGCGATCTCGGCAGCCTTCTCTGGGACCAGCGGCTGCACACGCCGGTGGTCTACGGGGACAGCCCGCAGGTGGTGTCGCTGACGCTGATTCCCCTGGCGATCCTGGCGTTGGATGTGGCGCTCGAGAAACGCCGCGCGCTTTATTTCGTGTGCGCCGCATGTGCCTTGGCGGCGGTTCCGCTGACCAATTGGCCCGGCGCTATTGTGCTGGCATTCGCGGTGGTCGCTTACGGGCTCACGCGCACGGGCAGCGGCTGGCTGCAACGGTGGACCTTCATCGCCGCCACCGCGCTGCTGGGCTACGCCTATGCGATGCCATGGATGCCGCCTTCGAGGTCCTGGCGACCGAGGCCAATACGCAGGGGTTTCTGCCGGTGAACCGGTTTGCCGGGCGGCACATCGGCTACGCCGCGGTGCTGGCGCTGGCTACGTGGCTACTGATACGCCTAACGACGCGCCTGCCGGGGTACCTGCGATTCTTTGTGCTGTACTTTTTCTACATGGCGGCGATCACGCTGGGCTACTACTGGGCGGGTTTGACCCTGTTGGCGCAGCCCGGGCGATTTCACCTGGCGATGGAAATGGGATTCGTACTGAGCCTGGTTTTCGCCGTGCGGCTACTGGCCGGACGTTGGTTGGCGTTGCGCCGGACGCTGGCCGCGGCCTTCGCGCTGTTCTGCATCATTCAGTTCGTACAGTATTACGGCTACGCGCGCCGGCTGGTGCAGGGCATCGACATTACCAGGACGAGCGAATACAAGACCGCCATGTGGTTCGACGCGCACATGCGCGCGAGCCGGGTGATGGTACCGGGATCGGAGACCTTCTGGCTGAACGTCTTCACCGACACACCGCAGTTGATGGGATGCTGCCTGCAGGGTGTGCTGAACCAAACCGCGCCGGCTGCCAATTATGGGATCACCACCGATCTGACGGCCGAGGATCGCGCTTTCGAAAACAGCCTGCTGTGGTTCAAGGCGCTGGGCGTGCGGGCAGTGGCCGTTTCCGGTCCTCGCAGCACGGAGGTTTACAAGCCGTTCTTTCATCCGCACAAGTTCGACGGCCGTCTGCCGGTGCTGTGGCGGGATGGAGACGACGTCATTTTCGGAGTGCCCTGGCGGTGTTATTCGCTGGCGCACGCGCTGGATCCGGGCGACATGGTGGCGCGCACTCCGGCGCACGGCGTGGACACGGCGCCGCTGATCCCCTATGTGGCGGCCATCGAGCGGCCGGACGCGCCCTGCCTGCAAATGCGCTGGACGGACAACGAGACCTTCCTGGTTTCGGGCGATCTGCGGCCGGGCCAGATTGTCAGCATCCAGGAAAACGCGCATCCCGGCTGGCACGCGGAGGTGGGTAGCTCGCCGCGGCGGGTCTTCACCGATAAGCTGGGATTCCTGGCGGTGGTTCCCCATTGCAGCGGGAACTGCACGATCCGCATGCACTACGACGGCGGAAAAGAAATGATGGCGGCGCAGTGGATCAACCGCGCCGCCATCGTAGGGTCGCTGCTATGGATGGTGCTGGGGTGGTTACCGCGCCGCCATCAGGGCGCGCAGGCGGCGGGCGCGCTCGGGAGCGCGCAGTTGCCGTAGGGCCTTGGCCTCGATCTGGCGGATGCGCTCGCGGGTGACGTCGAACTCCTGGCCGATTTCTTCGAGGGTGTGCTCGCGCTCGCAGCCGATGCCGAAGCGCAGGCGGATGACCTTCTCCTCCTTGGGAGAAAGGGTCTTGAGGATGCCGGCGGTTTCGTCGCGGACGTTGGTTTCGATGACGGCGTCCACCGGGGAACCCACCCAGCGGTCCTCGATCAGGTCGCCGAGCGCCGATTCGCCGTCGCGGCCGACCGGGGTTTCGAGGGAAACCGGGTCGCGGGAGATGGTCTTGAGTTTCTGGACCTTCTCGACGGGGATATCCATCCGGCGGCCGATTTCGTCATTTGTAGGAGTACGGCCAAGTTCCTTTTCCAGCTCACGCGAAGCGCGCAGGAACTTGTTCATGCTCTCGTTCATGTGCACCGGGATACGGATGGTGCGGGACTGATCGGCGATGGCGCGGGTGATGGCCTGGCGGATCCACCAGGTGGCGTAGGTGGAGAACTTGTAGCCGCGGCGGTATTCGAACTTGTCGGCGGCGCGCATGAGGCCGATATTGCCTTCCTGGATGAGGTCCAAGAGGTGAAGTCCGCGGTTGACGTACTTCTTGGCGACGGAAACCACCAGGCGGAGGTTGGCCTCCACGAGGTCTTTCTTGGCGCGCTCGGCTTCGGCTTCCCCGTGCCGGATGACGGTCAGGGTGTGCTTGAGCTCGGGGAGGGTGGCGCCCGCCATGGTCTCGCGTTTGCGGATTTCCTTTTTCAGATCCTTGAGCCGCTGCTGCATCTGCGGCTGGCCGTTCTTGACCTCGATCTTCTTGACCTCGCGGTCGAGTTGGCCGAGTTCCTCGACGGCGCGCTCGATTTCCTTGGAAAATTCCTTCCAATTGCTGGATCGAAAAGGGATAACCCTAATACCTTGAGATACTTGCACCTTGGTGCGGTTGAGCCGGCTGCACCACCGCTTGCGCTGCTTCTTAAGGTTGACCGGGATGCCTTCGACTTTCTCGGTGACCTGCTGCATCTTGCGGTATGCCGCGATCAGATCGGTAAACAGCTTCAGCAGGTCGGCGCGTTTCTTGAGATCCGCCGGCGTGCCTTCCTCGACATCGCCGATGTCGACCAGGTTATCGATTTCTTCGTCGCCCCTTTTCAACTGTTCGGCGAGATCGACCACCACGTGCTGGACCAGGGTAGAACGGCTGATGGCCTTTTGCATGCGCAATTTGCCGCGTTCCATGCGCCGCGCCAAGTCCACCTCGCCCTCCCGGGTCAAGAGCGGAACCGCTCCCATTTCACGGAGATACACGCGCACCGGATCGTCGGTGTAGATGGACTCTTCCACCGGCTGAGGATGAAGAAAATCGGCCTCGTGCTCCGCTTCCGGACCGAAGAACTTGGCCTCTTCCTCGAAGTTAAGGCCCAAGGTTTCGGGATTTTCCGCCAGGAACTGATCTTCGAAATGATCCACCGTTCGACTCACCTCCCCCTAGAATGACCGTTCAGGGCAACTTGCACTTGATTCGATTCCGGGGCTCTTGAAAAGGTTCTGACTTGCTGGTTTTCGGCACACCGCAGGCGAGGGATGCTTCGCCACTGGAACATCAACTGATGATAGCACCGTTCGCCAGTAAAGTTAAGCCCTTTTCTTTATAGATGTTTTGCAATCGGTTTGTGTTACATCCGAATCTACGGGACTTTGTGCCGCATGAGGTTCTTCAACTCATTAAAGAACGCTTCTTCGTCCTGAAAGTCGCGGTAGACGGAGGCGAAGCGCACATAGGCGATCTTGTCGAGGTCGCGGAGAGCCTCCATCAAGAGTTCTCCTATTTCAATAGTAGATATTTCGCGGTCCGCGGAATCGGTGACTTTGCCTTCCACGCGGTCCACCAGTTCGGCGAGCCTGCCCATGCTGACGGGGCGCTTTTCGCAGGCTTTGAGCAAGCCGGACAGGACTTTCTGGCGGTCGAACTTCTCGCGGCGGCCGTCCTTTTTGATGACCATGTAGGGGACTTCGTCGATGCGCTCGTAGGTGGTGAAGCGGCGCTCGCAGGCCAGGCACTCGCGCCGGCGGCGGATGGCGTCGCCTTCCCGGCTTTCCCGCGAATCCACTACTTTGTCTTCTATATGGTTGCAAAAAGGACACTTCATAGGGTTGCCTCGGGTTCCAACTGCTTCAGGGTGCGCCAGCGGACGCCTTCGTGCAGGGCCAATGCCAGACCGATAGGCACTACTACTACAAATGAAATAATCCAGAGCACCAGGGCCACGCTGGTGGAGACCTCGAGGGGCACACGGAACAACTGGGTGAGCACGACAACGGCAATGACCTGCATGCCGCCGCCCACGCCGGGGATCTGCACGACGGCGCCGAAGGCCAGGAATCCCAGGAAGATGAGGACGTCGAGCCAGCCGAAGTCGAGGGCGCGGCCGAAGGCCCGCATGACGCAAAACACGGTTGCGGCGATGGTGGCCCATTCAAAGACGGTGTAGCAGACCACCAGAAGGACGGCTTTGGGGCTTTTGGTCGATTCCATGCCCTGGACGAAGGCGGTGATGAGGCGGTCGGCCCGTTTCAGATGGCGCTCGGGGAGCGCGGACAGGGCCCTCAGGATGCGTTGGCGCATAGCCCCGGAGTAGTGGCGAAAGGCGATCAAAAGGCCGAGCACGGCGATGGAGAGCAGGGCGACGAACCATCCCCCGGTGGCGAAGACCCAGGAGAGGGCGGGTCCCAGGCGGGCGCCGGAGCGGCGCACGCGGCTGAGGGCGAAGCCGAAGATGGCCAGCACGATGAGGACGTCGTAGATGCGCTCCAGCAGCAGGGCGGCCATCTGGGAGGAGGCCGGGACCTTCTCTTTGGCGGCGATCAGGTAGGGGCGGACGAATTCGCCGGGGCGTCCCAGGAGGGTGATGGCGCTGAAGCCGATGACGGTGGCGGAGAAGAGGTTCCAAAGGCTGGGCGCGGCCTTGACCGGGCGCATGAGCACGCGCCAGCGCAGGGCGCGGCCAAAATAGCCGGCGATGCCGGCGGCGCTGGCGGCGGCCACCCACCACCATCTTAACCCCCGGTGGGGGGCGGCGAGGGCCCGCCCGGCGAAGCCGGGGCGGCGCAGGAACCACCAGGCCAGCCAGACGCCGGCGGCCACGGCCGCCACCCCCAGGGCCACCCACTTCCAGGGGCGGGCGCCGGGCGCGGGGGGCGGTAAGCCGGAGGTAGGGTTCTGGGCGCCGGGCTCAGCCATAGAGGAACATGAAATGTAGCACGCCGGGGCAGGCGTCCGGGCGAGCCCTGTTCGGGGCGCGGCCGGCGGACGCCGGCGCACATCGGCGAAGGCTGGCGCGCGGGAAAGAATGAACCTATGATGGGAAAGCCTCGTTTCTTTAAATGTAAGCTGGCGGAAGGTGTTAGGGGCCGGCAAGATCCCGAGGAGGATGCGAGGCAAATATGGCGGCCGCCGCCATGGCGATGGTTTCACGGGCTCCGTTCCTGGAAAATGCGGACGGAGGCGGCCGATATCGGATACAACAGAGTTTGGGCCTCGATTTCAGCCTCGTGGAGCGGTGTCTCAGCGGCGATGAAGCCGCCTGGGAGGAGCTGGTGCGAACCCACACCCGCCGCGTGTACGGGCTTTGTTACCGTTTTACGGGAAAGGACGGGGAGGCCCAGGACCTGACGCAGGAGGTGTTTTTGCGGGTGTACCGGACGCTGAAGACGTTCCGGGCCACGGAAGGCGCGTTTACAACCTGGCTGGCGCGGCTGACGCGCAACCTGCTGATCGACAATTACCGGCGCACGCGCCAGGAGCGCATGACGGATTCGATTGAAGAGCAGCTTCCCATGATCGAAGAAAGGGTATCGGCGTCGGCGCGGCCGGAAGGCATGGTGGCGGGGCGGGAAGCCAGCGAGATTTTGCAGGCGGGGTTGCAGAAGCTGTCGCCGGAGTTGCGCGAGGCGGTGATCCTGCGGGACTTGCAGGACATGGAGTACCGGGAGATCGCGCAGGTTTTGCGCATCCCGGAAGGCACGGTAAAGTCGCGGCTGAACCGCGGGCGGGCCGAACTGGCCAAGGTTTTGAGAAGGCAGAAGGTACTGGTATGACGTGCGCGGAGCTGGAAATTCTTATCTGCGACTACGTTGACGGCACGTTGGGGCCGGACGCCAGAACTACGGTCGAGAGCCACCTGGCCGGCTGCCGGAACTGCGCCGAGCTGGCGCGGGATGCGGCGGCGGCGGTGGGATTCATGGAGCGCGCGGCGGAGGTGGAGCCGCCACCGGAGCTGGTGACGCGGCTGCTGTTCAACGCGCCGTGGGCGCATGCCCGGACGGCTACCGGCGGGCTGCGGAGCTGGTTCCGCAAGGTGCTGCATCCGGTGCTGCAGCCGCGTTTCGCCATGGGAATGGCGATGACCATACTGTCGTTCGCGATGCTGGCGCGCTTCGTGGCGCCGGCGCGCCAGTTGCGCCCGGCCGACCTGGCGCCCGCCGCGGTGTGGGCCGGGGTGGAAGACCGGGTGTACCGCGGCTGGCAGCGCACGGTGAAATTTTACGAGAGTTTGAAGGTGGTTTACCAGATTCAAGCCAAGCTGCGCGACTGGCAGCAGCAGCAGCAGGACGAAGAACAAAAACCGGCGGACACGGAGAAGTCCGGGCGTACGCCAGACACGCACCGCCTGCCGGTGCAAGGTTCGGAGCAGCCGAAAACACGATAGGGGATACTGTTATGAATTGCTTCCATCATTCCGAAACACCCGCCGTCGCCTATTGCCGCACTTGCGGCAAAGCGCTCTGCGCCGAATGCAAGCGCACCGCCCAGGGCACGATTTTCTGCGGCGAGCATGCGCCCGCCGAGGCCAACGCCGCCGCCAACTATGAGCGCGAGCTGCGCCAGCAGACGGTGGACGACGCGGCGGCCCCGGCCATGCCGCGGCGCGCCGCGGCCGCGCCGCCTTCGATCGCCACGGGCGACGTCTCTCCAGGGCTGGCCTGCCTGTTGGGCTTCATTCCCGGAGTCGGGGCCATCTATAACGGGCAATACGCCAAGGGCCTGGTGCACGCCATTGTCTTCGGACTGCTGGTTTCGATCACCAGTTCGGGCACGGCGGGGGACCTGGAACCGCTGTTTGGAATTCTGATCGGGGTGTGGGTGATGTATATGGCGCTGGAGGCGTACCACACGGCGCGCAAGCGCCGCGCCGGCGAGGCGGTGGACGAATTCTCCAGCATTCTGGACGTACACGGCAGGCGCAGCGGCTTTCCCATCGGCGCCATTACCCTGATCGCGCTGGGCGTGGTGCTGCTGTTGAGCACCATGGACATCATCCAGCTACGCTACCTGTTGCGCTACTGGCCGGTGCTGCTGATTCTGATGGGCGCGTACATGTTGTATGTGCGAGTGACGGGCAGCGGCGAGCCGATCGTCCGGCAGGAGGCGCGCCATGAACGTTAACGACGCCAATCTGGTCCGTGCGGTACGGTGGCCGGTGACGCTGATTACGCTGGGCACGCTGTTCGCCCTGAACAACTTCACCAATTACGGCTTCAACCAGACGTGGCCGGTGCTGCTGATCGTATTCGGACTGCTGAGCCTGCTGGGACGCAGCACGGGAGGCACGCCCGCCCCTGGCGGAACGGGAGGCCCAAGATGACACGCCGCAGGCCGGTAACCGGGCCGATCCTGCTGATCCTGCTGGGCGCCGGTTTCCTGGTTTACAATCTCCGGCCCGACATTCAGCTTTTCGACCTGCTGTCGCAATACTGGCCGTTCCTGCTGATCGCCTGGGGGTCGCTGCGGCTGCTGGAAGTGATGGTGGACTATTTCCGCGGCAGCCTGGCCACGGCCTCGGGCTTCAGCGGCGGCGAAGTCGTGCTGATCGTTTTCGTGTGCTTCATCGGCTGGGGGGCCTTCGAGGCGCACAGCCACGGGGTGCATTTCCGGCCCGCGTGGGAGGCCTTCGGGGAGCACTACGATTACAACGTGGATGAGCAGAAGGCGGCCGGCGGCGCCACCCGCGTGGTCTTCGAGAACAACCGCGGCAACCTGAAGATCACCGGCGCGGACACCGCCGACATCAGGGTGACGGGGCGCAAGACGATCCAGGCCGTGAACCACGCCGAGGCGGACCGCGCCAACGACGGCACGCCGCTCGAAATCCTGGCGCAGGGCGACACCATCACGGTGCGCACCAACCACGACCGGAATCCCACCAGCGGGCGGATCTCGGAAGATCTGGAGATTACCGTCCCCATGAAGATGAGCGTGGAGACCCACGGCAACTACGGCGATTACGAGGTGAGCGAGATCTCGGGCGGCGTGGACGTGCGCGGGGACCGCTCCGACGTGCGGCTGAACAAGATCGGCGGCAACTCCAGAATCGAGCTGCGGCGCAGCGACCTGGTGCGCGCGGCGGACCTGGGCGGCAACCTGGATTTGCAGGGGCAAGGCTCGGACATCGAGTTGGAGAACATCGCCGGGCAGGTGACCATCAACGGTTCCTATTCGGGCAGCCTGGAATTCAAGAACGTGGCCAAGCCGTTGCATTTCGAATCGCCGAATACGGACCTGAAGGTGGCCGCGCTGCCGGGACAGATCAGCATGGACCTGGGCGAACTGACAGGCAATAACATAGTGGGGCCGGTGCACCTGGTGACCAAATCCAAGGACGTCAAGATGGAGGACTTCACCGATTCGCTGGAGCTGGAGACGGACCGCGGGGACATCGAATTGCAGCCCAAGCACGTGCCGCTGGCGAGGATCGAAGCGCGCTCGCGCAGCGGGCAGATCGCCCTGGTGCTGCCGGACAAGGCCGCCTTCCAGTTGAACGCGAGCACGGATCACGGCGACGCGGTGAACGATTTCGGCGCGCCCATACAGAAGGAGACGGACGGGCGGTCGTCGTCGCTGAAAGGCGGCGTTGGGGGCGGCGCCACGATCCACATAGTCACCGAGCGCGGCACGGTGTCGGTGCGCAAAGCCGGCTCGGAGAACGAAGAGCCGGTGAAGAGCGAAACGTACTAAGCGGTTCGCGCGTGGCTAGTGTCCTGTCCCGGATAATATAGGGCAATATCCTGGCGCCGAGGGGGACCCGCTCTCCAGCGGGTCCCGCCGGCTGAAAGCCGGCTGCGGCCACGATTGGCCGCCCCACTAGTCTACGGCGTGATGCGCACCAGGGCCAGCGCGTGCGGGGGCAGGGTCAAGGTGAGGGTGGCCGGATTGCCGGCCGGCAGATCCCGCACGGTGGCGTCCGGCAAGGCGGCGGCGTCGCGCAGGAGCTGGATCTGGCGCCGGGTAGGGAAGGCGGGGCGTCCCATGGTTTCCCAGGTTTCCAGCGGCGATCCGTGGTGCGCGTCGACGGTTTCGATGCGCGCGCGGCGCGGTCCGTCCAGGCCGGCGATGTCCAGACGCACTTCGCGCGGCGCGCCGGGCTCCTCGGGCTCGGCGTAATTCCAGACGGCGATGGCGAGGTTGCCTTCGGCGTCGCGGGTGGCCAGGGCGTTGGGCGAGGCCGCGGGGATGCGTTGGGCGCCCAACTGGTGCAGCAGGCGGAAGGCGTTGAAGGCGGCCTTGGGAATGCCGTGCTCCGCGATCAGGCCGAAGCCGCCGTAAAACGGGGTCCGGACGACGCCTCCCTCCTCGAAGACATCGGAGAAGGTCCACAGGGACATGGCGGCGGTCAGGCCGTCGCATTGGCGGATGGTATTGGCCAGCCAGGGCCCCATGAACGGGGAATCGGTCACGGCGATTTCGGCTTTGTAGCTGGCGTTGTACTCGCTCCAGACTATGGGCAGGTCCGGCCGGGGCGAAGCGTGCACCTGGTCGTAGACTTTTTTCACCGCGCGGCCGACCATGTCGCGGCGCGGAATGGCCTCGTGGGCGCCGAAAACATCCGTCGAGGTATCGTTGGCGTAGACGTGGGTGGACACGAAATCCACGGGCGCGCCGCTATCCGCGCAGTGGCGGATGAAGCGATCCACCCAGGCGGCCTGCGCGGTGGCCGGCCCGCCCACGCGCAGGTTGGGGCTGACGCTTTTGATCGCGCGCGCGGTGTGATCGTAGAGCTGGTAGTAGGTCGGCTCGTTCGGGTGACCGCCCCAGAAGGGCAGGTTCGGCTCGTTCCAGACTTCGAAATACCATTGTGCCAACTCGGGCTCGCCGTAGCGGTCCAGCAGGTGGCGGGTGAACCGGGCGATCAGATCGTCCCAGCGCGCATAGTCCTTGGGTGGGGACACCAGCGGCTTGTACCAGAAGGGAAAGGGCGTGGGGGAGGAGGCCAGCTTGCCGGGCATGAAGCCGAGTTCCACGAACGGCCGGATGTTGCGGTCGAGCAGGCCGTCGTAAATCTGGTCGAGATAGGAAAAGTTGTAGACCGGCCGGCCTTGGGCATCTTCGCCGTAGATTCCGTTTTCGTCGTCGAGGATGGCGTGAAAGCGGACGTATTGCACGCCGGTGATGGCGCGCACGGAGTCCAGGTCGCGGCGGTAGGACTCGCGCAGGGAGAGGTTGGCGCGGCCGGAACCGAACATCAGCTCCCAGAAATGGGGGAAGGGCCGGACTTCGCCGCGGGCGTCGATGGCCACGGTTTCGGGCTGCTGCGCGAAGAGGGCGGCGGCGCAGCCTAACAAGAGTACCGGTTTGAACATAACGGTCCGATGATACAACACGGCGCACGCCGCGGCCGGCGGCGGCGGCCAGACGCCGCCCGCTGGGGCAAAATGGGTGAGGATGATCGTCGCCGCCGGCATATACTACGCGCTGGGACTGGCCGCGGGCGGGTGGCTGGTTTCGTGGCTGGCAAACCCATGGTTCGGACTGCCGCTGTTCATCCTGGCGGTGTTCTGTCTTTATTTCTTCCGGGATCCGGAGCGCCTGATACCGGCGGGTCCGGTGGCGGTTTCGCCGGCCGACGGCAAGGTGATGGTGGTGCAGCGGGAAGGCCCCACGCAGATGCGCATCAGCATTTTTCTAAACATCTTCGATGTGCACGTGAATCGCGCGCCGATCGGCGGGGCGATCGCCGAGGTGCGCTACCAGAAGGGCCGGTTCCACGTGGCCAGCCGGGAGACGGCTTCCTCGGAAAACGAGCAGAACGTCGTGAGCGTGCGCGGCGACGGCACGTGCGTGGTGTTCAAGCAGATTGCCGGGCTGATCGCGCGGCGCATCGTGTTTCACAAGAAGCCCGGCGACCTGGTGGACAAGGGGGAGCGTGTCGGGCTGATCAAGTTCGGTTCGCGGGTGGACGTGCTATTCGGCCCGGAATGGGAGATCGTGGTGCGGCCGGGCATGCGGGTGGCGGCGGGCTCGAGTGTGATCGCGCGGCGCGGCGATTCCGCGGGTGAAGATTTCGCCGCCCAGGAAACCCTGCGGGAGCTGGCGCATGCGCACGCCTAGCGCGCGGGCGGGGCGGGGAGGCGGGGCATGATCCGGAACC
>VFSW01007114.1_pt1 | contig 16316 bp, 28 predicted proteins | sample 5358111 | NCBI WGS metagenome assembly VFSW01 (sample SAMN11554181, study PRJNA540505) | mine drainage metagenome | isolation source: sediment from site ElyBrook_90M | place: USA: Ely Copper Mine, Vershire, VT | collected 2017 | reverse complement strand
CACGCTCGCCCCCACCCGCCGTACCCACAGCCGTGTAGAACTGGCCGCCGACCGATACCAGTCTCTCACCGTCTTTCCGTTGGATGCGCCTGGCGTTTTCTTGGTCCGAGTTTTTGGACGAGGCTTGTCGAATGCGCTCAGGGAGTTCAGGTGGGCTATTCTCCGTTTCAGCGCCTGATGCCACAGCCCCATGCTCAAGCTGTTCGTCGAGCCAGCTTGTGTCGGTGGCGTCGAGGTCGTCGAGGTCGTCGAACTCGGCGCTGACGAGTTCTCGTCTGACGTCTGCACTTTGTAGTGCGAAAGCTTGCATCGCTCGGGAGGATGGCCGCCCAGCAAGAGTCCCATCTCGCTCCAGGTCATCAAGATACCCGAAGTGGTGTAGTCGCACGAGATCGTACGCGTTCGATTGTCCGCGTGCCGGGTCTGTGTCATGGTGACTGTGAAGCTTCGTGTCTTCGTCGTAGACGATGGCCCCTTCAGGACGCGATCCTTGAGTGTAGGTCCATCGTCCGTCTTCCCCGGCCCGCTGATACGGCAGCCCAAACTCTTCAATAGCGCTACTAATCGAGTAAGCTCGGCAGAAGGCACCAACAACCCCAGGCTTCGTTCTAGGGTCGACTGAAGTGCCTTCAGAATGTACTCCGTCTCCATCTGCTCGGTGGGGCCATTGGCTTCGGTCTGTCCAGTTTTCATAAGAATTTAAAACCTCATCTACGTTTACCCAAGGATTCGCGGTGTTTTGCCAACTCTGCAGCGTATCGAACGGTTTCACAGCTGGCCGGAAATAGTACTGCGCCGGAACGTGGCTTTCGCGCGCCATTTTCTCTATACCGAATTCAGCCGCCACCTTCCGCGAGACGGCTTGAAACTCGTCATAGGTAGCGGGCCTGGAGAGCGGTAGCCAGACACGCAATCGAGGTTTCTCTTCTGTGTGCGACCACGTCGTAAACGCGAGGTGTGCATACTTGCCGTAGCATTTAAGGATCGCCGGAAGATCGCTCGGCTCGATGTGGTCGTAGTCAAATGAGAGAAGGTTCCGCTCTACGAAGTTCTCGGAGTCTCGGTACTCCGGCTCAAAGACGGCAGCGCAAACCCAGCCATTGGATGCTTTGTCTTGAGTCTCTGGTACTCGCGACAGCAAGGAATCGATGAACGATTGGAACGAGCACGTGGCCGTCTTGCGAACTTTCGCATTGTGCCCTTTGCCGATCGATATGCGTAAGTTACGCACCGTGCTTCTGCAGATACCTGATAGCAGCCTCCAGCACCAGCACTGCGTCGTCGGCCAAACCTAGAAGCATGTTGCACTTCATTTATCCATATCTCTCATTGGCAGTAATGATAGACCAATGCGAGGTCCCAGAGGGCGAGCGCGAACGTCAAGACCTGCACCATGCGCAAGAACAGCGTCCCGGCAAGCGTCCAGTCTTCCTTAAACGGGTTTTCGGAGTCGCGCACCGTTTCTCCACCCCTTTGCTGTGCGCTGACTTTCCACATGCTCGAGGGTCTTCTTCTGCTCCTCGCTGTTGGTCGGCGGATGGCGGCGCGCGGGATTCGTCGTCCAGCGCGAATTCGTCTTCTTAGGCACTCGTGCCCCCGTTGGTGGGATTGTAGGGTTGATATTTCATCGAGTCGACGTGGCGGATGTGGAACGGCTTGCGCTCAGGCAGGACCTGTGCCGCGACACCGGCCTCGACCACGCCGCCCTTGTAGATGGCCTTCGCCTCGAGGTACGCACGCCGCTCGCACGCCTTCAACGCCAGCGGCCGGCGCTTGATGCCTGCGCTGTACTGACGGCCATGGTCGTTCCTGGCTTCGACGTGCACTTCGGGTCCCACCGGGGCGTAGCTATTTTTTGGATCGAGGTTGAGTTCGCGGGCGATCTTCCGCAGGCGTTTCACTTGCTTTCCATTCACCTTGGGTTCTCTCTTGCCGCGCTTTGCGACGCAGGGCCAGTTGCAGTTCTTTTTCGCGACGCTCGTCGGTCTCGTCAATCCAGTCTATCTGGCCTTTCTTACCCATCAGTAGCCTCTGCCGCTCCCAGCCGAGAGGCAGGGATAGCCGTCGGACATCCAGCCACACTTAAAATAAAACTGCCTTCCCTTTACTATCCAGTTCCGGTAGTAAAGCGGGCGGCCCTTGCCGCTGACACCGGGGACGTGGCGCAGGTTCGCGACCGGGTTGCGGATTGCGAGCCAGTAATACTGGTGCCACCAGCTGCCGGTGGGCGGGTCATCCGAGTTCCACCAGAGGTGGCTGTACAACGCGAACGTCGGCCACAAGCAAATGACCAGCCCCGCGAGCATCAGCGGCAGGTTGATAAGCTGGATCAGGATGAACAGCGGGACGTACTTCACTTGTAGCTCCTTGAGGCCTGCAAGGTAGTCGAAAACCCAGGGAAATTGCCAATGCGCATCGTCGGAAATGCGGAAGGCCTCTCACTCTGGTCGTGCCCGCGGAAGACGATATCCGGTTGGATGATGGCCGCGAGAGCCTCGTCATCGCCGTTGAACGGGATGACCTGGAAGAGCGCAGAGCGCCGGCGGATATCGCCGATCGTCCAGCCCTCATCGCGCACGTTCGCCATCCGGCGCACCAGCGGGTCCTTCGGTCGGTCGGGGCCTTTGTGCGTGCGGCACCACTCGTCGCTGTTCACCGCGACGATCAGAAGCGAGCAATTCTCGGCGCAGTGCCGCAGGAAGAACTGGTGGCCCCGGTGGAAGAGGTCCCAACAACCCGTCGTGAAACCGATCTTCACTTCTCGCTCTCGATCAGCCGCACGCAATCGGACGGGTCATCGAAGGTGGACGCCTCGACGATCGTGCCGGGTTCCAGGCATCGCACCCGGTGCGGGGATTTCGGCGGGATGACCATTCGGTCTCCCGGGTGCATCACAACGCTGTGACCCATGCGAGAGACGATGAACAGGCCGCTTTGAACGACGAAGGTCTCGTGCTTGCGCTCGTGGTAGTGCAGACTCGAGGCCACGCGCTTCTCGTACACCAGCAGCTTGCAACAGTAATCCTCGTTGTGAACGAGAATCTCGTGACCCCAGTTCTTCTGTGTCTTCATACGAGTTCCTTCAACTTCTCCGCGGTGATGCACACGGTACCCACCTCGCCGACGCACCAACCGGCCGCGATGTTCGCGAGTTGCGCGGCCTGTTCCAGAGTGCCCTTGGCGGCAAGGACTGCGGCGACCACGGCAACCACGGTGTCCCCGGCGCCGGTGACGTCGTACACGTGCCGTGCGACGGACGGGAAGTCTTTCTGCTCCCGGTCAGGGTAGATCAATCTCAGCCCTTTGGATCCGCGCTTGTGGAGCATGAACGTGGCGTAAATCGAGTCATGGTGCTTCTCGATCATCTCGCGTTCGTTCGGGCAGATCACCAGCGCTCCGGCATACTTATCCCAGTGCGGTCCCTTCGGATCCACGATCACAGGGATGCCGTTGTCGTTGGCGAACTTGATGACGTACTGGCAGAGTTCGGGCTTCAGGAACCCCTTGGCATAGTCGGAGAGCACGATCGCATCGATCTTGTGCTCGCCGAAGATGTACTGGTTCAAAGCCTTGATGATCTCATCCACGTCGAGCGAGCAGATCTCATCGGAGTCGACGCGGAACATCAGCTGGTGGCCGACCATGAACCGGCACTTGTAAGACATCGGCGAGCCGAATGCCGCCATGCCGGTGCAGCCCAAGGCCTTCAACTGATCCTCGACGTGCCAGGCACCGCCATGCCGCTCCTCCTGGTTGTCAGCCACGAACACCGGGATCGGCCCCTCGGGGCACAGCCGCTCACAGTGCCCGAAGACGTAGTCGTCGATCATCGCATCGCCCAAGACGAGGACGCGGGTGTTCTTTAACTTGTCGATGAGGTCCTTCATAGCTGCCCCGTCCCGCCGCATCGCAGGCATCCGGATCCGACCAGCGCGCGTCCGGAGCGCTCATCGACCCGGGTTGCGACCTCGAGGTCATCCTCGCTGTAGATCATCTCCGCGCAGGACGCGTCCGTGTAGCCGATTCCGCGGCACGACAGGCATTCGGTTGGCAAGGCACCTGTTATTCGCACGTCTGTTGACTCTCCAGTAATTCAATCGCGGCCTCGACCGCTGCAGCGCAGCCGTAGAGGTTGTGGTACGTCAGTACCCCGTAGGCCATCTTCAGGCCCTCAATAACGGATTTTCGCTCGGCGTCGGTGGTGGTTGCCATGGCCCTCCCGCTCCGGTCATCATCGCCTTTTGAAGCACCGCCCAGACCCAATCCGGTTGGATCTCGGCGACGCACTGCGCTGTCCCGTACACCTCGTGGCGCCGGCAGATCGGCTCAAACTTCGGAATCATCGCGTGGCACGCCGGGGCTTCGTTCAGACCCCGGCCGGGGCAGATCGTGTTCGGCGCGTAGAAGCTCGTCGTATTCACCCAATCGCGGGTCAAGTTCTCGACGGTGGAGTGCGACAGGAAGACTAATTTTGGCACGTTGTAGAAGGCGGCGGCACTTAAGAGGCCGGTTTCGGGCCCAACCACGACGCTGGCGTAGTCGATCATGGTCAGGACTTGGCGGATGTTCCACACGCCGCTCGTGCGCCAGATGCGCGGCTGGCCTTCCCATCCGGCCTCGAGTTCCGCGCAGGATCCGTCCCCGGTGGTCACGATGCCCCAACCTGGGTAGAACTTCATCACGTGCTCGAAGACGCCGTCGATGTGCGGCCAGATCTTGTGGGTGCGCGAGGACCCGGCGAGGCCCCAGAGGATGAACTTCTCGATGCCCGCGCGCTTCATGCGCGCAAGCTCGGTGCCCGCCCACTTCAGTTCTTCTTCGGTCGGAGCGAATCGGAAGGACGGCTCGAATGGCTTGTCCGTGCCCGCGAGCTTGTGCTGGAACTCCAGGTAGTTGTGGTTCATGCGGGCATGGCGCGCGGCTGGCGGCCACTCGAAAGTCAGGTTCCCTTCCATCGCGAGGAGGTTGACCTCTGCGGACTCGCACAGGTTCACCCACTTGTCGAACCCCTTGCCGCGGTATTTCATGCGCAGCCAGACCCAGTAGTGACCGAGAAGGTGCGCTGGCAACTGGTCTTGCAGCTGCACCAACAGCCTGTCGATGTTCGGATCTTTCGCCACCACCTCGCTCGCGGGATACGAGCACAGGAGCGTCACGTGATAGCCCTTCTTCTTCAAGGCCGCGCACACGCTCGCCGCTTGCACGGTGTCGCCGAAGGCCCCGTAGCGCACAACACAAGCGGTCGGCAGCTTCTCGGGGTTCGGGTCGACCTTCCAACTGAAGTCGTGCCGGTTCGGGTTCTTCAATCGCTTGAAGGCGAAGAAGTGCGAGTACTCATCGTCCTGATCGCAGAGCTCGTAGTCGACGAGGTCCCAGCCATAGCCGGTCTTCTTCATCGCGTCGATGACGAGGTCGTAGGTGACCGCCCATTTGTGATCCTGATTCGCATGCGGCTCGCCGGGGTCGGGATACAGGCCGTGCGCCGGGAGGTAGAGGACGATGTGACCGCCCTCCCGGGTGACGCGCATCCACTCGCGCAAGGTCGAGGGGACCTGCTCGTAGGGAACGTGCTCCAACACGTGCGAGGAGAAGCAGAAATCCTGCTTGCCGGGGGCAAGCTTGGAAAGATCAGTCACGTCCATCGTCAGCTGGGCGTTGACCTGATGGCCGAAGAGGCGCGTGTCTTTGCCTGAGTCAACGCCGGTGATGTGCGAGGTCTCGAGGACCCGCTCGGCACCGCAGCCTAAGTCCAGGCCATCGCCGCGGATGTAAGGCATCGCGCGCCAGCGGACCTTGCGCTGCTCATTGCCTTGAATGCCGTCGGGCTTCCAGGTCATGCTTTCCACACCTCAAGCTCGGGGATCGCCACCACGAAGTGCCCACCCCCTTTGCGAAGTTCAGGTCCCAACCGCGCGACGATCTCGTTGCGCCAGTTCCACGGCAGGATCAGCACGTACGGCGGCTTCTGTGCGAGGAGCGCTGCATCGTCGCAGACGGGAATGTGGGAGCCTGGCAGGTACTTGCCCTGCTTGGCGGGAGTGACATCTCCGACGCACGGGATTCGGCGCGAGACGCCGCAGTAATTCAAGAAAGTGTTGCCCTTGGCGGCCGCGCCGTACCCGTACACGGTGTGGGTCAGCAGGAACGCGGAGAAGTCCTGGCGGATCTTCGCGGCGCGATTGGCGAAGTCCCGGTAGGTGGTCATGTCGCCCAAGTACCGCTCCATGTGCCGCGCGGCGCGCACATCCGGCCGATCGCCGCCGCCCGGGTTCTTCTGCACGAACACCCGCAAACTCCCGCCGTGCGTCGGCAGGAACTCGACGTCGTACACGAAGAGGCCATAGCGGCCAAGCGCGGGCTCCAAGGCCTTCAACGACAGGTAGCTGTAGTGCTCGTGATAGATCGTGTCGAACTGGGTAAAATTCAGCAGGTTCACCACGTGGGGGAATTCAATCGTCAGCGTGCCGCGCGGCTTCAAGATACGCGAGAGCGCGCTGATGAAGTCGTTCAAATTCGGCACATGGGCCATCACGTTGTTGCAGATGACAAGATCGGCGAGCGGTACGCCCGCGAGCGCAGGCGTGCCGAAGTGAGCGACCATCGTATCGATGCCCTTCGCGATGGCAACCTGCGCCACACTATACGAGGGATCGACACCTAAGACTCGCTCGACCCCCTTGGCTTTGAAGTGTCCCAGCAGGTGTCCATCGTTGCTCCCGATCTCGATGATTTGGCTCTCGGTGTTGATCCCACAGTGGGCGACCATCTGCTCACAGTAGCGGCGCGTGTGATCGAGCCACTCCTTCGAGCCGCTTGAGAAATAGACGTAATCGCCGAAGAGCTCCAACGGCGAGACATCGTAGTTGACCTGCATCAGGAAGCAGTCTTCGCACACCGCGGCCTGCAACGGGTAGAAGTTCTCCCGGTCATCGGGCCGCCTCAGGAGCGCGTTCGATGGCGGCTGGTTGCCCAGATCCAAGAACACGTGAAGCCGGCCGTTGCAGGCTCGGCAGAAATGCCGTACCGGGTCAAGCTCCTTACCCATCGCACTTCTCGCACATTTTGCGGTCGCCCCGGCCGGTCCAGAACGCCCAACTGAGGCGTATCGGCATGCCGCAGAAGGTGCGGTTGCCCGCGATCTTGGTCTCGGCGCGGTGCATCAGCGCAGTCTTGCGCTTCGAACCGACGTAATAGAAGCGGTGCGCTTTCATTTCTTTCCCCAGCAGCCGATAAGGATGTGCTCGTCGTTGTTGATGTCGGCGTATTGATGATACTGACCAGGGCACCCCTCAATGGCGGGATCCTGGCCCTGGATGGCCCAATTGAACTCGACAGAATCGTCCTTGAGCATGGTGCGCGCGGTGAGAACGCACGACGCGAGCAGCACGAAGTTGAGCGCGATCAGCGCAATGAGGAGGCCGCGATTGCTCACGACTTGGCTTTGGCCTTCGGCTTGCCGCCTTTCGCCTGATCGGGGCAAGGGAGCGTGTAGAGGTCCTGCTGGCCTTGCGCGGCCCACTTCAAGAACGCGTTGTACTCCTGGGCGGTATCCGGGTGGTGCTCGGCATCGGTGCGGTACACCTTGCCATCCTGCAGGACGACCCAGAGCGCGACGACCTCGCCGCATTGCACGACGCCGACCGACATTTGGGGAGGAGCTTTCTCTTGAGCGGAGGCGACGGTGATAGTGCCCGCGAGCACTAGCGCGGAAAGGCGGAACAATTTGGTCATCCGAAATCTCCAGTGGATGTGTCGGACGGATCCTACGCCCATAAAAAAGGCCGAGTCAATAGACCCGGCCCTTTTATTGTCAGCTTCGAAAAAACTTTAGATCGAGAGAGTCGATCCCGGGGTGTAGTACACCTCGGCCTCGCCAACGTAAGTGGCAACGGTGTCGGTGCCCTTCGCGATGGTGAGAATGTCGCCAGGGTTCAGCGTGAGACCACCGTTCGGGCCGCTCGGGAAGACGTAGCCGGTCTGGGTGTTGGTGCCCACGCCGTTCGCCACAACTACCGTGTAGGTGCTCGTGCCGCCGAAGTACGCCACGTTGGGGTTTCCGATCGGCTGGGTGCCGAACTGCATGAAGGTCGGAATCGTGACCGTGTTGGAGCCCGTCGCCGTGTTGGTGCCGGAGGCATTGGAGAGATAGCTTCCGCCAGTCGCGGTGCCGAAGGCTTGCGCGGCCAGGGAAACCAGCGTGATCGTCCAGTTGTCGGCGCCGACGGTCGGGATGACCGTGGGGACGGCAGTGACCGAACGCAGCTGCTTCTTGGTGTAGGTCGTGAACTTCGAACTCGAGGAGCCGGCCGCTGCGATGGTGAAATCGTAGCCTTCCGGGTTGAGATAGCGCGGGTTGTCGTACGCGAACGACTGAGAGGCTGCGGCCGGAAGGCCGACTTGAACTGCTAATGCCATGGTAAAACCCCCTTATGGGACATTCGACGCCACCCGTCATTCAAAGCAAAGTGCCCGCTGGGCACTGCTGGGCTGGCAGAGGGTCAGTGCCTGGGGGTTTCAGGCACTCTGTATGCCCTACTGGGGCGTTTGCCGCAATATCCGGGGTTCAGGACTGCGACGCGGGTTCCACTTTGGCATCAAGATGTTTCTCTTGAGACTCGGACAACGCGCCGTGAACTCGCACCGCTGACTCCACGAAGGCATCAGACTGTGAGCGTGCGTCTTTGGAGCAAATCTCACACGCTGACCACGGTTGCCATCCGTGCGGACATCGAAAGTGTTTGGGCTCTCTACAAAAAAAATGCAGAGACCGTCTGAACCCCACATATGCCCATGAGTTTCACAATTAGCCACTGCGCTGCTCCCATAGGGTGCGGGCCACGCCGCCGTTACCAATCGGATCTCGTTTGCCTTTGAATTTCACGCTCGACTGCGCCCAACTACCACGCGGTTCCAAATCCTTGACCTTGACGAATCCTGCGCCGCGTAAGCTGGCGCCGCTTTCGTCGCCTTGGGTGTAAGTAATCATTCGCCGATAGCCCATCGCTTTAGCGGCACGCCATAAGGCTCCGTACAGCGCACTGTTGGCGTTCCGCGTACCGTCCGTGCAAGTTCTCGATACTTCAATGGTTAGACCGTTATCGAAATGCCGGGCCACTGGTCGCGATGCCATGCCAACGCCTACCAACGTCTCACCTTGGTAGAGTCCGATGCTGAACTTATGGCCGATAGGTGGTTTATTGTGACGGTGCAGCGCCTTGACGAATTGGCATGCTGCCTTAAACGTGAGGGGGCGCAACTCCAGGGGCGGAGCGGTGCGTCCCGCTAAACAGGCATCGCACCGACACGCCGCGCCCATCTGATGGCGTTCTCCGCTGGATTGTGAGCCGACCGCTCCGGCATCAGATTGTGTCGCTTTGATCGCTTTCCGAAGCTGGCCTATGACCTCATCGCGTCGCCAACGCGGTAGGCGGATCATCTCTCGGTAGGCGCTGACAATCGACGCAGCCAGGAATCTGTCCTTTACCAATTGTTCCGGGGCATATCTCAGCCGCCATTCGAGACTCGTATCAGTCTCGTCCATAGGAGTCGGCCAGGTACCGCCCTCGGTTGCCGCTATGTACTTGCCGCCAGCGAGCACCTTCATGACTCCGCGCCTCCGCTGGCAGGTGTCGGAATTATCTCGACGGACTGCTCCCCCATCGTGTAGCTCTCAGCTAATTTCACGTGCGGCGGATTTCCGCAAGGTCCCCAATGCTGGGCGTCGCGCCATTTCTTTTCGGCATACAAAGAGTTCATTACAGCCGCCATAGCTGCCGCATCGGCTGGCGACAGCTTCTCGCGATAGGCAACCATCTCCGTATTGAGCCGAGCGTTTTCTGTCTCCAACTCGCGAACGCGATCCTCTGCGGCCTCGGCACGACGCCGCCAATGGGTGTAAGGGTCTGCTGGTTTTTCACCGCTCATGGCTTCGTTTCTCCGCTGTTAGTTGTCATGGCCCTACGCACACCGCTATAAAACAGCCGACGATGAACAAAGCCAGTACCCCCGCAAGTATCCAGGTCACTTCGCCTCTCCGCTGTTCGTGAATGCAGCGAGCGGCTGCGTGTAGGGGATAAATGCTTTGCCGCGCGCCAGCGGATGCTTGGGCTCTCGACTGTTCGTCAGTCCAAGATGCCACGCGCCGCCGGGACAGAACGGCAGCGGTGGGCGCGGGTAAAGGCCGCCATTGCCCCATGCGACGATAATTTTCGCTGACTGGTTAGCCATGAGTTCAAGGTGGTATCGGTTCTCAGGGCCTACGGCATCGCCCACGGCATACAACTCTTTCGGGTTCGTGGCTCGATACGCAAACAGGTTGCCCACGAACATCGCACCGTATCCCCATGTCTGGCTGAATTTGATGCAGCGGCGGATTGTCGGGTCATCAATGCTGGCGTCCGCAGTGCTCGGATTGAGCATCAGCCACATAACCGGCATCCGCTCAGTCTCCATATCCCATTTGCGGAACAGTCGATAGCGGTATTTCCCGCAGTCAGAAATCTGCGCGTCCTTAATCATGCTCAGCACGTCCATCGACAGCTAAGTAAATGCGCCGCATGTAGTGGCAGAAGTCCAAGGCTTCCTCTTCCAGTTGCGATTTCACGTCGCCGGGAATCGACTCCCACGCATCGAGCAACGGCCCAATCTCGTCCATCACAGCGAATGCCTGCTTGCGGCGCAGTTCGTTCAAGTGGCCTATTTCTTTCTTAGCCATGCTCATCTCGTGTGTCGATCTGTGAGCCGAGTAGCTCGCGCAGCACGATGCTTATGTGGTCGGCTGCAGAGAACATCATCTGCACCTGAGTCTTCTCGTTGAACTCCTTCATCGCGCCGGGGACGATCTGCAGGTTAAGGCCCCGCAGGTTCATGTACGTCAGGAACATCGATGTAGTCATCGTGGCGCGGTACCACGGGCGCGCGGGCTCAGGCACCGCGGTGAGCGCCTTGTCGACCATGTGCACGCACCACTCCAGCTGCTCCATGAAGTCTCTCGACCCTTGTGAGCGGCGCACCGCTGAGAGGTGGCGCAGGCCGTAGTGTCCCAGAGTACAGGTGCCTGGCTTCGGCGTGCGCATGCGCAGCCGGGTGCGGCCATCGAACAGAATCGCGCCGTGCAGCGCGGCCTCGGCCATGATCAGATGGTCCCAGCCGCTGCAGGGATGGCGCACCGGGATCTCGCGGCGGATCTGCTCGTTCCACAGGCCAAAGAGATGCGGTGAGTTCACGACCGAGATCATCGCCTGCGCAACCACAGAGGTGCTGACCTGGGTGAATTGCGTCATGTCTTTGTAGTGGCTCACGATCTCACCGGCCTCGTCGATCTGCCACGTGTCCGTGTACACGATCGCCACGCGCCGTCCGTCGAACGCGTGGTTCGGGATCTCCGCTTCCATGCGCTCAACCAGGACCTGCAGATGGTGGGCGTCCCACAGGTCATGGGATCCCAAGGTGATCGAATACTTGTGGGCGCCGTCGTTCAACTGCTCCCAGCACCACTTCATGAACTCGATGCCCGCGAGGCCGCGTTCCTCGGGCTGGCGGAACACCACGCGCCGGTCGGTGTTGGCGATGCGCTGCGCGATGGCAGGCGATTCATCCGGTGAATGATTGTCGAACACGTAGAGAATGAAATCCCCGTACGTCTGATCGAGAACGCTGCGCATCGATTCCTCGATGTGCGCGGCCTCTGAATAGTTGGTCATCCAGACTGCGACGGTTGCCATGATCTCTCCTGATTAGAGGCGCAGCGACTGTACCAAAAGAAAGGGGCCCGGTAAAGGGCCCCTCGAGTTCCAAGCTTATAGGTGGAACAATCCCTTAATCCAGGCTCCGAATGCACGGAGCCACCGGATTAGCTGACGGTAAAACCCGACGGCGGCATCGGCACGGGGATGACCGGTACGATGTCGAAGAACACCTCGGCGCTCCACGGGGAGTTCTGAGGTCCGACCACTTGGATGGCCGCGGCGTAGTTGCCCGGGGCGAGAACGCCCAAGAGCGACAGTGCTTCAGTCGTCGCAGTCGGGTCCGACACGCCGGTTTGCGCTGCATACGTCCCGGCTTGCGTGCCGGCGTTGATGTTGCGCACGCCGATCAGGTAGCTCACGATCTCGGCTTTGGCGTCGAACGCCGGGGTTGGTGAGCCATCAGGGCTCGGTTCATTGGCGGTGGGCGCGACCCACGAGAAACCAACTTTCGGATTGACAAGGGGGTTGAGCGCAGAGCCCAACGGATCGGTCGATGCCATAGTTCATTTCCTCCAGGGAATTACAGGTTAATTGGGTCGGGCAGTGTGCGCCCCGTTGCCGTTCATTGCAACAGGGAGAGGACGCATCAGCATCTTCATCGCCGGGGCGATCTTGCGCGTTGATACGAATCCCAGTTTCACCAAATGGTCTGAGAGCGTCTGCATGGTGGCCTGGATCGCCTCGATCGCTGTCGCCTTATCGACACTCGAAAGTGTCTTGACAGTGCTCATCAGGGTCTTCGAGAGCGACTCTGTGCGGTTGCGCAAGACTTTGACCGACGGACGACCCGCCTTGCGCAAAGTAACGGACAGAGAACTCTTCGAGACCTTCGCCGGCGCGAGAGCGGTGATATCGTTGCCTGCTTTGACCCACGAGCGAATCGCGGACATCGCGGTGCGCGCGAAGTTCGTCAGTCGGTTGATCTCGACCGCGCGGCCCTTCGTGCCCGGTGACAGGGAATCCCCGGTCACCTTCACGATGACGGAATAGAACCGCTCGTGCACCAGAGCGAGAGCGGCAAGCTGCTTTGCCGTCTCATCAGCTGCCAAGCGTGCAGCCTTGCCTGTGCGCTGGCGCACCTCGGCGCCCAACTCTTTCTGTGTGACTGCCACCAGCACACGAAGATAGCTTGCGCGTCCTCCGGATGCCTGGCCGTCGGCGGCCACGATGGTTTGAGTGAGTTTCGCGATGTCATCTTCAGTCGCGACGTAATTTTTGTCTTCCAGCATGATCAGTATCCTTCTGTTGAGTAAAGTAAGTGAGTACCCGCACAGGTTGCGTCAGGGAATCCCTCGCGGTCTGTGCGGTAGCCTACATACTGGACAAAAGGTTGCATCTGTGCTGTAGGACTGATTCTTAATATTATGTAAGACGCTGCAGCGCACGTCTTATAGCCCCAGCGCCTGCAATCCCTTGCGCAGCGCGCGAAACGATGCCGCATCGATGGCGAGGCTCGGGTCGTGGCTCTCCTTGAACGCGCCCATCTCCATGAGCCCGTATGCCTCGGTGGTGACCTTGCGCATGCAATCCGGGCAGTGATCGATAAGCCCGCCCTCGGCTTCATCGTAGACGCACGTGCCGCATCCTTGCAGCAGGTTCACGAGCCGCGCCATGCTGTAGTTCTGAGCGCTCATTGGCCGCAGCTTGTGCAAGGCGCAGGAACGCTGATCGGCGCGGTGGGCGCCAGCTGAGTGGTGCGCGGCCCTGAGTGCGATGCAGCCATCGCAACCGAACCCACAGCAACGGCCACCAGCGCGCCGGTGATCGTCGGCCACACCGGACCTTTCTCGCCGCACCAATCGGAGGCGCGCTCCATTGACGCGCAACCGGGCAGAGTCAACAAAGCAATCAGTGTCAGTTTACGCATTCGGCGGTCTCCTATCCTTGATGATGAGAATGAAAAGGGCGAGCATGGTGATCGCAGTCACGCCGCTCGATGGGTCAATCTCCGGGGCGCGCACGCTCGGTGGCGTTACCACGCCGCGCGCAGGGGTGAAGTAGTCAGGCGGGTCCGGCTGCCATGAAAACCCGGCACCACCCACCGAATCTTCAATGTCGAACGTGAGGATCTGATAGTACCGATAGACGCCCACCTCAATCGGGGCGATCTCCTCGGGCGGCGTGAGCATGATGGTTCGCGGCGGCTCATCAACGCATGAGCATTCCGCCACCGGCGCATGCTTGCGATGGTGCACGATGGGTTTAGGGCACCCGCCAACGCCAGGCACGGCAAGGGCTGCCGTCAATGCGAGGGCGCCAAGCATTAGTCGTTCTCCGGATGCGGCGGGCAATCACACGCCGACTTAGGACCGCACTGCGAGCAGTAAGGCGTCGGGTCATAGTCCTCGTGATACGGGCATTGCGGCCCGTGCTCCTCGTCGTACTCCTCGCACCGCGGACACACGGTTGCTGCTTCTATCGTGCTGGGTTTACTCATGCCACATCATCCCAGGACGGCCGCGCGCCCTCGAGTGAGTCGACCCGCGCGATGCCAGATGCCCTCGCCTCTGCTTCGAGTTTCAATGCCCACACCGCGCGGTGCCGGCGCAACGCTTCTTGATGGCGCGCGTGCCACTCGGCCTCATCGACGGGGTTTAGTTTTGCATGCTCGTGCTTCATCGGCTTTACTCCCTGTGTGTTTAGATCGGGCAAAAGGGTCTTGTGTCAGTGATTCAATGTTGCGCGCCGCTTGGGATAGGACAGCAGGCGGCAGGCTTGCCAAATCGAGCTCACGCAGCTTCGCGTCGCGCCTTGAGAATGCGGCCAGCGTGCGGGCGCGCTTGGATTTGTGTGAGCCCAGCGGGTCATACATTACAGGTGCTCGATATCCGGGTTTGCGCCAATGAGGTCGTCCCAGTCATTGTCGACGGTGACGGGTGGCGCGGCGGGAGGGGTTCCCGGGGTCCGGACGGTGGCGGCCATTGCAAGCTTCAAGGCTTCTCGGATGCCGGCGCAGACGTTGCCCCGGCCTAACCCCATCGCGAAGAGGTGCAACTCTTCAGAGAGTGTCACTACCAGTCGGGTGACCGGGGTACCTTTTGGATATACACGTTTGCGGCCGCCTCGGTAACCGCGGCGCGCTTCGCCACGGGTTCGGTTGCCTGCATTGATCGGCAGGCTGTTTAGATACAAATCCCAGTCCAAAATGTGCTTTCGAGCCATAAAACCTCCATCAGATTACATGCAATGACGACTCTTATGCCCTCTAGTGACTTGCCTATTATTCTTAGTTATATATTAGTAAATAATGCCATAAACAATGATATAACTAGGACTGATAGGGAACTCACAACCCCCGATGAGAGACATCATTGCATATAATCTTAATCCTGTCCATCGTGGCGCGGCGCGATGGGGCCAAGGCGTCCGGACAGGTCACCGGTTGCCGAATCGGGGTCTGACTGGTGGCCCGGGAATCCGGACAGCGCACGGGAGCTTTCGCGCAGCGAGCGCTCAGGCTCCCTGGCAGGCGATGATGTGCCGGGAGGCACTACCTCGCGCCCTTGCGCGTCGACCCGCTTAGGCGGCTTCCTAGCGCCTCGAGGGCCGCGCGGGAAGAGGCGGAACGTCATCGCGGCACTAAAACTGTGTGGATGATGTCGCAAGCGGATTGATTGCCCATGATGCAGCCAGTTTCGTAGGCTGATCGCATCGCAATATCGGGATCCTTGCCCTTCCCGTGAATTAGGACGGCCAATAGCGTCAGGAGGATAAGCGGGGCGATGCGCCAAAAGAGCTCGCGCCTCATGGTCGCATGTCCGGACAGGATCCATTGACGATGGGTACAACGCGCCAGTCCCTGACAGCTGTCCAACACATGAAAAGATCTTGCGCGTAGTCCTTGGCGGCCTTTTCATCGTCAAACGTCAGCCTATTGCCGACCCATTGGCCACTAGAATCGGCCTGAACTTCAATGCGGTACTTCGTGGTCATTGGTTTCTCCTACTGTGTGATAATCGGAATCCCGGCAAGCTTGCGGACATTCGCCATGACAGCAAACCCGCCGTGCGCCGGTATGTAGATATTGGAGCGCCGGCCGTCGGCGCCTCCGCATGCGAGACATTGTTCGCAAGTCAGTTTCTTGCCTGCCTCCGCGGATGCCGGACAGAGAACTTCGCCAGGTTGCTTGCCGACATTGGTCATTGCGACCCGAAACGTGCGCCAGCCTAAGGCTTGCGCCTCGCGCGCTTCGTCGACTGTGTCGGCGGACGCCATGCACAAACTTTTGAAGCTTGGAGCCGTGCGCCATTGGTGCGTATATCCAGTGTGACCGGACGCGAAACGGGTTAAGGATTCCCATATCCTGACAGGAACGGCGGCCGGATCCCCATATGTGCCAAGTCTGACGATGCGCCCATCGCCGAGCGCGGCTAATGCGTCAAATTCAAAATCATACAGCGGCCGTTTGCTTTGCATGCCGTACAGATTTTCGGCATAACGGCCGCGCTTGAATGCACGATAGACGCCTAGTGGACCTTGTCCGACATTCACATAGCACGTACGTCCCTTGCCGGTACCGTCGCCACGGTGGGGACATGCGCCGCAGATGGAAACGTCTTTGCCTTGCTT
>VFSW01007113.1_pt1 | contig 16317 bp, 13 predicted proteins | sample 5358111 | NCBI WGS metagenome assembly VFSW01 (sample SAMN11554181, study PRJNA540505) | mine drainage metagenome | isolation source: sediment from site ElyBrook_90M | place: USA: Ely Copper Mine, Vershire, VT | collected 2017 | reverse complement strand
CACTTCGGCGACGGAACCCGAATCTCCCACGGGCGGCATCTCGGTTGTCAGCTTCTGGGGGCGAATCTTTAAGTCGGAAGAGATTGGACTTTCTTGCAGATCCCCATCCGCCACGAGCACTACCGGCATCGTTGGCGGCGTCATCGCGACTCGATAGGCGCGAGCCGCGGATTCGGCAAAATGCTCGAGTGAAATGGGGAGATCGTCCCACTTCGTAAAATCGCGCACAATCGCCGCTGCATCCTGCACGCTGTGGTCCCACTCCACGCCCGGCACGCGTTTCGTCTCATCGATGATGTTCCCGAGAATTACATAAACCGGGACGCGATCGCAGTACGCGTTGTAAATGGCCATCGCGGCGTGCTGCACTCCGACCGTCCCGTGCGCGAGGACCAGCAGCGGCTTGCCCTCGATTTTGTAGTAGCCTTGCGCCATGGCAACCGAGGATTCCTCATGGCAGCATGTGATGAATTCGGGGCTCTTGTTCCCGCCGTAATTGATGATGGATTCGTGGATGCCCCGAAAACTCGATCCCGGATTCGCGCAAACGTATTCAAAGCCCAGCGACTTAATCACATCCACCATGAAGTCGGATCCGGTTCGGTCCGCGGTCAGAACTTCCGCGCCGGACGGAACCTCCGTCTCGGCCACTGCGGACATGGGAGGCGGAACGGCGCGCTTCGCTTCGGCCGGCTCCGCCGCAATGCTTGCCGGCACGGCCGCCAACGCCGCGGTCCCCGCGGCTGCGCCTTTCAGAAAATTCCGGCGATCGACAACGGGCTTGGTTTGCTTAGCCATGAGTTTGCACCTCGGTTTCGCGGTTGTTTTTACTTTATATCACATGGATTGAGCCGGATGCCAATCGACAAGGAAACGGATTTTGATACATAGCTTTGACGCTCGCAGCGTGCCGTCCGTTACTTCGATGAACGCGAATTGCCGCCATTGCTATCCCGGAACACTGTACTTCGGCGGCGTTGACGCTCCTCTGCCGGGAGTCTATGTTCGATTGGAAGGCCGTGCGGTGTGCTGGCGATTCCCCCAGGGCAGTACTGCCTTGGCGCTAGCGCTTCCTGAGCACAGTAAGGACTTATGCCAGTTCCGCGTCTGCACTGTCTACTGACCGGGCCCAGCCGGGTCAGTAGAGCAGTTTCAGTACGCCCGCGCGTCAAACATAAGTGACCACCCTAACCAAAGCAGGCCGCTACGATCTCCGTGAAGAACTGGGCCGCGGCACCATGGGCGTGGTGTTTCACGGATTCGATCCGATGATCGGCCGGAACGTTGCGGTCAAGACTTTGCGGCTGTCCGAGGCGGGGACGGGATTGTCGCGGGAAGAATTGATCGGCCGGTTCCAGACCGAGGCGCGCGCGGCAGGCCTGCTGACCCACCCCAATATCGTCGTGGTCTTCGACGCCGGCGAGGATGACGGGGTGTTCTACATCACGATGGAGTTCGTGGAGGGGCGCAGTCTGCAAACGCTGATCGATTCGCATCAGCCCTTTCCTGTGTCCCGCGTCTTAAAGGTAATGGAACAGGTCTGCTCCGCGCTGGATTTCGCGCATCAGCATAACGTCGTGCACCGCGACATCAAGCCCGCGAACCTCATGCTGACTCCGGACGACGTCGTCAAGATCACCGACTTCGGCACCGCAAAGATTCTTCAATTTGGCACAGCGCAGACGGCGCACGTCATGGGAACGCCTTCCTACATGTCGCCGGAACAAGTGAAGGGCAAGCCCGTCGACGGACGCTCGGACATTTTTTCACTGGGCGTAATCCTCTACGAATTGATGACCGGGGAAAAGCCATTTCCCGGGCAAAACATCACCACGGTCATCTACAAAATTATCAACGAAGAGCCCATCCCGCCGAGGTCGCTCGATTCTTCCATCCACCCGGGTCTCTCAGCCGTGATTAGCCGGGCGCTGGCGAAGGATCCCGCCGAGCGGTACCAAAGCTGCCATGAATTACTGAGCGCTTTAAAGAGTTACCACGAAATGGTGAGCCCCGACGCAACGGTGAAAATGGCGCCAGTCACCTCGCAACCTGCGCCGGGAGGGAGCCGCCCTGCCGCTCAACCGCCGCGGATAGCCCCTGTTCCAGCGAGTGCAACCTCCTATCAGACCGACCCGCCCGCTCAATTCATGTTACCGGTTGGAGTAGAAGAAGCCCCGAAAAAGCCCGCAAGCCTGCTGCTCACGCTCATTTTGCTTGGGATCATTGGGTATTCGGGATATCGCGTCTACCCTCCGTTGTTGGATTTGTGGCAGCGCGCCCGTGAACCAGCGGAAACAGTGGCGACGCCAGCAAAGGCTGAATCTGCTCCGGCCGCTTCGAATGTCGATACCTCCAATGTGAAATCGGAAACCCCATCCAACAGCGCCCCGCAGGCTGCCGCGCAGGCGCCCCCAGCGGCAACCGCTGCGCCGCCGGAGGGAAAGTCCGCCCCAGGGGATGCGGCAAAGCCATTGGCCGGGCCCGTCAGTGCCGTGAAAGCTCCCGAGCCCGCACTCGCGACAGCCGGCGGCTCAGATAAATCAATCGCGCCGGAAAAACCAGCCCCTCCCGCAGGGCCTTCCCCGGCGCATTTGCTCGAATCGAAATTGCGCGCCGAATTAGCTGGCCAGCCGCTTGCCGATAAAGTGAAAATTCAGGCAACGGCGAACGCTCTCACGCTTTCCGGCTCTCTGACTCTCGCCGAACACCGCGAACTATTTGGGAACCTGCGCACGGTTCCTGCCGGAGTTCGAGTGATCGACGACACCGAATATACCGAGGAGCCGAATGCGACTCCCGCGCCTGCCTCCGCAGGATGGATTTGGGTGCGATCGTCTCCCCCGGGCGCCAGAATTCTTGTGGACGGGGCGGAAACTGGCCTGCGCACTCCAGCACGATTGGAATTGCAAGTGGGAGAACATGAGGTTAGTTTAGTGCGCCGAGGATTTGGGTCTACCCACAGGAATGTGCTGGTGACCCAGGGCCAAACCCTGCAATTCACAGAAAACCTGCCAATAGAATAAACCTATTGATATGTGGTGCTTATGGGGATCCATGCTATCGGTAGATAGGCTCGTAGGGGAAACAGATCAGGATGTCTTGCTATAGATGCGCTTTCCCCCCTTGTAACAATTCTACCCGCAATATTCGCATGGGTTAATTCATAAGCCTCCGAGGGTCAGCAATTCCCTATATTTCAACTACCTAAAGGCGCATCCTGACGGCAGGCGGCTTGCTCTCGATTTTAATAGAGTTTACCCGTATGTCCCGCTGCATAGGGTCACATGGGAACTATCGCCTGAAAGAAATTGAAAGCACCAGTTTGTGGGTAGTCCAAGTACCCTACGTTATCTCAGCAAGGGACCATCTGCAGAATGAAAGTCCTCGACAATTCGAAGATCAAACCCAGCGAGGATGTCCCGGTTGTGAACGCCGTGCCGGTCCCTCCGCGTATGCCGGAACCTGCGCTTGCTGAAGTGGTTCCCGTCCGCCCGGCATTTTCGAATGCCGAGACGGCTGTGATTTTTTTCCTCCGGCAATTCCGGGTTTTATTGGGCGCGGCGCGCCTCTATCAGCGGAATCATCCACGACAGATGGAAATCCTGGCCTCCACGGAGCAGCAGTTGCGCATCGCGCTGGCGGCGAGGTCTCCCCTGGTCGTAGCCATAGAACCGAATGGAATCCTCCTGCCCCGCCAGGAAGGGAGCGCCGCCGAACTGTTGCATGATCCGCGCGGCGAATTGCGAGCGCTGGCGGAAGAACTTCTGCGCAGCGGTATCTGCTCGTTTCTGTTCACTCATCCCATCAACGTCGGCGAACTGGATTTATTGGCGCATGAAATCAGCCAGGTTCCGCGCAGCGCCACTCCGGGCGATACGGCATCACGGAAATTGTGGGACAACTGGATCAAGAATCGGGGCGTGGTCGGGATTCGAATAAATATTCCGACCGAGCGGCGCGATTCCCTGCTGCTTGCAAGCCTGATGTCCGCGGTGCTGGCTTACGATAATGCGGCGCAGCATTCCTCCTACTCCCGCGCCGTCCGGACGATGCCGGAGGCGAGCTTCGAGCAAATTGCGGCTACATTGCGCGTGTTGGCAAAATTGGCGCCGCCCCTCGATCCGGAAATGCAACCCTCGACGGAAGACATTGCGCGCCGTTTTCATTCCGTTGTGTCCGGGAGCGATGAGTCTTCCATCTCCCTAATCGTTTACGGGGTCTCCAACGTAAAACCGCGCGAAGGCGAAACACTGGAGCCGTATCTGCAGAGGCTCACTGACGAACTGGTGCTGGCATTCGTGAAACAGGAGTTCCACGCGGGCCGGACAACTCCTCCGGCGCTGGTCCCCCTGCTCGTCCTATTGGACCAGGAGCGCGGTCAAGCGGACAACACGGGAACCAGCCGGTTTGGCGGGTCGCAGCACGACGAACTGCGCGTCTCGATTCTATGCGAAAAATTCTGGAATTCGCTGCCAGCCCGGGTGAAAGCGAAAACGTTGCGGAGCCGCGACGCATGGTGCGTGCCCGCGACCGTGGTGGCTCGTTTCCTCTAACCATTGGCCGCAGCCGCCGAAAAGAAGAAATCCGATGCGGCGGCGCGCGAGGGGCGCGCTGTGCTGCTGGCGTACGCACGGTCCCTGGAATCGGAAGAGGGCAAGGCGCGGCGTGCCGTGGCCGCGGGTCTCGCGGAAATCGCGCCGCAAATGGAGCGATTGTGGCCTCATTCCTCCGCAGCCGACTTTGGGCGAGGGATTGTGCAGGCTCTTCTACTGGAAACTTCGCCCGGGATTGCGGGACTTCTGTCCGCGGTGGTCGAGAAGTTGGCGCGTACTTCGTTGTTGAAGCGCGAATACGCCGAATTCGAGCGAATCCTCGAAGCACTCGAGGCTGCGCCGCGGAACGATGAACACGCGCATATTTCGACCCTCGTTGGGCGCATTCTCAGCGACGAGCAGTGGCTCTATCTGGTGGACGAAGCGCTCTCCAGCCAGCCGCTCAACCCGGTCATCCCTCGCTTGCTAAAGAGGCGCCCGGACCGCTTGATCGACAGGCTGGGTTTGCTGCTCACCGCGGACAACGGACTGAATTATCTTCCCGCGATGGTGCGTTTGATTCATGGCACGGGCGAGCCGGTGCTCGGCGCTCTGGAATTCCGATTGTACGAGGCGCGGCGGCAGCGCGTTGCGACCTCCATTCATCTCCTTGCTTCTGCGGACCCGAAACGTCTGGCAGGCGCGTTGCCCAAGGCGCTAGCGAGTTGGGAGTGGAGCTTGCAGGATCTTGCCGCGACGGAACTCATGAAGTGGTTGAATCCGCCCGTGGTGGCGGCGACGGCGCAGGCCTTTCTCGCTACCCTGTCTGAAGCGCATGCGATGGTCGTGCCCTGCATGATCGATCACCTTGGAACCGCGCATGAAACGGCGGCGGTTCCAGTGCTCCTTCAGATTGCCGAGGGCCAACATCCGGTGCTGCGTGACATTTATTTCCGGATCAAGGCAATCGAAGCCCTCGGCAGAATGCGCATACAGGAAGCGGCTGCTCCATTGCTGCGGATGGTGAGGCAGCGCAACGGTCTGGCCCACGACGAGCCGGCCGCGCTGCGTTCCGCGGCCGAAGAAGCGCTGGGCCTGCTCGAAAATCGGCCCTCTTCCGCGCGCGCGCGAGTCGCGGAAAGCGCGCGCGCAAAATCCAGCATGGCCCATTCACGGCCTCGCCGGTACCTTCGCGCGCGCGTGCAGCCCCCCATGCAAGCGGCCCTCGGAGGATCGCGCAGCGGGACGGCCCGCGTTCGTGTCCTCGCGCTCGGCGGAGCGTTTGTGGAAACCGATCAGCGCCTGGCGGTCGGCGAATCCATGCAATTGGAAATTCGAACGGGACTTCGCAAGATCCAATCCACGGCCGTCGTCCGGAACATTACGGCGACTGGAGCCGGCGTTGAATTCGTTCACCTGAAGCCGCGCGACCGCGAGCGCCTGCGGCGTCTCATCACACAATTGCTCAAGTAAATTCCATCAACTGTTCGTCTTTCGTGCCGCGCTAAATCCGAATAGGTTCCCCGGAAAGCAGGCCCATCATTGCATCATTGCTGTTCTTCGGGACTGGGGGTGGAAAGAAGTGGGCGAGGAAACGTCTCGATGGGCTCTATTTGCGGAACGTCCGCACTGCCGACTCCCATCTCTCTAAACTTTCGGGCGGACGGGATCAGGCGGCTGTCAAACGAGGCAACGGCATTGTTGTACGCTTTGCTGGCGCGCTCCAAACCCTTGGCGATTTCGGAAAGATGCTCGGCGAATTTCACGACGCGATCGTACAATTCCTTGCCCAAATCCTTGATGCGCTCCGCGTTCTCGGCAACCAGTTGCTGTTTCCACCCATAGGCAATCGCTCTTAGCAGCGCAATGAGCGTAGTCGGGCTGGCGAGAACGACGCGCTTCTCTATGGCGTCCTCGATGAGCGTGCGGTCCTGCTCGAGCGCCGCGCTGAAAAAAGATTCTCCGGGAACAAAAAGAACGACGAATTCAGGCGTGGGTTCAAATTGCTTCCAGTACTCCTTGCCCGACAGGCCTTTGATGTGATCGCGGACCAGGCCGGCGTGTTGCATCATGGCTTCGCGGTATTCCGCGTCCGAGTGGGCGCTCACGGCCTTGAAAAAAGCGTGCAGCGGGACCTTCACATCCACGACGATTTGCGTGCCGCCCGGAAGATGGACAATCAGATCCGGGCGCAAGCGGCCTTCTTCCGCCTCGACGGATTGCTGCTCCTGGAAATCGCAATGCGGAGACATGCCGGCCAACTCCACGACGCGCCTCAGAGTCAGTTCGCCCCACTTCCCCTTGACCTGCGGCTGCTTGAGGGAGTTGACGAGGCTTCCTGTTTCTTCCCGCAATTCCTTGCTGGTCGTGGCAAGGAGTTGCACCTCGCTGCGAAGGCTGCCATACGCTTCCTGTCTTGCGGACTCGACGCGGGCCACTTCCGAGCGAAGGTCTTTCAAGGCCGTTTCCAGCGGGTCCACCATGGATTGAATCGCAAGCTTGCGGTGTTCAAGATCCCCTTCGGCTTCTTTCTGAAGGGAATCGAACTTCGACTTCGCGAGCTCAATGAACTGATCGCTGCTGGCTTTCAGGGCCTCGCCGGCAAGCGACTGGAAAGCTTCTCGGAGCTTCACCTGGGCATCGTCGAGCAAACGCCTCTGTTCGAGAAGATTCGATCGTTGCGACTCGGCATCTTTCTCCGCGGCGGCTCGCAGCTTCTGTTCCTCTTCAATTCTCCTCTGCGAAAATCGCAGGTCTTGCTGCAATGCGTCGTTCTGTTTTTTTAATTCTTGAGCCGTGCCATCCAGACCTGCCGCCCGTCTCTCCAGCTCCAGCCGCGCGGTGCCAGCCGAGGAATTCGCCCACGCCCACGCAACCGCAAAACCTGCCGCGAGACAAGCGATGGCAATCAATATTCCGGTTCCTGTCATGAAGGCGCCTTATGCGAAGGGTCTAGCGAAACCTCACAGCTGAGGACGAGATTCTACCATGCCAGAAGTAGCACAGGCTTTAGCCTGTGGGGTTTCGTGGGCAAGTAAGAATCAAAATCCACAGGCTGAAGCCTGTGCTACAAAAAGCTCCCGCACATTCAGGCTTTGATTTTGATATTGTGGAAAATGCGAGCTAGTTGAGTTCCCGCCAGGCGGAGTCCAGCAGCGAGGCGAGTGAAGCGGCGGGCTTGTCATCGAGCATGCTCTTCAGCTCGGCGCGGATTTGCGGCAAATCCTGCGGCGTCTGATCGAGTTTTAGGAGGACCCGATCGATCCGCGCGGACCAATCGCCGGACGCGATTTTCCGCGCCTCGGCCAGACGTCTTCTGGCTAAACCCAGATCGGGCAAGCTTGCGTCGGCGGAGATGAGTCTCGCCGAAACCGAGTAGTTCCCGCCCGTCACAAACTTCACTTCCACCGGCGCGATATTCTCATCGCCACCGGACGACTTGAGGCGCTGCACATTTCCTTTCGAAAGCTGGATCACTCCCGGCGATCCATTGCGAACTTCCAGAATCAGCGGCTCTGTTGTGCCATGCGCATGCAGAACGAGTTTCCCGGTTGATCCGGCATTCACCGCTTCCGTAGGGCCACTGAATTCGAGCAGCACGGCCGAAATAGGAAATTGACCCGCGTCAATTCCAGCCACGGTGACGTGAAGGTTGACATCTCCGACGGGGACGCGCGGGCCTGACAGCGCCACAAGTGAAACCGGGGATGACGCCACGACGAGGCATGGATCGCCGTTCAGATAGACGTGATTCGAATCCGCCGCGCCTCGAAATCCGGAGCCTTCCAGAGAAAATCGGTCCTGCAGGACCACAATATGCGGGTAGGAAATTAAAGTGACCCCTCTCGCAGGCCCTTCTGACGACGCATGCGGGCCGGAATCTTCGGAAGCCAGCACAGTCGCGGACGCGGAGATTCCCTGGCCGGAAATCTTGGCAACCAGCGAGCTTGGCTGATCGGGAGCTTCGAACAAAGCACGCCCCGTCACGTCGGTCGTGACTTTCTGGCCTCCTGAAAGTTCCACCACAATGTTGGGTAATAGGCGCCCCTGTGAATCGAGCACCGCGAGCGTGGCCTTCGCGCCGGCAACTACTTTAAGGGGCAGGATGATCAGGCGCGGGGCAGGAGAAGCATGCGATTTCGGCGGTTTCTGGGCAGCGGCGAGCGCCGCGCACACACCCACCAGAAGAGTGAAAGCCAAGCACCGTCCCGGCACTTTATGGAGAACCCACTCGCGCAGCATGGCAGGGATTCTACCGCGGAGGGCTGGGAGAGCGAAATCGGAGGTAGCGCAGGCTTTAAGCCAGCGGGGGTGAGTCCTCGAAAGGGCAAAACCGCACAGGCCGAAGTCCGCGCCACTGGCCCTGCAGGGACGCGTTGGGTTTGCACTCAACGCGAGGAAAGAAGTGCCGCAAATGACTTGTGAGGAATCCGGGCGAGCTATACAGGGTGATTGAATCTCTAGCCTTTGTCTGCCAGGTGGAAGATTTTTGCTTCGAGGAAGAGGCGGTACAATTCCGGATCGAGTTCCTGATCCTTGACGGACATTTCAAGGATATCGAGCGCGCGGTCGGCGGCGACGGCCTTTTTGTACGGCCTGTCTGAGGCGGAAAGGGCGTCGAAAATATCGCAAATCGTCATGATTTTCGCCTGGACGGGAATTTCATCGCTTCGCAGTTTGTAGGGATAACCCGTCCCGTTTAATTTCTCGTGGTGCGCGCGGACGATCCGCGGAATCTCGCGGATTTGCTTGGTCCACGGAATCTGAAGCAAAAAATTGAAACTGTGAACGACGTGGGATTCGATTTGAGACCGCTCGTCCGGGCTGAGACTTCCCTTCGGAATGGAAAGATAGCGGACTTCTTCCGACGTGAGGATCGGCCTCTCGGCTCCACGCGGGTCGTGATAGGTCTGCCGGGCGATTTCGAAGAGCCGGTCAAACTCTCCTTCCGGGAGCACCGTCGGCTCGTTTGCCTGAAGGATGGCCTCGAAGCCGCTTTCGATCCTGGCCCTGTGGAGACGATATTCTTCTTCCAGGGAGGCGATGCGGGCCAGCGCCTCCGGCCGGTCCATTTCCAGCAGGATCCGGACCTTCTCTCGCTCCTTGCGGGCTTCCATTTCCATGTAGAGATAGTCGAAGCGGTGCGCAATGAGTTCGAGTTGCATCGGATAGAGCTTCTTGGCCTTGACCAGAACGTCCTCGCGCACGCCGACTTTTCCAAAATCGTGCAGCAGCGCGGCGTAGCGGATCTCCTTCATTTGCTCGGGAGAGAAACGAATCGAGGCGTACGTCCCTTTATCGGCACGATCCACAATCTCCGCAAGGCCGACGGTCATGCGAGAAACGCGCAGAGAATGGCCCGAAGTCGTTGGATCGCGCTGCTCAATTGCCTTGACAGAGGCCTGGACAAAGCCTTCAAACAGCTTTTCAATGTCCTGATATAGGTGGCTATTTTCGTAGGCGACGGCGGCCTGCGAAGCTAGAGAGAACGCCAGCCGGACCGCTCGATCGGAAAACGGCCGCACCTCGCGAGCGACAACTTCCGGGCTCGTCAGGCGCGCTTCGGGATGAATTTTGCAGTTGATGAGCTGCAGAACGCCGATGACCTCACCACGGCCATTCTTCATCGGAAGCGTCAGCATGGATCGTGTACGGTAACCAGTTTCTTCGTCGTAACTCGGGTTGAATTGATAGGGACGATTGCGGGGAATGCGCCGGGCATCGGTCAGATTGATCGCTTCTCCATGCAATGCCGTATAGCCGGCCAAGGAATTCTCTTGGAGAGGAAGCTCAAATTCGGCAAAGGGAAATTGCACACTGTCGTTTTGGGTTAGTTTGAAGCGGAGATGGCGGTCGCCCTGGCCGCCGGACAGAACATCCGGGCGCGTTTCCTCAACGAGGTAAAGAGAGCCCGCATCCGCGCCCGTGATCTCCCGCGCTTTCGAGAGGATCATGTTCAGCAGCGCCCCCACTTCATGTGTTTGCGACAGGGCGATGCCGATGCGATTCAGTTCCTCCATCTCGCGTTCGGCCCGCGCGAGTTCGGCCCGCGCGGCGCGCTCCCGCTGCGCCAGCTCGATGTTGGCAATCGCGGCGTCCACGGTCTTGCGAACCAGCAAGGGAGTCGCCTTGCGCGGAAGTGTTGCAAAACACCCCGTGGCGCTCCCACTTAAGCCGTGGCGCGAAATCCCGATGAGCCGTACGCGTGGGGCTCGCCGCACAAGACGCCGCAAAGCAACCAGGTCGCTTGCGCCCAGATCGGCAAGACACACGACGGGGGTATCGCCCAGGTCTGGCGCAGCAGTCCGTCGGCCTGGCAATGGAAACGGCAAAGCCCGGACCGCATACCTGCGGCTCAAAGGGCGGGCCAGAGGAGCGGCCAGGGAGTGCTCAAAATACCAAATTTCGGCGCGCTGCGGCATATGAGAGGGTGCGGGGTGCTGCAGGGGTAGGATTTCTGCGCTCTCCGCTGAGATCAGTATATCGAAATCGGAGCATCGAGCCTAGCAAGTCAATACTCAAGTTGTCGTGAAAGGATGTAACTACTTACGTCACAGGCTATTGCGGTCTCAAAATCGCTTTGCTAGTCTGATTTTTAGCAGGCAAACGAACCTTGGGATGAACGAATCTCTAAGTGGTACAGGTTTGCGGCGCAATCGCTTAAAACTTTGGGAAGCGTAAGACCTCACCGCCTGCCGAATGAGGCCCCTTTTGCACATTCAAGCCGGCGCGCGCACCGACCTTGGACGCGTCCGAAAAAACAATGAAGACTGCTATGCGATCGACTCCTCGCTGCAATTGTATGTGTTGTCCGACGGAATGGGCGGAGAAGCGCATGGAGAAGTGGCGAGTAAACTTGCCGTTCGGACGGTGTTGACGCACTGCAGGCAGGCGGAAAACAGCCGCGCGACGCCCATCTTCGGCGAATCCAGCCCGGAAGTCTCCGAGCGGACCAATCGCCTGGCCAGCGCGATCCATCTGGCCAATCGGAGGATTTTCGAGGAGGCCTCCTCCAACGCCGAGCAGCGAGGCATGGGAGCAACTATCGTGGCCGCATGGGTCGATGGGCAAAGATTATCCATCGCGCACGTGGGAGATAGCCGGGCGTATTTGCTGCGCGGCGGCAGGATGGATCAGCTGACGGCCGATCATTCCCTGGTGGCCGAAAAAGTGCGCGTCGGGATCTTGACGCCACAGGAAGCCGATGCGAGCGAAATGCAAAGCATCTTGACGCGCGCGGTGGGAACGAACAATTCGGTGGAGGTCGAGACCGATGAACAGGTCTTGCTGGCCGGGGATTTCTTGCTGCTTTGCTCGGACGGCCTAACGCGCATGGTGACCGACCCTGAAATCGCGAGCACGCTTCTGACCAGCGCGTCCGCGCAGGAATCCGCGGAGCGCCTGGTCGATCTGGCCAATGATAACGGCGGCGTGGATAACGTCAGCGTGATTGTGTTGCACGTCGCCGAGAAATCGGAAGGCTTGTTTCAACGGCTGAAGATATGGAAACGAAACTCCGGATAAGATTGCGCCGGCATCGACCGGAGGAGAAGAGCCATGTCGAGACTTGTCCTAAAATTTGAGAGCGCGTCGCTGAAAGAGGTTCCCCTGGGAACTCGTCCGGTAACGATCGGGCGCGCCCCGGACAATGATATTCAAATTGATAATTTAGCTGTTTCCAATTACCACGCGCGGGTGTACGTCGAAGCCGGATCCCTCGTGGTCGAGGATTTGAGCAGCCTCAACGGATCGTTCTTAAACGATATTCGCGTCGAACGCGCCATGCTCAAGGACGGCGACACCATACTGATCGGCAAGCATGAAATCCTGGTGGATCAAGCGCACGATGCGGCCCTCCCGCTGGATGCGTGGCGCAAAGCGCCGGCTCCGCGCGTCAACGAAACCATGATCCTGGACACCCACGAGCGCCGCAAGCTGCTCGATATGGCCGTGGCGGCGGGCGAGCGATATCAACTCTCCCCCGAACGTTTACTCGTCCCCACGCTCACCGTTTTGCGCGGCCGCACCGATCAAAAAGAGTACCGGATCGCCGGCAAATTGACCGTCATCGGCCACTCCAAAATGGCCACCGTCCGTCTCCGCGGATGGTTCACGCCGGAAGTAGCGGCGCAAATCAACAAGCACGAGGACGGCTTCTATCTGGGCCGAGGGGACCGCGTGCCGAAAATCAACGGAGTCAGCATCCAAGGCCTGACGAAACTCAACGATGGAGACGTGATTGAGGTAGGCCGCGTGCGGCTCACTTTCTTATTTCGCGAATAACCTTCCGCCTGTCTGGTTTTGATCCATGCCAGTCTCGCAATGAGTCAAAAGCAGACAGGCTGAAGCCTATCCTACTCTCTATCCCGGCGGCCATCGAAAATCGCGGCCACCAAGCAAATGTAGATGCAGATGAAACACGGACTGCCCCGCTCCGCGCCCGTTGTTCAACACCGTGCGGTAGCCGACAGTCAGTTTGCGCTCCACGGCGAGTTTCGCGGCGACGAGTTGCAACTTGCCGAGCATGGCCGCGTCTTCCGCGGTGGCGTCCGTCAGCGACGCTAAATGCTTGCGCGGGCAGATGAGAATGTGATTCGGCGCCTGCGGTTGAATATCCTCGAAAGCAAAAATATCCGCGTCCTCGTATACGAGTTTCGACGGTATTTGTTTATTTCCGATTTTGCAGAACAGGCAGTCGTCCATGAGGCTCACCCCGAGTTCAGAGTCTACAGTTGAGAGTCAAGAGTTCAAAGTTTTTCATCACGTCACGAGTGAATCAGTTAGGCCACGAATCTGCCCATTCCGTCCCGAAAAACACGGGACAGAATGGCCGCTACAAAACCGGCGTGCCAGATTGCTAGCAGGTTTTGTAGAAGCCGCCCGTTTTTAGGGCGGGCAGCCTTTTGCTCCATCCAGACCCAAGCTAAATTACTTTCGCGACTACTTGATGCCAAACTCATTCGGTTGGTCCAGCCGCATCACGAATGTCTGGAATCCGTCGCTATTCTTCAATTGCGTGGCGAGTTGCTGCGCGGCGTCCGGGCTCGGAACACGCCCGACGCGAACGCGGTAGAAATGGCCCGTGGGCGCATCGTAATCGTGAATAAAAATGGGCTGATAGTGCGCGAGCAAGCGGTCGCGCAGCCGTTCGGCGTTGGCGCGGTCCGCGAAGGCGCCCACTTGCACGGTGAAGTCACCCACCGCGGGATTCGGACCGGAGAGCAATTCGATGCGCACGAGAGCGGTGCCGGTGCCGATCATGTCCAGCGCCACGGCCGCGGCGCGAGCAAGATCGAGAATGCGGTTGCCGACAAACGGGCCGCGGTCGATGACGCGAACTTGCACGTCGCGGCCATTATTCAGGTTCGTGACACGCAGGATGCTACCAAATGGCAGCGTTCGATGCGCGGCCACGAGCGAGTTCATATCAAATATTTCGCCATCTGCCGCGCGGCGGCCGTTAAATGGGATTCCGTACCACGACGCCGTACCCTCCTCAACAAACATGCCTGGAACGAACGGCGAAGTTCGTGTTGGTGGCTGCGGGGCGTTTTGTGCGGAGGGCGGCCGGGGCGGCACGGGAGTGGGAACAGATTCCGGCTGAGCAGGAGGCGGAGGAGGAGCAGTGGCGATCGGCCGGCGGCCGGCGCATCCCGCCAGGAGCAGTGCCGCAAAGAATAGAAGAATCAGCCAAGGTGAACGCAGGAATGATGCCAGCCGCACGGACAGGCGCTCAGTCACGCCGGGCACCGCCATTTTTGAATGATTGCAATGAACGTCCTTTCCAATTTCCCTACGTGCGATTCCAAGTTGTTTGCTGGCTAATATGATCCGGCACCTTGTGTCGCCCCTACCGGGGCTTGCCGGTTACGCTCTTACATTTTCCCACCGCTTCCGCGGTGGGCTACGTTATACCGTCCCTCCGGGACTCTCAGCAAAATGCAACAAGAGCGATACTCGAATCGCACGAATTTCGCGTCCGCGCGCGATTCCGGCTATTATAGGCAGGCGAAATTTTTCGAGCAAGGAGACGACGTGCCACTTCCCGTTCGATGGCGCTATAAGTTGGACCGCTGGCGCAGCCAAATTGCGGCGATGTTTCATTCGGAGCCGAAGCCCTTGCGCCCGCGCCTCTGCCCGGCCTGCGGAACGCTGGTCGGAGCAACGGCCACCAAGTGCCATCAGTGCGGGGCGAACATGACGTTTTCGTTCGCCGCCGCGAGCCGGTCTCTCGGCCGCTGGATGCCGCAGACTTCGCCGGTGACGTACGCGATCCTGGCGATCTGCTGCGTGATGTACGCGCTCTCGTTTGTGATCACGATGAAACTTTCGGGAGGCGAAGGGCTCGGTGGCGGCTTGATGGGGCTCGGAGGAATCGCCACTCAGGTCAATTATCGTTTGGGCGCTTCGCTACCACTGGCCTACGACATCACCCAGCCCTGGCGATTCGTGACAGCAATATTTCTTCACGGAGGGCTGCTCCACATTGGTTTCAACATGTGGGTGCTGATGGATATCGGCCCGATGGTCGAGGAAATGTACGGCTCGGCACGATACTTGTTCTTGTACGTGGTAACGGGCGTGGCTGGATACATACTCAGTTCTTCGGTGGGCCACTTAAGCGTGGGCGCGTCAGGTTCGTTGCTGGGCCTCATCGGCGTGCTTCTCGCGGCTACTACGGGCAGGAAGAACATGGCCGCGCAGGCTCTCCGGAGCGCGTTGATTCGCTGGCTGATCTATATCGCCGTCCTCGGTTTTATCTTTAGCGGCACCGACAACTACGCTCACTTTGGCGGGGTGGCGACAGGCTATGTGCTCGGCCGATTGATGCCCGATCGGACTCCCGCGGACTTGAGCGAGCGGCGCCGCGCAGATTTTCTCGGTTGGGCTGCGGGAATCGCTATCGCCGTCAGCTTCGGCTTCATGGTTGTGAATTATTTGCAGAATACGTAGGGGGTCTTGGTAGGACGGGCTTCAGGCTGTGGAGTTTTGAAAGAGAGCCGATGCGCAAAATCCACAGGCTGAAGCCTGTGCTACAAAAATCATGGCTGCTGCTCGCTTAGGCGGCGGGCAACCGTGAAGCAATAATGAAAGCCGGAGAAGACCGTGAAGCCGGCGACCAGATAGCCGATGATATTTCTGACGGCTAGCAGCCAGGCCCAATCCGTAACCGCCAGCAGGACCACGGCAAACACGAGCAGGATTTGCAGCGCCGTCGTGGCTTTGCCGTAAATGCTCGGCGGGAATGGCCGGTAGCCGGCCACCACCAAAATCACCGCGGCCGCCGTCAAGAGCAGGATGTCGCGGCTCAGCACGAGCGTGGCGAGCCACCAACTGATCTTCCGGTTCAGCGCCAATATAACGAAGGAAGAGGACAGCAGCAGCTTGTCCGCGATGGGATCGAGATACGCGCCCAGCGCGGTCTTCTGGTTCAGCGAACGCGCAAGAATGCCGTCCAGCCCATCCGTCAGCCCGGCAACGATTAAAATCGCGAGCGCCAGGCCGTAGCGGCGGTAATGAATGGTAATAATGAAAAACGGCAAAAATCCAAGCCGTAGAAACGTGAGTTGGTTCGGGACCGTGAAGATGCGGGATGCCATTTTTGATTTTCGATTCCGATTACACGAATAGTGCGAGATAGTCCCGTATGGAACGGCCCACGCGCTGCTCGAACCGTCCGGAGAGCGAAGGAATAGATGCGTGCGGCTCGTCGAGCGCGATTCGCTCAATGCGTTGCATCCGGAAAAACAGCGTGGGAAGCCCGATGCGCTCCCCCACCGGGTAC
>VFSW01007112.1_pt1 | contig 16318 bp, 24 predicted proteins | sample 5358111 | NCBI WGS metagenome assembly VFSW01 (sample SAMN11554181, study PRJNA540505) | mine drainage metagenome | isolation source: sediment from site ElyBrook_90M | place: USA: Ely Copper Mine, Vershire, VT | collected 2017 | reverse complement strand
CTCCATGTGCGAAGGGGCACTTATACTATCGCCTACTACTGTAGCACCCCACTAGGGCGGGCTGAGCGGGAAGGTGATGGTCGCCGAACCGGCACCGACCGGAGGGCACACCTCCATCGCACCGAACTGGATCAGGATGGAATGGGCGGCCGCGGGGTTCGTGTACAGCACGGTCAGCGGGATCGAAGCGGAGGATGCGATCGTGACGTACGCGGCGGAGGAGGTCACCACTGACGCGCCGTGGAGCACGACGCTCGTGCCGTTGGGGAAGTAGAACGTCCAGGTGGAGTTCCCGGCGTACGCGCTGAAGGCGGCGCCGGATAAGTACCGTCCACTTCCGTTCTGGGTCGGCACCGAGACGTTCTGGACGCTCGTTGAGAAGAAGAATCCATGCGCGATCTCGTCGGAGTTCTGGATGACCACCGAGAGATTCGCCGCGACCAGCGTCCCCGGAGGGGGGTGCGCGGGGTACTGGACCGTCGTACTCGACAGTCCGATCGACCCGGAGGGAGCGGAGATCGGGACAAGGACGAACCCCGAGACGAGGATCGCTGCGACGCCGACCCCGATCAGCGTACGACCGAGCCCGATCGGCGTGATGTCGTTGAGCGGTGGAGGATGGCGAACCCCCATCACGAGGACGAGGAACCCGATGATCAGCCACCCGAAGTAGAAGAACAGGCCGATCGCGAAGAGGAAGAAGACCGCGGCGATGCTCATGAACCGGGCCCGGTCCCCGAGGAGCGCGCGCCAGACGTGACCGCCATCAAGCTGTCCGGCGGGCAACAGGTTCAGGGAGGTGACGAGGATCCCCACCCACCCCGCGAACTCGAGGGGATGGACGTTGCCCGAGATCGGGAAGAACAGCGAGAGCCCATACCACAGAGGCGGGCTGTTGAGGACGAGGTTGCTGTAGCTCGTGCCCAGGACCGTCGGACCGCACGCGGCGAGCGACGGAGCCACGGAGTGCGCGGAGAGGTACAGCCCGAGGATCGTCACGGGAATGGCGACGATGAATCCGGCGATCGGTCCCGCGGCTCCGATGTCGAACAGAGCCTTGCGGTCGGTGAACGGCTGGCGGATGCTGATGAACGCACCGAAGGTACCGAGGAGGAGCGGCGGTGGGACCGGGATGAAGTACGGGAGCGAAGCCTCCAGCTGGTAGCGTCGGGACATCCAGTAGTGCGCGAGCTCGTGGAGGCCCAGGATCAGCATCAGGGGGAGGGCGAAGGTGAGTCCCCCCCACAGGAACGCGTTGGAGGTGATCGTCGACTGGCCCTCGTACGAGAGCCAGATGAGCGCTCCGGCGAAGTCGACCGACGCGACGGTCGCCACCAAGAGGAGGATGTTGATCCAGACCCCCTTGTAGCGAGGGATGGGCCGCCGGACCACCTCGATCGTGTACTCTCCGGTCTGGTAGTGGAGGATCGGAATATAGAACAGCGGCCAGAGATCTTTGCAGAGCCGGTCGAACTTCTCCTCGAGCGTCGCGGGATCGACGTGGACGGAGAGGACGAGGGACGCGGGCGCTATATGGGTCTCGTAGATCGGAAAGTAGATCGCGACCGCCGCCCGCAGCCGGTCGAGCTCGCTCGACGACCCGGCGGAAGGGAGAGGCCCGGCCCCGGGGCCACCCATCGATGCTCGCCCTCGCTAGTCCGACGCAGCGGCCGACGTTCGCAGTCGCTTGGCGCGCTCTTTCGCCGAGTACCCGGTCGCCGCTTCCAAGAAGCGGTTGTACCGATTGATCGTTTCGCGGGCGACATCCTCGGGAACCTTCGGGTTCATCGCGACGGTCACTTCAAGCTCCCGTCCCTCGGCGTGGACCGCGATCCGTTCGAGCGCCCCATAGCGTGCGGTCGCGACCCCTCCCGCGATCTGGGCCGCACCGAACTCCGCGGCCAGCTTACCCTGAAGGATCTCGGGAGTCAGCTGGGAACGGAAGCTCGTCCGGACCGGATATCTCTGCACGGCATCCGTCGAAGCGGAGCTTTCTATAAACGCTTAGCCGGACTCCCGGCCCGCACCGATCAGACCGTCTCGATCTCGAACCGGACCCGGTAGCCGCGGAGCCGGCGGGTGAGCTCGTCCGTCAGGTCCAAGAGCTGCTCCAACCGAGCGCCGCCCTGCCAATCGTAGACGAAGTCGTAGTTGCCCTGGGTCGGCTCGAATCCGATCGCACGGAGCTGGCCGGCCACATCCGAGGGCGTTCCGCCTTCACTATCGAACGTCACCCTGAGGTACGTTTCCATCGCGGGCTGAATGGGCGCCGCTCGGCTTAATGTTTGTTCGACCGGGACCGGCGGGCGCGTCAACGGGAGGCGCGCGAGTTGGCGGGCGAGGGACGGATCCTCTCCCGGACCGATCGCTCGAGCTCCTCGGCCGAGCGCGCGCGAACCCGGATCTCCGGTAGTCGGATCGGGCTCGCCTCGATGGCGATGCTCAAGATGCGGTGCGGACGCGAACGCAGTCGGACCTCGAGGTCGACCTCGGACGGGCATCGGCGCTCCCGGTCGCGCTGCGAGGCCGTCGGGGGTTCTCCCGGGGCGGACCAGCGGATCCGGGGCGACCGATAGATGGCTTCGAGGGCCGCCCGGATCGCAGGGCGAGCTGCACTCGGGGCGCGTACGTGGATCGGAATGCGCGAGAGCCGGCGACCTCGCCGGTCGATGATCCGAGCCCGGATCCGCCGCGAGCTCACCGGCTGGAGATCGTCGGCGAGGACGAGCGGCACGGTCACCACGACCACGGGGGGCAAACCCCGCCGGCGGCGTTCGCGATTTACGGCGCGGGCGCCCTCCCGGGTGTCCGACGAGACCACGAGCGCGGACACGCCCGGCTCGACGGACCGGCCGAAGCCATCGTCCAGCGGGGCGATCCACCACGCGCGATCGGGATGATGTCGCCGCACCCACGTGGCGAGGGCGCGGCGCCGAGCACGGTACGATGCGATGAGCTCGGCCCGCGGTTTCGACCGGCCGCGAAGGAACTCGGTCGTGGTGAGGCCGATACCCACCTTCTGCCCCACGCGGAAGGCGCTGCTCAGGAGCGCTTCATGACCGACGTGGAGTCGATCGAAGGTGCCGCCTAGCACCACGACCGGAAAACGCGCCACCGGGGCCCCTCTACCGGATGAAGTTGATGGCCAGCACGATGACGAGGAACGCGATGACGATGTACATCACGTTCGTGTAGAAACGTCGGGTGCGGATCGTGGCGTCGCGCTTCTCCTGGCAAGCGGCGCTGCAGGTCTCTGAACCGGGAGCGCAGGTCTTTCCGCAGACCTTGCAGTGCCGATGGTCGATTCCGAGCGCCATCGCCCCGCCAGGTTCGCCGGGGCCCTTAGCGTTGTGGGCGTTCCGGGCGGGTCCCGGCCGCACGATCCCCCTACCGCGGACGTGTACTCGGTCTCGAGCGTGCTGCCGAGGGCCGCCTGACGGAGGGAAGCCTCCCGGCGAGCTCGGGGCGAACGGTTATAACCCGCACCTGGGTCGGAGCCGCCCGCATGGGCAACATCCGCCAGACCTACATCAAGAGGGTCGCGATCGACCTCATCCGCCACTACCCGAACGATTTCAACGGAGATTTCGCGAACAACAAGCGCAAGGTCCTCGAGCTGACGGACCTCGGCGTGCCGGTCGAAGGCGGCGAGTACCATGCTACGTACAAGAAGCTGGCCAACCGAATTGCCGGTTACACCGTCCGTTACGTCAAACGCAAACGCGGCACGTAGAACGCCCAGCTCGCGGCCACCGCATCGGTCGGGCGAACCCCGGTCCTCCTCACCCGGGCAGCCGGTGCAACGGTTATCCACGAACTCCGGCCTGCCCGCATCCGAATTGACCGCGCAGGATTCTCTGAAGGACCGGCTCAGCTCCTCCCCGGATCCGTCCTTCGGCACCTGGATCTCGTCGTCCTCCTTCGTCTGCCTCGACGCGCTGAAGGAGATGGGCTTCGAGTGGTTCATGGTCGACACCGAGCACTCCCAGGTGAATCCCGAGACCATGGCCGCGATGATGGCCGACCTGAGCGGGAGTGGGGCCACTCCCTTCGTCCGGGTGGGCAACCTCGATCCCTATCTGGTCAAGCAGGCGCTCGACGCGGGCGCGCGCGGGATCCTCGTTCCGCTCGTGAACACCGAGGCCCAAGCGAGGGCCGCCGTCGCCTACGCGAAGTACCCGCCGGACGGGATCCGGGGCGCCGCCGCCGGTGCCTCCTCCGGCTACGGGCGTCACCTGGCCTCGTACCTGCGGGCCGCGAACGCGGAGACAACCGTCGGGGTCCAGATCGAAACCACCGAGGCCCTCGACCATCTGGAGGCGATCGCCGGGGTCTCCGGGGTGGACATCCTGTTCGTGGGGCCCCAGGACCTCACCTTGAGCCTCGGTCTCCTGGACGACCGCAAGAACGAGAAGGTGCGCGACGCGATGCGTCGGGTGGTGGCCGCCTGCGAACGGCACGGCAAGATCGCGGGTACGCTCGTCATCGACGTGGAAGAGAAGCGGGCGGCCGTCGATCTCGGCTTCCGGTTCATCTCCCTCGCGTCGGACGTGCGCTTCCTGATCCAGGGCGCGCAAGACTATCTGAACGCGTAGGCCGGCTCCGCGTGCCGGCCTAGTCGAAGATGGCGAGCCCCTCTTGCAGGTGGGAGATCTCGACGGGGGTCGTGGGCCGGCCGGTGATGAACGCTCGCGAGTTCGCTATCGCGCAGGCGCCGACCACGGGAACCCCGAAGTTCGCCGTGGATCGGTGGACCGGCACGCCCAGGACCTCGCCCGCGAACGCGACCTCGTGTTCGGTCGCCTTCGGATGCACCACCACGCCACGATTCGTCGCGAGGCCGGCCATGCCGACCGTACCGAGGCCGCCCAGCGTTCCCCGATGGACGGGTACTCCGAGAGCCTCGGCGATCTTGCCGATCGCCACGTCCGACAGTTCGGGGTGGGCGAGCGCTCCGTGATCGTTCGCGAGAAGGTTGTTGCCGAGCGCGTTCTGCCGTGCGCGGATCACGACGACCGGCACGATCCGCTCGAGCACGGCCCGCTCCACGACATCGATCGTGTCGCCGACGACCGCCCCGTTCGAGTTGATCGCGAGGAGCGGCCCGACCAGTTCGCTGTCGCAGACGGTCGTGCGGTGGGCCCTCACGCCGAGCAGCCGCTCGACCTCATGCTGAAGCGCGGCCGGGGTGCTCGGCGGCAGGATCGCCGCGGAGTCGGTCGCGCGCAGATGGACGCCGAGATACGGGCTTCCGCCGAACAGTGCACGACCGACCGGCACGCCTCGTGGTTCCCCCGGACGCGGTCTTACGCCTCGTCCAGGAGGTCGACCTCGATGAGGCCGTCCTCGAAGCGAATCGCTTTCACGTGAACCTGCCGAGGGATGTGCTGGATACCACGCTCCCAAATGTACAGGTTGATGCGCGGGTCGATCCAGACGTCCTCGGGCTTGCCCTTCATGTGGCGGCTGATGAAGCGGCGGACGGTCTCGAGCGCGTGGCCCGAGCGGCGGCGGCGCGAGGGCTGGTGCATGCTCGCCCGCAGCGGGATCACGTACTCGCGTTCGAGTTCCTCGGTCGGCGCAGGGGCGTTCGGATTGCGTGCCATGATCGTCTACTTCTCCCTTACTTGTGCAGATGTCCGCGCTTCCAGGTGCGTCGCTTCGGATGGCGGACCACGCGCCGGCTCGTGCGCTGCATGACCCAGGCGGGAACCCGACGGTTCCGCTTGACGGCACGGTTCAGTCGGGTCTTGCGCGCGGAGCTCTTCCTGCGATTCGCCATTGGAGGTTCCTCTTCGTCGCTACCGACGGGTGATCTTGATCTCGCGTCGTTCCGGCGAGATGCGCTCGAGGAGCGCGCGGAGCGTCGCATCGTCGATCGGTCGTTGGAGCCGCCCGCTCGCGGCGAGGGCGATCACCTGCTGCTCCACCGACCCCGCGACCTCCGGCTTCGCGAGGCGGATCCGTCCGAGCCGTTCTCGCGCTTCGGGGGTCAGGACACGGCGGAGAATCTCGGCGCGCTCCGAGTCACGCCGCTCCATCTCCGCCTGCTGGGCGGAGTAGGCGTTCTGCGTCGTCCCCTGTTGCATCTGCTGGATCTCCTGCAGTCGGCGCCGCCGAAGCTCGGCGAGCTCCACGTCGTCATTGGCCGTCATCGGATCCCACGACTCCCGTCCCATCACGGCGCTAGAGGTACTTGGCGAGTTCGGGGCGGCCTTCGGCGAGAGCCTTCAACGTATCGCGCGAGAGCGTGTCGAGGAGCTTCTGGCCCTCCCCACTGACCCGCCGGCCCTTGTTCTTGTACGCCTGGACCAGGCCCGCATGCTCGAGCTGCTGGACGATCTCCCGCAGCACGGCTCGCGAGCCCTTCCGGGCATGGTACGGGGCGCTGCCGCGGTCGCGCTTGCCGCCGTAGTCCGCGCTCAGCCGCGAGATGCCGATATTCCCGTGGACGTAAATCTTGCGCAGGACGGAGGCGCTGCGCATGTACCACCAGTCGTCCTGGGTAGGAGCGCGTTCCTTGTGGACCCCCGTCTTCACGAACGCCGCCCACGTCGGCGGGCTGACCGCCGCTCGGTTCTTGAGCTCGGTCGCCAAACGGGGTAGCAAAGCGGAAGGCGGAACGTCCCTTGGGTGAGTCATGAGGCGCCGAGCCACCCGGTGAGGGTATTTAGCCGTATGTGGATTCTCTCGACAGCGCGATGCGCTCCGGGCCGGCCCCGGGCCGGCCCGTGGCGCCTCCCGCTCCATGGGTCAAAATGAACGACGGGGAGGGAGTGGCCGCGCTGCTGCTGAGCGGCGGTGCTTCCAGTCGCTTCTATGGCCGGCCGAAGGCCCTCCTCCCCGTGGGTTCACGCCCGGCGCTCCGCCGAATGGCGGAGATCTCGCTGGACGAGGAGTTGTTCCCGGTGATCGCGGTGGCGGGCGTGCACTCCGACGCGGTCCTTCGCGCGATTCAGGGGCTCCCCGTTTCGGTGGTCGAGGCGGAACGGTGGCGGGAGGGCCGAACGGCTTCGATCCAGGCCGGCCTCGCGGCGATCCCGGCGGGCCGCGATGTGCTTCTGTGGCCGGTGGACCACCCCTTCGTCGAGCCGGCGACCGTGCGGGAGCTGTTGCGAGTCCGGACCCGAGACGCGCTGGGATCGTGGTTCGTTCCGACGAGGGACGGACACGGCGGCCACCCCGTCTTGATCCGACGCTCGGTGTTTCCGGCCATCGACTCGCTGGCCCCCGACGCCCCGCTTCGGAGTCTCCTCCCCGCGCGCGGGCCCCAAGTGGTGCGAGTTCCCGTGGACGACCCGGGGATCTTCGCCAATGTGGACACGTTGGAGCGATATGTCTCCGCGCATCAGGAGTGGCGGGAGCGCTCGGAGCGTCGATGGATCGAAGGTTGATCCGGGAGGAGCTGCGCCTCATGGAGGCGCACCAGCCATTCGCTCGCGCAGCGATCGTGCGCACGGTGGGATCGGTCCCGGGCAAACTCGGCGCCTGCATGCTCGTGCGGGCCGACGGCACTTCACTCGGCACCGTCGGGGGCGCCGAACTTGAGGAGCGCGTCAAGGAAGCGTGCCGGAAGGCGCTCGAGCTGGGACGGGGGAACCTCCTCCACTTTGATCTTCAGGCCTGGAAGGCGGGGGGCCTGAAGAGCCTCTGTGGCGGGACCGTGGATGTCGCCGTGGAGTACGTCCCCGCCCGGCCCAACCTCCTGCTCTGGGGCGGCGGTCATGTTTCCCTTGCGGTCGCGGCGCTCCTTCCGGGTCTCGAGTACGATTACAGCGTCGCAGACGACCGCCCGGACTGGGTCGGCGTCGATCGGTTTCCGGCAGCGGTCCGACGCGAGGTCGTTGCGCCTCGCGGGGTCTGGGATATATTCGACCCCGCGTCGTTCACTCACCTCTACCTCCTGGGCTACGACGCGATGAAGGATCTGGAACTCCTGGCCGATTCGATCGAGCGGTTCCCCGGGCACATCGGGCTCATGGCGAGCACCTCCAAGCGTGAGCACATGTTCCACGCGCTCCGGGAGCGGGGCATTTCGCCGACCGCCATCGGCCGGATCCGCTCCCCCGTGGGCCTCGACATCGGCGCGGAGACTCCGAGCGAGATCGCCCTGAGCGTGGCGGCCGAGCTCGTACGAGGGCAACATCCGACGCGCAGCCGGCTCCCCCGGCCCGGGGCGGTCGCGAGCCGGGCGGACCGCTCCCCCGACACGGGGGGCCTGTAGGATGCCCCCGCGCGCGAAAGGTGGGTCGACGAACGGCGTGGGCTCTGCGCCTTCGAGTTCGCTGAAGATCACGGTCAACGGCCTTCCGATCGATACGCCGTGCCCGCCCGAGCGCATCCTCCTCGACCTCCTCCGAGAGGACCTCGAGCTCACCGGCACCAAGCGGGGCTGCGATCTCGGAACCTGCGGCTGTTGCACCGTCCTGGTCGATGGACGACCGACGCTCAGCTGCCTCACGCTCGCGCGCCTCGTAGAGCGCCGGACGATCACGACCATCGAGGGCCTGACCCCCGCGCAGGGCCTCTCGACGCTTCAGCGCGCGTTCGTCGAGCACGGCGCCACGCAATGCGGGTTCTGCACGCCGGGATTCCTCGTCACCGCGAGCGCCCTGCTCGAGGAACGGCCGAACCCCTCCCGATCGGAGATCATCGACGCGATCTCGGGGAACCTGTGTCGCTGTACCGGCTACACGAAGATCATCGAAGCGATCGAGGCCGCGGCTCGAGAGGGACGCTGATGGCGACCGGGGGAACCCGTGGGATGCGCCTCCTCGGAGGTAGGATCCCCTACATCGACGGGCCGCTCAAGGTGACCGGCCAGGCCGAGTACACCGACGACATCCGTCGACCCGGCATGCTGGTCGGCCGGCTCTTGCGCAGTCCATGGGCGCACGCGCGGATCGTCTCGGTGGACACGAGCGCGGCCCGCGCCCTGCCGGGCGTTGCGGCGGTCCTGACCGGCGAGAAGTACCCGACCCCGTTCGGCGTACTCCCCATCACGCACGACGAGACCGCGATCGCGGTCGGAAAGACCCGGTACATCGGAGACATCGTCGCCGCCGTAGCCGCGACGGATGAGCGGACGGCCGAGCGAGCGCTCGAACTCGTCCGGGTGGAGGTGGAACCCCTCCCCGAGCACACCGACCCCCGGATGGGCGTCGCGAAGGTCGTCGCGCCCATCCACGCGCGCGGGCTTCTCGGAACGAACATCCAGAAGGAGGTCCTCCAACATTTCGGCGATGTCGACGCGGCGTTCGCCCAAGCGACCCACCGGGTCCGGGTTCACGGACGCTTTGCCGGAGTGACCCATGCGTTCACCGAGCCGCTCGTCACGATCGCCGAGGCGACGGCCGATGGCCGACTCACCGTCTACAGCGCGACCCAGGTCCCGCACTACCTGCATCGAGCGCTGAGCGAGGTGCTCGGCATCCCGATGCACCGCATCCGGGTGATCAAACCGGAGGTCGGAGGCGGCTTCGGTGGCAAGTCCGACCCCCTGCCGCACGAGATCGTGTGCGCCGCGCTCTCGATCGAGACCGGCCGGCCCGTGAAGATGCTGCTCGACCGCGAAGACGTGTTCTACACCAACCACGGACGGCATCCGACCGATAACGAGGTTCGGATCGCGACCGATGCCGAGGGCCGGATCCTCGCCTACGACATCGATGCGCTGATCGACGGGGGAGCGTGGAGCTCGTTCGGAACGGTCACTACGTACTACAACGGGGTTCTCGCCATGGGCCCGTACCGGATCCCGAACTTCCGGTACCGCGGCCGCCGCGTGTACACGAACAAGCCTCCGTCCGGGGCGATGCGGGCCCACGGCGGCACCAACCTGCGCTACTCGATCGAGGTCGCGCTGGACGAGATCGCCGAAGCGACGAAGATCGATCCGTTCGACCTGCGCACGCGCAACGCGCTCCCGCCGAACTCGACGACGATCAACGATTTCCGGATCACCTCGACCTGCTTCTTGAAATGCCTCGCCGCCGCACGCGAGCGCAGCGGATGGGACTCGAAGTTCCGGCGGTTGCCCTACGGCCGCGGGGTGGGACTCGGGTGCGGATTCTACATCTCGGGCTCGAACAGCCCCATCCACTTCAAGCCCGTGATGCCACAATCGACCGTCCACCTCAAGGTCGACATGGACGGCGGGATCGCGGTGCATTCGATGCAGGCCGATATCGGTCAGGGATCGAACACGCTGCTCGCGGCGATCGTGGCCGAGATCCTGGGGGTGGATCTCGAGCGCGTCCACGTCCAGCGCGTCGACTCGGACGTTAGCCCGATCGACATCGGCAGCTACTCGAGCCGCGTGACGTTCATGATGGGAAACGCGGCCCGACGGGCGGCCGAGGACCTGAGGGCCCAGCTCCTGCGCGCCGCGAGCCGTCGGACCGGCCATCCCGTCGAGCAGCTCGAGGTCGCGCACGAGCGCATCCAGGTCCGCCACCGACCCGACGTGGGTGTGACGTTCATGGAGGCGCTCCACGCGGCGATGGAGCGCTCAGGAGCCATCACCGCGACCGGTGCGTACTCCTCTCCCCCGATGGGAGGCTCGTTCAAAGGCGCACGAGCTGGCACCGCCCCCGCCTACTCCTTCGGGGCGTACGTCGCCGAGGTCGCGGTCGATCCCGAGACCGGCCTCTACCGGGCCGAGAAGATGTGGGCGGCGTTCGATTGCGGTCGTCCGCTCAACCGGCTCGCGGGCGAAGGCCAGGTCGAGGGCTCGATCCACATGGCCCTCGGCCAGGTCATGGGCGAGTCCATGAACTACCGCGGCGCGCGCCTACTGAACCCGTCGCTGCTGGAGTACAAGATACCCGCCCCGGCCCAGATGCCCGAGATCGAAGTGCTCCTCGTGGGCGACGACGACCCCGAAGGGCCGTTCGGGGCGAAGGAGGCGGGCGAAGGTCCGCTGATCGCGGCGCTGCCCGCGATGGGGAATGCCATCTACGACGCGGTCGGAGTCCGATGCTACGAACTACCGATCACGCCGGACCGGATCGTCCGCGGGATCGAGGACCGCCGCAGGGAGGGTCGCGCCTGGAAGGGCGCCTGACGATGCATCTCGACCCGTTCGAGCTCTACCAGCCGACGACGATCGAGGAAGCCGTGCGGCTGCACGCTGAGCACGCCGACGGGTCCGATTATCTCGCCGGCGGAACGGATCTACTGCCGAACTACAAGATGCATCTGAACCTACGGCCCCACCTGATCGCGCTCGGGAACGTCGCCGAGCTGGAGGGAATCTCGCTCGATCGGGTCGGCGCGATGGTTCGACTCGCCGATCTCGAGCGGGACCGCACGTTCGCGAGCTCGTACCCCGGTGTCGGGGAGGCGATCCGCGAGATCGCGACCCCCCTCGTTCGGGCTTCGGGTACCGTGGGCGGTAATCTCCTTCTCGAGACGCGATGCTTCTTCTTCAACCAAAGCGAGTTCTGGCGCGCGAGCCTCGGCTACTGCCTCAAGGCCGACGGGGATCGGTGCCATGTCGTGCCGCAGAGGTCGAAGTGCTATGCCACGTTCAGCGGCGATCTCGCCCCCACGCTCGAGGTGCTGGATGCCGAGGTGGAGATCGTGGGAGTGGATGGGCGGCGTCGGATCCCCCTGGAGCGACTGTACGACGCGCAGGGCGACGGGATCCGCCGGCACCGCCTGGCGCCGGGAGAGCTCCTGGCGGCGGTCCACCTACCGAAGGACGCGCGCGAGCGCGCCGCGACGTACCTGAAGTTGCGCGTGCGCCCCTCGTTCGACTTCCCCGAACTCGGCGTCGCAGCCGCCGGGCGCTTCGACGGAGACCGAGTGCTCGGACTGAGGCTGGGTCTCGGCGGGATCGAGACCTTCCCCCGGCGCTTCGACGAACTGACGGACCCCGTCGTCGGTTCGCGCCTGAGCGACGAGCGGATCCGCGAGATCGCGGAGGGGGTCGTGCGGCAGTCCCGCCCCGTCCACAACACGTTCCTCGCCCCGGAGTACCGCAAACGCATGATCGGGCTGTTCGTGCGCCGCGCGCTCGCGAAGGTGCGCGATTCCACGAGGGTGGCATGAGCTCGAGCCCGACGTTCGAGTGGTGGCCCGCCGACCGGATCCTCATCCACGAACGCACGGACTCCGTCCGGGTCGAGAAGCTCGCGAGGCAGATGCAGCGCTCGGGCGTGTGCGAGACCCCGATCTACATCGATCGCGCGACGGGCGTGTTGCTCGACGGCCACCACCGCTACGCCGCCCTCCTGCGGCTCGGAGCGACCCGCATCCCGGTCTGGGCGGTGGAGTACGAGGACGACTCGGTGATCTCCCTCGAGCGATGGCGTCCGGGACCCCCCATCTCCCGAGCCGAGGTCGTGCGCCGGGCGCGGGCCGGCGAGCCGTTCCCACCGAAGACGACCCGTCACATCCTCCACGTGAAGCTGCCCGCTCATCCCGTGCGGCTCTCGGAGGCGCTGGTGGCGCCGGCCGATGCGTCGACCGGATAGGGCAGCGCAAGCTCCCCGAGCGCGAACCGCCGGATCGTCTCGATCATCAGACGGATCTCGATCGGACGGAGCCGGTCGCGCAGGGACTCCGGGGTATCGCTCGCTCGCACCTCGATGCGGTCCTGGCCGAGGACCGGGCCCCCATCGACCTCGTTGGTGACGATGTGCACCGCGGCGCCGGTCTCGTGATCGCCGGCCGCGAGCACCGCCGCGTGGACCCGCAAGCCGTGCATGCCGCGCCCCCCGTAGCGTGGCAGGAGCGATGGGTGAAGGTTGATAGCTCGGCCGCGCCACTCTTCCACCCACCCCGCGGGCAGGATCGCGAGGAATCCCGCGAGGACCACGAGCTGGACGCCGTGGTCCCTCAGGAGCCTTGTGAGTTCGCGCGCCCACGCCTCGCGCTCGATCCCACGAACCGGCAGTACCGCGACCGGCAATCCCGCGCGACGGGCGCGGTCCACCACGGCCGCCCCCTCCCGGTCGGAAAGGACGAGCACGATGCGCGCCGGGATACGGTGCTCGGCGATCCCCTGGGCGATCCCCTCGAGGGTCGTTCCCTCTCCCGACGCGAGGACCCCGATGGAGAGCGGCTGCGGCATGGGCCCGCTCACCTCGCCGCCCTAGAATACGGTGGTGGGGAACGGAGCGCCAACGGTTTCCTTGGCCCGAGGCTCGCCGTCGAGCATGGCTCCCTCGCCCGGCTCGATCGCGCGGTACCTCGCGAGATCGGATCCGGTCCTGGCCGGGATCATCCGGCGGGTCGGCCTCCACGAACCGCCCGTGCGCCCGTCCGGGTTCGCCGCGCTCGCCCGTGCGATCGTCTACCAGCAGATCAGCGGCGCGGCGGGCGCGTCGATCCTGCGAAAGATCCGTCGGGCGGCGGGCACGCGGGCGATGCCTCCCCCGCGGTGGTTCCTCACCTACACCGACACGACGCTGCGCAGCGCCGGGCTCTCGCCGCAGAAGATCCGCTATCTACGGGACCTTGCGGTGCACGTCCTGGACCGGCGGATCGACTTCCACCGGTTCCCTCGCATGACGGACGCGGAGATCACAGAGCACCTGAGCGCCGTCCAGGGGATCGGCCGCTGGACCGCGCAGATGTTCCTGCTGTTCTCTCTCGGCCGACCCGACGTCCTTCCCACCGGCGACCTGGGAGTGCGCAGGGCGGTCCAGCGATCCTACGGGTACCGCGGCCTTCCCGCGGTAAGCACGGTGCAACGGATTGGCCGGCCCTGGGCGCCGTGGAGGTCCCACGCGACGTACTATCTGTGGCGAAGCCTGGAGAACATCGAGCCGGCGATCGCCGCGTCGCGGGGAGGCCGCGGCCGACCCTAAAGCATCACGCGCAGGTTGAGCTTCTCGGTGAGCTCCTTGTAGCGGTTGCGGATCGTCACTTCGGTTACACCGGCGACCTCGGCGACCTCGCGTTGGGTCCGGCGCTCCCCGGCTTGAACGCTCGCGATGTAGATCGAGGCCGCCGCGACGCCCGTCGGGCCGCGCCCGCTCGTCAGCTCCCGCTCCGTCGCCAGCTTTAGGATCTCGTTCGCGCGGGTCTGAATCTCTCCCTTGAGCTTGAGCTCCGAGCAGAACCGTTGGATGTAGTCCGCGGGCCTCGTCGGGAGCAGCTTGAGCTGGAGCTCGCGCGTCATGAATCGGTAGGTTCGTCCGATCTCCTTGCGTCCGATGCGCGACTTGGATGCGATCTCGTCCAGCGTGCGGGGCACGTTGCACTGGCGGCAGCTGGCGTAGAGCGACGCCGCGACCACCCCCTCGATCGAGCGACCGCGGATCAGGTTGCGATTGACCGCTTTTCGATAGACCATCGCCGCGGTCTCCCGGACGTTGCGCGGGAGGCCCATGCTCGAAGCGATGCGCTCGAGCTCGGCCAGCGCGAACGATAGGTTGCGCTCGGTCGCGTTCGAGACGCGGATCCGTCGCTGCCACTTCCGGAGCCGGTAGAGCTGCGCCCGGTTGCGCGTCGGGATAGATTTGCCGAACGTGTCGCGGTTGCGCCAGCCGATCTCGGTCGAGAGCCCCTTGTCGTGGATCGTCAGCGTTGTGGGGGCGCCCGTACGGGCACGTTTCGCGCCCTGCTCCGCGTCGAAGGCACGCCACTCGGGGCCTTGGTCGATCATCGCCTCTTCGAGGACCAGACCGCATTCGTCGCAGACCAGTTCGCCGCGTTCGTAATCCCGGGTCAGGTGGGTCGAGCCGCAATTCGTGCAACGGGTGGGAACGACGAGATCTCCGACCTTCGCGGCGGCCTTCGGGTCCTTCGGCCCACCGGAGACCGTGAGGTTCGTCGTCTTCGGTTCCTTGGCGTCCTCGCGGGGAACCGTCATCTCGTGCCTTCCTCTCTCCCGTCGCGCAGAAGGCTCGCTCCGATGAGGGCCGCGCCTTCGGCCGGCGAGACCGCCCGCCGGGGCCGCACGACCAGGTACGGCCGAGATACCGGCCCGAAGACTCGCAGCACGCGCCCGCGGAATCCGCCTTTATGGTCCGTTACGATCGTTCCTTCCGGAGCAACATCCGCCCCCGAGGAGCGCACCGTCAGCGTCCCCGTGGGGGTCACGGCCAGCACCGTACCGACCTCTCGCGATGCCGATCGCCCGTCGACGCGCGACAAGTGGTATAAACCACTTGCGATACCTATATGAGCGTTACGGTTCGATTCCGCGGGAGTTCGCGTTTCCCCGGGTCTCGTCTTGCTCAGCCAGCGAACGAATCGAGGAAGTTCCACCAGGCGCCCAGCGTCCGATCGACCGCGCGGTCGGTCGCGGGACCCGCAGCGGGCGACGCTCTCAGCTCACGGGCGAGGACCGCCCGCTCCGCGGCCGAGTGCGCCACGTCCGCGACCGTGTGGACTCGGAAGAACTCGTGGGCCGATTTCGATCGGACACCGTAGAAGGCCCGCAAGCCGCGCGACTTCTCCGCCGCGACTTCGGCGAACTGCGCCTCATACGCGTACAGCGCTCCGAGCGCCGGGGCGGCTTCGCCGGCCCCGATCGTAAGCGCCTCGTAGGTCGAGCAGAGGTTCCTCGTGGCTGGCGCAGGTGCGGGGGGCCGGCGGGCGGACCAGCGGGCTCCGATCCCCCGTGCAAAATCGATCCAGAGTTCCGGGTGCGTTGGGGACGACCCCTCCTCGTCCTGGAGGTTCTCGAGCAGGATACGACGATCCTCCGCGCGCCGGAGGCGGGCGTAGGCACCCCCGACGTAGCGTGGGAAGTTGGATTCGAAGTGGTAGTACTGGCCGGCGTACTGTCGAAGGGTATCGAGCGAAAGTTCGCCCCGCGACCAGGCCGTGTAGAAGGGGTGCTTCAACAGGTGCCGGGTCCGGATCGCCGTGTCCAGCTCGCGGAGCGTTGTCATCGCCGGCTCCATCCTCTGGAGGTAGTCGTACTTTTCGGTCGGCTCGGGAACGATTTCTGCATGCCCTGCAATCCGGGCGCTCCGCGCGGAAGGCACCGCCGTGGAACTATCCTCCCGAGAACGTGGGAATGACCGTGAGGCGCACGGAGCGGTCGATCGTCGCATCGAGCGGCTGGGGGACGCCCTCGCGGAGGACCGCGCTGCCTTCGGGCGGGGTTCCCGCGGCCGCGAGGGCCTCACGGATCGAAGAGCCGGGGGCAATGAGGACCCGACGCCGATCGACCGAACCCGCCCGCGTGATCTCGAGCGTGACGACGATCCGTCGTGGTCGCTGGGAGGCGCTGAGGGGGAGAGCTTCCGAGACCCGGACAGGTGGCCGGGTCCCCTTTGAACTCCCGCGATGCATACGCACCACCAGATCTCGAATCTGGCGCCTTGGCCGAGCTAGGCTACCTCAGCACCCGAGC